>SXGT01077722.1_pt1 | contig 62397 bp, 44 predicted proteins | sample 3176221 | NCBI WGS metagenome assembly SXGT01 (sample SAMN11356862, study PRJNA531348) | freshwater metagenome | isolation source: freshwater sample F1-120 | place: China: Fuxian Lake, Yuxi | collected 2017-12-25 | reverse complement strand
TCGACGAGCCCACCGCCGGCGTCGATCCGCAAAGCCGGAACGCCATCTTCGAGAATCTCGAGCATCTGAAGAAGCGTGGAAAATCGATGATCTACACGACACACTACATGGAAGAAGCCGAGCGGCTGTGCGACCGCGTGGTCATTATCGATCACGGCAAGGTGCTCGCCCATGGCACGCGCGAGGAACTGCGGCGAACGGCCGGCGCTGCGAACGTGCTGACCGTGGATCTCGAGGCCGAGCCCGCCGCTGGCGCAATCGAGGGAATTCCCGGAGCGGAGTGGATCGAAACGCGCGGCCGGCAACTTCGCGTGGGGCTGCCCGATCTGGGTGGCGCCGGTGCGATCCTCGAGACTCTCTCCGCGCGGGGTCTGCGGTACGACCACTTCGCCAGCGAGCGCGCAAGCCTCGAGACCGTTTTCCTGACTCTCACCGGAAGGAGCTTGCGCGACTGATGACCGCTTTTCTCGCCCTCGTCGTGAAAGATCTGTTGCTGTTCTCGCGCGACCGCCGAGCGCTGGTGATGAGCTTCCTCGCGCCCATCGTGATCGCGTCCTTCTTTGGATACGTTTTCAGCGGGAGCCGCCAACCCAAGGACGCGGCGCGCGTCGTGGTGGCGCTGGTGGATGAAGACGCCGGCGCGGCGGCCAAGACCATCGCGTCCAAGCTGGCGGCCACCGCCGGCATCGAAGCGCGGCCCCTGGCTCGCGACGAAGCGCTCGCGCAAGTGCGGACCGGCAAGATCGCGGTGGCGGCGATCCTGCCGAAGGATTTCGGAGCCCGAGCCGGCCGCGCCTTCCTCCGCGGCGGCGCGGGTAAGCCGGAACTCGAGATCCACTACGACCCGTCGAAGAGCGCCGAGCGGCAGATGGTGGAAGGCGTGCTCACCGGGATCGTGATGGAGGCGGTGAGCGCGGAGGTCTTCGGAGGAGCGTCCTCGGCGCCGCTGGCGGAGGAGGCGTTGCGCGACCTCGACGCCGGCGCGACTCCAGCGGAATTGCGCGAACCGCTCCGAGCCATCCTGCGAGGCGTGACGAAGCTCCCCAAGAGCGGCGGCTCCGGGACTCCGGGCTCCGGCGGCATGAGTGTTCCTTTCCAGACGAAGGCGCAAGCCGTCACCGCCCGCGCCGGCCAGCAGTACGATGGCGTGGCGCACTCGTTCGCCGGCATGGGCGTGCAATTCACCCTGTTCCTCGGCATCGAAGCCGGCGTGGCGCTGTTGTTGCAGCGAAAGCGGGGATTGTGGAAACGATTCCGCTCCTCGCCCGTGTCGCGGTTCACGCTGTTGGGCAGCAAGGGCGCCAGCGCGGCGATCTGCGCGGCGGCGATTCTGATCGTGATGTTCCTGTTCGCGCGAATCGTCTTCGGCGTGCGGATTCAGGGCAGCATGGCGGGGTTTGCGATGATCGTGGCGGCGTTCTCGCTGATGACGGCGGCGTTCGGACTGTCGATCGCGGCGTTGGGTGGATCGGCGGAGGCGGCGCGTCCCATCGCCGTGTTGGTGACGCTGGTGATGGTGATGCTCGGCGGAGCTTGGGTGCCTGTCTTCATCTTCCCGGCGTGGTTGCGCGACGCGACGCTGGTGATGCCCACCCGGTGGGCCGTCGACGCGCTGGATGCGATGACCTGGCGCGGGCTCGGCATCGAAGCGGCTGTGGCGCCAACCCTGGTTTTGCTAGGATTCACGGCCGCGTTCGCCGCGCTCGCGCTGGCTCGATTCCGTTGGGACGCGGATTGAATCAGCGCGTGCTGAACGTCAGACCGGTCCAGTAGGCCCAGTCGTAGGAGTTCGAACCCGCCGAGTCCGTGATCAACTGGATCATCGCCGGACCGCCGCGGAACCGGCTCAGGTCGATGCGGGAGGAAGCCCAGCCGCGAGCGCCCGGCTTGTATTCCCACATCGTCTCGCCGTTGACGGAGACCTTGAAGATCACGCCGCTGGAGCGATTGCCGTCTTGCAGCCCGGCGGTGGCTTCCAGCGCCAGAGGCGCGGCGGGAAGCTCGCCGTACCAGATGAGGCGCGTGGTTCCTTGTTCCGGCGGGTGCGCCGAGATCGCCCGCGCGCGGGTCGAGCCACCGGAGGTGGCGGGCTCCACCTTGCCGGAGCCGAACACCGGGCCGGCCACGGGCATCGCGGCGCCGATTGTCTGGAAATTGTCCGGCGGAGTTTCCAGCAGCGACTGGCCGGCCGCGAAGGCGCGCAGCGGGAGATAGAAAACCGGAGTAAGTCCGGACGCCGGTGCGTTCGCGATTTCGAACACTCCGCTGCCGCCGGACACCGTGACCGGAGCGCGCACCGCGGCGGATGCTACTCCCGGCGCGATGAGTTGGGCGGAAACCGCGGAAGCCGCCGGGGCGCGGGTTACCACGGGATTCGCGAACCCCGCCCAGGCGTAACTCGAGTTCGCGGCTCGCGTCAGGAAACGCAACGCGATCGTGCGTCCGGCAAATGGCGTCAGGCCGGCCTCCGCCGCGCGCCACTCGCCGCGGGCGGCATCCTGGCTCCATAGCAGCGCGCCATCGGCTCGCACCTCGAACGTCACCGGCGCCGTACGCTGCGCATCGTCGGCGACGCCCACGGCGAAAGAAAGCGCGATGGAGCCCTCGGCGGGTATGTCGAGCCGGAACTCGAGATAAGTGGCGGCCGCGCCGCCGGGCGGATGCACCAACAACGCGGCGCGGGGCGCGTTTCCCACCCGGAGAGTTTCCACGCTAACTCCGGCGTCGCCGGACAACGGTCCGTCCGAAGCCGCCGCCACGCCCGCGCGCGCCGCGCCGAACGACTCGATCGCGTCGAAGATCTTCGCCCGCGCCGGCCGCAACGCCAACAGGGACGCGCCCGAGGCGTGGACAGCGTCGTTGGTGAGCGAGACGCCATCGGGCAGCCGCGCGAATCGCGGTCCGTCGGGAGGCGTCGCCGGATCGAGCCAGTACTCGGCCAAGGGGTCGAGCCCGAAGTGGCCCTCGTCGTCCCAAGCCGGCCAGTTCGAGACGCGCAGATAGGACTTGATCGACGCCGCGCCCGAAGCCCGCTCGTAGACCGGCTTGCCGCCCGCCTCCAGCCGTGTGACCGGCACGCCCGCGCGGAACACGCCTTCGGCGGCGCCGCGATAGACGATTCGGTCGTCGCCGGAGGCGGCGTCCCACCCCACGTCCAGCGCATGGTCCTGAAACGCCCGCGCGATGCGGAACGCGCGGACGATCCCCGGTCCCGGATTGGCGAGTTCCCCCGGATCGCTCAGGGCGATGGTGGGAATCACCGCCTGGCGCTCGTACTGACGGAAGTAACCCAGATACTCCGGCGATTCCGGCCCCGGCATGCCGATATATCCGTAGACCTTGAATCGCGAGCCCAGCAGATAAGTCATGAGGGGATGCGGGGCGCCGGGAACGCCCTGTTCGGCGGCGGACCACCGTTGCGCGAACCAGACCCGGGGCGCCAGTCCGTCGTAAACTCCTTCGCTTCCGAGCGACAAATTGGGAAATTGTTCGGACAGATCGCGATGAAGCTGTAACGTCCCCTCCACCGCCGTGAGGGAATCCACCGGGCCATTGCCGTCGTTGAGGCTGACTCCCGTCTGATCCAGGTGAAGCGCGTCCGGGCGCAGTTGCGCGATCGCCGGGCGGACGCTCCGCAGGAAGAGCGCGCGCCACTCCCGCGCGGCGGGATTGATGTAGGCAAACCGGGCCTTTTCGGACACGGGCCGGTCCCAGAGCCAACCTTGGGGCTCCAACGTAGCGGAGTCGCGAACCTGATACCGCCTCATGCCGGCGTACTCGGGATGGTAGGTGGAGACGCCGTACGGGTTCACGTGCAGCATGACGCGAAACCCCAGCCTCCGCGCCCGGTCCATGAACGCGGGCAGTTCGGGTAGCGGCGTATAGTCGGGATAATTGCGATCATACCCGGCCGCCCTCCAGTTAGGCAGATACAGCAGGGTCTGGCGGGGCGAAGTCAACGCGGCGAGTTCGTCGAGATTGAGCAGGCCGCCGGAGAAAATCACCACCGTCCGGATATCGCGAACCCAACCGGCGGAGGCCGGGATCGAAGGCGCGTCCCAGTCGCCTGCCGTGGCGCCGCGGTACAGATCCGCGCCGGTCATCCAGGTCCCCTGGAAACAATCGATTCGCCACTCGGCCGCGTCCGGGCCGCTCGAGGCCCACGGACCGCGCGCCACGGCTTCGACCGCCAGCGAAAACCGGCCTTCACTCGACTCGACGATGCCCAAGCTCCGGTACGGCGCTTCGTGCCGGGCGTTGTAGACCACCAGTCCGCCCAACCCCGAGGTCAGCATCAGGAACGGCGCTTCCCAGCGCGATTCCGACGAAGCCGTGAAACCTCGCGGCGGCGGACGGCGGGCGTCGAAGTAGGTTCCGCCGGCCACCGGCAGGATCAGGCGATGGGCGGCGATGTCGAGCCCCCGCAACCCCCAGCGCGCTCCTCGAACGCCCCGCGCACCCGGCGCCGACACGCGCGCCACCGGTTGATCCGCCACCGGGTCCACCCAGACATCCATGCGGAACGCGGGCGCTCCTGGCGGTCCCGTGAGAGTCGCGACGGAGACGCCCTCCACTTCTCCCAGCCGCCATTCGAAGCCGGCGGCGCTCTGGTTCGCGCCCGATGCGCGCGTGACACCGCCGATCGCCGCGCCTGCGGACTGCTCGTCCGCGTGGGTCTCGCCGGTGACGAGGTTCTCGATGCGGGTGACGTCCGGGCCGGTGAAGACCAGCCTCACGCGCGCCGACGCCACTTCCAGAACGCGGCCGTTGGTCCGCAATTGCGCGGACGCCGGGACGCACAGCACCATCATCGCCGCCAGCGGCCCCAGACCCGTTCGCATATCGAGTTCGCCGCCAGAATAACACAGCGGCTCGCGAGGACGGCCCGAACTAATACTCCATTGGGAAGGCGAACGAGTACTGGGTCCCGTCGTGGGCTCCCACGTACACGTGTCCGCCGCCCGCCGCCAAGCCGCCCGTCCGAACGAACGACGCGATCGTCGAGCCCGAATTCCAAACCGTCTTCCCGCTTGACCCGTCGATGGCGTACAGCACCGCCGGAACCGACTTGCGAGCCCGCTCGGCCGCGCTCGCCTTGGCGTCGCGATTCTCGCCGCTCGAAACCGCGAACACCACTCCGTTCACCACGGCCGGCGGGAGCGGGGACACCATGCCACCGGCGCTCCAGCCCGATTCGAGAGCCATGCCGGAACCGGAGTTCACCAGCCGCCACGCCATGATCGCGCCGCTCTTGGGGCCCGAGGCTCCGCCCACCGGCGCCAGGATCCAGCGGACTCCCGCCGCATCCTGCCAGCTCGACAAAGCGCCCGTCGCGTAGCCGGCCCCCGGGAGATCCGTTTGCGCCAGCAGCGCGCCGGGCGACGCCGCATTGATGACGACGAGCTTGCCGGCCGTGGTGGCGGCGGCCAGATCCTTGCCCTTGTACTCGAACACCACGGGGGACGAAGTGAACGCCTCGCTCGCGGAATACGCGCCCTTCTTCTCCATGTTCGCCGAGTCGACCACCGCGAGTTCGGAGCCGGCGGCCACCACGATCAGCCCGTCGGGCGTGAACGCCATGCCCGCGATTCCCGCCACGTGGCCGGATGCCTTCCAACTCCGCGCCATCTTCGACTCCAAGTCGATCGCCCACACGGCATCGGTGGAACCCGCGCAGCCGTTCGCCGTGGCCGCGTACGCTGTGTTGCCGCTCACGAGCAGCCCCTGCGCGTTCGAGCCGGCGGGCAGGAAATTGACCGCCGGATTCGGCTCGTCGCCGTTGGAAACGTACATTGCGTGGAGTTTGCCTTCCGCGTCGATGGCGTAGACATATTGGGGTTGACGCGCGAACGGATTCGGCGCCGGAGCGCTCCGCCGCGCCGATGGCGGTGGCGGTGGGGGAGCCGGCGGCGGTGTCTGCGCCCGAATCGTCACCGCGCCCTCGAACGCTTCGCCGACGCCGGATTTCGCCGGAGTTCCGCGCCCGCCCCGCCCGGCGAACGAGCCGGGATAGCCGAGGCTGGTGGGTCGCGACAGGGGCGAGGTCACACCACCCGGGCAGGGAATCGTGCCATTGCGGGTTCCCCCCGCGATGTTCCGCTCCCACTCGATCCGCGACAGATCGGTGTCTATCCCGGTCATCGCGCCGGAGCCGTTGCCGAAGAATCCGAGCGCGCGGAAGCCGCGGTGGCCGATAAAAAAGTCGAGCAGGGCGGGAGGCGTCACCGACTGCATTTGGCGCGGCTCGCCCTTCAGCTTCACCTTCCAAGCGAGTTGGAAGCCTGGTTTGGCGATCGCCTGCGGAGAGATCTTCCCGTCGCCGCGCGCCCAGTAGGAACGCTGGGCGTCGTTGCCCACGGTCGTCCAATCGCCGCCCCGCTGAGCCCGCGCCGGAATCGACGCCGTGAGGACGCAGCCGGCGGCGAGGGCGGCGCGCATGATGCGCATGTTCGTCTGAGACATGAAATTTCGATGATATACCCAAACGGGACGGAGCCGCTCAGCGGCGGCGGCGCCTCCCAGTAGGACGCTCGGTCCATTGGCGCGAACCGGGAAAGCCTGTAAACTCGAAAGGAGGACTGATCAAGCTCGGCCTCCGCCGGCTGGAGGATTATCGTCCGGCGCCGCCGGACGGCCCGCTCGCCCGCCTGCGCGACCATTTGAACCGCGACCGGGTTTCCTACCGCCTGCTACACGTGTCGATGCCGCCGTCACCCGCCGAGGTGGAGCTGTTCGAGCACATCATGCGCAATTTGCGGCTGGGCTCGGGAGTCTACCGCACGACGTTCCGCGGCCGGTTTCACGACTTCGATCGCGCGATCGCTCCCCATCTGCTGGACCGCTTCGGCTCCGCCGCCGCGTTGCGCGTGGAGGACTGGGCCGCGTCCGATTGCCTCACTTCGGCCGAGTGGGCCGATCCGGTTTTCGCGACGTTCCCCAACGCGCGGCTATCCGCGTCGGACCTGACGCTTTTTCTGGTGGAGGCCCGGCTGGCTTCCGGCGACGCCTTCATCCTCGAGCGCGACGGAGCGCCGCTTCAGTACCTGCGAGACCCGTTCGTGGTGACGCTGAATCCGCCCGAACCCCGGTCGTTGCCTTTGAACTGGCTGCTCGCGCGGAGAGCCCTGGAGAAGTTGCAGTCCCAGGGGAGCGCGTGGAAGCTCCCCGAAGAATGGCTGGATTCGCCATCTTGCGAACTGGCCATGGGCGGCGTGGTGTTCCGCAAGATCTCCGTGATTCATCCGGAAGCCGCGTTGCTTGCCCATCGCGATCCGCGGTTTTCCGTCAAACGTCACTCGGCGTTCCACTCGCTCGCGGCCCCCGTGGACGTGGTGCGGACCATGAACATCTTCAACAGGGCCTACTTCGACGCGGGCCGGCTGGCGGAAGGCGCTCTGGCCGTGTGGCGCAGCCTTCGCCCGGGCGGCGTGTGGATTGCCGGGCGCACGTTTCAGGAACGGCCTCCCGCGCACGACGCCACGCTGTTCGAACGCACGGCGGCCGGATTCTCCGCGTTTCATCGCGTGGGCAAAGGCTCGGAGATCGAGCCGCTCGCGATCGAACAACGCTGGACGGCGTAGCTCCCGCCGCGCGCGCTATCCTCGGTCCATGCGGAAATCGGGGCCAGTCCTCGCGCTCGTTGGCTTCGCGGCGTTCCTTGCGGTGAGAACTCCTTCTCAACAGGGCACGCCAGCCGCGCCGGCGGGGCGTATCGCGCTGCTGGCCGATTTCGGCCTGACGGCGAAGGTGGAGCAACGCTGGGACGGCAAGGCGCTGCTCACCAACGCCACGCTCGTTTCCATCGAGGGCCGCCACCTCTCGGAAGGCGACGGAGTGAAGCCGGACGGATCGTGGACGGCTGTCACGCGCCGCGACGCGGTGGCGCCATACGCCGATCTCCACTACACGGAGATGCGCCCCGGGTCGACGCCGGAAGTTTTGCACAAGCCGGTGGGCGTGTATCTGACGGTGGACCCGCAACCGGGCGCGAGGGTGACGCTCGAGACCGCGCGGGGCAAGTTCGATTTCGACATCGCCGCGCTGTCTGGCGAGCCCACGCCGTTCGCCGGTGGAGCCGGATCGATCCGGCTTGTGCCGCCAGTGGAGCGGTTGAGCGGCCCCGAGTACGAAGACGACGAACCGTCGATCGCCGCGCTGCCGAATGGCAACGTCGCGGTCGCGTGGGTCGCGTACAAGGGCGAGGCCGATCGCGTGCTGGTTCGCACCCGCGCGGGCGAACTGTGGTCCGCGCCGGAGGAGGTTACTCCGAAGCCCGCCGACGTGTTCCGCGCCTCGGTCGCGGCAACGGCGGATGGCGCCCTGCATGTGTTCTGGAGCCAGCGCGACAACGAGCGATTGGTGCTGTGGATGGCGCGCAAGAGCGGCGGCAAATGGTCCCCGCCAGTGGCCGTGAACGCGACGGGATCGGCCACGTTTCATCGCGCCGCGGCGTGGGGATCGAACGCATTCGTGGCCTACCAGAGCTTCGTGAACGGACAAAGCGACATCTATCTGGCGCAGTGGAACGGCCAGACGATGCAGAACTTCAAGATGAGCGAATCGTCGGCCAACGACTGGGAACCGCAGGTCGCGGCTGGCGCGGATGGGTCCGCGCACGTGGTGTGGGACGGCTACGACAAAGGCAACTACGACGTCTTTCATCGCTCCATCCGCAACGCGACGCCCGGTCCGGTGGCGGCCGTCACGAGCGGCCCAGAATTTCAGGCGCACGCATCGGTGGCGGTGGACGACCGCGGCCGGCCGTGGGTTGCCTGGGACGAGTCCGGCGTGAACTGGGGCAAGGACCAGGGGTTCCTTTTGCCCACGCCGCTGGCGACGCCGCTGCACCAACGCCGTTGGACGCGAGTGGCGATGCTCGACGGAGCGGGTTGGCGCGCGCCGAAAGCAAGCCCTCCGAGCATGGAGTACAACGCCGAGCATCCGCATCTGGCGTTTTCGGGTACGGGCGCGCTCACGATGGTGTTCCGCCACTGGACCAGGCGGCTGTCCCGGTCGATCGGCAGCTCGATCGTCTGGGAGAACTACGTCACCGCGTTCGACGGCGCGCGATGGACCTCGCCACAGCCGGTTCCGAACAGCGGCGGCTGGATTGAGAAGCCGGCGCTCGTCACGCGCGATCCCAAAGGCGCTCTGTGGGCGGCCTGGATGACCGACAATCGTCCGTTCACGTCCACCATCCCCGGCAACTCCGACGTGCTGGCGGCGAAGCTTCCCGCCGGTCCGAACGGCGCGATCGGCGCCGAGTCGACCGAGCCGTTCCGCGAACCGCTCACCGAGGAGATCCCCGTCCACAACACGGAAGAATCGGACGTGCGCGCCATCCGGTCCTATACGATCCTCGCCGGACCCAAGAAGTACAAGATCTACCGCGGCGACATGCACCGCCACACCGACATCTCGCAGGACTTCAAATACGACGGATCGCTGTTCGAGGTCTACCGGTACGCGCTGGACGCCGCCGGATTCGACTACCTCGCGCCCACCGATCACCAGACCGGTTACGACCAGGAGTTCTCGTGGTGGCAAAACCAGAAATACGTCGATTTGTTCCTGGTCCCCGGCCGCTTCGTTCCGTTATTCGGGTACGAGCGCAGCTTGAAGTATCCCAACGGGCATCGCAACATCATTTGGTCATACCGGGGCGTGCGGACCCTGCCCATCCCGGCGGACGAAGCCGCCGGCGAGGTGGGCGCGAAAAAGCTATTCGAGCATTTACGCGCGACCAAGGGCATCTCGATGCCCCATTCCTCGGCGACGGCCCAGGGCACCGACTGGCGGGATAACGATCCGGAGGTGGAGCCGCTGGTGGAGATCTATCAGGGTTATCGCGCCAGCTACGAGTACGAGGGCGCGCCGAAGGCCGCCACCGAACTCAACCAACACGCGCAGAAGAGCGGCTGGCAGCCGCAAGGATTCTATTGGAACGCGCTGGCGAAGGGCTACAAGCTGGGCGTGCAGGCGTCGAGCGACCACTGGTCGACCCACATTTCGTACGCGTGCATCATCGCCGAGCAGCCGACGCGTGAAGGGCTGGTCGACGCGATGCGCAAACGCCACGCCTACGCGGCCACCGACAACATCGTGCTCGACTTCCGCGCTCGCGACGGCGCCAGCGAGTACATTCAGGGCGACGCGTTCGACGCGCAGTCCAACCCGAAGTTCTACCTGCAGACAAGCGGAACCGCGACGATCAAGCAGATCGATCTCATCTCGAACAAGCGGTTCCTCTACACCTCGCGGCCGGCCGCCAAGTCGACCAGCTTCGAGTTCACCGACCGGAATCCGCCTCCCGGCGAGTCGTGGTACTACGCGCGCGTGATGCAGGAAGACGGTCAGATCGCCTGGAGCTCGCCGATCTGGGTGAAGCGGTAGGCTACCGGGCGGCGCGAGGCTTGGACGCGCGCGGCTTTTTCGTGGCCGCGTTCTTCGCGGTCCGTAGCCGCCACGCCGCTCGAACGGCGCCTTCGAGCACATCCTCCGTGGCGGCGGCGAGCCGCACGTGCGTGGCGCCCATGCGTCCCCAGCCCCCGTGGACGGGCAGAAACAGGTCTGGCCGCTCTCCCACGAAGTCAGCCTGGGTCTCTGGCGTCAGCATCAGGTTCCCGTAACCTTCCCGCACGGACGCCAGAGTCGCGAAGATGCGGCCGCCCACGCGGAAATCCACCGCGCCCATGTGCGATCCTTCTTCCGCTCCCTCGAGCGATAGCGCGATCCTCCGGAAGTCGTCCTCGGTCACGGCGGTCCTCCTACTGGCGGACCAGCCGCTCGAGCTTCAAGGTGGTCTTGGCCGTGGGGCGATTCGCCGTCTGCGTTCCGCCGCCGTTACCCGCGTTGGTGGATCCCTGGCGCTCACGCGTCAAGTCGAGCTTCCCGTCCTTCAGCGAGCCGGTGAACAATTGCCGCGTCTCGTTGATCTGGTTGCCCGCCTGTTCGGGTGAGACCACCGCGAAAGTCACCGAATCGCCCTCCACCTTGCCCTCGACGACGGGCGAACTGCCCGAATCGCCGTATAGCTTCCCCGTGAGAACCGAGCCCTTCTGCTCCAGCTTGAACGCGATGTCGACAAGCTCGTTGTTGCGGGCCGTCATCCGGCCCACCCAGATCCCGCTGAGATCGGCGGCCATCGCGGACGCCGCGAACCATGCCAAAAACGCGATTCGCATGCCGCCGCTCACGCCGCTTTCAACACGCCCGGCAGCGGACCCGTGCTGTCGGCGAACCGCTCCACCGGCGCGCCGAACGCGTCCAGCATCGAGACATAGAGGTTCGCCAACGGCGTGTCCTCGGTGTAGCCGAGGTGCCGGCCAGTATCCAGACGTCCGCCGCCGCCGCCGCCCAGCAGCAGCGGCAGATTGTGGGGATCGTGCTTGTTGCCGTCGCTCAACGCGGACGCGAACAGCACCATCGAGTTGTCCAAAACCGTCGATGCGCCTTCCTTCATCCCAGCGAGCTTGTTCAACAGATAGGCGAACTGCTCCACGTGCCAGCGGTTGATCAACTGGTACTGGCGCAGCTTGTCGGCGTCCTTCTGATGGTGCGAGACGTCGTGGTGGCCCGCGCTCACACCCTCGAGGAAGCGAAAGCTCACGTTGCTCACCGCGTTGCCGAACATGAACGTGCTCACCCGCGTGGTGTCGCTCTGGAACGCGAGCGCCATCATGTCGAGCATGAGGCGGACATGCTCGGCGTGATCCTTGGGACGTTCCGGCGGCGCCGCCGAGGCGTCGATCGCGACCCGAGGCTTCCACGAATTCGCCGTTTTCTGGCTCGCGCGTTGCACGCGCTCCTCGAGCCCGCGCATCACCGAAAGGTACTCGTCCAGGCGGATCTTGTCGGTGGCGCCCACCCGATTGCGCAACATCCGCGCATCGCCCAGAACCCGGTCGAGCAGCAGAGCGTCCATCTTCGCGGAGTTGCCCTTGGGACCGGAGGCGGCTCCGAAGAGCCGTTCGTACGCCGACCGCGGATTGATCTCGCGCGCCAGCGGCGTGGTCGGGTTGCTCCAGGCGATGTGGGAACCGTAGATTCGCGTGTAGCCGACGACGGCGTCCACGCCGATCGCGACCGGCGTGACGCCCAATTCCAGCGACGGCAGCGGCGTCTCGTTCTTCACGCGTAGCGCTGCCAACTGGTCGAGTGAGATTCCGTTCGCGATATCGGCGCCCGGCGTCTTCTTGATGGTGGTGCACGTGAGGATGGCGGCTTCCTTCACGTAGTGGCCGTCGCCCCCCTTGGACGCGGCGTTCCACAGGTTGCTGAGCACCAGCACCCGGTCCTTCAAGTCGCGCAACGGTTCGAGCGAAGGCGTCAGCTTGTAGTCGCTGCCCTTGTCCGCCGGAAACCACTCGGCGACGTTCACGCCGTTCGGCATGTAGAGCGCGGCCAGGCGCACCGGAGGTTTGGACGTGGTGGGAGCCGCCATCGCCTCCATCCACGGCAAGCCGAGAGAAACGCCGGCGCCGCGAAGCAACGCGCGCCGCGAAACGGGTTGGGTCCGAAGTATGTTCACTGCTTGGTCCGCTCCTTGGACGTTCGAGCCGGAACCGCCGCCGGGGCCTGTTCGCGGAAGGGCGCGCTCAGGACGATGGCTTCGATCCATGCTTTCGAGCTATAGTCATTTTCCTTCACTTTCGCCACGATGTCATCCACGGCGCAGGAGTCGGTCAGCGACAGACCCCGGCCCAGCGCGTAGCCGAGCATCCGGCCAGTGATGTTGCGGACGAAGAGGTCCTTGCGGTCGAACAGCGCCTTCTTCAGCTCCGCCGGGCCGTTGAACGCGGTTCCGTCGATCAACGTGCCCGCGGCGTCAATGGGCTTTCCGCCGTCCTGATCGCGCCAGCGGCCGATGGCGTCGTAGTTCTCGAGCGCGAAACCGAGCGGATCGATGCGCGAATGGCAGCTCGCGCACACCGGGTTCAGCCGATGCTGCTCCAGCCGCTCGCGCATGGATTTGGCGGACGACGGCTCCATGGCATCCTCGAGGGGCGGCACGTTCGCCGGCGGAGGAGGAGGCGGCGTCCCGAGCATCGAGTCGAGAATCCAGGCGCCGCGCAACACCGGGCTGGTGCGGTAGGGGTGAGACGACACGGCCAGAACCGCCGCCATGCCGAGCAGTCCGCCGCGGTTGGTTCCAGGCGGCATCTCGACGAGCTGGGGCTGCTTCAGGCGCGTCTTGTCGAGCGGCAGGTTCGTCAGACCGTAGTGCTTGGTCAGGTTGCTGGTGCCGATGGTGTACTTCGAGTCGATCAGCTCTGTCAGGGGAAGTCCGCGCACCAGGACCTCCCGGAAGAACAGGATCGGCTGAAAGCGGATATCGGCGCGCAGTTCTTCATCGGTGGCATAGGTGGGAAACAGCTTCGCGTCCGGCGCCTTCTCGCCGCCGAGTTCGCGCGTATGCAGCCACTGTTCGATGAAGCGCTGGGCGAAGTTCAACGACCGGTCGTGGCGCAGCATGCGTCCCACCATCGTCCGCAGAACTTCCGGATCCTGCAATTGGCCCGACGCGGCGACATCGAGGAGAAGTTCGTCCGGCATGCTGCCCCACAGAAAATAGGAGAGCCGCGAGGCCAATGCATATTGATCGAGTGGACGCGGCGCCCCCGTGGTATTCGGCGGCTCCACCCGGAACAGGAAATGCGGCGAGACTAGCGCCGCGCGGATGGCGAAGAAGACCGATGGCTCGAACGCGAGCCCCTGTTTCCGCGCCGATTCGTACAAGGCGAGATACGGCGCGGCCTCGGCGGCGGGAACGGGGCGCCGGAATGCGCGGGGAAGGAAGGTATCCAGAATCCGCCGGGCGGCCTCGGTGGGCGTCACGCCCGGACCGGGCTTGGCCACCAAAATCCGCTGGCGCGGCTTGAACTCGCGCGCCGCGAAATCGGCCAGCAGCTTCGCTGTCTCGAGGTACTTCTCGGCGTGGAGCGGGGACAGGAACAGCGTCTCGGCGGCGTTGTCGAAGCCTTCGCCGCCCGCGCCATCGGCGGGAAGCCGCTGGCCGATGTCGAGGTGCATGTCGAACAGATCGCGAATGGTGGCGGCGTACTCGTCGCGATTGAGACGGTGCGCGGGAGACGGCCCGCCCCTGGGTCCGGCGGCGCAAGCTTCCACGCGGACCGCGTGGTCGACCCATCCTATGAACCGCTCCCGCTCGTCCAGCGGGGGAATCGGCGAGTTCTTCGGCGGCATCTCCACGTTGCGAACCCGCAAGGCGAGCGAGGTCCATTTGCGGGCGTTGTCTTTCAGGGAGGTTGGCTCGGCCACCGATCGCAGGTGGAATCCGGCGGCGGGCGATGTTCCCTCGTGGCACTTGGCGCAGTAGAGGCGCAGAAACGTCTGGCTCTGTTCGAAAGATTGCGCCGTGGCGAGCGCGGACGCGGCGAGGAGGAGCGGGAATCGCGCGGCAGGCGTCACATTTTGGATTGTACCCCCATGGGGAAGACCGGTTCGTGGCGCCACACCAATCAACAAGCTGATTCAGGAACTGAATTCCCGATTAAGAAGCATATTATGTACATGAACACCGATTTTACGGTACAATCAGGACCGTATGGACGAGTTTCCCTTATACCGGAGAGCCATGCCGATCGACCTTCCTCCGGCGCAGTCCGCCTTCGTCTGGGGTCCGCGGAAAGTCGGGAAGTCGACGTTTCTGAAGCAGAGCTTCCCCGGTGCGCTCCATTTCGATTTCCTCGATTCGCGGCTGCGGTTCAGCCTCACGCGCAACCCCGCCGAACTAGGCGACATCCTCGACGCCGCGCCGCCGGACAAGCTCCGCCTGCCGATCATTCTCGACGAGGTTCAGAAAGTCCCCGAGCTGCTGGACGAGGTGCACCGCCTGATCGAGAACCGCCGGTTCTCCTTCATTCTGTGCGGTTCGAGCGCCCGTAAGCTGCGGCGCGGCCAGGCCAACCTGCTCGGCGGACGCGCCTGGCGATTCCAGATGTTCCCGCTCGTTTCCGCGGAGGTTCCGAATCTCGATCTGCTCCGCGCGCTGTCGCACGGACTGCTGCCCGCGCACTACGACGCCGCGCGGCCGGACCGTTCCCTGCGCGCCTTCGTCGACGACTATTTGAAAGAGGAGGTGGCGGCCGAGGCGCTCACCAGGAACCTTGCCGCGTTCGCGCGATTCCTCGAGGTGACCGGGATCATGAGCGGCCAGTTGGTGAACTACGCCAAGATCGCCTCCGATGTCGGCGTGGACGCCAAGACGGTGCGCTCCTATTTCGAGATCCTCGAGGACACGATGATCGGCCGTTTGCTGCCGCCACTGCCGGCGAAGCCAGGCAGCCGCAAGGAGCTGGCCGCGACGCCCAAGTTCTATCTGTTCGACACGGGCGTGGCGCGCATCCTGCGGCGGGTGCGTCTGACGGGCCTCGACGGACCGGAGGCCGGCCACCTGTTCGAGACTTTCCTCGCGCACGAAATCCACGCGTCCATCGCCTATCTGGAGAGCCGCCGCACTGTGCATTTTTACCGCACCAAATCGGGCTCGGAGGTCGATTTCGTGATCGATCACGACCGCGTCGCCATCGAGGCGAAGCTCTCGCGCGATATCCGCAACGTCGACGCGCGGGGTCTGAACAGTTTCCTCGAGGAGTCGCCAACCGCGCGGGCGATCGTCGTCTGCCTCGAGCCGCGCAGGCGCAATGTCACCGCCTATGGCCGCAAGATCGAGATCTACCCGTGGGCCGACTTCTGCAAGGACCTTTGGAGCGGAGCGATCTGAGCGGATTTCACCGAAACATCACCCGCGGACGGCATGTTCCGGCATTTGTCCTGTCACCCTTATTTCATGAGGAGATTCACGGTTTGGGCGATCTTGATGGCCTCGGCTGCTCCTGCCCAGGCGCCCGCTCCACTCAAACTGGGGACCGTTACGGTGCAGGGCTCGGTTCGTTCCCGGCTGGAGGCCTGGAACTGGTTCGAGCCCGATTCCGGCGATCCGAGTTACGCCTTTCTCGGCATGCTGGCGCGGCTGGGCTTTTCGCGGAACCACAAGACGCTCGACTGGCAGATCGAGTTCGCCGCTCCCATCCTGCTCGGACTCCCCGATAACGCCACCGCGCCGGGCTCGCAGGGCGAACTGGGACTCGGCGCCACCTATTTCAACGCGAACAAGCGGAATCGCAACGCGGCGATGATCTTCCCCAAGCAGGTCTTCATGCGATTCAAGGGGTTGATGGGCGATCCCCGCCATAACCTCCGGCTCGGCCGATTCGACTTCGCCGACGGCTCCGAACTGGCGCCGAAAAACGCAACGCTTGCCACGATCAAGCGCGACCGCATCACCATGCGCCTGATCGGCCCTTTCAACTTCACGCACGTGTTCCGCGGATTTGACGGCTTTCACTGGACGTACGACGAGCCCGGGGCCAACTTCACCTTCGTCGGCGCGGTTCCCACGCGCGGCGTGTTCCAAGTCGACGGTTGGGGATGGAACAAGGTCGCGTTCGCCTACGGCGCCTACACGAAGTCATGGGGCCGCGGGCGCCACGCCGTCGATACGCGCGTGTTCGGCATGCTCTACGACGACTGGCGGCCGATCAACAAGACGGACAATCGCTCGCTGATCCGCCGCACGGACACCGGCGAGATCCGCACCATGACCTTCGGCGCCCATTCGCTCCACGCATTCGAGACCAGCAGCGGCGTGGCCGATCTGCTGCTGTGGGGCGCGGTGCAGGCGGGCCGCTGGGGCTCGCTCGATCACCGCGCGCACGCCTTCGCCATCGAGGCCGGGTTCCAACCGAAGATCGCGCCGAAGCTGAAGCCGTGGTTCCGCGGCGGCTTCTACGATGGCTCGGGCGACAAGGATCCGGCGGACTCCAAGCACGGCACGTTCTTCCAGATGCTCCCGACGCCCCGCTTCTTCGCCCGGTTCCCGTTCTTCAACATGATGAACAACCGCGACATCAACGGCTTTGTCATCCTGCGGCCGCATGCCAAACTGACACTGTCCAGCGAGTTCCACGCGCTGTCGCTCAGCAACCGCAACGATCTGTGGTACCTCGGCGGCGGCGCCTTCCAGCCGCGAGCCTTCGGCTTCGCGGGACGGAACGCGGGAGGGCGGGGGCCGCTCGCCAATCTCTGGGACACGAACGCGGAGATCCGGCTGCGCCCCAACATCACGGTCAACGCGTTCATCGGATACGCGCAGGCTCGCGCGGCGGCCAAGTTCGTCTATCCCCGGTCGACTCACGGCGCCCTGGGGCTGCTCGAGTGGAACTATCGCTTCTGACGCTACACTGGCGGAAGCCATGAAGCGCTCTCTCGCTCTCCTGCTCTGCGCCGTCGCGCATGCGGCCGATGTCCCGCGCCCCGAATATCCGGAGCCGCAATTCCAGCGCTCCCAATGGATGTCCCTCAACGGCCCGTGGGAGTTCGAGTTCGACGACGCCAACGCGGGACAACCGGCCCGTTTCACCAAGCGCATTACCGTGCCCTTTGCGTTCGAGACTCCGATGTCCGGCATCGGCGACACCGGCTTCCACCCGTGGATCTGGTACCGGCGCTCGTTCGATCTTCCCTCCGGCTGGAGTGGCAAGCGGACGCTGCTGCGCTTCGGCGCGGTCGACTATCGCGCGTGGGTGTGGGTCAACGGACAACTCGCCGGATCGCACGAGGGCGGCAACACGCCGTTCCAGTTCGACGTCGCCGGGCTGGTGAAAACTGGCTCCAACACCGTGGTGGTGAAGGCCGAAGATCCACCGCAAGACCGCTTCATTCCTCGCGGCAAGCAGTACTGGGAGCCGAAGTCGCGTGGGATCTTCTACACGCGGACTTCGGGAATCTGGCAGCCGGTATGGCTCGAAGCGGCGGGAGATTCGTACCTGGACAAGATCCGCGTCACCACCCATAACGATGGACGCGTGCGCTTTGAGGCGAAGCTCGCGCGGCCGGCCGCCGGCTTGGAACTGCACGCGATCGTCACGCGCAATGGCCAGCAGGTGGCGCGCGGATCGGCCGCCGCCATTCGCGATCAGGCGCATCTGGAGCTGCGCGTGCTCAATCCGCAACTCTGGATGCCCGCGACGCCCAATCTTTACGACGTCACGTACGAGATCCGCCGTAACGGCGCGGCGGCCGACTCGGTCGCGTCGTACTTCGGCTTCCGCGAGGTGCGCGTGGACAACGGGCGATTCTACCTGAACGGCCGCGCGACGTACCTGAAGTGGCTGCTCGATCAGGGCTACTGGCCTCAATCCACGCTCACTCCGCCCTCCGACGCGGCTATCAAGTTCGATATCGAAGCGGCCAAGGAGATGGGCTTCAACGGCGTGAGGAAACACCAGAAGCTCGAGGATCCGCGCTTTCTCTATTGGGCCGACAAGATGGGCTTCCTCGTGTCGGACGAGATGGCCAACGCTTACGAGTACGACGCCGGCTACGCCGCCCGCTTCACGCGCGAATGGATCGAGGTAGTCGAGCGCGACTACAACCATCCGTCCGTCGTCATGTGGGTTCCGATCAACGAGAGCTGGGGCGTGCCGAATCTCTCCGACAAGCGCCAGCAGGATCATCTGCGATCGCTGTACTGGCTGACGCGGTCGCTCGACGCGACCCGGCCCGTCGTCGAGAACGACGGTTGGGAGCATGTCGACACCATGGATCTGTTCACCATCCACGACTACGCCCGCGACGGCGAACGGCTCTACGCCAAGTACAAGGATCTGGGCAAGCCGGGCGCGCGGATTCCCGACAACGGCCGCGCCATCTGGGCGCCGGGCTTCGGCAAATACGAGGGCCAGCCGTTCCTGCTGTCCGAGTTCGGCGGCATCGCCTTCATCCCGGAGGGAACCCGCGTGCCCGGCGATTCGTGGGGCTACGCGGGCGTCGAAAAAACGCGCGAAGACGCCATGAAGCGGCTGCAATCCTTGTACGAAGCCATCGCCAAAATCCCGGCGTTCGCGGGCGTCTGCTACACGCAGATCACCGACGTGGAGCAGGAAGTGAACGGCCTGCTCACCTACGATCGCAAGAAGAAATTCGACCCCGCCGCCATCCGCGCCCTCAACGATTTGCTGCAGTGAATCAACGGTAGAGCCAGTCGAGATCGAAGTACGTCATCACCGACCGGCTCAGCCGCGGCAGTCCGGATCCGCCGGCGTTGTAGCCCAGTACGACGCGGTCCCCTTCGAACTCGATCGCCGTGTAGCAGTACCAGCCCGTGGGATCGGTGGCGATGTGCTTGGCCTTCTCCCAGGTCTGGCCGTCGTCGCGCGACACGGCGACGGTAAGCGGAGTGCGCTTGCCCTTGATCTCTTCGCCGGCGTTGGAGTGGTCGTTCCAGACGGCGAGCAGGTCGCCCGTCTTGGGGATCCGTTCGATCGACGCCGGGCTCAGCGGCGACTTCAACGAAGAGGGCTGCACGGGAGTCCACGTATCGCCGTCGTCGCTCGAGTACGAGTAGTATTGGCTGCCCATCGCCGTTCGCAGGAACATCAGCAACCTGCCGTCCTTCAAGCGGACCACGCCGGGTTCCTGCAGTCCGGCCGGATCGGGCGACGGATTTTCGAGAACGGTCTTGCTCCGGCGCCACGACTTGCCCTTGTTGTCGGAGATGTAACACATCGCCGCGCCGCGGCTGTTGAAGGCCTTCGGCTCCGGGGATGCATTGCGATGTTGCGCTACCGGCAGCAGAATCCGGCCGCTGGGCAGCCGCACCACACGGTCGTTGTTGAGAACGTAGTATCCGATGTCCGGGATGGTGAGCCGCGGCTTGCTCCACGACTTCCCTTCGTTCCTCGAGACGCGCAGGTACGGCCGGCAGTCGAGCATCGAATTCTTACGCCCGTAGAACAGCGCGATCTCGCCGGAGCCCAGCCGCAGAAGGCTCACCGACATCACGTTCATGCCGCCTTCGTTGGGTACGACGATTTCGTCCTTCGCGGTCCACGTGCGGCCGCCGTCGGTGGAATAGCGCGCGGCGAGGGAGGCTGCTCCCGAATCGGCCGGGCCGTCGCCGGAAAAGCGCGAGTACACGAACATCAACCGCCCGTCCTTCAGTTTCAGGAAGCTGCCCTCGGTATTCCGGGGATTGCCCGGACCGGGAGGCAGTAGATCCACCGTGACCGGACCTTCGGCGCGCAGGCAGGCGGCCGCCGCGATGAGAATCGCCGTTTGAAATCGCATTGGTTCGATTTTACACTTCGCCGCGCCGTCCCTTGGTAAAATCGACCTTCTTTGAGGACACCTGGAACGACCACGTCCGCCGCGATCCTGCTGCTCGCCGCCGAGGCCATCGCGTTCTATTGGCGCATCCTGTTCCAGCACGAGCGCTATCAAACGCCTTGGGACTTCCAGGGCTACTACTATCCGCTGGCGGAATTCTTCACCAAGTCGCTGATGCGCGGCGACTGGCCCTGGTGGGAGCCGTACACCTACTCCGGACAGCCGCTGTTCGCCAACATCAACGCACAAGTGTTCTATCCGCCGTGGCTTGCGCTCACGGGGCTGAATCTGCTGCTCGGCGGCGGCCATACGAAGTACATGCTGGAGCTGAATCTGGTGCTGCACGTGGTTGCTGGAGGTTTCGGCGCGTGGCTGCTCGGACGGACGCTGGGCGCGGGATTCTGGAGCGCGATGGTGGCGGGAACCGTGTATCAATTGAGCGGATTCCACGCCTCGCAGCCGCAGTACCTCGGAGCGATCTGCTCGGCGGCCTGGCTGCCGTTTTCGTGGACGGCGGTAGTCAAGCTCGCGGCGAACGAACGCCCTGGCCGCGCGGCGGTCTTGCTGGCGGCGTCGCTCGCCATGTCGATCCTGGCGGGCGCGCCGTGCATCTTCATGGTGGCGTACGTCACGGTTTGCGCTTTGGCGGCGATGCTGATCGCCACCGGGCAGGCTCGTTGGACCATCGTCCCATGGACAGTCGCGGGCATGACGCTCGGCGGAATGCTGGCGGCGATCCAGGTGTTGCCGACGGCCGAGCTAACGAGTCTGAGCGCGGCCGCGTATCGATATCAGGCCGTGGTGGCGGGCGGCGGAGTGCCGCCGATGGTGCTGTGGTCGCTGATCGTTCCCAACTACTGGAACGTGTTCGAAATCGGTAAGGTCCCGTGGACGCTCCGCTGGAATCCGACGTTCTTCTATCTGTTCTGCGGATGGACCGGCATCTCCGGCGCGGCGCTCGCCATCCCCATCGCTTGGCGCCGTGCGCTGCCCTTGGCCGCGACGGGCGCCTTGAGCGCGTTCTGGATGTTCGGCGAGAACACCCGGGCCGGGAAAGCCTTGTACATGTCCCTGCCGGTACAGTTGCGCAATCCCGTCTACTCCGAGTACGCCATGGTAGGCCTGATGCTGGCGATCGCCACGTTGGCCGCGATGGGACTGTCCGCGCTGCTCGACCGGCGGCCCGCTCTCGCCGCTCTGGCGGCCATCTGCTCGGCGGTGGAACTGGTCGCGACGAGCGCCAATCGTCCCTTCAACGTCACCGACGTAGTCGACGGCGCGCCGATCGTGTCCTACGACCGGTTCGAGTGGGAGAATGGCCTGCCCGCGCTCGTGCGCGAGCGCACGGACACCGCGATTCCGCCGTGGCGCGTGGAGATCCACGAGGCTTCGAACACCTGGTTGTGGGCCTCGCCGGTCATGGAGATCCCGTTCGCGCCCGGCAACGACGCCTTCGCGTTGCGTCGCTACATCGCCGTGCGGGGCCTGCTGACCGGCCAAACTCCCGGCCTGTACCAGCGGCGGGTCGCTCCCACCCGGCTGGACACGCGGGTGTCGGATCTGTTCGGCGCCGGATATCTGCTCACCACGGCGGATCCGCCGGAGTCGTTGACCGGACGTGGCCAGTGGGTGCTCGACGGAAAGCTGCCGGTGGGCCACTCGATCTATCGCAAGACTTCGCCGCTGCCGCGCTTCTATTTGGCCGGATCGGTCCGGTACGCCGCCGGTTTGGACGAGGCCCTTGCGGCGATGAAGGCAGCGGACTTCGATCCGGCCAAGGTCACGATCGTGGAAGGACCGGCGGCGCCGGTCACGGGCGGCGAGCCCGTACGCGTCGTTCGATATTCGGCGGACGAGATCGAGCTCGAAACATCGTCGGCGGGTCCGGCGTTCCTTGCCACATCCGAGATCTGGTATCCGGGCTGGGGCGCCGAGGTCGACGGCGTTTCCACGCCGGTAAGGATCGTGAACGGAGCTTTCCGAGGCCTCGAACTCCCGGCCGGAACGCACCGCGTTCGATTCCAATTCTCCCCTCGCATTGTTTGGGCTGGAGCAGCGATAGGCCTCCTGGCCGCCCTCGTCTGCGGCCGGCTATACTCGCGCTCCTGAATCGCGCCGCTTGTCCGGCGCCGATGCTACTCTACGAGGCGTTCCGCGGCTTCGAGATCGGAGGGGCGGCCCACATCGCGCCATCCGCCTTCGAGGCCATGGATCGCCACGCGCCGGCCCGACGCGATGAGCTGTTCCACCGCCGTGGTGAGTTCGTACTCGCCGCGCGGCGACTTGGGCACGCGCGCCAGTTCGTCGAACACGCCCGGCTGGAACACGTAGCATCCCCCGCTGTTCCAATGCGTGGAGCTGGTTCCCGGCTCCGGCTTCTCGACGATCCTCGAAACTCGCCCCGTTTCGTCCGCGTAGACGGCCGCGCCCTGCCACGGATCGTCCACCCATTTCACCGCCAGGACGGCTTGCGTCTCCGGCGTCAGCTTCTCCGCCATGCCTCGATAGTCGGCGGTTCCGGCGAGGATATCGCCATACGAGAGCAGGAACGGATCGCTTCCCACGAACTCGCGCCCAAGCAGCGCCGCCCGCGCCGTGCCGTCGACGACCTCCTGCCGGCGGAATGCGATCTCCATGGGATAGCCGCGGAAGTGGTCCTCGATCGTTTCCGCCATGTAGCCGGTGACGATCAGAGCGGAGCGAATCCCGGCCGCGCGGAGCCGGTCCAGAATGTGTTCGAGCATCGGCTTGCCGCGCAGGGGAATCATCGGCTTCGGGCGATCGTCCGTCAGCCCTTCCATTCGAGTCCCGCGGCCCGCCGCCAGGATTAGCGCTTTATCGATCACGCTTTCTCTTTTTCTTCCCGCCGCCTTTCGCCTCGCCGCCGCGGCTCCATCGCGGCTGCTCGAGCTGGGCGTTCCACTTGTCCCAGGCGGTCCGCAGTTCGCGGAGCTTCTCCGGACGAGACGAGGCCAGATCGCGCGATTCACCAATGTCGGCGGCGAGATCGTAGACCTCCGCCCCGCCGTTGAAGCGCAGCATCTTCCAGTCGCCGAGGCGGACGGCCGATTGCGGCCCGAACCGCCAGTAGAGCGCCTCGTGAGGAGCGCCTTTGTTCGCCCCGTTCACGAACGGCAGCAGGTCCACGCCATCGAGATTCGCGGGCAATTCCGCGCCCGCCGCGCGCGCCGCCGTGGCATGGATGTCGAGCGCGATCACGGGACGGTCGTAGGTGGTCCCCGGCTTGATCCGGCCGTTCCACTGCATCAGGAACGGAACGCGGATGCCGCCTTCGTACACCTGCGCCTTGAATCCGCGCAGAGGCTTGTTCGACGACGTGTTCTGGGGGGTGGGACCGCCATTGTCGGACACGAACACGAAGAGCGTGTCGTTTTCCTTGCCCGCCTTCCGCACCGCCGCCATCACCCGGCCGATGGCGTCGTCCATGGCGGAAAGCATCGCCGCGTGCGTACGCCGGCGCTCGTCCTGAATCTTGGGAAAGCGGGCCTTGTACTTTTCCACCGCCTCCATCGGCGTGTGGACCGCATTGAACGGAACGTAGAGAAAGAACGGATCGCTCTTGCGGCGCTCGACGAACGAGACCGCCTCGCGTCCGATCGCGTCGGTGAGGTAGTCCTTCTCTTCCTTCACGGGCTCCGTGCCGCGCATCACCGGGTTGCCCGCGCGATCGTCCGGCGTGAGGTACGAATGCGCGCCGCCGGGGAATCCGTAGAACTCGTCGAAGCCGCGCCGCGTGGGCAGGTATTCGGGCCGGTAGCCGAGGTGCCACTTGCCCGTCATGCCGGTGGCGTAGCCGAGCTTCTTCATGCGATCGGCCAGCGTCGTCTCGGTCAACGGGAGTCCGAAGTTGTCCTGCGCCTGATTGGCCGGGCCGGGATTGAACTCGTGTCCGAATCGCTGTTGATAGCGTCCGGTCATCAAACCGGCGCGAGTGGGACTACACACCGGACACGAGACGTAGCCGCTGGTGAAGCGGACGCCCGCGCGCGCAATGCCGTCGATGTTCGGCGTGGGAATGTCGCAGCCCTGGACGCCGATGCCGCCGTATCCGAGGTCGTCGGCGACGAAAAGCACGATGTTCGGCTTGGCGGCGGCCGCCATCAGCGGAGCCGCGGCGAGCGAACCGAGGAACTCGCGGCGGTTCATGCTACTCGGCCGTTTGGATCGAATCCACCGTCAGCGTGTCGCCATCGAGCTTGCCGGACACCTTGACCTTCTTGCCGAGAAAGTCCATGACCTTCTCCGCGTTCGAGAGCTTGACGATCTTGCCATCGGTCACGAACACCGGCGCCGCGCCCTTCTTGACACAGCCCGAGACGCACTTTTCGGCGCCTCCGTTCGCGTGCTTCAGACCGCAGCCGGCTTCGGAAATGGCCCCCGTGTAGCTGGCCGCGGCGGCATGGACGGAGATGGCAAGGGAGAGGAAAATCGTTCTCATGGTGGCTCCTTCGGGCCAAGGATACCATGGGCCGGCGGCCGGTCGAGTGGACCGGCCGCAAACCCGGAACGGGGCTACCGCGGACAGCCGAGAGCCTTGATTTGAACCGCCGGGGCGTCGCTAGCCGGACCGGCGGGCATCTCCGCTCCCTCCGGCACGATCCACACTTCGACGCGCCGGTGAGGCATCCGCTTGTCGCTCGCCGAGATGCCGGTAGTGCGCGGCGTGGCGCTCGATCCGCAGAACGCCGGCCGGGGCTCGGAGCCCTGGGAGGTTCCAGCGAAGCTCACTTTGATGCGGTCCATCTCGATCGACGCGCAGATCCCCTTTCCCGCGCCGATCACCGCCGCCGCGTTCAGAACTCGCGAACGGTCCAGACCTGTCACCACCCGCCGCACCCGCTTGCCGCTCTTGGTGCGAACCAGCCGCGAGGCGGTCTTCTCCGACTCGTCGATGTAGCCCACCAGCACCACGCGCGCCGAGGGATCCTGCTGAAGCCGCGGCGCCAGCACTTCCAGCAACAGCCGCTTGGCGCAGTTGTTGACACGCGAACTGCCTTGCGCGAAGATCAGGTCGTCCAACCGCTGGGCGGCCGGGCGCAGCTTCACGATCACCTTCGATTCCGACGCGGCCGTATTGCCTTGCGCGTCGCGAGCGGTGGCGGTGACCGTGACCGTCTTCCGTTGCAGCTTGGACCGGTTGGCCATGTCGAAAGCGACGCTCGACGAGTCGAACACGGCTCCGTTCGGACCTGCCGCGACCGTCCCCTCCGTGGCGCTGTAGTTCAGCGCCACCGGCGAGCCGCACGCGTTGGGAGCGGCGCGGAACCCGAGTTCCGCCTTTTCGCCGGAGAAGACCTCGCCGGCCGATTGCGCCACGGTCACTTCGGGCTTGCCGCACTCGCGCACCGTGACGGTGGTGCACTGTTTGCTGGAGGAGTAGGCGGCGGCGCTTACGGTGGAGCAGACCTCGTAGTTGCCGGGCGCCTTGCCATCGGTCCGGAACGTGTAGTTGGCGCCGGTCTCGTCCACGGGCTGGCCGTTCACGGTCCATGCGTATCTGGCGCCCTCTCCGGCGTTGGAAGCCGCGGTCACCGCCGCCGTCGCTCCGGGAATCACCGCCGGCGGATTGGCCGTGAGAGTCAGAGTGGCGTCCTTCTTCGCTGAATCCACGGCGGTGAGCGTGAGGCACTCCGACGTGGCGTTGTGTCTGGCGGCCGAGGCCACGGCGCACACTTGATAGTCACCCGGCGCCGGGGGCGTGACGGTCAGCGAGTTGCCGGCGTCGCCGGTTTTGGCGCCGTTGAGCGTCCACTCGTACTTCGGCGTGATCTTCCCGGGCAGGTCCGTGGACGCCTTGATCGCACGGCTTGTTCCTACCGGAACCTGCGCGCCGTCGGTGCTCAACGTCAGCTTGAATCCCTTGGAGGACGTGTCCGCCTGCACACCGCCCAGCCGCAGCCCAACGCCGCCGGTAAGCTGCAACCCGCTGGCCCAGCCCCGTGGCGAGATGTAGACTCCGCCCGGAACCGGAGCGGCTCCCGGCAAAATGAAGTGTGGGAACGGCGTCAGCACGTTGCGCGCGTCCAGCCGGAACTGCAGAAGCCTGTTGAGGTTCACCTTGACGCCGCCGCCATAGTTGAACGCGGCGGAGAACTTGTCGTCGAGCCGGCCCGTGCCGAGCGCGGCGAGATCCGGACGGCGCGCGATGTCCTTCGCCGAACCGGTGGGCTTGAACCACATGCCGCCCGCGCCGGCGGTCACGAACGGCCGGACCATCGACGCCGGCCCGGTGAAGTGAAACACCGGATTCAGACCGAGCGAGTGATTGCGGGCGCCGAAGGCGAGCGTCCGGTTGGAGTCCTGTGGGAACAGCCGCAAGTTGTTGACGCCGTATGTGTAGGCCGTTTCGAGCCCCCAGCGTTTGTTCAGATCCCAGCCGGCGCGGGCGCCGAGCAGGCCGCCTTTCACCAGTTCCCCGCCATCGATGGACTTGTCCACCGCGTGCCAGTCCCTCCAGCCTTGAAATCCGCCGAAGATGCCGATGTCCGGCTTTCGTTTCAGGAACAAGTCGTAATCCTGCGCGAAAGCGCCGAGCGCCGTTCCAGTAAGTGCGAGTGTGCGTAGAGCGATTGAGCGCTTCATCGATTCAGTTCTCCCAGTCCGCGAAGTAAATTCCCCGTCCCGAGGCAAGCGCGAGTAACCGCTCGCTCCCGGGCGCCACGGCCAACTGCCGGATGGAGGCTCCTTCCAAGCCGCCTCCTCCCGCCCGCCGCCAAGTCCGGCCGCCGTCGGCCGATGCGAACACGCGGCCGTGCTGCGCCGCGAACGCCACGCCCGGCCGCCTCGGATGGAAGAGAACCGCGGTCACGGTCTCAAATCCGAGGCTGCCCGGCGCGGCCTCCCATGTACGGCCGGCGTCGGCCGAGCGAAACAAGCCATGCGAGGTCGCGGCTAGAACGGCGCCGCCCGCCGCCGCGATCCCGTACCAATCCACGTCCTTCGCGGGCGCCATCAGCGCCGTCCAGGCGCCTCCCACCGAAACCGCCGCCGAGCGGGCGCCAATGGCCCAATCGGCGCCGGCGGTCTGGATCGCGCCCACGATCCCCGTCTCCACGCGCTTCCACGGAAGCCGGCCGCCCGGCGCGCGGTACAACCCCGACCGCGTGGCCAGCAGGATGCCGCCGCCGTCCGAGGCTATCCCATTGACGCGTCCCGGGGGCGCTGGAACCGCGGTCCACACGGCGCCATCCGCCGCGCTTCGGAACACGCCGGAAGGCGTCATGCCCCACAGGCTGTTTCCCGGACCCTCCGCCATCGCGATCAGATTCGACGCCCGAACGCGCTTCCAGGCCGATCCATCGCCGGACCGGAAAAGGCCGCCGCCCTCGGCGGACGACGCCGTCCAGACCGACCCGCGGGCCACGGCCAGCCAACGGGGGTCTCGCGCGGCGAACCCCTTCGCCGCCGGTTCGAACCCACCGCCTTCGCCGCGGAAGACGCCCTCGGAAGTCGCCACGTACATCGACGCGGGCCCGGCGTCGAACGCAAACGCCTTCGAGGCGCGCGGCAGAACCGTCCGCCAAGTGGAGCCGGAATCGTCCGACCGGATCAGGCCTCCGGACGTGCCCGCCCAGACCACGTTTCGCTCCGACGGGCTCCGCGCGATGGCGTATGTGCGGAACGAAGCGTCGGGCGCGCCCCGCAGCTTGGTCCACATGGCGCCGCCGTCCGCCGACCGGTACATGCCGGAGCAGGCGCTGGCGAATACACGGGCCGGCTCGTCTCTATCGACGTGGATGGCGAACACGTCGGAGTCGTCGATCATCCCCCGATGGACGGACCGCCAGGACGCGCCGCCATCGGTGGTGAGCCACGGCAGGTGTGTCGTGCCGGCGAACAGCCGCAAAGGGTCGGTGGGGTGGAACGCGAGCGAGACCACCGGCGCGAGATCGGCGTTCGACGCGGGCGAGATTCGCTCCCATCGCTCGCCGCCGTCGCGGGAAAGGTACGCGCCGTCGCCGGCCCCCGCCGCGATGACCCTGGGATCGCTCTCCTGCCGGGCCAGAGCCCACACATCGCGCCCGGAGAACGCAGGCGATTGACGCCACGTGCGGCCGCCGTCGGCGGTCGACAACAGACCGGAGGCTCCCGGGGTGTGTGGCGATACGGCGACGAGGAAGCGATCCAGACCAGCCGGATCGGGCAGGATCGCGTGCAACGCGCAACCGGATTCGAGCGGGACGGGAACGCGGCTCCACTCGCGGCCGCCATTCACCGACCGGAACAGCAGCCCGTTGGGGGAGCCCGCCAAGACATGGCCGGGCTCGCCCTGCGAAGCGACTACTTCAGCCGGTCCACCGAACGGACCGGCGGGCTCCCATCCGGCATGGAGGGAGCGGAGCGCGGCAAGGCACACCAAGATCGAGGGCGGCCGGATCTGGATTCGCGGCAACGCTTCGTTCTGCGGAAATCAACTCTGGAGCACCCATAGAATACCGCGAAAGTGTTTTCCGTTGCAAACACTTCCGGGGAGACCGGGGAGACCGCCCTCGGCCGGGCTCAGGGCTTTTCGAACACGCAGTGAATCCATCGGGCGGCGGGCCGCGACAGCGCGCCCTGAAGGTCGTTCAAGCGAGCCGCCAGGTATCCGCACGCCCGGCCGCCGAGGCCGTTGCGAGGGCCCGGCCGCAGCACGGCCCCGCAGTGGATGCACGGCTCATCCTGATCGTAGCTTCCCCAAGGATTGCCGGCCTGGTCCATCAGCCACGCCGCAGCGGCGTTGGTCCGCGCGTGGATCGATGCCACCAGTTCGGTTTTGGCCAGCCGCAGGGTAGGAAACAGCGACGTCAGCTTCGCCTCGTCGAACGAATGCAGATGAGCCCAGGGCGGATTGGTGCGGCCACAGCTCGTGCAGGTGGTGCGCGCGAACCGCAGATCCTGGCGGTAGGGCACGCCGATCACGGCGGTCCGGCGCGTCACCCTCGAAATCTCCGAGCAGGCGGCCTTCAGATCCGGAACGTGCTCTAGAACCTCGGCGCATATCACGCAGTCGAACGAGCCGTCCGCGAACTGGAGGGAGGTCACGTCACCGGCCAGAGGCGTCACTCGCGGATGCTCGATGTCCGGCAGTTCCAGGTCGAGCGCGGTAACGTGTTCGAACCGCTGGGCCAATAGTCGTGTGTGGAATCCATCGCGAGGGCCGATCTCGAGCGCCGTGCGAGCTGCCTTGGGCAGCAACTGAAATAGCGAATCGGTCCGCTGGCGTTCCGCGCCGGCGGAACGATAGCTTGCCAGCCACTCCGCGTGGTCGCGAGCCGAATCGCTGCCAGCACTCTGCACTTCTGTCATCGCCCCATTCTGCCGCCGGGCCCGGAAAGCGAAAAGCCCCCTCCGGTAACACTTGCCTGGACCGCCGGTACTGAGCCGGCCCGGTCGACGTACACTGCGAATAGTTTAGCATTCGCGGCGGCAGGCCACGCCGCCCTGACCCGGAACGTCTTGCCGGCGGGTGTCGCCGCGCCGTTGGCGAACCGGACCGGAACGCGCAATCCGCTCTCCCGCGCCGTCGCGCCATAGCCGGGAATGCGGCGCTCGGCGTCATCGGTGAGTTCGATTTCGAGTGGCGAGTCCGGCCCCGCGCCATCGATGTTCAGCCATACGCGCGAGACGCCGTCGCCGCGCAAGGGAGCGGAGAGCAGGCTCGCCTCGCGGCCGGGGACCTGCTTGTCGAAGTAGCCGAATCCGTCGCGGCGCAACGTAGCCAGCCCGACCGCCTGAGGCTTGATCTCCACCTTTGCCGGCAGGGAGGGGAACGGATACGGGTTGCTCGTGTTCCAGTGGCTGTACCAGATCAACGTGCGATCGCCCACGTTGGCGAACGCGTTGCCCTGGAGCAGCGACTCCGAATCCCACTCGTCGTTGCCGCCGTGCTCGAGGAGCCGGTAATCGGGAACCGGTTCCCGGTAGTGAATGGCGTCGTTGCTCACCACGAATCCGAGATCCATCTTCAACCCGGCCAGCCGCACGGGTTTTCCCACGATGGTATCGCCGTACCAGCGTCCGTACACGCCCAGGATCACGTTGCCGCGGTTCCACAAGCCCGCCCCCATGTGCGTCTCCTGTCCGAACGCGAGCGGCTTGGTCTGGTAGTCGCGGCGGAGGAAGCCGACCGCGCGGCCCGTCGACCAGTGGCGGAAATCGGGCGAGAAGAACACCGTCATCAACCGTCCCGCCGCGCTGCCGTCCATCCGGTGGCCGCCATGCGGATCGAAGTTCTGCCCGGAGGCGTAATAGAGGCCGTTGAAGCGAAGCAGCGAAGTGTTCTCGAAGTGGCCGCGCGTGATCATGTCCGTGTTGACCAGCTTCCATCGCAGTCCGTCGGGGCTGACCGCGGTCGCGGTGGTGGCGTTGCGGCGCTTCTGGTCCTGGACGATGTATGCCATCTTGTAGCGGCGCGACGGATCGGGGTCGGCCTCGTCCAGCAGCACGCTGATGAAGTCGGCGCACCGGCTGTATGCTTCACTCTCCGGCTCGACGCGCACCAGGTTATTGCGGCGGTTGCCGCGGAAATCGGCGAGCCCGAGTTCGGGGCGGGTCCAGCGGATGCCATCTTCGCTTTCGGCGTAGGCGATGGGCCGGTGATAGCGGTGCCGCTCGGGATCGCCTGGAATCCGCGCGTCGGGCCGCGGCCACGCCAGGTACCACATGCGCAGCTTGCCGCGATCGTGAATCACCGTGCCGTAGAGGATCGCGCCGATGCCATCGGGCGAGTCCGGTGGGCCGGGCGCGAACACAGGATTGCCCGGATGCTTGACCGGCTTGTTCAGCGTGACCTTCAGATTGTCGCGCCAGGGAACGGAGACCTCGTCGAACGGGAACAGGACGGTGGTTCCCGCGGCCGGCGTGCGTCCGGAGCTTTCCTGGCCATGGATTGCCGCGGCAAGCGCCAACGCCACCGCGGTTGGGCGAATCATGCCGGAACCGATGCCGCGGCCAGCTTCAGCGCCTTGAGACGGTGCATGGAATCGTTGCCGCCGCGCCCGAACCAATCGTGCAGCAGCATGTACTCGGCGTAGACGCGATCGTAGACTGCGTGTGCTTCCAGGTTCGGTTTGAAGCCGCGCTCGAATCCGCCGGCCATGGCGGCCGCGGCCTCGTCGAACGAAGCGAACGCTCCGGCGGCCACCGCGCCGTGCATCGCGGCTCCCAGCCCGGACGCCTGCAACGATCGCGGCAAGAGGATCTCGCGGCCGGTCACGTCGGCGAAGACCTGCATCACCAGCGGGCTCTTCAGCGGAAGTCCGCCGCAAGCCACCAGACGTTCGATCGGCACGCCGCCGTTCTCGAACGCCTTGATCACCGTATAGGTGCCGAAAGCCGTCGATTCGATCAACGCGCGATAGATCTCCTCGGGGCGCGTGTTGAGCGTCGCGCCGAGCAGCACGCCGGAGAGATCGCCGTCCATCAGGACCGAGCGATTGCCGTTCCACCAATCGAGCGCCACCAACCCTGTCTCGCCGGGCCGCAACGCGGACGCCTTGATGGTCGCCTCGTCCGGGTCCATGCCGAACGTCTTGAAGAACCAGGCGTAGAGATCGCCTACCGCTGCCTGTCCGGCTTCGTAGCCCCACGACCCCGGCAGAATGCCGTCCTCCACCACGCCCGCCACGCCTTCGATGATGCGGCCGCGTTCGCCGAGCAGCATATGGCACAGCGACGTGCCCATGATCATTACCATCGATCCCGGCCTGGTGACTCCGCAAGCGGGCACGGCGGCATGAGCGTCGATCACGCCCACCGCGACGGGAGTTCCCTCGAGCAATCCGGTGATGGCGGCCATTTCCGCCGTAAGGCCGCCGGCTCGGGAGCCCAGTGGATACATCGTGGTGGAGAGCTTCTCCTCGACGACGTTTTCGAGCCGCTGGTCGAGCGCGCGGAAGAAGTCGCGGGGAGCGTAGCCGCGGCCCTTGATCCACATATCCTTGTAGCCGGCGCAGCATTCGTTGCGGCGTTCGTTGCCGGTCATGCGCCATACGATCCAGTCGGCGGCTTCGATCATGCGGCCGGCCGCGGCGTAGGTTTCGGGGGCCTCCTCGAGGATCTGCAGCACCTTGGAGAAGAACCACTCGGAGGAATACTTGCCGTTGTAGATTTTCAGGATGCCATCGCCGGAGCGGGCCGCCGTCTCCTCGATTCGCGTGGCCTGAGGCTGCGCGGCATGGTGTTTCCAAAGCTTGACCCAGGCGTGCGGCTCGCTCCGGAAGCGGGGCAACGCACACAGCGGCGTTCCATCGGCGAGCGTGGGCAGCATGGTGCACGCCGTGAAGTCGACGCCGATGCCCACCACCTGTTCGGGCGCGATCGCGGCCTGTCCCAGCACGGCGGGCACGCCTTCGCGCAACACGTGGAGATAGTCTTCCGGATCCTGTAGCGCCCAGTCGTGCGCGAGCGGCGTTCCGTCCGGCAGCGCCGTGTCCATCACGCCGTTGCGATAGGGGACGGTGGACCACGCCGCTTCCTCGCCGTCCGACAGCCGGACGAGCATCACGCGCCCGGATTCGGTTCCATAATCCAACCCGATCGAGAACTTCTCCATGTTCTCCGATCTTACGCGAATCGCCCGCTTCCGCGCCGCGCCGCTAGAGGTTGCGCAGGGATTGTTCGAGAGCCTCGACGAAATAGTAGTCGCCCCACATCACGGACTCGTTCACGCCGAGCCCCTTGTGGTAGTGGTAGACGCCGCCTTTCACCACGCCTTCCCACTCGCCGTCCGTGCCCAGGTGCTTTTCGCACAGCGTGCGCAGGATGCGGATGGAGGTGGTCCAGTAGAAGTGGCCCTTCACCGGATCGGCGATCAGGCGGCACAATCGCAGCAGCCCCGCCGCGGCGATGGCGGCCGCCGACGTGTCCAGTTGCTTACGGCTCTCGAGCGGCGCGCGGAAGTCCCAGGGTGGCACTCCATCGTCCGGAGTGTGCGTGACGTAGTAGTCGGCGCACGATTCGGCCGCGTCCAGGAAGTGGGGATCGCGCGTGAATTCGTAGCTTCGCGTGAATCCGTACAGCGCCCAAGTAAGCCCGCGGGACCAGCACGAATCGCCCCGGTAACCCTGATGGGTCGTCTGGCGCAGGAACTCGCCGGTCGCGGTGTCGAACAGGCCTTCGTGCGCCACCGAGCCGTCTCCGCGCACCAGCACGCGCCGCGTGGTGAGCGAATGCCGCAACCCGACCTCGCGCAGCTTCCGGTCGCCGGTTTCGCGCGCGGCGTAGAGCACCAGGCCCACGTTCATCATCAGGTCGATGAACAACGAGTTATCGCCGACGAAGGAGCGCAAATACTGGCCCTTTTCCTGGAAGTGCGATCCCAGCGTGCGGCCGCCTTGAATGAGCACGTCGCGCAGGCGGCGGTCGCCGGTGAGCCGGTACCAACGGTGGAAGGTGGGAAAGAGAATGAACCCGAGGTTGTGCACTTCCTCGTCGTCCTTCATTTTCTCGAGCGGCTCCGAGTAGCGGATGGCGTTGTCGAGCCAGAACTTCGATTCGCGGTTCCGCTCGAGCTCGTACTTGCGGAAGATCCACATCATTCCGGGCAGGAACCCATCGCACCAGTTGGTCCACTTGGGTCCATCGTGGCGCCAGATGCCGCTTTTGGTGTACATCGGCGAGAAGTCGGGACGGCCTTCCACCAGGCGCCGAACCTGATTCTGGGCGAACTCCATCGCCGAGCTCAATAGCTCGCGGTCGGATTCGAGTTCAAAGTGGATCACGGATTTTCCTTGGCTGCGGTGTCGGCGACGCGCCACAGAAGCCTGATCCCGCGGCTCAGTTCCGGTTGGTTGCCGGTGAGCCAGATTACGCCCTGGCGGTCGATGCCGATCTTGATATTCCGGTAAACGGTGGGACCGGCATCTTCCAGTATCGCCCGGGGACGGGCCTTGGCGCCGGGGAACTCGATTTCCTCGAGCTTCAAGCCGATTCGCAGCACTTCGGTCCGCGCGTATCCTTTTTCGAGCTTGGTGATCCGCGCATGGACCATGGCGCCCTTGGGAATCATGACGCGGCCCTTGTGTTTGGCGGGCGCGCTCAGACGCCCGGCGATCAGATCGCCGATGGCCATTCCGAACCGTACCGGTGTGTCGAGAGCGGTTTCGATCCCCATGCCCACCGGCAGTTCCACCGCTTCGGTCACCGGCGCCGTCTTGTCGACGATCGAATCGGGATCGCCGAACGACAGCACCGATTCGCCCGCGTACTGACGGCAGGCATCGAAGCGCGTGACGTTGCGATTTTCGTTGCCGTCCAGATCGGTCATCACGAGTTCGGACGATTCCGGTAGCAGCGAATCCGACTCGCCGATGCGAAATCGCTTGTAGCGCATCGTGTCGGTCGCGGATTGGATGGCCAGCGTGGACGGGATCTCGCGAGCCGTCACGTTGAGCTCGATCAGGTCGAGCGACTGCGCGTCGATTTCGAACCAGCCGGAATAGGCGACCCGGGCGCTGGCCGCGCCCACTTTGATCTCGTAGCCGCTGAGATTGACCGGCACGTGGTATTCGTAGCGGAAGACGGCGCGGCCGTCGCGTTGCCGCTCGCCGTCGAACTCGAACCGGGGCGAGCCGGACATGAAGACAGAACGGGCGTGGAGGGCGAACGATCCGTTCCCAATGGTGCCTCCGCCAACGATGTCGCTGATCTTCTTGTCCTCGAACTTGCCGGCTCCGGGCCAGGCAAACAGCTCGTTGCCGTCGACCAGGGCCACTTCCAGCCGCAGCGTGTCGGTGAGCAGAAAGCGTCTGCCGCGAGCGCGGCGGGTGGAGCGCTCGATGGTCTGGGTGCAGGTGTAATTGGGGATGCGCGTGAGGTTCCGCGCGGTTTGGTAGCGGATTCGCGCGATGCGGATCGCCCCCGGGGTGACGTCCGCCGCCATCGCGGAGACGGCCACCAAGCCGAGCCAGACACGCGGGGGCATGAGTCGATTATGGCGCGAATGGCGGCCGGCGGGGGCGAATGGCGGGAGATTGCGGCCCATCTGCTACCATCCAATCTGATATGGCAACCAAGATCACAATCAATCCGAACGGACCGATCCGCGTCGAGGGCGATTTCACTATCTGCGATCCGGCGGGCAAGGAGTTCGGTCTCGCGGGGCGAACGGTCATTTCGCTATGCCGCTGCGGCGCCAGCCAGAACAAGCCGTTCTGCGATGGCGGCCATCGCGGCGCGGGTTTCGCGTCCACTTGCGAGGCTCGCGAATTGCCGCCTCCGGCTCCCAAGGCATAACACGGTCCGTACGACCGCCCGGGTCCGGCGATCAGGGAGATAGCTCTCCGAATCGCCGGACGTCCAAGTCTTGCTAGGTTAATTAGCGAATTCTTAGTTAGCGCGGGAACTGTCTGGCCGCGCCGCCGTTGAGGGTGATTCCGCCGCCGGTTTCGGAGAACAGCAGCGAGTTAGCCAGGGACTCCACGATGAAATTCATGACATAGCCCTCACCGCCAACTGTGAAGGTGGCGTTGCCGGTGCAGTCCGCCGCGACTTCGTACTTTCCAGTATACTCGCTGCGTTCGACGAGACCGCCCGCGGAGGCGCTGTAGACCCCCTTGAGCCCACCCCTGCCGTCGAAGGCCATGGTGCCGATCTCGGAGATGCTGATGACGCTTCCGTTGCCGGTGAGCGCGCCGTCGCCCTGATAGGAGTAGGCGCCGCTGAGGGCCGCCGTGGAGCAAACTGTTTGGCTCTCAATGCGGGAACCACCGCCGCTGCGGGTGATGCCGGCTTCGCGCGCGACGAGCAGGAAGTCCGCGCCGCCGTTGGCGACGACCGCGTCGAAGTCGACGCCGGCCGGCGTGGCTTTCCCCGTCATCGTGCAGTCGGACCCAACCAGGTATTCGCCCGCGAAATCGCCCACGCTGATGACATTGTTGACGGTGGAGGCCGCGACGCCAGTGAACTTCCCGTTGCCGTCGAAAACGACGCGGCCGATCTGGGCATCGGTCACGGTCTTGCCGTCCACCGTCGCGATGGCGTCCAGGGAGTAAGCATAGGCGCCCCTGAGGGTGGCATTACTGCACTGTTGGCCGAGGGCGGCCGGGGCGAAGACGAAAGTCGAGATCATGAATGCGCAGGTCAAAAACTTCATCGCCCCACGTTACCACGGTTGGGGCGGATCCGGCAAGGCCGGCGGCCCGCCCTTCGCGCGCGCGGCGCTTACCCGGCGCGTAGTTACCGCGCCGGGTAACGGATTTGCCCTCCCGCGAGGAAACAGTATCCGCGCGGCTTACCTCTGCGCCGGGATGCCCACGCGGCCCATCACCGGCCACGCATCCACGATGTTGTCGCCCTTGGCGATGTAGTATCGGTCGTAGGCGTGGGTCGACGAGTCCAGGTGGGTCGGATAGAGTTCCACCTTGTCGCCGAGCTTGTAGTCGCGATCGCCCGCCGCCCAAAGCAGCATGCCGTACTCGGCTCCCTGGTTCTCGATGCGCACGTCGGGACGGCCCTTCACCGTGTCGGTCGGCTTCAGCACGCCCTTGAGGCCGCAGTCGATGGTGGCCGTGCCGGCGTGCTGGCGCACGATTACGGTGGTGAGCACCGTCAGCGATTGGGCGAAGTCCTCGTAGATCTCGGCGCCGCTCTTGCTGCCGATCTTGATATAGCCGGTGTCCATGAACATGTACGATCCGGCCTGCAATTCGGTCAGGTAGCCGGGATCGATGTTATAGGTGCCGGTGGAGCCGCCCGTCTTGATCCGCACGTTCAGGCCGGCCTTCTTGCACATTTCGGCGGTCTCGAGCATGCCGGCGATATCTTTCATCGATTTCGCCTTGCGCGCTTCCCAACCCTTGGTGTGCGACGCGCCGCCCGAATACGCCATCAGCCCCATGAAGTTCAGGTTCTTGCGCTTGGCGGCGTCCTGCGCGACGGCGAGCGCCTTGGCCCCAGGCTCGACACCAGCGCGCGTCAGACCGGCGTTGATATCGACGACGGTGTTGACCCTCACCTTCGCGGCCCCGGCGGCTTCATCGAGCTGCTCCGCCATCACGAGGTCGTCGACGATGGTGATGAAGCTCGGATCGCGCTTGGCGATCGCGACGACGCGATTGGTCTTTTCCTTTCCGGCCGGCTGGCGGGTGAGCAGTACGCCCTTGATGCCGGAGTTGCTCATCAATTCGGCTTCGGCCTCGGTGGCCACGGTGACGCCGATGGCGCCCAACGAGGCCTGACGGCGCGCGATGTCGACCGACTTGTGGATCTTCACGTGGCCGCGGAAGTTGAGCCCCACCGATTTGCAGTGGTTGGCCATGTGATTCAGGTTCTTCTCGAACAGGTCGATGTCGATCACCATGCTAGGCGTCGGCAGGTCCTCGCGGGTGACGCCCCGCCAGTCCTTCTTTCCGATTCTCGATTCGATGTTGGCGGATTTCGCTGCGGCCAGGGCGGAAGCCGTGGTCAGCGTGTTGATAAAGAAAGCGCGGCGGGAATTCATCTTGTCCGCGATTTTATCACCTCACGGCTCGCGATGGAGCAGGAAGAGCAGTCCGGCGATCAGCGGCGGGGCGCCGAGCATCAGCACCGTCGTGGCGACGACGCTGGCGGCCATGTGGGACGCCATCAGCGGATAGTAGATGAAAATCAGGAACGCCCCCAGCAGCAGCGCCAGTCCGCCGGCCGTGGGATGCCGGAACGCAAGCCATACAACGGCGGTGAATAGCAGGCCCGGAGCCATATGAACGAGCGTTCCCGGAATGGACATGCCTTCGGCGAGTCCCGAGGCCATGCCGAACCAAGTCCAGAAGAAAGCCCAGACACCCGCGATGAGCCGCGCCAGATCGCGCGCCATGCCGGGGTGCCAGAAGTGGAAACCCGAAGTCCGGAGGGTCATGATCGTTACCTCCCAGTTCCATTATAAACAGATATGATTGTCCGAAACAAGGTGGGGACCGCGAATTTGCGATCCAAGCGGGCGCCGGGCGGTGATACGATTGGCAAGCGCACGATGAACCGATTCGCCGCCGCTCTTGCCTTCGCCGCCGTCGCGCTGCCGGCGGACCGGCAGCCCGTCGTGGCAACGTACTGCCAAAGTTGCCACAACCCGAAGACCAGGGCAGGCAGCCTGGATTTGGTGGACGTCGACCCCAACGATCCCACCGGGCGCGCCATGGTCTGGGAGAAGGCTGTCCGCAAGATCAAGGCCGGCGAGATGCCGCCCGCGGGCGCGCCCACGCCGGGCTCCGCCGCGCTGCGGTCCTTCGCCGATGCCATCGAGCGGGATCTGGACGCGGCCGCCGCGCGAGCCCCAAAACCCGGACGCGCCGCCATACGCCGCTTGAACCGCACCGAGTACGCCAACGCGGTCCGCGATCTGCTCGCAATCGAACTTCCGCCCAACGCGGGACTTCCTCAGGACGGCATCGCCGCCGGGTTCGACAACATCGCCGACGCGCTCACGATGTCGCCGTTGTTGCTCGAGCGATATCTGAAGGTGGCGCGCCGCGTCAGCGAACTGGCCGCCGGAACCGCCGAGCCGTCGCTCGTCACCGAAGTCTATCCCGCCACCGGAACGCAAGCCGTCTGGCGCGAAGGCATGCCGTTCGGCACGCGCGGCGGCATCCGCGCGCAACATCACTTCCCGCACGATGGCGAGTATCAACTCCGCGCTTTCCTCGCCAAGGAGAATCTGACGCCCACCGAAGGCGTGCGCTTCTTCCGCGCGCCCATCACGGTCAAGGCGGGCGCGCATTCGGTGATCGTCACGTTCCCCGACGAGTTCGCGGCGCGCGAGGGTCCGGTTTCCGACGTGGCCGGTCCGGGCGGCGACGCGCTCGGCGGACCGCTCGATCTGCTCGGGAAGGCGATTCGCCCCACCCTCGAATTCCGCGTCGACGGCCGGCGGGTGAAGCTCTTCGAGATCGGCGGCATGAGCGCGGGTGAAGCGGCGTTCGACGGCCAGCCCGGGCCTCCGACGCTGACGCGCATCGAGATCGCCGGACCAATCCGCGCCACCGGCGCCGGCGATACGCCCAGCATGCGGCGGATCTTCCTGTGCAAGCCTCCGGCCGCGAGCGAAGAGTCTTCCTGCGCGGCTCGCAGTCTGACCGCGCTGACCCGGCGCGCGTTCCGGCGCGACACGGGCGCCTCCGATATCAAGCCGTTCCTGGCGACCTTTCACGCCACGCGTAGGACCCAGAGCTTCGAAGCGTCGATCGCCGCCGCCGTGCGCGACATCCTGCTCGCGCCCGACTTCCTGTTCCGCCTCGAGTTCGATCCGGCGGGCGCGGCTCCCGGCAGCGTGCACAGCGTAAGCGGGTTCGAACTCGCGTCGCGGCTGTCGTTCTTCCTTTGGAGCACCATTCCCGACGACAAGCTGCTGGACGCGGCGAGCAAGCTGGACGGTCCGGCGCTGGATGTCGAAATCCGCCGGATGCTCGCCGATCCGCGCTCCTCGGCGCTCGCCGGTAACTTCGCGGCGCAGTGGCTCGGGCTGCGCGGCTTGGATGGCGTCGAGCCCGACAAGCAGCTCTTTCCGGAGTTCGATCCCGCGCTGGCGGCTGCGTTCCGAACAGAAACCGGGATGTTCGTGGGGGCCGCGATCCGGGACAATCGCGGTATCCCCGAGTTGATCGGCGCCGATTACACCTATCTGAACGAGCGGTTGGCGCGGCTGTATGGAATCGACGGCGTGGTGGGGCCGGGCTTCCGCCGCGTCCCGCTTCCGCCGGGTTCGCGGCGCGGAGGGTTGCTGACGCAGGGCAGCGTGTTGTTGCTGACGTCGCATCAGGCGCGAACGTCGCCCGTGCTGCGCGGCAAATGGATTCTCGACAATCTGCTCAACTCGCCGCCACCGCCGCCTCCCGCGAATGTGCCGCCGCTCGAGGAGAATCCGGCGGCGGGCCGCAAGCTCACCACGCGCGAGCGAGTGGAACGGCACCGCTCCAACCCCGCCTGCGCCTCCTGCCATTCGCGTATCGACGCGCTGGGTTTCGCGCTCGAGAATTTCGATCCCATCGGACGTTGGCGCACGCACGACGACGGCAGCCCGATCGACTCATCGGGCAAGCTGCCCAACGGAAAGACGTTCCAGGGTCCGGATGGATTGAAGAATCTGCTGCTCGACAATCCCGAGGAGTTCGCGCGCGGCGCGGTGGAGCGGCTGATGACGTACGCGCTAGGGCGCGAGCTCGAGGCGCGCGATCAGCCGGCCGTGCGCCAGATTCTGCGCGGGGCCGCTCCGGGCGGCTACCGATTTCACGACGTCGTGGCCGGTATAGTAAAAAGCGTCCCCTTCCGCATGCGGGAAACGCGGGACCGTTGAGAGGCTGGATCATGTTCATCAAGCAAAAGCACCTTCCGAGAAGAACCGTTCTGCGCGGCGCGGGCGCTGCGTTCGCGCTGCCGCTGTTGGATGCGATGGTCCCGGCATTGCGCGCGGAAAGGCTGACCGCGGCCGCGCCGGTGCGGCGGCTCGGCTTTATCATCTATCCACTGGGCGTGGATCAGGACCGCTGGCGTCCGTCGGGAGAAGGGCGCGACTTCAAGATGAGCGAGGCGTTGGCGCCGCTCGAGGCTCACCGGAACAAGCTGGTGGTGATGAGTGGACTCTCGTCCGATCCCGACCGTTCCAAGCCCGGCTTCCACGACCGTGCGATCGCATCGTTCCTCACCGGCGTCGAAATGACCAAGGGCCGCATCCAGGTGGGCGTGTCGATCGATCAGTTGGCGGCGCAACACCTCGGCAAGGAAACGCAGTTCGCCTCGCTGGAATTGGCGGCGGAGAAGACGACCACGGGCAGCGCGCATGTCGGGCCGGTGTTCAAGACCGCCACCGCGCCCCTGCCATTCGAATTCAATCCCCGGCTGGTGTTCGAGCGCCTGTTCGGCGAGTCGGGCCGCATCGATCCCGTGGCCGCCGCGCGGCGCCAGGCCGCCGACCGCAGCAGTCTGGACGCGGTGTCCGAACGAATCGCGGAGTTGAAGGCGGCGCTCGGCCCGGGCGACCGCCGCAAGCTCGACGAGTACGTGGAATCGATCCGCGATATCGAACGGCGCATCGATGTCGCCATGCGCAAAAAGCCGAAGGATCTGCCCGGCGCCGAGCGGCCGGCCGGCGTCCCCGATGCCTGGGTCGACAACATGAAGATGATGTTCGACCTGCAAACGTTGGCGATCCAGGCGGACCTGACGCGCGTCTGGACGTTCCTCTACGGCCGCGAAGCGACCTCGATGAGCTATCCGCATATCGGCGTTTCGATGGGCCATCACGAAATCTCGCACCACAATTTCGAAAAGGACAAGCTGGACGCGCTGGCCAGGATCAACGTGGAGCAATCGCGGCTATTCGCGTACTTCCTGTCGAAGCTCGACGGATTGAAGGAAGGCTCGTCGACGCTGCTGGACCACTCGCTGATTCTCTATGGAAGCAACCTGAGCGTCCCCACGTCGCATAGCCAGCGGGACCTTCCGATCATCCTGGCGGGCGGCGCGGCGGGCCGGATCGCCGGCGGACGCTATCTGAAGTTCCCCGGCGACGAAACACCGTTGACCAACCTGTACCTCACGATGCTCGACAAGGTGGGCGTGCCCACCGGGAAGTTCGGCGACAGCACGGGTCCGCTGAAGCGCCTGGAGGTCTGACATGCGTTGGATCGCCCTGGCGGCGCTTGCCGCGTGGCCGGCCGCGGCGGCGGAGATCCTGGACGCCGCGCGCAACGACGATGTGGCGGCGGTGAAGGCGCTGGCGTCGCGCCGCGCCGATGTCAACGCGCGCGAGGAAGACGGCGCCACCGCGCTGGCGTGGGCCGCGCACCGGAGCAACACCGGGATGGCGGAGCATCTGCTGAAAGCCGGCGCCGATCCGAACCTGGCGAACGAACTCGGAATCGGGCCGCTTGCGCTCGCGATTTCGAACGGCTCGACGGCGATGGTGAAGCTGCTGCTCGCCCATCGCGCCAACCCGAATCTGGCGCGCGAAAACGGCGAGACGCCGCTGATGACCGCCGCGCGGCTCCGCCAGATCGAGACGATGCGGATGCTGCTCGATCGCGGCGCGAGTCCGGACGCGCGCGACAACAAGTTCGGCCAAACGGCGCTCATGTGGGCGGCCGGATATCCGGCGGCGGTGCGTCTGCTGATGGATCGCAAGGCGGACGTTCGCGCGGTCACCGCTTCCTGGGATGTCGAGTACACGATCTACATCCCCACCACGGCAACGCTGGGCAAGACCGGCATTCCGTGGAACAACGACGGATCGTACCGGTCGCGCAAGGGCGGCGAGAACGCGCTGTTCTTCGCGGCTCGCAAGCACGATCTGGAGTCGGCGAAGATACTGCTGGACGCAGGCATCGATCCGAACCAGCCGTCGGCCGACGGTACCACGCCGCTGCTCGCCGCTTTGTACAATTGGGACCCGCCGAATCTGGCGTTCGTGCCGGGCAAGGGCGCTCCGGCGGCGGCCGGTAGTTCCCAGCGGTTCGCGCCCGATCTGGCGATGGCGAAGCTGCTGCTCGATCGTGGAGCCAAGTCGCGGGCCGCGGATGGCGCGGGCTATACGCCTTTGCACGCGGCCGCGCTGGCGGTGGCGAACGCGGCGCTCGGCTCCGAATTCCGCCGGGGAGGCGCGTACGGAGGCAAGGCAGCACTGCTCTCGCTCGGCCGCGGCGACCGCCAGGCCACGGCGTCGCAGGCGGAGGAAGCGATCGCCATCGTGACCCGGCTGCTCGACGACGGCGCCGGTCCGAACCAGCCGACGATGTATCCGACCGCGGGGCCGGCGGGCGATGTCCGCATCAATCCCGCGCCGCCAGGATCCACGGCGTTGCACATCGCGGCGAGTTCGCGCAGCGCGCCGTTGGTGAAGCTGCTGCTCGACCGGGGCGGCGATCCGAACCAGGTGCGCAAGGACGGACACACGCCGTTCTCGGTGGCCGTGATGGCCGGCGACTCGGCGGCGGTCCGCGAGTTGGCCGGGCGGGGCGCGGATCTGAGAATGCGTTATCACCCGACGGAGAAGATCCCCGATCCGGTGGAGCCCATCACGCTGCCGCGGCGCGGCCAGACGATCCAACACATCGCGGCATTGGGCGGATCGCCGGAGGTGGTGGCGCTCCTGCATTCTCTCGGCGCGGCGTCAGACGAGAAGAACTCGGCGGGCGAGACTCCGATGGCGTTGGCCGATCACCAGGAGCGGTATCGCGAAGCGATCGAGCGGCAGGGAGCGGAGGGCGACGCGGCGAAGCTGGCGGCGGTGAAGCGGCGCACGACGATGACGGACGCGTTCCGCAAGCTCGCGTCGCGAGCCGAGTAGGATACGTCGTTGGCGGCAGCCTACTTGGCGCCTAAAGAAGCCGGTCCAGTAGTGCCTCTCGAGCGGCTCGGCTTGGTAGATCGCCTTGCGTCGACGGTCAGGTCTTCTTGCGTCGTAAACCGGGCAGAGGGGACACTCAGCCGCACACTTCGAGCTTTTTCACCATCTCCACCACCCCATCGCCGGCGGACGCCACCCGGAATCCGAGCTTCTCGAAGAAGGCCCGCGACTCCTCCGGCGGCCGCGCGGAGATCGTCCGCAACGTCCGCCCGCGCGACGCGGCGCGCATCGCGTACATCGCCAGGAAGCGGCCCACACCCATGCGCCGGAAGCCCGCCGCCACCACCGGACCCACCAAACGAGCCTCACCCGCCTGGTCGAACGCGAAGCCACCGCAGCCGATCACCTGTCCGTCGTGCTCGGCGACATAGAAGGACCCGCCCGGGTCCACCCAATCCGCGCCCGCGATCGAAGCGCATGCGGCGCGATCGGCGGCGCCGTACTCTCGAATGTCCACGCCTTGCATTGTAGCGGGTGCACCGCGCCGGTTCGCGTCCCGGCGGCGATGTTATAGTATGGGCTTGGCCCGATCAGACCGGACATGAAAAACGCAACGTTCGCGGTATTGCCGCTCCTCTTCGCCGCCGTCCCGGCCACCGCCGCCGACTGGCTCACCGACGGCTCCGACGTCATCCGCAGCAACTGGCAGCGCGACGAGAAGATTCTGAGCACTTCCACCGTCAAGGACATGAAGCTGCTGTGGACGCGGAAGCTGGACAACCAGCCGCGGCAGATGCATTCGTTGCTCGAGCCGCTCGTGATCGGGCAGGTCGACACGCCCAAGGGTCGGCGCGAACTGGTGATCCAGGTGGGCGTTTCCGACAACGTCTATGCGCTCGACGCCAAGACCGGCGAGATCGTCTGGCACAAGCGTTTCGAAAGCTCGTTCAAGGACGGGCCCGGACGCGGCCCCAGCGTGTTGTGCCCGGGCGGCATGACCGCGAACGTCACCATTGGACCGGGCGCCTCGGCCGGCAAGTACACCATCTACGCGGCGTCGTGGGACGGCAAGTTCCACCAGTTGAACGCGGCCGACGGCGAGGATCTGGCGCCCCCCGCGAAGTTCATGCCGCCGAACGGTAAGCCCTACGCGATGAGCCTGTACAAGAACGTGATCTACACGCACTCGGCGCAGGGCTGCGGTGGCAATCCGAACACGGTGTACACGTACGACCTCGCCACGAACAAGGTGGGAAGCTGGGGTCCGGCGGGCGGCGGCATGTGGGGCCGCTCCGGACCCGCCATCAGCAAGAGCGGCGTCATGTACACGGGCACCGGCGACGGGCGGTGGGATCCGGAAAACGGCGTCTATGGCAACGGCCTGATCGGCGTGAAGCAGAATCCCCAGACCAAAGCGGTGGAACTGGTGGACTACTACGGTCCCTCCAACGCCGAATGGCTCTGGAAACGCGATCTGGACATGCAGGTGACGCCAACCATTTTCGACTACAAGGGCCGCGAGTACATGGTGGACGCCAGTAAGGAGTGCCGGCTCTACTTCATGGACACCGAGTCCATCGGCGGCGACGATCACCGCACGCCCGTCTACCGCACGCCTCTCATCTGCAACGAAATCGTCGACTTCGCCGAAGCCGGCATCTGGGGCTCGCTGACGTCCTGGGAGGATTCGCGCGGAAACCGCTGGGTGCTGACTCCGTTCTGGGGTCCGAAGCACTCCAAGTTCAAGGCGCCAATCGAGAACGGCCTGGTGAAGAAGGGCGCGATCGCCGCGTTCAAGGTGGTGACCACGCCGGCGGGCAAGGTCGAACTCGCGCCCGCCTGGATCTCGCGCGACATGGATCAGGCGGAGCCGCCCGTGATCGCCAACGGCGTCATCTTCGCCTACGGCAGCGGCGAGAACACCGCGCAGGCGTTCCCCGATGTCGGCCTGGATTTCCGCATGGAACGCCGCCTGCCCAAGTGCACCTACGCCGTGCTCTACGCGCTGGATGCGCAGACGGGCAAGGAACTGTGGTCCAGCGGAGACACGATCAAGACGTGGAACCACTGGAGCGGAATTTCCGTCGCCAACGGCCGCGTCTTTATCAACACCTACGACGGCACGGTGTACGCCTTCGGCCTGAAGAAATGAGGTGGGCCGCGGCCGCCGCGCTCAGCCTCGGAATCGCCGCGGCCGCGGACGAGCGCGACCGGCTCATCGAGGATCTGGACCGGGAGCGCACGGCGTTCATCCGCTTGCTCGCCGACTGGGGCGGACTCACGCGGTACGGCAGCGAAAACTCCGAGATCAAGCTGAAGCCGGACGAGAAGCGCGTGGTGTTTCTGGGCGATGAAATCACGGAACAGTGGGGGAAGGGCAGCGCCCCGTTCTTTCCCGGCAAGCCGTACTTCAATCGCGGCATCGCCCGCCAGACCACGCCCCAGATGCTGGTGCGCTTCCGCCAGGACGTAATCTCCCTGAAGCCGGCCGCGGTGGTGATTCAGGGCGGTTCGAACGACTTCGCGGGTTTCGCCGGACCCGCCACCACCGGCACCATCGCCGAGAACATCATGACGATGACCGAACTGGCCAAGGCGCACGGGATCCGCGTGGTGCTCGCGTCGGCGACGCCGGTCTGCGATTGCGCGGGCCGCAACCTCACGTCCACGCGAACGCCGGGGAAGCTGATGGGGCTCAACGAGTGGCTACGCGACTACGCGGCCCAGTCGGGCGCCGTGTATCTCGACTTTTGGAAGGCCCTGGCCGACGGCCGCTACGTCAGAAAAGAGCTGACCGCCGACGGGCTCGCGCCCAACGACGCCGGCTATTCGGCGATGGCTCCGCTGGCCGCCGCCGCGTTGGACAAGGCCTTGACCGCCCGATAGCGGTTCCCGAAACCATGAGCACCCGCAGACGCTTTCTTCGCTCCATCGCGCGTGGAGCGGCCGCCGCATCGCTGGGCGCGGCGAGCGCCTTTTCCTTCGCCAAGCTGAAGGTCACCGAGATCGAGATCCATCCCGTCATGGTCGAATACGAGGATTGGATCGCCTACCAACTCGACCACTACTACGGCGCGACCCACCGCGTCGTCTACGTCGCGCACACCGATACGGGCCTCACCGGACTCGGCGAGGGCGATTCCCGCGAATCGCCGGAGGTGGTGAAGAAGTACATCGGAAGCAATCCGTTCGATTGGGTGGGCGACGAAACCTCGCTGGCGCTCGGCACGGCGATGTACGACCTGATGGGCAAAGCCGCCGGCGTGCCGGTCTACAAGTTGTTCGGGCAGAAATACCGGTCGTGGGTTCCCATCTCGAGTTGGACCGTTTCCACGCACCCGAAGCGGATGGCGCAGGCGGTCCAGGAGTATTCCAAGCGCGGGTTCACGTGGATGAAGTTCCACCTCTCGCCGTTCGAGAATATCTTCGACCAGATGGACGCGATGCAAGCGGTCGCACCCGAGGGGTTCAAGATTCACCTCGATTTCACGATGGGCGGGTCCAACGACCACATGTTCGAACTGCTCGACCGCCTCGCCGCCTACCGGATCATGGGTTGTTTCGAGGATCCGTTGCGCGAGGACGATGTCCAGGGCTACGCCGAACTGCGGAAGCGCTCCCGCCTGCCGGTCGTCTACCACCACACTCCCCTCGGCGCGAGACAGGAAGTGTTGTTACGGGCCGCGGACGCCTACATGCTGGGACACGCGCGCATCGGCACGGCGATCCAACGCGCCGGATTGTTCGCCGCCGCGAACATCCCCTTCATGCTCCAGAATGTCGGCGGCGAGATTACCAAGTCCATGGTCACCCACATGCAAGCCGCGTTTCCCGCGGCGGACTTTCATTTTGTCACCAGCTCCGAGCGGTGGAAGACCGACGTCGTGTCCGGCAAGACCGATCCGGTGAACGGATTCGTTCGCGTGCCGGAGAGCCCGGGGCTCGGCGTAACCTTGGATCGAGAAGCGTTGAAGCGCGCCGAGGCGCTGCGGCTGCCGGAGCGATCGAAGTGGATCGTCAAGTCGCGATTCAAGAACGGCGCCCGCATGTATCACCTGGCCGATCCGAAGGACTCGTTGTTCATGGTGCGGCCGGACTTTCGCCGGCTGATCCCGATGAGCTACGCGTCGCCGATCGCAACCGAGTACTGGGACAACGACGGATCGCCGGCCTTCCGCCAGATGCTCGAGCGTATCGAACGCGAGGGAATGGTCCTCGAGCGGTAAGCCAACCCGCTTCCTGTATAATGTGCGCGAGATGAGGATCGCTGGAATTGTCGCGCTCGCCCTCATGGCGGGTGGCCCGATGGCCGGCGCCGGCGAGTTCGAGGAGTCGGTCCTGCCGGTCCTGCGGTCCAACTGCACGCCTTGCCACGACGAGACCAATCGCGCCAGCGGGCTTTCTGTGACGACGGCGGAGGCGCTGGCGGCGGGCGGCAGCCGTCGCGGACCGGCGGTGGTGGCCGGATCGCCGGAACAGAGCCCGCTGGTACAGGCCGTTCGGGGCGCGATCGAGCCGCGGATGCCGCCGGGCAAGACCCTGCCGGCCAGCGAGCTCGCTGTGATCGAAGGGTGGGTGCGGCGGCTGCGCGCGCCGGCGTCCCGGCCAGACGACGGTAAGCACTGGTCACTGGTACGGCCCGTCCGCCCGCCGGTTCCCGCCGTGAAGGGCGCCGGCTGGGTGCGAAATCCGATCGACGCCTTCGTGCTTTCGAAGCTCGAGCAACGCCGGCTCGCACCCGCCAAGGAGGCCGAACGCGGAGCGATGGCCCGTAGACTTTACCTCGACTTGTTAGGATTGCCGCCCAGCCCCGAGGAGATCCGCCAGTTCGTGGAGGATCCTTCGCCGCAAGCCCATGAAGCGCTGGTGGACCGGCTTCTCGGCAATCCGCAGTACGGCGTCCGGTGGGGGCGCTACTGGCTGGATCTGGCGCGGTACGCCGACACCAACGGCTACGAGGGCGATCCGGAATTCTTCCATGCCTGGCGGTATCGCGACTATGTCGTCGACGCGTTCAACTCCGACAAGCCCTACGACCGGTTCGCGATGGAACAACTGGCCGGCGACGAGTTCCAACCAGTGACGGGCGCCGGCGGACTACCCGCTCCGAACCCGGAGCAAGTCGTGGCGCTGACCTTTCTGCGCCTGGCGCCGTTCACCGAACCGAGAGGCGAAGAGAGCCGCGACGTTCTCTTGAGCGAAATGACGGCCACCGCCAGTTCCGTGTTCCTCGGCTGGACGGCCGGTTGCGCCAAGTGCCACGACCATAAGTACGATCCCATCCCCACGCGCGATTTCTACCGCCTGAAGGCTTTTCTGGCGAGCGTCTACATCGCGCCGCCCCGGCCGGGCGATTCGCAACAACTCGGCGGACCCCAACCGGCCGCGTTCTATCGCCCCGGCGAGAAAGAGGCGATGGACCGAAAGGCCGCCGCTTATCGCAAGGCGTTGGAAGCCGAGGATGCCGCGATCGAGACATTCGCCAAGCCCTTGGTGGACCGGCTGGCGGCGTTGTGGAAACGCGACAAGCCCGCCGGGACCAAGCCGCCCGCGATCCGCGACGTGGAGCGATTGTTCAACGAAGAGAACAACAATACGGTGCGGCTCGACAAGAAAGATCAGACCTTCACGAACGAAGAGCGGGAACGCTTCCTCGCGTATCGCGAGCGGCAGCGGTGGTTGAAGAATGGCCTGATTCGCGTGGAACCCTCGGCCATGTCCCTGCGCAACGCCGACGACCCTCCCTACGGACCCAGCGTTCCGGTCACCCATGTCCTGTTGCGCGGCGACCACGACCGGCCCGGCGAGATCGTCGAGCCCGGCTTCCCGAGCGCGATCGCCGGCCATTCCCTTCCCGCGCCGCTCCCGATCGACCGGTACAAGCGCCATCCCACTCGCGGCCGGCGCCTGACGTTGGCCAAGTGGATCGCGAGCCCGGAAAATCCGCTTACCGCGCGAGTCATGGTCAACCGAATCTGGCGGCATCATTTCGGACGGGGCATCGTCGAGACGCCGAGCGACTTCGGTCGAAACGGCGCGCGGCCCACGCATCCGGAACTGCTGGACTGGCTGGCAACGGCGTTCGTCGAGCGCGCCTGGAGCGTCACTGCCATGCACCGGCTGATTCTCAATTCCAACACCTACCTCCAGGCATCGGCGGTCGAGGCCGAAGCGGATCAGGGCAACCGGTTCTATTCCAGCTTCCCCCGGCAGCGCCTCACCGGCGAGGCGATTCGCGACAGCGTCCTCACGGTGAGCGGCCGGTTGAATCGCGAACTCGGAGGACCTCCTATCTTTCCGCCGCTGCCGGAAGGGCTGGACCGCGAACAGCGCGTCCAGTCGAACAACACCTGGGAGACTTCACCGGAGGGCGATGCGCTCAGACGAAGCGTCTACGTGTTCCAGCGGCGTTCGCTCTCTCTTCCGATGCTGGAGGTTTTCGACGCGCCGGTGCCGAACGCTTCCTGCGACCTTCGCCGCAACACCGTCACCGCGCTGCAGCCGCTGGCAATGTACGATAGCGAGTTCGTGAACACCGAAGCCCGCCACTTCGCCGAACGAGTCCGCCGCGAGGCTGGGCCGGATCTACGCCGGCAGATCCAGCGCGCTTTCCTGGTGTCCCGCGGCCGGGAGGCCGGCGCGTCCGAACTGGACCGGTCGTTGCGCTTTGCCGCTTCCATCGCGGACGAGCGTAGCGCCATCACGGGCATCTGCCGTGTCCTGATCAACAGCAACGAGTTCCTCTATGTCGATTGAAACCGCCCTACCGCGCCGGGAGTTTCTGCGCCGGAGCTGCAATGGCATCGGCGGTCTGGCGCTGGCCACCATGCTCGCCGAGGACGCCGCGCGGGCCGCCGATCCGCTGGCGCCCAAGCCTCCTCACTTTGCCCGAAAGGCCAAGCACTGCATCTTTCTGTTCATGGCCGGTGGCGCGAGCCAGCTCGACACGTTCGACTACAAACCCCTGCTGGCCAAGTACGCGGGACAGCGCCTGCCGAAGACGCCGGGGCTTACGGGCGAGATCGAGGGATTTCTTTCCCATCCGCATCGCGCCATTCCGAGCCCGTTCGAGTTCCGCCGCGCGGGCCAGTCTGGCCGGTGGATGACGGCGCTGCTGCCGAAGCTGGCGGACCATGCCGACCGTCTCGCGTTCGTGCACGGCATCAAGGTCGATAACAACAACCACGGTCCGGCGACGATGCACGTGAATACCGGCTCGCAGTTCCAGGGCCACGCATCGATCGGCTCATGGATCGCCTACGGCCTCGGCAGCCCCAACCGGAGCCTGCCAGCCTACGTGGTGCTGCAGGATCCCCGGGGAGCGCCGGTAAACGGCGCCGCGGTCTGGAGCGCCGGTTACCTGCCCGCCGCCTACCAGGGCACGCTATTCCGGTCGAAAGGGGCGCCGGTGCTCGACCTGGAACGCCCCCTCGGCGTTTCGCGTGAGCGGCAGCGCCAGGAGTTCGACTTACTCCAGGCGATCAACCGGGAACATCTGGCCACCCGCGCCGGCGACGAGCTCGAGGCCCGCATCGCCGCCTATGAACTCGCTTTCCGCGTGCAGGCCGAGGCGCCGGGAGTCGTCGACTTGTCCCGGGAGACCGCCGCGACCGGGAAGCTCTACGGCCTCGACAACCCGGTTACCGCGAGTTTCGGGCGGCAATGTCTGCTTGCAAGGCGAATGGTGGAGAGCGGCGTCCGGCACGTGCTGTGCATCCACGGCGTCGAGATCGGCCGCTACAGTTGGGACGACCACGGGAACATCGCCGAGCGCATACCCGCTCATCTGGCGGAAGTAGACACGCCGGTCGCCGGGCTGCTGACCGATCTCCAGAGCCGCGGGCTGCTCGACGAAACGCTGGTGGTCTGGGCATCGGAAATGGGCCGGACGCCGTTCATCAACGACCTCGAGTCCGCCAAGCCGGGCCGCGACCACAACCAATGGGGACTCACGGTTTGGATGGCGGGCGGCGGCGTCCAGGGGGGCGCCACGGCGGGCGACACCGGCGAGTTCGGCATCAAATCGGCAGGGGAACCGATTCCGATTCGGGATGTGCACGCAACGATTCTCGACCTGCTCGGCTTGAGCGACCAGCGTTTGACCTATCTCCATGCGGGCCGCTATCGCCGGTTGACCGACATCGGCGGACAAGTGCTGCGGCAGATGATCGCCTGAACCGGTGTCCGTTCAGCGGAAAATCGTGATCGAGTCCGGACCGATCCCGGATCACCTGGCGGGCGACGAAGTTCAGGACTCGATCGCGCCCGGCGAGCGGCAGCTTTGCCTTGGCCTCCCACTCGGCAGGCGCCTTGCCGCCTGTCCTCTTCGTAAAGCAGGCGCGGGGCTTGGCCTGTTCCGAGCATTCCGCGGATCGCTTGCATGAGGTTGTCGAACATCTTTCTCAACTTATGCGCGAAACGCGGGCGGAATCGATCACAGGCGACGAGACCGAATCCGCCGCATTGATGTGACATAATGGAGATTATCGGATGTGTACAAGACCTGCATTTTCAGCAGGTTGATGGCGTTGTTTCGGAGGCCATTCGCCAATGTCGCTTACGCTCCCGCCGTTTCGTTCCAAGAGCTACCGCATCGCGTCTGCACGTGACAGAACACGATCTGGCTGTTTTTTACACACATCCTTGCCGCCTACCGTGTACACGCCGTTCGGGCTACCGGCGCCGGAGACGCACACATACACCCCGTCCGGGAAGGACGGTTCCGTGGCGATGCAGCCGATTGGTGACAAGCCCGTCTGCAAAGTGATCGTCGCGCGCCAACTGGCGCTCTCATCGCCAGACTTCCAGACCGCTGCGCCGTCACCATGGAACATCTGCGTGGGCGTGCCGCGGTTGATGTCGAAAGCCCGCGTGTTGCCTGGCAGCGGCGCGGCCAGTTTCACCCACCCCTCGCCTCCGTCCCGAGACTTGTAGATTGCCCTATCGATGCGCAGGTAGAGCGCTCCATTGTTCGCCACCAGCAGGTAGCTTTGGGTCACCGGCCAGAGTCTGGCAGGCCGGCATTGGCCTTCCGCCAAGTCAGTCCGGCGTTGATGCTCTTCCACAGCGCGCCCTCTTCCGGCGATGGGCAAGGTAAAGCGTGGAGTCGTTCAACGGATCGACCGCGAAGGCGGCGAACGGCGGTTGCCCGGCGCCGGCTTCGGTTACATAAACGGGATTCCAGGTGGCGCCGTCGTCGATGCTCTTGAAGTAGCCCGGTCCGGTGGTGGCGTAGAGCGTGCGGCCGCTGACGCCAGAGCCGATGATCTCGCCTTGGAACGGCACGGTGGCCGGGGCCTGGCCGAGAAGTCCCAGGGCGGCGCAGGCCAGCAGCGTAAGGAACCGGGCGCAGGTGGGCATACCCGCATTATGGCGCAGTCCTGAGGTTCCTCGCCCGCTCAGGGCACTGGCCGTCGTTCGAAATGGACGCCCTTGGATCTAACAAGAGGGTCATCTTCAGGCCGGGGCTTCGAACATACCGCCGCGGAACGGGCCGCCGGCGTTGGTAAGCGGGTTGTTGAAGCGCCTGAAGCGCCTGTTTCGCGGTGATATCATCCCGGTGTCCCGATGCCGGGACGAAAGACGCTTTAACGGCTAGGGAACAGGAGCACCCAATGCAGGGTCAAACAGCAGAGCGTTTTCTTTGGGCGGTTTTGACGGCCGGAGGATTCCAGGGACTCTTCGGCCAAATGCTGTACGTCGCGAACAACGGCGAGCGGACCATCTTGTCCTATATCTACGATCAGGACAACGGTAGCCTTGGCGAGATCCGGCCGCGCGTGGCGACCGCGGGAACCCCTTCGTCCGTCGCTATCCATCCGAACGCAAAGTTCGTCTTCGTGACCACGGCAGGCCCCCCGGCCTTGACCGGCTACCGATCGACCCGGGAACCGGTCACTTGGCCCAGGTGAGTAACACGCCACTGGCGGGCGGCAGCAATCCGCGGCAAGTGGTGATCGACCCCGGCGGGAAGTTCGCCGTGGCCGCCCATCCCGGGGCGCCGAACCTGTCCGTCTATTGCGATGCTGCACGGTTACACCCGGATCGCCAGCCGTGGAGCTCTTTGACGTCCCGGTCGATCGAACGCCCGCACAGCGCCTGAACGCGCGACCAGCGCTCAACCTCAGCGGTCCAGGTGGGCGGGTCCAGTTGCCCGCGCCTCGTTATCAGTACAGCGTGGCCGGAAGTGATGTCTTCACACCCGGAGACTACACGGTGGACAACGGAGCGGGGCCATCACCCTGCCGCCTCCCGAGAAATGGACCAATCAGGACGCGATCAGCTCCCCTGACCAGCGCCGGCCGGTTCGCCGCCACCGGGCTGGACTTCGGACTCTTCACCTACGAACAGGGCCCCTTCAACTTGGTCTCTTTCAGGTAAACGACCCGAATAACCTATGTGAAGGGATCGCTCACCGGCGCCTGGAGTATCACCTGGATCGTGGGCGATCCCAAAGCCGGTCGCGGATGGCCGCGCACACCGATGGGGAGTGAGCAGTCGCGATAGCGAACCATGGCGCGTATGCCGCAACCCGGCACGCAGGCGGCGACGCGTTCGTTACCGGCGGCCGTGCCAACGGCGGTCCCTCCCAATTACGATGCGAACAGTTCGCTGATCTCGCTGCCGCCGAAGGCGCTGCCGCGGCGGAAGCGCGTGCGCGTTTGTGAGAATGCTCCCTGTGGTGATCAAAACTGGAAGCGCGCCACGATCTGCCCATTGCGGGGCTGGCCGGCATTATTCTGGTTCACGAATCCGAAGCCGCCGGTCAGCCTGCCGCGCGAATCGCGCGTGGTGGTAGCGGTCGGGCTGCCTACGTTCGGCGCCGGCAGAATGGTCCGGTTGAACACGTTGAAAAACTCCGCCCGGATTGAGAGCACTCGGCCTTCCCCGACCCGGAAGTTGCGGCCGACGCCCAACTGTTCGTCCGCGGTCACCGGACCGCGGAAGTCCTGGTAGCCCGCGGCGGAGACGCCAAACTGCCCCGCGGGCGCCTCCGCCCAAGCCTTGGGGTTGAGAACCAAGTCGGCGTTCGGGTCAATACACCCGCACCCGAGATCCTTCAGATACAGGTTCTCGCCGGCCACCCGGTTTTGTACGGTGCCGCCGCGAAACGTCTGAGCGTTAATACCGTTGGCGGAGTTGGGAATGGCCAGCGGAATGCCGCTCGAATAGCGTACCAGTCCGGAGATGGTCCAGCCGCTTGCCACGGCATGCCTTAACTTGCGGTTGCCCCATTTTTGCATTTCGTAGTTGAAGCCGGTTACGAACACCAAGGGTGTTCCGGAGGCATCCAGGCGCTTCTGGTTGACGCGATTGACCGGATCGTTAAACGGAGCTGTCCGCGAGAGCTCTTTCTGCCAGGTGATGGCCGCGGTGAAGTCCAGACCATGAGAGTAACGTTTGGTTACTTTGGTCTGAAGCGAGTCGTACCAGGAATTGCCCAGGGACGCGTTGCGCGCCGTCAGGGGGCTGTTGAATTGCGGATAGGGACGCAGCGCCTGCGCCAGGCTTGCATTGGCCGGGAAGCCGGCGTAGGGCGGACGGAATCCTCGCGCCACCACGGCGGGGGCCGTGATAGTGGAAGTCAACAACGTCCGGTCCGCCGCATTGGCCCGGTTCAAACCGGCGGATGCGAGCCGCTCGTCGGTAAGAACATTGGGGAACTGGAGTGCACCGCCGTCCAGCCAGACTCCCCGATTGCCGACATACGCGGTTTCCACCAGGAGGTTGCGGACCACCTCGCGCTGCACTCCTATGCTCCATTGGTTGACTCTCGGCGGACGCCCCCAACTCTGGTCGATGACGACGGGCGGAGCGCCCAGTTGCCCCCTCAGGGGGAGCAGGCCCGGGTCCAAGCTCGTTCTATACAAGTCGGAGACGCTGTAGCGGAGGCCGTCTCTCAGACGGACGGCGGCTTCCCCAGCGCCGGGGTTAGCCCAGGTAACCGCGTCGAAGCCGACGCCGTACCAGGCGTTATTGGTGATCAAGTTATAAGTCGAAACGTTGCCGTAGGTCACGCCCCAGCCCGCGCGCAACACGGTCTTGGAGTCCAACTGATAGGCCATGCCGAGGCGCGGTCCCACGGCGTACGGGTATTTGCCGGCAAACTCGCAATTGCAGCGGCCCTGACCGTATCCTTCATAGATCAACGCACCGGGCAAACCGCCGGCGCTCGGGTTCGGTGTCTCGAATCCCAGGGTACTGGCGCGCCGCCAGATTTCGTGCCCCGCACTCATATAATCCCAGCGCAGGCCATAGTCGAGCGTCAACTTGCGCGTCACTTTCCACGTGTCCTGCAAGTACAATCCCCAGGAAGTCCGGCGCCACTGCGGATCCTGAACGGCGTTGACGCTGGCGCTGCTGACTTGACCTAACAGGAAGCTGGCGTAGGCATGTCCCACTCCGGTGCCACCCGGAAGGTTTTGCCCGGTCTGCGCGAGAGCGGGCAAACCCGTCTGAGCCGGGGAAAACACCAGGTTGCCAGTGGCGCCTCGAAGATTTCGATCGGTCCAAATATCGACGCGCATCTCGCCGCCAATCTTGATCGTGTGATTATTGCGCACGTGCATTAGACTGGCGACCGAAGTCCACTTGTCGTTGTAATAACGGTTCGCGCTCGAGGGTCCCATGCCGAGGTTCATTCCGCCGAAGTTCCCGGAACTCAGCCCCGTGATGTTGGGAAACCCAAGCCCGGTCGCGCTGCCCACGAAACCGATGCCCTTGGCCGCATCGTAAGAGAGAACGTCCGGCGCGGCGCTATCCGGATTGAGGTACCGCAGGAAACCCGAACCCAGGTGCAGCAGCAAGGTCGGCGTCATGGACCGGTTGAAGTTCAGACGCACCGTGTCGGAGTAAATGGCCTGATAGCGGGTGGCGGTGATCGGTATGGGCAGGCTGTCGAAGCCGCTCTTGAGGTCCGTTTTCAGGCGCCCATAATAGAACGAGACTTTGTCCTTCGGGTCGAACTGGTGGTCGATCTTGACAGCGGGCGCCGATTGCAGTTTGGCGTAGGTTCCATCTTGCGCCCAGTTGTTGACCAAATTCGTGTTGATGGGGCTGGGAATGAGAGCCTGAATCCTGACGGCTACCGGGTCCAGCCGAGCCGCCGGGATGCGGTTCCCAGGAAACGGATCCCGGTACACCGCGCCGTTGACAGTGGAGTTGGTCAGCGGGTCGTAAATCGCATTTTCCATGATCGGACGCCCCAGGCCGTCGGCGCCCAGATTGCGGCCCGTCAGCGCCGAGCTGAAATCTCCCGTGCGATAGGCCGCGGCCGGGACCGTCTGAAGGATGCCCGTGCCGGCAATTCGATTGCGAAATACCTCCCAATTGAAAAAGAAGAAAGTCTTGTTCCTGCCATTGTAGAGTTTCGGGATGAAGACCGGACCGCCGAAGGTACCTCCGAAGTCATGCTTGCGCGACGTGGGCCGCACGTGCGTGAACGCGGTCTTCGCCGTGAAAGCCTCGTTAACGAAATATTCGTAGACGGAGCCGTGGGGGGTGTTAGTGCCGGAGCGTATGGTGAAATTGAAGATACCGCTGAGCGCCTGGCCGTATTCCGCGGCGTAGTTGGACGTTTGCATCGTAAACTCTTCAATCGCCTCAACCGACGCCTGGGTCTCATCGACGCGCGCTCCAGTGCTGTTGCTGGTGGTGTCCTGACCGTCGATCAGAATGCGGAACGCAGGATTGCCGCCCCCACCAAACCCGTTGAACCGGGCGCGAGTACCAACGCCGGAAACACCCGGCGACAAAATCAAAAACGTCATCTGGCTGCGGATGGCGCCAATGGCCCCGGCTCCGCCGCCAAAATTGAGCGGCAGCCGGTTGATGCGGTCGCCGCTGACATTTATGCTGTTTTCGGCGTTTTCGGTGCGCAGCATCGGCGCCTCCGCGCTGACCGTGATCGATTCCGAAGTCTCACCCACCTTCAGCTCCAGGTCCAGACGCACGGTGAGGGCCACTTGCACCTGGATATTCTTCCGCACCGATTTGTTGAAACCCGGCGCCGAAACCGTCAGCTCATACGCGCCCGCCGGGATCGAGGCCAAGGTGAAATTGCCGGTGCCGGTGGTCACCGTTGTAAACTCGGCTCCGGTCGCCGAATTCCTCAAGCTAACGCCGGCTTGGGTCACGACCGCGCCCAAGGAGTCGGCCACGGTTCCCGTAACGGCGCCGCGGTCACTTTGAGCGAACAAGCCGGTTGCCAGCGAACAGAACGCCAATCCAGTTGTAATTTTGAGTATCGACATGACTCTTAACTCCCAGAAACCCCGGGTGGAACTGGGTCCCTCCCAATTGGGCCCTCCCAGTTACTATGCGAACAGTTCGCCGATCTCGGTGCTGCCGATGAAATTGGTGCCCGACATCGGCTCCACATACATAAAGTCCCGGCCCGACGGAGTACCGCTGAGGGATTTCGTCCAATCGATCCCCAGCACGGAGTAAATGGTAGCCGTTACGTCCTCTGGAAAGATGGCGCGATTCTTATGCCAGTCGAACCGGGTTATTTTGCCGGCCTGCTCGTCGGTGGCGCCAATGACCCGGCCAGGATGCTTCACGCCGCCGCCCGCAAATGCTCCGCATCGCACCGGCGCCCAATGATCGCGTCCGTCAATGCCATTGAGCGGTCCGGGCGTGCGCCCGAACTCGCCGGCCGCCACGACGAAAGTCTTTTCGAGGAGCGAAGACCGGCCGTCGCGGCTCTTGGTCTGCTGGAGGTCCCGGATCAGACTCGAGAAACCCTGGTCGAATTGCCGGCACAAGGCGTAGATTCCGCTCGGCCCCTTGGGGGGACCACCGGGGACCACTTCTTCCCCGCGCCCTGCTCCGTAGATATAGCCGTGATGATCCCAGCCGCCCTGATTGAGCAGAATGTAACGGGCGCCGGCATCGGCCTTCACCATGTTACGCGCCACGAGGCAGGCATCGCCGAAGGGGTTCGACCCGTATCGCGTGCGCTCTTCGGCGCCCAGTTCGAAAATCTTTCCAATCGCGGGAGACTTCAGCATGCGATGAGCATTGCGCGTGAATGATTCCCACTCCAGGAAGCGCTTGGGCGCCGAGGCCGCATCGGTCTTCCTCGAAGTGTCGAAGGTCTCGAGGAACTCCATGCGCCGGTCGTAACGGCCTTGATATTCGCCGGGCAACACGAACGGCACATCGAGCCCGTTGCGTATGTCCATCGCAAGCGGCGCCGCGACGCTGTCGAGAAAGCCTTCGGTCAGCAGAAACCCGTTCTGCCCGGTGGCCGGAAAGTTCAACGAAACGAATGGCGGCAGAAAATCGCCCGGCTTGGCCTTATCTTTGAGTTCGTAGGCGATCACCGACCCGATCGATGGCATTTCCTTCGCGCGGGCCGAGCTGAAGCCGTGCCCTACCTGCTGCCAGTACTGGGCGAGATTGTGAGTCGATTCCCAGGCGCCCATGGAGCGGACGATCACCAGGTCGTCCAGCACCCCGGCGGTCCGCGGCAACAGGCCGTACGGCCACTTCAGCCCGTGTTTGGTGGTCCGCGCATCGAGGTTGGCCGGCGTGCTCTTCTGCTCCTTCAAGTCGAAGGTGTCCATCTGAGACGGACCGCCGACCATGTTCACGAAGATCACGCACTCGGCGGTGCCGCGCGGCTTCACCTTCTCCGCCGCCGTGGCCCTGAGGGGCGCGGCGAGTTGGGTGAGCCATCCGCCAGTGACGTCAAGAGCCCCGAGTTGAAACAACTTCCGGCGAGTAAGAACCGGAAGGCGGCTGGCGGCGGCCGGTAGTGTCATGTTGGAGTTCACCGGTTGAAAATAAAGTCCACCCTGTTGACCAGGGCCCAAAGCAAATCCTCGGCGGCTTCGCGCCGGTTGCCGGTCTTATCGAGCAGGGCGAGCGACATTCGTTCCTCTTCGGACGCCGGGAAGCGGCCGATGGTGGCGAGGAACAATTCTTCCACCAACTCCTTGTCCGGCTTAGCCAGCAACTTCTCCAGCCGGCTGCCTTTCTCCGCCTTGACCTGATTCAACACCAGGCTGTTGTTCAGAAGGTGAGCCGCTTGCAGCAGGCTCGACCGGTCGGACGAGCCATTGTCCTCGCGGTCCGTCTGCCCGAAGCACACGAGTAAATCCTGCAGGCGCCCAGTCTCACCCCAATCGAGGTAATGAGCTTGCATGAGGTACTTACCCTTGAGCGCCGTGTACTTGATGGCGTAATCCCGGTGGATCCCGCTGGCTTGCTGTACGGCGTCCCAAAGCTGCTCGGGGCCGAGGCGGCGAACGATGTGGCGGGCAAAGTAGTCATCATAGCGGGCCTCCCACTTCCGGGCGAAATCCCACGACAACTGGTATGCGTTGGACTTGACGATGAGTTTGAAAAGATGGCGCAGGTCGTAGTTATGCTTGATGAAATCCGCGGCAAGCGCATTCAGCAACTCGGGATGGCTCGGTTGGATGGTCCACGGCGCCGGTGGTGGATGGCCCGGGTCCTGGCGATCCATGTCGAAGCCAAACGGCGGGTCGACTATGCCACGGCCCATGAACTCGGCCCAAAAGAGATTCACCGCGGCCCGCGCGAACTGCGGATCGGATGTCAGCAGGCGGGCAAAGGCCTGGCGTTCCCGCTCTCCCGGTTGCGCCTTTTCGCCGTTCAGAATGAAGGCCGGCGTGATCTCCGCCTGATAGCGCGGAACACGCAGGCTGCTCCTGGAGGTGAGTGAGTAACCGCTGTCGTAACCAGCTCGGGGAGAATAGCCGGCGCCGGCATCCCTGACGATGAACTCCTGCTGCCGCCCGAAGACAGGACCGATGCTGGTCTTGCCGAAGAAAGATGCCTGGCGCCAGAAATCGGCGCGCTTCTTCCTCGACAGCCAGAGGTTGATCTTCTCCAGATGGCCCGCGCCGTCGTGACAGGAGATGCACTCGGTGTTCACGCCCAGGAAAATCTTGGTGGACCAGAGCGCGATCTCATCACAGGTGTCTTCGTGATTCATCCGGTAGCCATCGCCTTCCATGACGCGGTTGCGCGAGATGAAGTTGGCCGGGCCGGTGGTCCAATTCGAGAGCGCGCTCGAAGTGATCATGTCGCGCGCAAAGTCGTCGTACGGGATGCCGAGCTCGAGCGTTTTGTAGATGTAGTTACGGAAAGCCGGAATGCCCTGTTCGTTCTGTGCGTTGTTTCTGAAAAGGTCGCTGAAGAAATATGTCCAGCGGTCCAGGAACGGCTGCTCCTTGCGGCGGCTGACTCCCTCGATCGGGAGAGCGGGGATCAGGGAATCGACCACCTTGTCGCGCTTGCCGGGATCGGGGTCTTTCAGGAATTCGCGGACCTGTCCGGGGGTTGGAATCCGTCCGGTGAGATCCAGAGTGACGCGCCGCAGAAACTCGGCATCGTTGGCGAGTGGGGCGTGGGGAACCTGATCGCGTTCCATCTTCCCAAAGATGTAGTCGTCGATGAGATTCCGCCGGGCGATTTCACCGAAGCACAGGGAAGGCACTGCCGCGGCGGCGGCCATCATCAGAAGCGAGAGGGCAGGTCGGCCAGTCACGCCTGCGCTCTTCGGATGCGACTGGAAATGAGAGGACATCGGTGGGCGGACTTGATTATATTGCTTCCGCACCGGGCGTGCAATGGAGGAGGCGGATGCGTTGCCGCGCCCGCATACGGCGTTTCCACCGGAACGGCAAGTAGGCGATCCGCTTGCCCAACGCCACGAAGATACCATGCAAGATGGCCATGTTCCGCGCAAGGTAAGCCGGCGCGCCCGAAGGCAGCATCATGGCAATCATCGCAAGCCCCGCCGCCATCGCGAACAACGTGCGAGCCAAGCCTCGCGCCGCCAGCCGCGCTAGCCAGGCCCCAATGCCCCCCACCGCGAGCACGCTGAAGTACGCCAGGTTCGCGGGATTTTCCGAGTCCGCGACGTGGACCATGTTGGACCATCCCAACGCGAACCCTGCCAGCAGCGCGACACCAACGCCCACTTTGTACGACCACGCGGACATCTTCCTGGCGATCAGCGCATACATCATCCCCGTCCCGAAGAACAGGACGTACGCGAACACGAAACCTCCCGCGTTCCAGTTCCATCCCTCCACCACTCGCGATGCGATGAGTGGCGCCATCAACAAAGCGAGCGCCCCCCAGCGCGACCCTCCGCATCGTCTTTCCCAGTTCCGGTATCTGAGTCATGTTCTCCCTAGCCATCCCCATCGGCGTCTCGAGAAAGATTCACTCGGCGGAGCGCCCCCAATCCGGCCAGCGCGACCGCGGCGAAGGCGGCGCCGGCGAGAAACGTCGCGCGCGGCCCCGACAGGTCCCAGAGCGCGCCCGCGATCGCGCTGGCGGCCAACATCGCGATGCCACTCATCAGGTTGAACATGCCGTACGCCGTACCGCGCAGGCCGGCCGGTGAGGCGTCCGCGATCAGGGCGGAGAAAACGCCCTGCGTGAATGCCATGTGGAGGCCCCAGAGAACGACGCCGGCCACCGCCCAACCCACGCCGGACGACAGGGCCAGGAACAGGTCCCCGGCGATCAGAAGGACCCCCCCGAACATCAGGACGGTGACGCGGTTCACCTTGTCCGCGAGCGCTCCCGCCGGATACGCGGCGAGTGCGTACACCACGTTCATCGCGATCATGATGGCGGGCGCCAGAGCAATGGGCAGGCCCGCCGCCTGAGCTCGGAGGATTAGAAACGCTTCGCTGAACCGTGCCAGCGTCAGCACGGCGCCGGTCGCGACGATCCACCAATAGGACGAGCCCAGCCGCCGCAATTCCGACCGCGCCAAGGGCGGCGCTCGCCGCTCGGGCGGATCGGCCAGCGCGGGCTCGCGAACGCCGGCGAACACCAGAGCGAGGGACAGAAACGCCGGCACGACCGCAACCCAGAAGGTCAGTTTGAAGTCGTTCCCGGTCTTCCACATCAGAAAGATCGCCGCCAACGGCCCGGCGACGGCTCCGATCGTATCGAGC
>SXGT01721011.1_pt1 | contig 62492 bp, 93 predicted proteins | sample 3176221 | NCBI WGS metagenome assembly SXGT01 (sample SAMN11356862, study PRJNA531348) | freshwater metagenome | isolation source: freshwater sample F1-120 | place: China: Fuxian Lake, Yuxi | collected 2017-12-25 | reverse complement strand
GGGCGGTGATATAGTAGTCTATGCACTCCACCACTCGCACAAGAGGAAACCAGCATGGACGAACGCAACCAGTGCATTTTGGAAATCATGAAGCTCTTCAATTGTGGGTATGCGCGGGCGGCTCATATCTACAGTGGGCTTCTCGCATACGGAAAGAAGCACAAAGCAAAGCAATAGCAGTCCTGATAAGGCCCCCCAAAAAGTGGCGGGGGGCCGATACTACATAGAGACAAGGATACCGAGTACACGAAGCATAGAGAGGATACGAAAGTGTTCGGATCACGAAAGTGTTCGGGGGGCGGTTAGATAGTTACATATAGTGCATATACATATAGAACAACAGTAAGAACAACAATACATCCATCTACTGCATATACACATGAGTAGGGTGTACTGTCCTCTTATTGCTGACAAAAATTTTGGGCGGTCCCTGCGCCTGTTCTGGAAATACCGACTTTCTATTTTGTGCCATATGTAATAGCTGACATGCTGCCGTACTGTCATGCTGCTATATGTATATGTGGTGTACGTGGTGCACCTATATGTATATGCAGTGATTGTGAAGGTGCTGGCACTATATGGCATATACCTAGTGGTGAGAAATTGGTGGGTGGTGGCACACAGTTATATATACCTAGTGGTGGTGATAGTGTAGTGAGTATGCCCCCCGCGAAATTGTGGTGGTGCTGGCACTGCTACTGTAATACTACGTGGTGGTGAAATGTGGTGTTCGCCCCCTATATGTATATGTGGTGGTGGAGTGGTGCGATGTGGTGAGTGTGTGGTGTAGTGTATTCTTCTGATGTATTGTGCCGCCCCCGTTCCTATATGTGTAGGCGTAGGATGCAGTCTTCGCAATCGATTGCAAAGAGGAAAGAATGCCGTTCGATGCCCTTCCGTATTCATATGATGATATTTCCGCCATGAGGGATGAGATGTCCGATATGGGGATGACAGAAGCAGAGTACAACGCCGAACGCTTTTGTGGGGAAGGTAGCGACCCCCATGCTATTTACGACGAGGAGTAATAATGTATCCATCCTATATTGCGGCGGTTATCGCCGTATCCGAAAAACTTGAAGGCACGTTCTTCGGGCTGGAAGAGATTGCGCCGGGGCCGGTGGATTCCGTTGCCTTTGTAGTCACTATCGAGGTGGGGCCGTCTTGGGTTATTTGCAAGCCCAAGAAAGTGACGTACTGGGTCATCCGGGATTCGGAAGGTTATCCGGGTCTGGATGAGGAGGAGAGTGATGACGCCAAGATCATGAGGGCTGAAGCCCGGATGGTCTAGCAATAAAAAGGTACGGTGCCTCGTTTGTGAACGCGGGGCGCGGTACCCGTTCTAGTAGTATGTAACCTCCATCAACCAAGCCAAGAGGATAAAACCGTGGCCCGTCGAATCCGTATAGAGGATCGAGTAATTCGTGAACAGGATGCACTTATAGCAAGTGCACTCAAGGTTCTAGAGGAACGTCTGTCGTATGGTGTTTCTCTTTCTGCCCCCGCCGATGTGAAGAACTACCTGCGCCTGCGTTTGGGCGGGGAAGAGCGGGAAGTGTTCACGGCGGTGTGGCTTGATGCACAGAACCGTGTGCGTGTTGTAGAAGACCTGTTTGTGGGTACGCTCACACAGACTTCTGTCTACCCTCGTGAAGTCGTGAAGTCAGCCCTTCGCCATAATGCGTGCAGCGTGGTCTTCTCCCACAATCATCCATCTGGGGTTTCAGAGCCTTCTACCGCTGATCGTAACCTCACCCGCCACCTGACCGATGCTCTGGCGCATGTGGATGTTCGGGTGTTGGATCATATTATCGTTACCGCGTCGGATGCAGTAAGTTTTGCGGAACGCGGGTACATCTAAACCTGTATAAAGGAAAGAACATGTCTCAAAGATGGCGTCATGTGGCAACCACATCCGTAGGTGATGTAGCAGTCTGTGTCTCCCGTTTCGAAGGCGAGTACCGTGTCCGTACGTATCGCGGGGCGGTAGGTGCCTACCGTGAGGAGGAGGATTACTTCACTTCTGATAAGCAAGATGCTCTCGGTACTGCCAAACATATTCTGTCTACTGAAACTCGTAAGGAGGTCGTATGTGCATGAAACACGAAACCCTGCGCCGTGAGCGCAAGGATGATCGCGCCACGCGCAAGAGCGTGGTCCTGGGCCGGCGTGGTAAGTCCCTGCGCCGTGAGGCGCATGTCGCGGAAGTGCTTTGCGCTCGATTGCAAAGAATGTTGTGACGCTTTGCGGGGGCGGGCTGTAGGAATATAGTTCGTTCATAGCAATAACGCTATGTCACCTTTAGAGGGAAAGCCATGAAAGCAACAGTCCAGCAAGTCTATTACTATGTCGTTACAAAGAGCTTGGCGAGAGCCATGCGCGAAGGACGGGATTGCGCCAAAGGCACGGTCTATGGCGTCTTCAGGACGCAAGGCGCGGCGGACGCGCATATCGACGCGCTTGGTCTTAAACTCGTTGCGACAGTCGTCGCGCAGTAACCAACGAGGGGCGAAAGCCCCTCCTCCTTTCTGGAAGGAAATAGCATGTTGAGCAAAGATGAACTGTCCTATATTGCCACCTCTGTTGTCGGGGCGATGCGCTCCGTGGATGTAGAGGTAGCGGTTAGTGAGCTTCCGGGGTCGATGGCCGTGGTCGGCAGTTGGTTTAACTTCCTGACCGAGAGCCTTTTGGTCATGGAGGTGTCGCTAGACGAGGAAGGGCACTGGTCCGCCAGCTTGCGGGATCACGATGGTGATGGTGAGAATATGCTTGACGCGGGGAAAGTGGCAGATATCGTCAGCGATGTGCATTCATCCGAGAGGTACAAGTGGGCCGCGTTGACCATCCTGGCCGTACGCGAGATGCAGGATGTGAAGGATGCAGCAGACATGCGCTGGCGCTGCCGCCAGTTGCACGTCTAGGATTGTGTCGTAGTGGCACGGGCGCTGTATAACCCCCTCTGGTGAGTGAAGCCTGCCGCCGGGGGCGTCGGTCCTGTACTGGGTAGAGTGGTGTGTGTAGTGGTGGGTGCTGAGTGGTGTTCCTGGCTCTGCCCGTGACCCTGCTCGTGTTTTGCACTCGATTGCAGAGCATTGTGGGGATTGTTCGGGGGCGGCTGTAGGTACACAATGCAATCTCCTTAACACGCACATGATGAAAGGCTCACTATGGCAAACCACGCTTATCCCTTTAGTTTCCGGTTAGTTAAGGAAATTGAGTTTAACACCCCTTATGGGGATTATATCAACGAGATGGAATCGCCAATTTTCGAGGAGTTAGGGCTTGGGTCAGTCGGTACGGTACCGGCAAAGGCGTTTATGTTCATGGACATCACGCACATTATCAATGCGCTTTCCTTGTACCATTTCGCGGGATTGTCAGCGGCGGAATCCGTTGAGGCGTCGCATTGGGTTATATCCTCCCCTATCGATAATATCGCAGTAGCGCGCGCTTTGTATGATGCGCTACGGCCCGGCGAGACTATGGGCGAGGATGACACAATGATGGCGTTAGTCCATAAAGGCACACGACAGGTTATTGCCTACTCGTTTGCAGTAGGAGGAGATGGGTTTTCTTCGGTCTTTTCCGTAGAATACGCATAACCCACGAGGGGCATTGCGCCCCTTTTTCTCTTTGTACCAAAATTGTGCTGTAGTGGCACAGCCTCTATATACCTATTGTGGTGTCTGAACGGTGGCCCCCCGGTTTTTTCTACTGCACTGGTGCGCCCTGGTGCTGGTGGGTGACGTGAGTGCCCTGAGTGGTGCTGGTGAAGTGTGTGAAGTGGGGCGGCTGAGTGTACTGAGAATTGTGCTGGTGCTGCCACTGTACCCCTATTACTGAGTGGTGGTGTCCGATGACTGAGTGCGGGGCGGCTATTTCGGATAAAAAGATATTAAGGTCCGAATGAATTAAAGACATTCGTATCTTAATAGATGAATATCTTCATATCTCAATATCTTAAACTCTCAATATCTCAATATCTCAATATCGGGCATGAAAATTGATCTAGCATTTTCCATGCCATCCTACCCCGAAAAAAGACTTATTTATTTTTGCGCTTGATTGCAAAAAACTTTGCAATTGCGTTTTTTTATCCTACAATTCTAATCGTCAGGTAAACGCATAGGGCGATACTTGATAGGCCAAATGGCCGAATTACTCGTACAGAGGATTGAATCATGAGCAAGACCACCACCACCACCACCACCAAGACCACCACCACGCCGAAGGCGTCCGCCACCACGCCGAAGGCGTCCGCCACCACGCCGAAGGCGTCCGTTACCACGCCGAAGGCGTCCGCCACCACGCCGAAGGCGTCCGTTACCATTAAATCCCCAGTTTTGAAAAATTGGATTTCCGCGCTTTGCGGGAAGTATCATAAACAAAATCTCATTATCGACAAGGAAAGCGGTACCCTAAAGGTAACATCTAAAGGCCAAGCGTTTTTCTCGGCCCGGCTTACCGCCATGGCCGACGGTCGCGCTCCCGTCGAAAAGGCCATGAAAGCTAATGCAGATGTAAAGGGATCAACTATTGCGGGGTTGGGTACCCGTAAATGGTTGAAGGATTCGGCCATCGTTAATGGGCATAACGTCGCTATGCCCGAGCCTATCGGCGCCGGCGATGGCGCTCAGCAGCTTGCATTTGCTTTGCTTTGCATGTCAGCCGACAAGGCATAAGTAGAAAACGGGCGGGTTAATACCCCGCCCATTCTAGACACTCTTTAGGGGATAAACATGAGCGATGCGGAATTTATGTACAGTATTGCGCCTATTATCATTTTGTTAGGCGTTGTTGTTATAGTCTTTCCAGCCGTCATTTATTTTTCGGTCCTACTCTTTTCCTAAGCGGATAAAAAATGGGCGGGTTAATCACTCGCCTATTTTATTCCCTTATATCTAGATAAGCGTATCCGTTTATTCTCATTAGAAATTTCCATGCCAATTAAAAAATTCTATGCAGACTTGGCATGGGAAATAATCATGCCAGATATTCGGATAAAGATATCCTCTTTATCTACGCTATTCGGATACGGATATCTTTTTAGGCCAGCAAAATCCATACCCGATATTCGGACCTTTTTGTCCTAAAATCGACCGTGCAGTACGGAAAATTTTTTAATCCGGTGGCGCTGCAAGATGGGGATGGGTACGCATCTTCTTGGGCATCCCTATACTATTCTTGAACTTTTAGGCGATGTTGGGGATGGGTGTCGAATTTGAGAGGGGCCGTAGACTCTCCGTATACGATTCATGACTTTCAGGACACTACTTTCCGGCATGTCCGCCTTCCTGTCCGCAGGGGGTTTCCTTGGGGGGTCACTTAGGGGGTCACGTAATCTTCTCTGGGTATAGCCAGCGGGGGAATCGGGGCCTTTGCCTCATCTCTACCCTATAGACTTTTCTATGTCGTCTATATACAATTCCTATCGCGTATCCGTAGAGCGTCAGGGACGCACCTTGATCCCCCGCGAGGCGCACCACTGCTTGCTTCTGACGCACATCGGTCTATCTGGTTTTGATAGAATAGCGCTTCCGTACCAGGTTTTACTTTACGGCATCCGTATACAATTATTGAGCGTTATTTGACGTAGACTTGGTATACATTTGCAATCGGTTGCACAGAGGAGTGGATATGCCTTTGGAAAGTTGGAAGAAAGAGTTTTATTCGGTGGATGCTAGTTTGGTTCCAGACCATAAGGCGTTGGCGCATTCCCTTCGTAAGTGGGAGGGGGCGTTGAGAAAGAACAGGGAGAGGCATGGGGTGGAATGGTGCAGTGTCTCTAGCTACACGCCTCCCTATGTGGCAGATGGAAAAGACAGCGTTATTTTTGGGGCTTCTTCTTGTGCGCTTTGCTCCTGCTTTTTTTGTAACACACACAGGAACGGCGGGGCGGAGCAGTGTCCGGTGGAGGTGGTTACCGGAGAGACATGCGTAGAGGTGTATGAGTTGTACAGCCCGAAGGAGATGGTGAAATTGCTAAAGCGCGTGAAGAAAGAGGTCAAATGAAAATAGAGTTTGCGTATGTGGCGTTTTGGGAGAAATTGCCGGAAAGGTTTACAGCTACAGAAGCGGCAATGGTATTCCAGACCAAGTTCCCTTGTGAGCATTGCAGTGCCCGGACTACGTATTCTAGAGTGCATGTCCATCTGGGTAGGATGATGCAGAACGGGTTGATCAGGCTGATTGGTCTTAGACCCCATCTCTATGAGAAAGTGAAAGGAGCAAAATGCAAGATTCCGAATCAGTGAAGAAGATGTACGCCGTGGTAGGTACTAGGTCTTATGCCGTTGCGTATCGCGGCGCGTGGAAGATTGCGAGCGTTTGGTTCACATTGGCGGGGGCTCGTGCCGAAGTGAAACGTCTTAACAAGACCTCTCCGTATGTCTACAAGACCATGACGATACCTGTGGGGGGATGAAATGATCCTTCTTCTGTATGTTTTCTGTTCAGCAGCTATCGTTTATGGGGTCTTCTCCGCTCTCTTTTGGATGCTGCAGGGGATAGAAGAGGCTCAGTATGTTTTCATAGGAGATTCGGGGCGGAAATCTCTTAGAAAAGGGGCGGCACACTTGGCGTTTACCGTTATGGTGTTTTGCTTCCTTTATCTATTCACCTCATAGGAGCATTGTATGACTATCGAATGCCATAGCACGGATTGTGAGTATCATGCGCAGACAGAGCCTTTCTGTTATAGGACAGAGTGTGTATGCGACACCGACCCTGTGCCCCCATTGATGGCAAAAATCATTGATCTTGAGCGAGAATTGCAGCACTGGAAGGCCAACCATGATAACCGGGTGGAGGCGGCACGGGTCTTAATCGAGCGCACTGATTTACCCTTGGAGCGCGTGACGGCGTATCGTAATTATATCGCTATGCAGTCTCTTGTCGCACGTTTGTGGAATGCCCTGATCTACGCAGAGGCGTACGTAGAGTCAGTCGCAGGGGATTCCCCGGAATTTGTGGAGTTCCTACGCAACCTAGCAAACATCCGGCAGGGCAACCGCGAAGAAGTGAACCTGTGCACCAAAGGTCTTTGCAATCAACTACAAAAGGACGAAACATTATGAAAGTAACATTGATTACCGAAGGAACAACGCTTAACCCGGTGGAGCACATCGGGAGGATGGCATCGATTTGCTATGATTCTGACCAAAGCAAAGATGCCTGCGTTCGTCGGGCAGGTAAATGCAAGGACAGTGGACACCTTGCTACCATGAGGTTTGCTTTTGCCACGTTTAACGTGTCCGGTATCTCCCGGATTTGCTCACACCAGATCGTGCGACTTGCTCATGCGGGCATCTTGCAGCGTTCCCAGCGTTATGTGAAAGAGACAGGGATTCAGTTTGTTCGCCCACCGTCTTTGTTGGCGACCTCGCCTACCCTGCAGGAAGCGTGGGCGCGGCTGGAGGAGCTTTCCCGTTTGACCTACAAGATGGCGCTGGACGCCGGCATGAAGAAAGAGGATGCGAGGTTTGCTCTGCTCCATAGCGCAGAGACAGACTTGAATATGTGCCTCAACTTCCAGGGGTGGCGGGATTTCCTGAAGAACCGAACCGATAAAGCGGCGCAATGGGAGGTTCGCGCCGTGGCCGTGGAGATACAGAATCACCTTCATGTACTTGCTCCTGAGCTTTTCAACAGGATCGACACATGAGGCTCCCCGGTCTTCTCTCCCGTATGCGGCAGGATTTCAGAAAGCACGACAAGAGCGTTATTGACATCGTGCGCCATGGTAACGCTCTGGGAGTGGCGAGTGCCGATGTTCTCGCCCCGCAAGCCGTTATGGATGCACTGGAGAAGCACGGGGTATTCGTCCATGCCCTCGCTGGACCCGCACCGCACCAGATGACTCTGTTACCATTGGCCTCTTGCAAGAAAAGGCCCGCGTATTGCGGAAAATCCCATCTAGAATTGACGGTGGCTACGGATGAATAGAGCAGACATAATGGAGTTTAGACAGCGGGCAGTGGACGCCTACGCAAAAGGGGTACAAACAGGCGCACATTTGGGGGATAAAGACCCGGAGAGGTACGCGGGCAACTACTCCGTGCATATCCGTAACAAGGATTTGCTAGGGTTGCTTGACCTGATTGACACTATGGCGGGGATGCTGCAGCGATGCCACCCTATTATTGTGTCGGATGCCCTTATGATGGCTGATCTTACCCGTCACGCCCCCCTTAACGCAGAGGATCAGGCAAAGCACGACGCTACCGAGTACGACAGTGAAAGGCTGGCCCCCGCGATTCACTGTCTTCTACAGTCCATAGGAGCGTAGTGTGGAAAAGGTAAGTATGGCGGTGGTCGAGCCATTGGTGCTTCAGTACCTTGAGAAAGTTCCGGGGGCGTCTATAGACCAGATGATATTTTCTCTGGGCTATGGACGGACATTAGTGCACAACACTATCCGTAGCATGAGGGATAAGAAGCTGATTTATGCTAAGAGGAAGACACGGGGTTTACTCGTGTTCTATGTCGGGGATAGCCCCGAGGCGGTCCCAGTTGTCCGCAAGGGGGCAGCGCAGGCCAAGCACTTCGCAAAGAAGGATAAAGCCGCTCTGCCGAAGGCTTCAGCCCGTAAATACGGCATAGACACCGAAGAGGTAGCGCCAGGGCATAAGATCGTGCGCTTCGGGGATTATTGGCGGGCAGGAAAAGGCGTTTCGGTGGCAGAGGGCAAGCCGGGGCTCAGTTCATTGGAAAGGGTATAGCGATGGGGCAAAGATCGTGGGATGAGTGGTACATGGAAGGGGTACTTTGGGTCAAAAAGAAGTCTAAAGACCCGTCTACCCAAGTAGGTGCGATTCTGGTTGGGCCGAACCATGAGCCTATCAGCTTTGGGTATAACGGACCCCCGAGAAAGACATCGGATAGGCTCACGAGCAGGGAAAGCAAGCTGCGAAGGACGTTACACGCAGAGTCGAACGCTATAGATTTTGCAAAAACATCTCTGGAGGGCTGCACCATCTACATAAGTGCCCCTCCGTGTAGTCAATGTACAGCCAGAATCATCCAAAATGGCATTTTTAGAGCCGTTTTTTACCCCGGCGATATGGGTTTTCGGGTACGGTGGGCGGAGGATATAGCCGAATCTGTGGCTATGGCGGAGGAATCTGGTCTTATTTTGGAGGAATTTATGCTATGAAATCAGTCGTGACGGGCTTTATTTTGGCACTTTTGGTCGCCTGGATGGTAATTTTCATCGTAAAACAGACCCATTCTGGGGCGGAAATGCCGTCGAAAACCCCCGAAAATGCCTCGAAATTGACCGTTTTGTGTCCTCCTGCACCCCTTTCTGGGGGTATAAACTACGGTTTTCGAGCATAAAAGGAGCAAAAATGCGAGGAAACTACCACCATATTGACGAGGAATACCAATCTTTTGCCTGTGACGTAGGTGAGTTGCGTATTCAGCCCCTTTTGGAGCTTGAGCGGGGGTATAGGATGGCCCCACTCCTCCTGACGCATTACGCCCCTGTGGTACAGCAGGGCTACCCTTTGCCGGATCATACGATACAACCTTTGGCTCGATGCTACGATGCGGCCCTGGAGTTAGCACTAATGCGTGGGCTCACCTACGCGGAGGGGATTGTACGGTTTACACGCGACAAGGCAGGAAAGCCTGCCATAGCTATCGCCCACGGGTGGACCGTAGACGAGACAGGCCATGTGTATGACCCCACGCTTGCCCGGCTGCAGCACATGCACCCCAAGGTGCAGTATCTCGGGATTGCTTTCGACAACGATTACGTGCTGGGGGAGGCAGACGCCACCGGGTATGTCGGTCTGCTAGACGGTCGCCTTGAAGGGCAGGGCGGGGTGTACGTAGACCCACCGGAAATGTGGTTGTCGAAGAGGCATTACTGATGGACTTCCCTACTCACCTACGTTTGTCCGTAGCGCAGAAGGTGTTGCTCACCCAATGCTTAGGTCTGCACCCTTCTTGCCGGGGGGTAGCGGGTCCGGTTATCCCGCCAAAATCAGCCCGCACTGCCGCTGAGCGGTTGGTGGAAAAAGGGGCGGTCGAATGGGTGGATGTTCTGGATTCTCGCGGCGTCCCGTGCCGCGCTATAGTAGTTGTACCCTTTAAGGAGAAAACAGATGGAAGCAATGAAACTTTTTAACTGGTCGCAAGACAAGGTAAACGCTTTCCGTGAGGCTATGACCGCCCCCGTGGAGCCGGGTACTACGGTTATGAAACCGCTGGAGCAAGACGGTGATAACATCTTTGTGGGCAATCGGGCTGAACGCCGTGCGGCGGCGAAGGCGGCAAGACGGGCAGCTAAGAAGAGCAAGGTGCCGGCATGATGAATACCATTGATGAGCAGTGGGGTCGCTTCTCTTCAGCTATCGGGCTGAAGGACACCACGCCGGTACAGCAAGTGGAGACTAAGCGGGCGTTTTACGCCGGGGCAGCAAGTATGCTGCATTTGCAAATGCGGGCGGCGGATATGAACCTAAGCGAAGCCGCCGCTATTGCGATGCTTAACGGATGGCACGAAGAGTGTGACGCATTTGGGCGGGCGATAGTAGCAGGCGAGGCATAACCCACTCTCAGGAGAGGCGGCATGTACTGGGTAAAGTTGCAGGATATGGAGTCGTACGGCGAGAGCCTATTTGTAGGAAAGTGGCGGGTAGGCGGGATTGCATACGATTGCAAACAGACGGGGGTAAGAAAGTGGCAGGTAGTCAGCGCCCTCCCGTCTGATCGTCGGGCGCTCGGTCACTTTACCCATCTGGCGGATGCGCGGAGGGTACTGGAGGCGCACACTAAGGCTTGGATAGACGGCCTTGAGCTTGCGCCTACCGCGCCGGCCAAGAGAGTTATACGTGTTAGACAGGTAAAGGTGGAAAATGATTAAACACTATTGCGCGGAGTTCTCGCAGGGGTATATCTCGGATGCTGCTTTGGAGGACACGCTATTCACTTTCCGGGAGGCGTATCCTGAAGCGGCGGAACAGTATCGTGTTGTTGAGTACGAAAAGCATCACTGGTTCCCGTTCTTCAAATCGACTTACACGTACTCCCTGTACAAGCGGGCCGGCGATCACTATCAAGTCGTTAGTTTCTACGACCCCAACCCTGTCACCGGGGCGGTGTCTTCTACCAAGGTACCTGCCCCTTACATGGTGGCGTACATCTTGGGGTGCGTGAACCGAGAGATGGGGGCCGTATGAGCCGAATTGTACGAAGAGCACCGCCCCCGACCCCTACTAGGGTTGTGCGTCGGCCTGTGGTTATCGAGGAGCAGGAGGTTGCCCCGCGTAAAGTCATAAGGCGGGGCGAAGCGGCCCCTGCACCGGCAGTACGTAAGGTGTCTCGCGGGGGCGTTCCTAAGCCCCCACGGGTGTTTAACGGGCAACGTACGGTCTACGTGATTGATTGGAACTGGAATTGGAGCCAGAAGTTTCAGCTATACCTCATGTGCTCCTACCTATACTACGAGATGAACAGGTCTGTTATCACGGATTCGGATTATGACCGCCTCTGCATAGACCTTTTGGCGGGGTTCGATGACGCATACCATCCGCAGAAAGACCTTGTGACCAAGGACGATTTTATGGCGACTACCGGGTATGCCATCAAGTACCCTCTGATGGTCAAGATGGCGGCGGGTATGCTGCTAGAGAGGCATATTGAGCGATGAAGCGAGGAAGAGCACTAGCCGCAGAAAGTGTTCGCCTCTCGGAGCATTTTCTTCTGAGCGATTTCATGGGGTGCCATTCAGTGTACGCCAAAGGCTACGCGAACGCATTCGACGCTTCTGCCGAGGATGCGGCGGAGAAATTGGCGGAAGGCGAGTACCTATGCGCTACCCTACTGGAGCCGCTGCTAGGACTTTACGGACCTATGTCCATCTCCTATGGGTATATCTCCCCGGAGTTGAGCAAAAGGATAGTGAAGTACCAAGACCCCACCAAGCCTTCGTACCATCGCTGGGATAAGGGGGCGGCAGTAGACGTATGCCTGCACCACCCTTTGCGTACGCACTCCCCCGTAGCCGTGGCACATGCCATAGACGAAAGTCTCCCGTACTCTCGGATGATTACGTACTCTGAGAGCCCGTACCTTTGTCTGGCTACGCAGAAAGCCGAAGGGGGCAACCCACGTCGCGCCTTCTACGAAAACAGGTATACAGGGAAGCGCGGGGGTAAGCCACTGTTCATCAAAAAGCCGGCTACACTTGCGGCACGGCAGAAGCACGCGGAGGCTATTTCTCTGGAGCAAGATTGGCGAGGGGCGGGGTACCCCACCTACCACGGCGGAGGTATCCGCCAGACCCAGCATATAAGGGTTTCCCGGTACTCTATGGCCTCTGACTTCCTCCCCAACCCCCGAGTAGCCACGGGGGTTGTACTTCGCCCGTTTTGGGGGCTGCACGGGGATGCATTCAAGGCCGCTGCTAGTACCCGAGATGCGATACTGCAGGAGTTGGACATCGGGTTTCTCAGTATCTTCCGTGGTTTTGAGGGGGCAGCGGCGGAGGACGATCTATATTCGTGGGAGGGCGGTCAGTTTGCATTCAGTTGCAAACCCCCTGAGAGCGTATCTATCGACCGTCTTGAGCGGGCAGCACGTTCGTGTAGGTACGTCCATACCGTAGCTTCTGTACCGGGCGGCGGGTTGCAGATAGTAGGAGAGTATCGTGACGGGGCGTAGGGTAAAGATTGCTCGGGTCGCGGGCACACCCCCTACGCGGGAGCGTGCGCCTGATGAGCAGGTAGGGGCGTCCCTACCGCCTGGGGCGGCTAACGAAATACAGCAAGACCCTACGGAGGTGTCACACGGTGTTGGGTCCAGTAACGTGTTTGTGGCCCTGAACTCGGTACCACTACCCGTATCTGACCGTCTACCCAGCATACCTGCCGACCCTGCGCGGCCTGGGTTGAGTGCGCCATTCGCTCGTGTAATGACTGACTATAATTATGCCGAACGGGTCTATCTAGTCACTGTCCGCCTGTTCGACTACGGGTACGTGGTACGAATACCTGAAGAGGATATAGATACTCCGCGCATGTTGCATTGGGCCGACAGGCTAACGGACGGGATGGCGAGACAGGTACACGATGATCTGCACCGCACAGTAACAGGTGCTCTGCGTAGCGTAGGTAGGCGGTGATGCGCGAGTTGGTACGGTACGGCTTTCGACCCGCTAGGAAACCCAAAGGTTTCCCGGAGCTTTCTAGTGTGGTGACAGTGTTCGATGCGGGGGGCGGGTCAGGCGTATGCTACTTGTCCTTTAGTCGGGAGTTTGTGGAGGCGGTGGGTCACGCACTGCCGCTAGGTATATCAGCGGATCATCCGGCACAATTGTACTTATCCAGAACCGCCCACGAATGGCGGTTTACGGTTAGGTATTGTGACAATTCGGCGGGCAGGTTGCTCTGGGCATATAAGAGCGACCCGCCTTGGTTAAGTGGTCTAAGGAGGGTGTATGAAGAAGGTGCCAAGACAAGCGCAGTTGCCTATTGAAGAAGCCATAGAGGAGCCTGAAGAGGCGGAGGAACAGGATGAGGGGGAGGAGCAGGAGGACGGGGCAGTAGGCGGCATGGCAGGTATGGACCGTATAGAGGCTAAGTACCGTGCCCGAGCGACTTCGCCCCTTCGTGCTATCCGGGCTTTTTGTGTAATCTGTATGGGGTGCCAGCCTAAAGTAGTAGCGCAATGTTCCGCCCCGACATGCCCCCTGTATCACTATCGCATGGGGAAGAACCCGTACCAGAAGCGGGGAGGGTAAGCGCATGGCACAGGATTACACGCAGTACGCCTGCGCTAACCCTACGTGTAGGCTTCACGAAATTCGTATGCTTGCGGATACCGAGGCGCATTACATAGAGTTACCTAGCGATGATGGGGGGCGCGTACGGGTGCATAGGTACCAATACCTAACACCAGATATGCAGCGGTATTTTCTTTGTCAGGAGTGCCATGATGCGGTGCAGGGTGTAGCCCATAGTACGTGATAGGCAAGGAGCGATGATGTACTTTAAGTATGTAGTGGCCTTGGTAGTGGTGTACGGCAAGGAAATGGAAGTCCCTTTCATCTTTCCGGGTAGCATACTGCATAAAGATTTCGCGGCGGCGGTATGGCCTACGATACGGCTTTACGGCCCGGAAGATACGAAGGAGTGGGTTTCTGCCGGAGAGATTCGTCTGGCGGACCTGCATTGTTTCGGGGATTCGCTATCTATGGGCCTAGTGTCCAGAGGTAAGCAGGATAGTGAGTTAATCGGGTTGTATCCATTGACTAAAGGGTATAGGAGTAATCTATGAAAACAGCAGTGCAGTTCTTGAACGTCGCTAAGGATACCCTGGAGGCGCGAGGGGTCACTTATGACTCCCCGGAGGGTGAACGGTCTATGCAGGCAACGGTAGAGGCGTTCAATGTAATCACAGGGCGGGAGCGCAAGGGTACAGGGTTATCTGAAGCGGAGGGGTGGCTCTTCATGCAAGTCTTGAAAGATGTACGCCAGTGGCAGAAAGAGGAGTACCACGAAGACAGCGCATTGGATGCTTTGGCTTATGCTGCCTTGAAAGCGGAGTCTCTTGCAGGGGGTGGCAAATGACACCCGAACAGCACTTGTACGCGAAGCTGGCAGAAGAAGCGACGGAGGTTGCCCACATTGCCTTGAAAGTAGTGCAGTTTGGCCCGCATGACGTATACGGAGGGGAGACTAACCTGCAACGCTTGCATACAGAGTTACATGACCTGTGGGCAATGGTTGACGAACTGAATGCCCGATTCCAGTTTCACTACTCAGTGGACGTTATGGCTATGGCCAGAAAGCAGGCCAAGGTGCGCCATTTTGCAGACTACTCCGTGAAGCTAGGGTATCTGCGTGAGGCCCCGCTAGACGTAGACACGCATCTTTGAAATAGGGTACAGTGCACTATGTAGGGGCGGCTTCATGCGCCTTACGGGACGGGCGGGGTAGTCCTGTTCCGTAGGGTACCTCCGACTGTGCCCTTACAAGCAGGTTTGCAGTCGGAGCGGAACTCCTACCGTTTTTTCCTCCGAGCGGCTACCGCGCCGGGCGGTCAACCACCCCAACCCGGCAACCCCTCCCTATAGTTTGCATACGATTGCAAACGTCTTTTATTCCACGTCAATTCCATTTCTGTTACACTTCACCGCCATAGCGATAGCTCGATGGTGTGTGGTGATGGCTAATGGACGTGCGTATTCGGTGAAGGTAGAAGAAGTCCATTCCGGCGACGATCTTGTCGGCTTGGTCAATCTAGGTATAGATGGGCTGTTTAAGCGTGTCAGGCTTCGCCTGCATGGCGTAGATACCCCAAATGCCTATAAAGTGGGGGCGGGTACTGTGGCCGGTAGCGTACGGGATGAAGTGCGCCAGTTGACTACGGGTGTATGCCGCCTTTCTGTAGTGTCTGAGGGTCGCGGCGGGTGGGTAGTAACCCTGTACGCCATGCAACCTGATGGAACAGAAATCAATATCAACAGTCATCTAAGATCGGCGGGGTATGTGTACACCGCGCCATGTGGTGATAGACAGGTGGATACCCTATGAAACGTATAGCCCGTGTACCAGCAGAAGCCCAGGTATCCGCTCGTGTGGTAAGCATTACGCGGAACACCCGGAGGGCGGATACTTCTCGGCAGGTTGATCGTGACCATGCCTCGTTTGCGGGCGGTAAAGCCCCTCTAGCCCCGCCGTATCCGGTAGAACATCTCGACTCCGTATACAGCCGTAGTAACATGCTGCGGCAATGTGTAGCAGCCATTGTCACCAATGTAGCATCTACCGGATGGGACGTAGTACCCGCCCGCGAAGGCGTGGCGATGGACCCAGTGGAGAAGGAAGAGCTTGAGTCCTTTGTATACCGCGCTAACTCCCAGCAATCACTCGCATCTGTGCACGAAATGCAGGTAGAGGACTACGAGCGCAGGGGTTTTTCTTTCATAGAAGTGATCCGTGACCGGAAGCAGCGCATCTCTTTGGTGCGTCATCTCAGTTCGTCCACCGCACGGCTATGCCCGAAGCACCCCGACCGTGTACCTGTCACGTACGATATTGCGCGGGGGCCTCGCGTATCTACGGTTACGGAGTACCGTACCTTCCGCATATTTGTGCAGACAGAGGGGGGGAAGTCTACCTACTTCAAAGAGTTTGGCGACCCCCGCAAGCTGGACTACGTAACCGGCGAGTTTGAGTCGCCGTCTTACAAGGTTCCGCCTGACCGGGAGGCCACTGAGGTTATTCACTTCCGGCAGCACTCGGATGACCCCTACGGCGAGCCGCGATGGATCGGTCAGCTACCGTCTATCTTAGGTAGTCGTGAGGTGGAGGAGGTGAATCTTCGGTACTTCGAGGACAACACCGTACCGCCCATGATTCTCTCTGTGGCCGGGGGCCGGCTGACAGCAGCGTCGTACCGTGAGTTAAAGGCAATGCTGAGCGCCCAAGGCGTAGGGAGGGAGCGTCAGAACCAGATTCTTCTTGTGGAGGCTGTAGCTGAGCGTGAGAGCCTTGAGGATAAAGGCAGCGTCCAGCTAAAGGTAGACAAGCTGACCGACTCCCGCCCGTCAGACGGGCTATTCTCTCAGTATGACGAGGGCAATCAAGCAAAGGTGCGTTCTTCTTTCCGCTTGCCCCCCTCTGCTCTGGGGTTGTCGCAGGATACCACTTTCGCCACAGCACAGGTTTCGATGTTCATTGCGGAGACTCAGGTGTACCAGCCGCAACGAGCGCGGTTCGATGAGTTGTATAACACCACCATCGTGCAGGGTCTTGGCCTGAAGACCGTTGCCCTGAAGAGCCGCCCGCCAGCTATCACTAGCCCGGAAATGATGATCAAGAGCCTGACCGCGCTTAACGTCATGGGGGCGGTAACTCCCCGGATGGCCAATGAGCTTGCGGCTAAGACGCTGCAGATACCTCTCCCGCCGTACCCTGCCAAGGGGGCGGAAGGCTACGAGGCGTGGATGGACGAGCCTATCGTCTTCGTAACACGGGGCGTCAACTCGGATGCGGGGCAGGAGATTAAGGACGACAAGCTGAAAGAGCTTGAGAAGGAGGGCGATGTTGCCCTATCTGGCCCGGAGAATGGACAGCAATGACTTCGCAATCGGTTGCAAAGCCTCATTTTGTTATCCGAAACGATGGTGAGTGGGAGAGGGTAGTCATCGGGGAGGTTCTAATCCCCGGTGTACCCAACGTCTTCGGGGACTACTGGACTACGGAGTCGATACGCGAGGCGATGTACGCCTTCATGCAAGAGGGTTTCGGTATCGACGTAGAGCACGACAATGTGGATGTAACGGGGGGCGTATCGGTAATCGAATGCTTCCAAGCCCGAGAAGGGGATACGGAGTTCATTCCGGGTTCATGGGTTGTCGGGATGCACATAGCCGATGAAGACCTCTGGGCGCGAGTGCTTGCCGGTGACATCAATGGCTTCTCCTACGAGGCTCTTGTTTCGTTTACGCAGGCTACGCTTGTTGTAGACGATGACGGCACCCGGCAGGGCACTACCTCCCCCGCTATCGAGGACGGGCATACCCACGAATTTGCTGTTTTGGTCGGTGAGGATAACCGCCCAATCTCGGGGGGCACGTCTACCGATCACGGCCATAGCCACACCATTACCAAGCACACGGTAACTGACGAAGCGGCGGGCCACGTACACCGTTATACCCTCGTGCAAGGAAAGGATGGGAAATGAGCGAATCTGAAAATATCGTGACAAAATCGGTCAATCTGACTAAAATTGTGCAACCGTCGTATCTGACTTTGACAAAATCGCCGGCTAACGAGGCAGGCTTTCGAGTCGTAAGGCGTGACTTAACAGGAGATAGCGTAGTGTCCACTGAATCCGGTAAGCGCAAAGTTACTCGCACCAAGCGATCCGCTTTGCTGTACGTATCCTTCCCTGCGGAGGCTACTGACGAATCCATCGCCGCCTTGGCTGCTGAGTACGGTATTACGGACTTCGTAGTCGTCGAGGAAGACGGTGTACGGTACCTCAAGCGTGCCGACCTTCCCTCCGTGCCCGATGATGCCCTCGTGGTGAGCGTTCCGGGCGGTCATCGTATCGGCGTTCTGCGCTCTACCCAAGATGTCGTTGAGACTTCCGGCATTGCGGTAGTCGGCTACGGCTTTCCTGATGACAAGTTCACCCAAGCCCAGCGCGAGGATTACCTGTCGAAGATGGGGGCCACCCCTGTTACTACCCTTTCCGAGAACGGCGTTACCCGTGTGTATTGCACTGACAAGTGCCCCGAGGATACCCGTACAATGATCGTTGACGGGGTTTCCCTGATGGTTACTCGTGCAGAGGTTGCCAGCATCCCCGTACCGCTGTACGAGGTTGTATCGGAAACCGCGTACGGAAACTGGGGCTGGGGTCAGTTGGATTTCAATGCCATGATGGCTGATGTGGAGTTCAGCAACGCCACTGACGACGCCATCTACCGCCTTCGCAAAGTAATGGATCAAATTCTGTTGTACAGCGAGCTTCCCTTGTCTATCCGCAAGGAGCTTGTGAACCGAGCATGTAACCAGTTCGCCGGGTATATCGGCGCTCTGATTGACGGCCTACCTACGCAGGTAGTCATCGCAGCCCGCTCCAGTGTGGAGAATCGTAAGGAGAATGAAATGAGTGGAACTAAACCCCAGGCTGGGGTGGCTGCTGTTGCTGCCGCTGCCCCTGCTGACGCCCCCGCCACCGATGCGCCGATCACCCGCGCTGATGTGCAGGAAATTGTCGCTACTGCCATTGCCGCCGCCTTGGCGAAACGTACGGATGAGGCCCCGGCCCCTGCGGTTGATCCGGCTCCGACTGAGCCTGTGGAAAAGGATGTCGAGTCTGTGGTTCGTTCCGCTCTGGCTCCGCTGCAAGAGGCTCTGGCTACCCTGGCCACGTCCATGACCGGGGTTGCTCAAGGTGTTGAGACTCTGGGTACCCGTGTTGCGGGTATCGAGGGCGCAACGGTTGTACGGTCGGATGGGGTGGACAGTGCCAGCACTGCCCCGAAAGACCCCTTCGTCGGACTCTTCAAGTAATCCCCCATCCAAACCTGTAATGTAAGGAGAAGTAACCATGCCTACCCCGAATGAAGACCTGATCAAGCGTGCAGATATGGCGCTCAGCGACCTGACTGCCAACGGCGGTCTGTTGAATCCTGAGCAGTCCAATGCGTTCATCGACTTGGTGATGGAGCAGCCCACCATCCTGAAGCAAGTGCGCTCGATCCGCATGAAAGGCCCGGAATCCAAGATCAACAAGATCGGTTTTGCCAACCGCATCATGGCCGCTGCCAGCCAAACGGGCGGCGCTGAAGATGACGGCAGCAATGGCCGCTACCTCGCCAAAGCCAAACGCGCTGCACCGACCACCAACAAGATCGTTCTGAACACTTCGGAAATGATCGCGGAGGTACGTCTGCCGTACGAAGTGCTGGAGGACAACATCGAAGGCCAATCCCTCGAAAGCCACATCATGCGCCTCATCGCTGAGCGTGCGGCTATCGATCTGGAAGAGTTTGCCTTGGCCGGCGATACCGCCTCTCTGGACACCTACCTTGCTCTGCAAGACGGCTACCTGAAGCGCATGACCTCCAACGTGGTCAACAACGGCAGCGCCGGTATCGGCCCGGATATGTTTGAGGATGGTCTGCTGGCTATGCCCCAGAAGTACCTCCGTAACCTGGGTCAGCTTCGCAACTTCGTGTCGGTCGGTAACACCATCAAGTATCGTTCCCGCGTTGCCCAGCGTGCCACCGGCTACGGCGATTCGATGCTGACCGGCCAGCAGCCCATCTACGCCTTTGGCGTGCCGGTGGATGCTGCCCCGATGTTGGCTACCGTGGGTGCAGGCGATCAGGGTATCCTGACCTTCCCGCAAAACCTGCTGTTCGGTCTCCAGCGCGACATCCGCGTCGAGACTGACAAGGACATCCGTTCCCGCGAGTACATCATCGTGTTGACGGCTCGTGTCGCTCTCGGCATCGAGGATGAAGAAGCCACCGTGAAGTACACGAACATCTAAGACGTGCCAGAGTAACAAGGGGGCTACATGCCCCCTTTAGTCTTTAGGAGATGGAAATGAAAGAGAATATCAGCAATCTGGGCCACGGCGGCGCAGGCTTGAGCGGTGACGGCCCCGGCAGTGCAGCCGCCGCTTTGGCGGAGCTTCAAGGTTTGACCGTAAGCCTGCTGGCTGGCGCGGCGGCGGATACCAAGATCAATCTGGCCGCTATTCGTGAAGAAGACACGATTGTTTCTGCGATCAACAACAATGCTGGTGTCCTTACCGACATTACGGGTACGATGTCTATTGCCAGTGTCAAGGCTTCCGGCACGGTTACTGTCGGTACGGCTTCTGCCGGCGATACCGTTACCGTTGCTGGTCTGACGTACACCCTCGTCGCCAATGATGCCACAGTCGCCGCTGGTGACTACTCTAAGGTCAAGGTCGGTGCTGACGCCGATGCGTGTGCCGCTAACCTCGCTTTGGCTATCCGTGGTCGTGAAGTCAACCGCACTTCGCAAGTCACGGCTTCCGCCGCCGCCGAGGTAGTCACGGTTACTGCGGTAGCCGAAGGCGTGGGCGGTAACAGCATCGCCTTGACGGAAACGGGCGGCAGCTTTACCGTATCCGGCGCTACCCTGTCGGGCGGTACCGCTACGGGCGGTGTCATGTCTTCTGGTGCCACTGACCAGATTGTTTTGGTCTGGTTCAACAAGCGGTAAGTAGTTCCCTAGTTCGCAATCGATTGCAAAGGTAAGGAGAAAATTATGTTGCTTCGTCTTGAAGGTGCAAAACGCTACGTCTGCCGTTCCATCCGCACTGAGCCCGTTTTGAAGGGTGATGTCATCGAGGTTGCTGACGCGCTTGGTAACAAGCTGTTGTCGGAAACCTACCTTGATCGCGGTGATAACGAGCGCCCCGTGTTTGTTGAAGTAGCTACGGGGGCAGAGGTGGTCGAAGAAGTTGACAGCGGTGATGACGGTGACGAGGATTCGGCGGTGGCTAAGCCCGCCCCGAAGCGTACGGGCGGCAGCGCCAAGCGTCGAGTGTCGTAACTAGGGGGTTTGCAGATGCGTGCCGCAACAGCAGAAGAAGTTCTGGAGGTAGTAGGGCTCCATGGGACTACGGGGTCTAGGGCTTCCGCTGGGGCGGCACTCTCTAACACATATGCTCTGCTTGAGTCCTTCCTAGAGACTCAACTAGCAGAGGGCGAGGCAGTAGACTACTTCTCTGTCTCCACGTTCGATTTCACAAAAGGCGTAGTGCGCCTTCGTCTTACCAACCGATTCGTTACCGGCGTTGTGGTCCGGGCTTCGTCTGACGGTACCCGGCTCATGTCTACAACTGCCGGGGAGATAGTAGATGACGCAGACATTCAGGTTGATACAGAGGCGGGTATCGTTACTGTCTACGGGGGTTTTACTACCGGCCCGCGCCGCTTATCCGTGTCCTACGCCTTCGGCGGGGCAGTCACAGACGATACAGTGGCCGTACCGGGCTGGGTTAAAGACGCCGCCGTATCCCTAGCCGTTGTATACCTGAATACCTACCCGTCTAACCCCGGCAATCGCAAGCAGGCTACTGTAGGTACTGTTGCGGATGTCCTCTACGCCCTGTTGCGGGAGCGCATCGGTAACAAGGCGCGGGATCGGGCTACCGTATCCTGGCCTGAGATGTACCAGCTTATCCCGCCCACCCCATGACTGAGCGTGTAGTATTCGGTGCCTCCGCAACGATCCAGAAGATGACAAGGATCGCTAACCGCATGAAGGAAGCGGTTAATGAGGCCGTGCTGCAGGATTTCTTGAAGGACCGTATTCTCTCCCGCTTTGACGCGGAGAAAGACCCTAACGGACAGTCGTGGAAGAAGCTAGAGCCCTCTGCGCTGGCCCGGAGGAAACGGGCAGGATTAAGTAGCACCAAGATTCTTTATGCTACTGGTACCCTGCGTAACTCCATCAAGGTTATCTCCAGTGTGAACACTGGCCTATTCGCCCTTAATACGGGTCTTGGGTTCAGGATCGGCGTAGACGACAAAGAAGCGTCTGTATACGGTCGTGTCCACCAGTACGGGTTAGGTCGCCCGCAACGGGGGTTCATGGGTGTTAGTAATCGTGACGCTGTTGCGGTGCAGGCCCATCTAGCCCGTCGCATGATCCAAATCGCTAAAGGAGGCTAGTCGTGGTCATTCCTACCCCTAATGAGCTTCAGGCTGAGTTGGTTGCGGTGGCCCGTACTCTACCTGCGTTCGTTGAGTCGGGTTTCTCTGTGTTCGACCTTGACGACGCCATAGCACAAGGGGCCATGCAGCAGTACCCCTTGTTGTGTGTTACTTATGACGGTTCCTTTCCTTTGGCCCGCGCAAATGAGGCAAACGGTGTCGCTTCGGGGGCAGGTAGCGTAGTACTGGGTGATTTTCAGTTTACAGTGATCATTGCTCTGCAATACAATTACGCCCAGCAAGAGGACACTAAGATTCAAGCAATCTCTTTATTGTCGGCTTTGCGTGAGATGCTGCTAGGCTATAAAAGCAGTGAGTTTCGTCGCCCGTGGCGCTGGTTGGGTGAAAAGCCTGAACGGGAGCAGTCCGAAGACGGTTTAGTGTTTTATTCCCAGGTATGGCGTACTACTGTACCCGTAGTTGGTTCGTTCAATCGCGTTTGATAAGGAGCGCAAATCATGGCAAAGAGTTACTATTCCGGCCAAGGCAGTCTGTACATGGCTGAACGGGACGCGACTACGGGCAAGCCCAAGGGTTTCGTGGCCGTTGGCAACATTCCCGAGTTGACCCTGGATATCGAAATCTCCAAGTTTGAGCACAAGGAGTCCGAGTCGGGCGACCGCCTTCTGGACCTGACGCTTATCACCGAGAAGAAGGGCAAGTTCAACTTCAAGCTGGAGAGCATGTCGCTGGCTAACCTGACTATCGGCTTGTTTGGCGAGTCAGCTACCGTTGCTCTGGGTAACGTGGTTGACGAGGCCGTTACCGCCCGCCTTGGCAAGCGCGTGGCACTGGCTCACCCGGATGTCTCGTCTGTTGTGGTCAAGGATGCCGCTACCGGCCTTGTTACCTACGTACTGAATGATGACTACACCGTCGATGCCAAGAATGGTGTGTTGATCTTCCCGACCACCCCCGCCGACATTGTGGCCGATCAGGCTCTTGAGGTTTCGTACAGCCATGCCGCTTACGATAATCTGGAAGCCTTCACCACTGCCGTTGCCCCCGAGCGGTACATGCGCTTTGAGGGCCTGAATACGGTGGACGGCACTCGCGTCATCATCGATCTGCCGCGTGCCCAGTTCGACCCGCTGACCGGCTACGGCCTGATCAACGAGGAGCTTGGCTCGATTACGATGGCAGGCTCGTTGCTGGCTGACGAGTTCATCACTTCGGGTTCCAAGTTCATGCGCCAGCGCAATATCGCTGCGTAACGGGTAAGGACGAAGACTGTATAGGTTCGCAGGAAGCCCCCTTTTGGGGGCTTTTTGTTTTCAGGAGGGTATATGCGTTCTATCAAGCTGATTGTCGGTACAACCATTCGCGGGGTGTTCTTTCCTGCGGGGCAGGAGGTAGCGGTAGATGAGGGCGTGTATGCTACGCTGGTTCGCCTCGGCTCATGCGTAGACGTTTCCTTGGATACTACCGAGGGGCAGAAGGCTGTAGAGAGCAGTAAACCCCTTTCTTTCGGGGGTATGGTAAAGCGTAAGAAGGTCCGGTAAGTCCCACAAACTAGGTAAGGAGTAAATCATGGCTGAAGACGGTGGAGTAAAGGTATTGGCGGAAGTGAACAAGGTAGTTCTGTCCACGAACCGTGAGGTAGTAATCCGCAAGGTGACACTGCGTACCTTGCCGAAAGTTATGGAGTTCCTTCAGGGGGCTTTGACAGACCTGCAAGGAGAGTCCGTTACTCTGGACGGCGGTCTGGCCCCCTCTACGGTTTTGCGCTTGATTGCAAACAGGCTGGAGGCCACTTATGACATTCTTGTTTCGCTGACCGACATGAGCAAGGATGAGCTACTAGACGGCGAGATGGACGATGCGGTGGCTATCGCCGTGAAAGTCTGGGAGGTGAATCGTGATTTTTTTACCCAGAAGATCGTACCGTTATTGCCAACCCTGGCCGTAGCGCAAGCCGCAAAAGCGGAAGATCAAACTGGGCAGTAGACACGGTTAGCACCCTAGTTCGGGCGGGGCACTCCCCGCTTGACGTTCTAGACTACCCGCTGGACCTACTTATTGCGTTTGCAGAATCGGCCAATCGCCTAGAAGTGGAAAGACGCATCGCGTATACTATCGATACTGCTGCTGCAATTGGGGGCGCTTTGTCCTCCAAGAGCAGCGTATTGACTGAGTATATCGATAGTCTGAAGACTTCTGGAGATGGGCATGGCAAATAACGCAGAGATTGTTGTAGATTTACGGGGGCGCGACCATCTTACCCCCGCCATCAAAAGCGCAGAGTCCAGCATCATCCGGTTTGTGGGGGCGGTTAGCGCCGCCTTCGCTGCCGTGTCTACGGTGGCGTTCCCTATAGCCGCTGCGGCAGAGTTTCAGAAACAGCTTATCGAGGTCCGTAAGACCACGGACTTCAGCACCGACGCCATCCTCTCGCTCGGTGACGGCCTCATCAATCTCTCCAAGAACATCAACGTATCCGCCGCCGATCTAGCGAAGATTGCCGCCGTGGGCGGGCAGTTGGGGGTAGGCGAGAAAGGCGGGGCGGCAGGACTCCTCGCTTTCACTGAAGAGATTGCTCGTGCTGCTACTGCATTGGACGTAGACGCCGAGCGTGCCGCTACCGCGATGGGTAAGCTGGTCAACATCTTCAACATCCCTACTGAGCAGTTCCGTAACGCCATCGCTGTAGTCAACCAGATGGCTAACGTGTCTACCGCCACGGCGGATGAACTGTTCGACATCATGCGCCGTATCGGTGACTTGGGTGGGTCAGTAAACGTCGCACAGTCTGCCGCGCTTGCTGCATTCGCTACCGACATCGGCTTCACGGCGGAAACTGCCGGCACTACGCTGGTCAAGATTTTCGCGGATATGAAGTCCAAGGCGGCAGAGTTTGCCGAGTTCATGGGTATGAGTGTCACCGATTGGGTGACTATCGTTGACCGTGACGGGGTAGATGCCTTCACGCGGTACATCGACAAGCTAAACGAGCTTCCTACGGAGATTGCCGCCGCGACTAAGGAAACCCTGACCGGGGGCGGGCGCATTTTCAGTTTCGTATCCAAGGCCCAGGACCAAGCCGCACAAGGCGGGGCGCTTCTGAGCCGGCTGATGCGGGAGGCGGCAGCAGAGTTTGAAACGGGTAACAGTGCTATCCGTGAACAAGAGAATGTCCTGTCTGGCGTATCCGCCCAGTGGCAAGTGCTCAAGAATAAGGCTACGGCTGTATTTCTAGAGTCGGGGGATAAGACACTTCAGCCCCTTACACGGATGCTCGTGGCGCTAGGTGATCTAGTCAGCAATGAAGGGTTTACCTCGGGCATGGAGCGTCTAATGTCCCTGTTCGGGGCAGTGTTCGATTTCGGCGCTAAAGTGTTCTCGTCGTTGTCCACTAACGCGGCAGCTATCGGGTCAGCTTTTGAGGTGGCGACTGTCTTTGCCTTTCTCAAAGGTTTGCAAGCGATTGCAGCGGCGTACTCTGCCGTGCAGGCCGCAGCGGCTAGGTCGCTTGGTTTTGTCGGGGCAGGTGCAGCAGGCGCGGGAGCAGCGGGGGCGGCAGCGGAGCAAGCCAAGGTCACGGGTCTTGCAAAACTGTACCAAGAGCTTGCAGCGAGCCGGGTGGCAGCGGCGCAAGCAGCAGCGGCAGCAGAGGCGGCAGCTACCAATGCGTCTACTGCGGCGTACGAGAAGCAACGGGCGGCGATGGCCGCGTCAGGTGCGGCGGTGGCGGCGCGAGGGGAGATAGCCCAGGCTGTTCTAGCTGCAGAAGCGGCGGCTATCCAGAGGAACACGGCTTTGGCGGCAGCACAGGCGGCGGCTACCCGTCTACGTCAAGTGCAGGCGCTTAGCCCCACGGCTGTAGCAGATGACTACCTTGCGCAGAAAACGGCAGAGCAGCAGGCTCGTGTCCAATCTCTTACTGTCGCGCATAACGCCCGTATTGCGGCTGCTAAGGCGGCGGGGGCGGCGGAGCAGGTAGCCATCCTAGAAGCGCAGTTTGCCAAAGAACTAGCGGCAGAGAGTGCTAGGCAGGCTCGGCAAAAAGGCGGGATAGCTTCTCACTACAATGCGCTTAGGGCGCAGGCGGTTGCGCATCATCAAGACATGATCGATATAGCGAGGGCAGCAGCCCTTACTACGGCTCGTGAGGCTCTTGCGGCGCAGAAAGCCCAGATTGCCGCGATAGAGGCAGTGGCAGCGGCACGCAATGCGGCAGCGACAAAAGTATCGTCGGCACGAGGGGCGTCAACTGATGCCGCCATAAACTCTCTAAACGCGGATGCGGCGGCAGATGCGGCGAGGCGGGCGGCAGACGCCACTCGGTTCTCGTGGAGCAAGGTAAGCGGGGTTATAGTCTCCGCCCTTGCCCCCGTTACAGCCTTCACCCGAGAGATGATCGCGGCACAAGGGGCCGTGCAGAAGTTCGGGGTATTGGCAGTAGGGGCGTTCACGGCGGCGCGGACGGCTATGTCGGCCCTGGCTGCCGTAGTCATGCGCTTCTTTATGATCTGGCTGGTTGTGGACATCGCTAAGATGCTTCTAGAGTGGCTTGGGTTGTGGGAGGGGCTTGCCGGTAAGATCAATAGCGTCATTGAGAAGATCAATAGTTCCACTGGCCTGAAGCTACCGAAGCTCCGCACGGCAGAGGCCGAGCAGTCAGCCAAAGACGCTGCCGAGAAGATGGAGAAAGAAATCCAGAGGATTGCTGCCTCGGCAGAACTCTTCTCCAAGAAGTTTGGTGGTACGGTTACGCTTGATGTCGATACGGAGTCAGGTGATCGTTTGTTTGAACAGAGTATGCAGCGGCGCAAGCAGTCGTTTGACGAGCTTGCCGCTGCCGTGAAGAAGGGGATTACGTTTGATCTGGATAACGCCAATCGGTCGGCGGCGGTTCTCTCTACCTTAGCTGAGTATGTAAGTCTGGCGGGGGTAGAGGTAGAGAACCTTGAAGCTAAGATGAACGGGTACGGTGCTGCCGTGGATGCGAGTCGCACCAAGCAGCAGGCGCTACTCAACGAGATGCTAACGGCTAGTGGCCGTGTAGGGGCCAACACCAAAGGCAGTGACGCCTACAATGACATCCTCGCTATACAGGAACGACTGAATGCGGAGATGCTGAATGAGGTTAATTTACTTCAGCGTATCGGGCGGGGGCGCGAAGCCGTTGAGACACTGCAACGACAACAACTGGACGCCCAGACTGAACTCATCAGAGCCCTACCTAAAGAGTATAAGTTTGAGGTTATCGATTCTGGCCTGCTTGCTAGTTACGAGAAGCAGAAGAAGGCTGTCGAAGACCTTACGGCGGAACGCAAGAAGCTATCTGTGCTGGGGAGCAGTACGGGGGCTAACGATAAGGAGAAGTCCGACCTAGCAGCAGTCTCCGCCCTTCTTCGTGATGCAGAGGACGCACAGAGCCAGTACGCCGACGCTATCGTGAACGCGCAGTCCGTCGCGTCTGTCTCTTTGGGGCGGAGCAAAGATCAGATTCTTGCTTTTGTCACGGGCATGGGCACAGCCCAGCAGCAAGCCGCGAACATCACTACCGCTGTAGCCGCCAATCTGGGTAATATTGAGTCCGCCATGCAAGGCAAGGCGGCTATCCCTGTTACTATTGCCAAGAATTACCACGATGCCTTGCGGCGGTACCTATATGTTGACCAGTTCCGTAAGGTGTACGAACAGGCGGCGACAAGTGCGGCGGCTTCCGCCAAGCGAGCCAAGGACGCGGTAGCCCTGGTGGCCCAAGAGATTCAGCGTACGATGGACGCCACGCAACAGGCTATCAAAAAGGCGTACGATGCGATCAGTGAGGGGCCGAAGCAGGCAAAGCAGAATATCTTTGACCGGAAGGTAGATGCACAACTGAAGCAGGAGCTTACCTACCTTGACGCCCGAAAGCAGAAAGAGCTAGAACTGGCCCGGACCCTGGAACAGCGTATTGCCATCGAGGCGAAATATGACGCTCGGGCGCTTGAGCTACAGGATCAGGCTGAAGTGCTGAAAGCCCAGAATGCCGTAGAGCGGTACGGCAACACGGTATCCGAAACCGTGGCGGAGTTCGCTAAGCTGCAGCAGAAATCTGCACTTCTCACCAAGGACATCAGTAACACCAAGCTGTCCCCTGAAGTCCGTGTTGACCTTATCCGTGAGAACAACAAGGCTTTGGCCGATATGGAAGTTTTGCTAGAGAAAGCCAAAGGTGGGATGGATGAGTTAGGGAAAGTTGGCAATACAGCCTTTGGCGGGAAGACACTTGATGTCAAGGTGAACGTGGATCAAGCCAGTTCTCAGGTCAATAAACTGGCCGAATCCTTCGGCGTAGCCAGGAAGGCGGCAGCGGAGGCGACGGCTGGGGCGACTGCCTCCTACGCACAGCTTATGCAATCGGGGGCTCAAGCGGCTAAGGCACTTGAAACCTCTCTGTACAACAAGCTGATAGAGATGGGCAAGCAATCCGCCCGACAAACCGGGCAGATATTTGACGAAGCTAAGCTGACGAAACAACTGGCGGGTTTAGCCAGTAGCCCGTCTTTCGCTAAACTCCGCAAGGAGCTTGCTGATTTGTACACGCGGTTTGCGGAAACCGGCTCTGGTATTAGCTTCGACCCGAAGGCGTTTAACAAGCTGGTAGAGGATGCAGTAAAGAAGGTTGATCTGGACGGGGTTAAGATTACCCCCGACATGGATGTCAATGTGGACAACGTGAGCAGCGACGTTTTGGCCGCTGTTCAGGAAGGGCTTAATGTGGCGAGCGGGAAAGTTGCACCCGCGAATGTGCCTATCCAGGCAGAGGCAGATGCCCGCCAGATTAGTGATGCGCTGAACGCAGGCGGACCTTATACGGTGCGCGTACGCGCTTCTGACCAGAGTGGGGGTGCCTCTGACAAGTTCGCGGATGGTGGTCCGATTCTCGGGGCGGGCACCTCCCGCAGTGATAGCATCCCTATCTGGGCTTCGCACGGGGAGTACATGATGGATGGCTTGTCTGTCCGTATGTTCGGAACGGCATTCTTCCGTCGTTTGCAAGCGATTGCAAAGTCGGGGCAAGTCGGAGCGGTACGGAACCTCCTCCCCCGTGGGTTTGCGGATGGCGGGCCAATCCTCAAGATGCCCTCCTTTTCCTTCCCCGAGTTTCCTGTGCTGGCGGGGGCTTCCGGGGGCGGTGATTCTACTGTTAAACTTGACCTCAGTCTTAACGGTAAGCAAAGGGCGACGGTTCATGGAAGCAGAGAGCAAATTTCGGGGCTGGTTGACGCCCTTCGTGACATCAAGCGGGGGTTGTAAATGGTAGCTATAAGCGCGGCGGCAGGGTTCAATGCCCTGTCCCCTTATGGAGCCCCTGTTCGGTACGTAGGAAACCCCGCGATAAACGGGCTGATTATCGCGCCTAGCGAGGACGGGGATTGGGTATACAAAAGCGAAGAGAAGACGGCTAAGAACGGCAAGCCTTATCGCCTACTGCTCTCCTACCCGCAAAAAGGTAAGGACGGTAACGGTCAGCCCTTGCCTGACCAGTACGCTCTTGTGGAATGGGCGGATGTATTAACCGTGCTGCCCCACCTCACCTCCTACGGTAGCGGCGGGGTATGGTACGGGGAATGGAACCAGACGAGAACCAAAATAGGTTGGGTTGGTTCCACTGAAGACGGTATAGGCGTGAATATCTCGCCCGAGTATTCCGGGCTGGAACGTACTACCTCTGTATCGTTCTACGTAGAGACTAACCCTACCCCGCTATTGACTGTGGGGGTTCCTACGGTAGACGCACCGGAGGGGTTTCAGGTTTCGGCTTTAGTAAAAACGGTGATGATCACCGAGTCCGCGTTTACTGTAGTCTGGAAATCGAAAAGTAAAGTGTTTTTAGCGGCGGCTTACGTCTATTGGGGGGCTATGCCTCCCCCCAACCCTACGCCGGGGGAGGGGCCGCAGCCTATGAAATCTGTGTTCCGCATCGACGTACAGGAGTTAGAGTATTCGACGGAGTTCCGCACGTACATACCCAAGACAGGGGTAGCCGCGTACGAGGTATACCGTGATGAGGTAGAGTGGGATTCTGCTGACCTGACTACGTACCCCGACCCCGGCGTTATCTGGTTCTCGGGGCTGTACTCCCCCGCAGACGGCACCATATCTTGCACCAAACGGGTCGGTGCCGACCTAAAACCCATGTCCGTATCCCTCACTGACGGACCAGACGGCATAGATGCAGTAGTGGTTATGCACCCGACCGCCGCGCCGGCTGTTGGCGGGGCTCGCTCTGGCTTTTACGACTTCGCCTACAGGTACGTATCCCCTTATGATGTCTCGTGGCGGTCAGCGGTAACACACACCACGATTGAGGCAGTTGAGGACGGTTTTGCGTGGAGTGTAGTAGCCGCCACAGAGAGTGGGTCGTACGGGAGCGGGTCTACTCTTCTGTATATACCTTTTTTCGGGGGCGGCGGGGCTTCTTTGCAGGTCAGTAGGTCGTACCGTAGCGGATCAAGAAGCGGGTACGTAGGGGAGGATAATGGCAGTGGGTTAGGCATCCCCGCCAGCGGTGACACCGTAGCCACCTACTCTATAGAAAGTGTCGATGCCTCTCAGGTTACTTCGTCTAGCGGGGTTGTGCCACAAGGGCCGTTTAGTTACGGCCCGGACGCCGCGTACACCCCGTACATCATTCCATTAAAACCTGATGGGGCGGAGTACGTGGTTCGGGTGTCTGAGGAAAGAACCCCGGAAGTAAACCCCGGTAGCGTCACGATACGAACGAGCGACTACCCCGACGAGCCATATGGTGAACTCAAGACCCTTGATTGGAAGGTGGTGGCCCTAGAAAAAACTTTCTTGTGGGACAGCATGACTGAGGGGGCCGCTGCTTACCTTACGGTACCTGCCCCTGCATACGGGGTCCACACGAAGGAGGTCACTAAAGGGCAGTACACCGTATTTTTTAACGCTATAGCGCACGGCAGCGTAGGTACAGGCACTTCAGAGTCCTTTACCTACTTTTCCCCAGAGATAGAGCAGCAGGCTGCGCCAAAAGCAACGTATACCAGAGTTTTTCGTAATCTAGCTAATACGTATGTAGCTAGGTTATCCGAAACCTGCACTGCCGTATCCGCTGTATGCGTACGCGCCGCCGCAGAGGAGGAGGGGACGGAGCCTGCGTACACCCCGACCCGCTATGTGTATACTGTATTGCACAGTAACGGGCAGTTTACGCAGGTGTACGATCTTCTATCTGTAGATATGGACGTTGTGCCGCAAAAGTACCGTACGCCTCCCGCGTTTTACCCAGAAGTACCTAACTTTGTACGTCCCGTGGTAGAGGGTCATCGCCTACTGGTGTCTGTCCCGCAGGGTTTTTATGAGAAGTATAGGCCCGCCCTGCCAACCCCTTAATTCTGTAAGGAGAAAGATGTGAACCCTTTATTCAACGCGGCCAATCTAGCGCAAGGCACGGTCTACGAGACTTTCGGGTCTGGGATTAACTCTATAAAGATCGCTACAGGGCACACCTTCCCGGCCCCCCCGTTTCGTATGGTGCTGCATAATCCTGGCGCGATTGGCACGCTGGCGGACCAGTATGAGTACATGGAGATTGCTTCGGTCAGCGATACCCAGCCAGAGTACGTTCAGTATTCCGTCCAAGCCCGTGATGCTCAGACTTTCCCGCCACCCGGCTCCTCACGGGAGTGGGCGGCGGGGACCGCTGCGTACTGCATGGCTACGGCGGCGGACTTCACGGATATATGGAGTAGGGTACCTGCCCCTTACCTCTCTTCGGTGTTCGCACTGGTAAACCCCTCCGCCCCCGGCGCTGAGCCTCGTGACGGAGGCAGTTCGCCTTTTGATGGTATCAATGAAGCCGTAGAGTATTACGGCAACACCCCGATAGGTGACTTCACTGTAGCTATCGTAGGCCCGTGTAGCAGCGCCGTAAACCCTCTCCCTGCCACCATTCTCGGCAACTTTTCTATACAAGAGAACGACTGGGTTGGCGGGCCTACGATCCTCGGTATGACGGTACCTACTGAATGGGCAGCGACTACTGCCTACGCTCTCGGTGACTACGTGTACGTTGCTGGGGAGGATTTCTGGCTTCGGTGTGATCAGGCCGGTACGTCTGGGGCAGCAGCGCCTTCGGGTTTTGCTTACGGCGATTTCATCAACACGGACGGTACGGTATGGTGGACAGCTATTGATTTTTTCGAGTCTGTCGTGACTTTCGATACGGGCACTACTTTACCCGAGCAGTCACAGTACCTACAGTTTATGCCGGCAGATTTCGATGCCCCTGTGGTGGACGGCACTCTGTACATGCTAGGGGTTCACCAGATTATATCGGTAGACGTGGATGAGGCTACTATCCGGGTGTACTGTCCTTGTACCCCCTACACACTACCTGTCACAGATTTTTCTTCTGCCTTATACCCTGGCGTATACGTGCGAGCTATCAACAAGACGGTCTATTTTCCGTACCCGATGACGGGTAGTGGGGGGCTGACCGTAGGGGAAGGGGTATTCCCGGAAGGTGTGCACAAAAAAGGCGGAGAGCTTAATGTGGCCGTATCCCGTAATGTAACGGCGGAGGGGTGCGCCCTGGTTACGGTAGGGGCGTGCGCGGGCAAGTTGACTGTAGGCAACAGCAGGGGGTCAGCTAAGTTAGTAGTGCGGAATCCCGGTACAGGGTCGGGGGACGAACCGCCGCGAGTAGACGTAAGCGGAGGGGCTACAGCGTTTACGCTCGGTACCACCCTCATCCCTGAAGACTTTTCACCCCCCGATCCTTTGGCTGAAACGGGTGTAACCATCCGACAGGGGGCCGTAGTAGACCTTGCGGGGGTTATAGCCAGCCGCGTTATTTACGATGGGGCCAGTGGAGTCTCTAGGGCTACCCATTTTATGAATACGGTAGACGCCTTGATTGCGCGGCGCGGGTCTTACGTGAACCGTGAGGTAGCGCCCACGGTGACTAACGTAACCAACACGTACTCCCCTGCCTTAGACACAGTGGGTAACGGGCAGTCGTTGATTGATAGCACTGTTTACTAGGAGTAAGAGATGGCTGTCGTGATCACACTCGGGGGAGTTAATCTCCCCAAAGCTCTCCACTGGCCCGATAGGTACGCTTTCTCGCCCGCTAAGCACAGCGTTAAGCGCACTTTAGGCGGCGGGCGGGTTGTCTTCCATAGTGGCCTAGTCTTCGGTCGTCCTATAACCCTAGTCGGCTCGGAGGAGAATGGCTGGCTCACCAAAGCGCAAGCAGATGCCCTCCAGAGTATGAGTGATGCCCCCGGAGTTGTGTATAATCTCGCCATTGGGGCGGAGAGCTTTTCCGTTATGTTCCGGCATGAGGAGCCTCCAGCCCTGAGTTTGCGACCGCTGATACCTCGTTTGGTTCCGGTAGAGGGTGACTTGTTTGTCGGAGAAATCCGTCTTGTAACTGTGTAGGAGATAGAGATGAGTATTGCATCTACGGATATCGTATGGCGTAAGGCGGCGGTAAACGACGACACGGGGGGTAACGGCGGGCGCATGGTGTCTACGTCTATCCCGAGTGACGTGAAGAACAACATTTGGCCGGATGTGCGGCAGGCAGAGCGTCTTGCCGGTTCGACCAAGTACCGTAAGGTGTTTATCCATATCGCAAACTCCCAGAGTTTGCAATTGATTGCACCGAAGTTCTTTGTTGAAACAAATACCCCCGGTGACGATTCCGTGACGTTTTTCCCTGGAACCCAGACGGACACGCAGAGCGGCATCACTGGGGCAGAACGGCAGTACGGGTGCGGGCGACTCAACGCGGACGCAATAGCCACGGATACGAGTATTGACGTACTGACGGAAGATGCGGCGCTGAACTACATCAGGGTTGGTGATTCTATCCGCATCTCTGACAAAACCACGGTTGATGCCGTATCCGGTAATGAGCAGATTGTCACTGTGACTGCGGTATCCTATACGGGCGACGTGGCTTCCGTGGACTTCACTGAACCCCTTGACTACGGCTTTGCCGCGCTCACTACCAAGGTAGCCTCCCTGTATGAGCCTGCGGATATCGCGGCTACGGCCACTGCCCCCGTTGTTACCTCTGTGGCCGGTACGTACGATAACGGGACTAGCCCTATTGTGCCTAGCGGTATCGGCACCGTGGAGCAGGATTGGACTCTCACCTTTACCTCTGCCACGGAGTTTGGGGTAGTAGGTAATACGCTCGGCAGCGTTGGGGCCGGGGTTATCTCCAGCAACTTCGTGCCGGCGCATCCCGTACTGTTCAGCCCGTATTTCACTATCCCGGCAGCAGCGTGGGGGGGTACGTTTGACGCGGGGGACACCATTACTTTCACCACTCACCCCGCATCGGTTCCTCTCTGGTACAAGCGAGTTGTTCCTGCCGGTGCAAGCTCTTTGTCCGGTAATAAGGCGATTATCGCGGTGGAAGGCGAGTCTGAGTAATGGCCGCTAAGGAGGGCGCATCTACTTCAGTAACCGTAGATTTCGCTTCTGAGAAGGAGCGTAATAGTGGTAGTTTACGGCTGACCGAGGACGATAGGGCGCACCTCCCTATCCCTAGTGGCGGGGCGTATGCGGATAAGATCAGGTATATCCGCCTGTACCCCCCGATGCACGAGGGGGTTAAAGTCTCCGCCTCTGGGGGTGGGCTTAGCGGGTTCGGGAGCGGCATCGACAAGGGCGTGTCTACTACCCTTGTGTTTGACCTAGAGAACCGTAATCACGTCATGTCGTACGGCACCCAGAACGCTAGGGTAGTGGCCAAGAGTGCAGCGTTTGACGCGGCTGGCAGGGTTATTACGGGCGGGGTGGATGTAGAGTATGTGGAGTCCACCCGCACGTTCCGTACGGCGGCACCGTGCTACATGGCAGTAGACATCGAGTACGACGAGCCGTACACCCTGTACGAATTTGAGTTTGCCGGTGACTGCCCGATGAACCGGAGCGGTACGTCCACGATAACCAAAGCCCTTATCTTTGCCTTCGACACCAACGTAGGGCAGTCCACTAGCCTTACACTGGACCCACCCCCGTGCCTATGGGGCACGTATACCTACCCCGAGACTACGCCTGCAGTAGCCAGCATATCTCTGTCTATGGACCCTGATTTCCCTCCGAGGTTTATGCCGGGGGTCAATGCAGAGCCCATAGTAGTGTGTCTAGTCCGGGTATACCCGCCGATGGTTAACGGTATTCGTGGCTACCGGGTGGGCTACACGCCGTACAGCAATACGTACTACGAGGACGTGTCGGAGACACTGCAGTTCACCAACTCCTCATCGGCGGGGCTGCAGAAGCCCCCGGTAGGGTCGGTTAGTATTGTTTCAGAGTTTACTGTCGCGGCGGGACCGCACGGGCATGGGTGGTACAAAGGCCCGAGGGAAATCGTCACGCAAGTGGCGTATGACGAGGGCACAGGCGGGTACCACTACACAGGAGAGCGAGAAGTCGGGCCTATGGAGATGGTGGCTACCGACGCCTCTGGGTATGAGGGGCCTGTGACCTCCATTATGCAGGTTGAATACACCACCTCCTATTCGCTGATCGAGGTAGCACTGTCTGCCGCCAGTATGGTCCACTTCACGGACGGTGTTAACCGAGAAGGCGACTACTACTATTTCGAGCCGGGATACCTGTTTGTCTACGGGGAGGGGCAGGCTATGGCCTCCATAAAGATTGACCCGCCCCAGGTGTCCTCAAGTAAGCCCCTGCCCGGCAGGGACGCTCAAGACCTTGTTAAGCCGCTACCATGACCCAGTACGTACCCCCCACCAATAGCGGCACTGCGCTTATTACCTACAATATCGAGGTGATGCGTATATACGCCGTGCTCTACGTTACGGATATTGGCGTGTTTCGCAAAATGCCCGAAAGTGCGGCATCTGTGCTTGAAGTCGAGACTGTCTATCGCGTAGTGCTTACCGATGCGTCTGGACGGATAATCGTGCAGGATTTCGCTAACCCTGTCACGAAGACGGAATCCTACAACGCAGACACGAAGGAGTACGAATACGTTACGGGCGGGCCTATTGATCTGTACGTAAGCGAGTCGGTCACGCTGCCTTGGTGGCACGAGACAATAGATAAAGGGGGCTCTACCAGCGCCCCTGATCCTGAGCCTTTATTGTGCTACAAGCGGACAAGCCCCCATGTGACGCAGGCCGCTATAGATGCTGCCGATATGGCGTACTCTATGGGGTTAACGCAGAAAGATTTCGGCCCATTCGCACCGGCCTAGTAGCGCCTAGCGCCTGATAGGAGAAGTACGATGTTCGGTACGCAGATGTTCGGTACGCAGATGTTCGGTGCTGCCGGTAGCGGGGCGGTGGGTACAGTCTACGTAAAAGCATCGCACGTTTGCCGGCTTACCTTTATAACGAGCCGCCAGCACACTACGGATTACGCCCTGTATGTAGGTACCTATCATGCTGCGGCTTACCCTTTAGCCCTGGCCGCACGGCACCTAGCCGTTGGCGGGGAGTACGTACAGGCTTCGCACGAGGCCGCATACGAACCTCTATTGCCTGTGTCCGCTGCAGAGGAATGCCGGTATAACGTAGAACAGAACGTGCCTGTAGCCTCCGCAATCGATTGCAAATACGCCCTTACGGTATCCTCCGCCCACACTACGGAGCAGGCTGATGCCCCGATTAGCCGCGTTCAGTCTGTACTAGGATATGGTGATGCCATAACGGTACGGCGCACGCATGCCGCCCCCGGCGACACGGCTACCCTAGTCCGCCGTGGGCACACCTCGTACAACGAACTGACGCGGACCCCCAAGAAGGGGCACGGGGCTAGGTACTACCTTCTTACGTCTACGCGGGGCTCCCACACAGGGAAATATGATCTTAGCCTACGCAATTACGTGCAGGTCCACCATAGAACGTACTACACCGTATCCACAGGTGTCGCCGGGGCGGTCGGATTATCGTCAACCACAGTGCTACACGATAGCGGGGTATCTCTCTCCTACGATAAGGTGTCAGTCACTACGGCGGAGGGGGAGTACGTATGGTCTTGTGACGTATCGCTGACTGACCCGGCGCACTACTTACTGGTGGAGCGGGGCGATCAGATTACAGTAACGCTAGAGGGTGTCCCGTATTTGTTTGTGGTAGAGTCCAAGTCGCTATCCCGCGATGAGATTACCGATGTCGGTATGGCGCTACGGGGGCGGAGCCCTGCTATCACATTCTTGGGGGAAGAAGCATCACGGATTACGTACACGGAAACCGCCCCCCGGATGGCTAGTGACTTGGTTGAGTACCTAGCGGGTGTGCCTGTTGATTGGCGAATCTACGATTGGCTAATCCCTGCGTATCGCTTCTCTACTAAAGACCAGCTACCCATAGAGGCAATCAGGCAAATCACAGCAGCAATCGGGGCAGTGATTGAGTCGAACCCTGACGGCAGTCTCTACGTGCGCTACCTATTCCCGGTGTCCGTACCCGACCTTCCTACTACTACGCCCGATTTTACGCTGACAGACATAGACGATAATTTGTCGGCTACCGAGGGGGTGGCACTGCGAGAGGTGTATAACAAGTACCGCATTCGTGATAGCGCCCCTGCGGTAGAGGATTGGTTTGAGTGGGAGGGCGACGAGGGTTCACTAGATACGGGCACCTTGCACGCCTACCCTTATCCCTGGAGAGGCAATGTAGCCACACAATGCACGGACACAAGCGGTGCAGTGACGTACGTGTACCAGGGCATTCTTCGTCGTGAGGAGGAAGAAACTGTAGAGGTTGTGGACGGCAAGGCAAGCCTTCGCTACCCGGCTGTGGCCGTTATCAGCGAGGAGTGGTTCTCCGATCCATTAGCGGGGTTGTACGTTCCTGCGCGGACTAAAGACCTTTTTGTGAGCGACACCGCTACCAACTATGGGTACGGCGTGGTCAGAGTGCGGTATTATGTAGACTCTATGCAGTATCGTGTACGGTTCTCTCCTGGCCGGGCGGCTCAATTCATTCTTGTTGACGGGTGATCAGTATGGCTAACAATGTTATTACCACTTCCATAGTAGTTGAGTTTACTGACCCAGAAGGCAGTGGCATCTTAAAGGTAGAGATTGACGACCGCCCCGCGTCTGAGGGCGGGCTGAACAACGGGGAGACTTCCTTTCCCCCCGGTTCTTCTCCTGGGCTGCTTTTATATAGGAGCAACAACGTAGGGACGCTGACGCAGCAGACATCGGAAGGCCAGCTTGCCGGGGCTGGCACGTTTCTGGTACAGAAGCAGGAGTTCATTACTTTCGCGGGCGTGGCGGAGGCGGAGCTTTCTTACCCAGCGGCAGGAGGCGTGAATATTCTTCGGTCTATGGGCGTCGGTGGGGCCACCCTATCCGGCCAGACCAAGATGGTGTTGCCCTCCCCCGGCGTTGGTGTGATAGAGGTGCGCTACATGGCCCAGGCCATAGGCTATCGACTTGTTGGCGCGGGCAGCGGAATGCCGGTTGTCGTGTTCTTCCAAGGGGCGGTAAACCCGTAATGGCCAAGAATGTACTTACCGCCAGCCTGACTATCGAGTTCATAACGGAGTCAGAGCTAGATTCGGGCATTCTTCAGGCCGAGATAGACGCTAGGCCAGACGGGATGAATGGCGGCGTAACTACCTTTTATCCGGGGGATAACCCCGGTATTCTACTGTTCAAAAGCCCAGGTTTTACGCGGGTAGAGAGGCTGTCCACTGAGGGTTCTTTGGTATCACACGGTACTGGCAATATGAAGGTGAGGGAGTTCATCACTTTCTCTAACAGCACATCAGCCAGCACTACTAAGCCTATATCGGGCGGGCTAGACATCCTGCAGGTTAAAGGTCAGGGGCCGGTAGACATGAAGGTGGTGGGTAACTCGGTCACTAGCAGCAAGGCTATCGTGGCTGTTTTGGAGGTCGAGTACACCACTTCCTTCAGTGAGTACCGGCTATCAGGGGCATCCGGTAGAGCGCCTGTTCTAGTATTTTTCCAAGGATTTGTGTCCACATGATAGATATCATCGTACAGCGCGGTCTTGGCGATCTGCCCGGAGAGGACATCGAGGATGTCCTGATCACAGAGGTTACCGTGGCCCTGCAGCGAGGGCGTAACGAGATTGACGCGCACAGCGATCTACAGGATATGACAGAGGTTTCTGTTTTGCACGCGATTGCAAAACCGGGCATGACCGCCGCCGTGCATGACGCTATGCAGGGGGCGGTATGGCAGGGTAAAGTAACTGCCGTGACGCACACGGTAGATGACACCGGGGCATTCACGCAATTGTCTATGGTGAGGGAGGTACCGTGAGTACCCTGTCAGAACTAAAGAATCTTCTCATTCAGCCCACCCGAACAGTAGGCGTTATCGTTTCAGTAGACCCTACCTCCGTGACTGTTGCATCGAGACAAGGCACTTCAGTAGTGGCCGTAAGCTCACTGAATAGGTACGTCAAGGGCGAGGAGGTAGTTATGTCTTCCGGGGCCATAGTCGGCAAGGTCCGCAAGGAGGAGGGGCTTCCCGTATATTTTGTGTAAATCTGTATGCTAGAATACGGGCTGCTGTAGTTGCGTTCTGCCCCACCCCCTTTAAGGAGGCCCGTATATGCCAGTCGTTCCCCGCCACGAGGTAGAGCTATTCCCCGCCTACCGCATCTATGACCTGTCAGACGGGATTAAAGACCCCCAAGACCCCGATATCTCAGTTCCCTGCCGAGGCCCATCTGCCCTATCCGTTGAAGGCATGGACGGCACCAACGCATTCACCATTCAGGTGAAGCTGGAGAAAGAATCCCAGTGGCTCGATTACATTGACGTAGACAACACGGAAGTAAACGCCCTGGTCGTTTTCGACGTGGTGCGCTTTAACTTCGTTCGAGTGGTCCGTTCCGGGGCCGGTACTAATGCCCCTATTGTCTACGCGCAGCAGGGGTAAGCCATGACCGCTATACACTCAGCACGCGCACTGCTCTACGGCGGCAGCGGCGGGGGCGGCTCCTCTACCCCCGAACTTCCTACGTCTGGTGCTACTGGCTCCTTCCTGCAAAAACTGGCGGATGGTGTTCGCTGGACTGACATTGCTGATGGCGGAAACGCAATGGGTGTCGATCAGAGCGTTATTCCGCTTGGCGCGTTCGTCTTCCCTGACAATGAAACCTACGATAACGAAGTAATTTCGTTTTCCTTTTAATAGAGGCTAAGTATGATCACTCGTAAAATTGCGGTAAGTGGTGGGGAGTCAGGTCGCTCTCCTAGAGCTATGGATGCCTTAACCGGGGCGCAAGTGTGGCGAGGCACTCACATCATTGATGAGACTAACCTTTGTGTGGAAACTGAGGCTGGTGATTTGTTGATGGTGGATGACGAGAATCGCTACATCACCATTACTAAGGATGGCGTAATCAAGCGTGAAGGCTACTTCGGTGTTGGTCCGGCATTCAATGCTGTGGTGGAGCCTGAGATTCTTGCGGCGTTCCCTGACGCGGTATTTAGTGAGTGGGTTCAGTTTCGTGCGGGGTTTTCCACGACTGACCCGAGTATCATGCCTAATGCCAGTAATAGGTATTACACGGTTAAGGTTGGTCCTGATCGTTACTTTACGCGGTTTTATGACTTTACCTTTGGTTATGATCGACGGACGAACTCTTCCCAGCCTTCTCCGGCAGGCTGGATAACCCCGATGGGCGGTTTATTCACCTTCGATGCGGCTACTGGTGTTTATTCTGATCTGGTTTTACTGTTCGACCCAGATGGTGTATCTAGTGCCAATGGTTCTGCGATGAACTTGCTCAACTTAGTTGGTGACTATGCTTACTTCTTCTACCTCCGTTCAGGCGATAGTAGTGAGCAGATGGTTAAGGTACATACAACAACTGGGGTGATGGAGTTCAAACCGGTAGGCGGTACTAATGTGTTCCAGCTTGCCAGCACTACGGATAACTTCCCCTACTTGCATGATTTGGAGGGGGTTCTTTCCTACGTGCGTAAAGGGGCCAACACCTTTTATAGAATCCCTGATGTGGAGGCTTTGTTCACCAGAGGAACTACCTCCATTTTTTCTGACGATACAGACTTCAGCGATACGGTAACGGCGGGTGTCGTTATTTCTGCCTTTGCCCCCACTATGCCTGACCGTACCCCTTTGCAGGGCTATTTCACTGGTTTAGGTGCTGACTTCAAAGATTTGTTTAGTAACTCTGGTGTTAAAGGTTTGAGTTTTTCCACGGAGGCTATCTATTTCTCTGTGTCTGACACGAGTGCAAGGAAGTGGACGATCTTCCAATACAACAAGGCGAGCGAGACAGTTACCTTGTTTGGAGATGGTGTGGTGTTCGACAGGCTTATTTTTGAAGCCGGGGAAATCGCTAGTTACGATGACATGCTCGGTCGCTTCACCATTAGTGGGGGCTTCCTATATGGTCCTTGTGACTTTGGCTATGCCAAGGTAGAGATTGCAACTGGTGACCTCACGATGTTGGCATCTGGAGGTGAGGATGACGCGAATTTCACACGGTCTATGTGGTATTTCGATTGGCCGATCTACACGCTGGATGCCTCAGTAACCAGCCCTGACACGGCTAATACCCTGACGGTGCATGTATACGATCAGGGTTCGGGGCGCAGGCTGAAGACTCGGGAGATTGTAGGTACTCAGCATATCCCTTGCTTCACCAATGACACCAAGTTCCTTGTGTGTGAGTCGCCTAATGCCACTGATAACTTCCAGATTGCGGCGCACTTGGACCCCATTCCTGTCACTACGGAAATGGTGAATGCCGACTTCAATTTCATTGGTACGTCTGAAGACGCTACCGATTTTGCCTTTTAAGGGGTAGACCATGCAAAAAGCTCTTTTGGTTCAATGGCCCGACAGCGATGCTTTCCATGTTATCGAGCCTATTTCTGGGGATTATGTGTACTCAAGCGGTTACGGGTTCTGCGAAGGGATTGACTATGTTACTCCTCATCCTTTAACGGGCGGATTTGAGGCCACCATAGACACTGACTTATACGCTAAGTACAATGCAGATGGTGAAGCGGTACTTGTCGAACAGTCTAAAGGTAGGAAGATAGGCTCTTTAGGCGGTGGGTTGTATATCCGCCATAAAATGGAAAACCCGACCGACTATTACTCAGATTTTGAGATTTATAACGAGGCCGGTACGGTAATCCACACTATTATTCGAGTAGATCAGTCTAATCTTCTCCCTCCCGACACTAACTATGGTTGTCCGGTGATTGAGGACAATAACTTAGAAAACTGGGCAGTGGTGTTTCAAAATAAACTGTGTTTGCTCAGGCCAGGTACGAACGGTAAAGTGCTAGTGACTTATGACTTGACTAGCGGAACTACTGTTTACGCCGAGCTGACTAACAATACTACTAATCCTTGGGCTGGAGATTCTTTTTTCGGAGTGGTGGGCGCGAACGGTACTGAACTCACCTTCTACGGGGTAGAATTAAACACTACATACGGGGCAGACGATGTTTGTTACGTTACGTTAGACCAAACTTTAACCCCGACTATCTGGACAATCACCACTGCACCTTCTGGTTACTCGGCGCAGAATTTTACGGGCGTGGTGTACAGTACGGTAACGAACGGCAACACGATGCATAATCGTTCCAAAGCCATGTTCGGGCCGGTGGACTGGAGTACCTACGACCTAGAAACTGTTTCTCTTAGTTGCGGTATTTGGGACTTTACTACCAAAACCATGTCTAATTTGACACTCGCTGTTGTTCCTCTTGGAGTCCTCCCTGCTAAATTGGCTGGATGGACTGGAGTTAGTCACAGCGGGAAATGGGAGGTTGTTGGGGATAACGTGTGTCTTTACCTTAGTTATATGAGTTCCTATGACTCTGATTCTCTTCACGCAGCTATAGGTAAAGTTCTTGTGTGGTCCGCTGTTGACGGTACGTTTGTACATGCTAAATCGGCTCCTCCTAGACCCTTCCAATCTGTTTCCGATACTTATATGAACGACGTTTTCGTGGTTAACGTAACTCGCCACGAAATTACTGGCGTGGTTACTGAGTCCGGTGCACCTGTCGAAACTGATCTTCGTATGCTTGGTCGTAATGGGGAAGTACTGTCGGTGACAACTTCTAGTCCAATTACCGGAGAATATCGATTCGCCTGCTTTAGCTCTTCGCCGAAAGTGATTGAGGCCAAGAATCCTCTTACCGGGCAGTGGCGTGCAACTAATGCCACTCCGGCCCTCATAGTGTAAGGAGTAGGCCATGAAGATAAGACTTCGTAGAGATATTTCGGCCAAGTGGGCAACCGTCAACCCCATTTTAGAGGATGGGGAACTGGGGCTAGACAAGACTACGGGGGAACTTAGAGTAGGAGACGGGTCTACTCCTTGGACTTCTCTTAAAGGGTTGTTTAAAAAGAGCAAAGCCCAGTGGGACGCCTTGTTTGCCCACCTCACGGACACCAACAACCCCCACGGAATAACCAAGGAGCAGCTTGCTATACCCGCTGTCGCGTGGAATTTGATTTCCGATACTTCGTTCTCTGAGTCGGTCCCGTCTATTGACATCACCTCAGATTTCTCTCTATACCGGGCCATCAGAACTACGCTATTCTTGAGCCACGACAATATTGCCGTTGGTCCATGGATTCGCTTTCTTTACGATGGGGTAGCTTTTACGGACGCTGGGTACTACTACGCGCAGGCTCCTAATAATAGCTCTACCACCCTTGCTACGGGTATTCGTCTGCAAAGTCAGCCTTCTTCTGAAGGGGATGCCCCCGGCGCACAGTACCCAGTACAGATAGAGGCAGTGTTTACCCAGTTTGTCGCGGCAGCGGGTGGGTCTACGTACCCTAGCTGCAAAGTAGAGGGGAAAATACAGTCACAGGTGCGGAACGGCTCGGAGTCCCCACAGGTGTACCAGTTCGTAGGCAACTGCCTGCACGCAACCCTGTACCCGTCGCACTTACGTTACTACAACCCTACGGGGAACTTTACCGCTGGGCGAATCATTGTTGAAGGGATACTGCTATGAAGAAATTTGTGGACGGTGTATTGCTCGATATGTCCCCAGAGGAAGCTCAAGAGTTTGAGAGTACGCGCAACAACATGGGAGAGTACGTCCCTCCCGTGGTATCGAGATTTCAAGCCCGTGCTGCGCTTCACTTTGCCGGGATGCTGGAGGCGGTCGAGGCCGCGATGGCGCACCCAGATACCCCGATGCTGGCGAAATTGGCTTGGGCGGACGCACAAGAGTTCTGGCGAGATTCGCCTACCGTGGCGTCGATGGCGGCGGTACTCGCCTTGACCCCCGAGGCGCTGGACCAGTTGTTTATCCAAGCCAGTAGAATTAAGGCGTGACGCAGATCGGCGGGCCGGTGGTGCGGGTACGGACACCGTACTTCCCGGAGATACTGCTACATAGACGTAGCCGGCCCCTCGCCTAGTTTGCAATCGATTGCGAAGAAAGAAGCAGGTAGACATGCACGATACTGAATCCGCTGCGAAGATCAACCTCCCCACGATCAAAAGTGGGGCCAGCTATAACCACGTTATCCGGTGGTCTACCAAGGACGCGGCTGGGGTGGTTACGCCAATGGACCTTACCGGCTACTCCGCCCGCCTTCAGGTAAAGAGCAAGGCTACTGATGAGGTAGCCTTGGTGGATTGGGCTACGGCTGACGTAGTTGACGGGGGTGAGCTAACTCTGGACGGTAACACCATTACCATCGAGGCGGGGGTGGCTGCTACCGCAGGGCTCGTCTTTACGGATAAGCCTTTTGACCTCCTAGTGTGGCCTACTGCTACCCCCGACAAGGCTACCCGCATTGCCTACGGTGTGGTCAGTGCGGAGCGCGTGATTACCTCTCTACCGACTCCGTAGGTTGGGATGATCTTCGACATCTACACCTCCCCTTCCGTTACTGAGATTGTCGTGGACACGGCAGTCACTCAGGTACGGTACTCCGGGGGCGTAACCCAGGTGGTCGCTAGTAAAGGTGTGCAGGAGGTTGTCGCAGAGTTTGACAGCCCGTGTAGCGTAGTTACCTTAGACACCCCCGACACGCTTGTGTGTACCGCTCCGCAGGGGCCGGCAGGGCCAGAGGGTCCACAAGGCCCTCCTGGGTTGGACGGGGGCGTGCACCCCCGCAGTTTTAGGCGATTTATGGAGGCGGGCGTGGTAGATTATGCTCTGCCTGAACTACCCTCCGATGGTATACTCCCTGAAGCTCACATAAACGGGGTTTTAGTGCAAGTAACGGTGTCTGGGGTGAACTTGACGGTCACTGAGTACACTCCGGGCATGATCGAGGATTCAGACGAGCTAGTCGTCTATTACTTTGTGGAGAATTGAAAATGGCTCGTATTAAAGGCAAACAGATTGATCAACTCGTGGGGCAGGCTCACTGGAACACTACCGGCATCGCCATTCCTTCAGCTAATTCGGTTACGGTAACAACCGCCTTTGCGGGTAAGGTTTCAGGCGGTAGCAACTCCGCAGCCGGTGTGTACACCACCAACCCCAACAACAAGATTTTCCTGCGGGAGTCTGCTACAGGTAGGGCTTTGGCTAGCGATAGTGCCGATGGCTCTTCCGTATTCGGTAGGCTTACAGAAAGCGCCGGTACTTGGACCTTGAGTTTCTTCACTCTGATTGCCGGGGTTGAGACTGCCTATGACTTCTCTGCGGATTATGACGGCGGCGCACATCCTTTGGCTGGCGATAACTTCGACTTCCGCTGGTGCGAGTCGGTCCAGATCAAGGATTCTTCGCCTACTGCTATTGTGTACGCTGGTGAGGGTATTGACGAGTTCGATCCGTCAAGTCCGACCAACCACCAGCACATTACCGAGACTGTCGCAGTTACGTCTAACGGCCAGACCGGCTTTGCCCTGTCGCAGACCCCGAAGGACGCTGCTGATGTCATTATGACGATCAATGGTGTGGAGTACGAGTACGGCGTCGGCAAGGACTACACCATCAGCGGTTCGACGGTGACTTGGCTGGACAACGATTTCACTCTGGCCACCACGGATGAAGTTCGGTTCAGCTACGAGTATTAACCTAGTCCGCAATCGATTGCAAAATGGCGTTAATCAAGGCAAAGCAGCTTGACCCTTCGGCACTGATGGCGTTTACGCCAACCTCAGTACCGGAGGGTTCGCCTATTACAGTCCCCGTAGGTTTTCAGTGGGTGTTTTACGGGGACACGCTCTACGTCAACGATGATCTAACGCTGGAAGGCGACTTGGTGATGCTGCTATGAGTAAAATTGTTGTAGTAGATGAAGTTGCACAACCGTCAACGCCGCCTGCTGGGCGGCATTTGCTTTATGCCAAAGCGGCGGGGGTATTTTATGTAGGATCGGACGGGGTAGAGCATTTTATCGGGGATGTAGATAGTGCTCTTGCCGCCCACGAAGGCGATGCTGATCCTCACCCCCAGTACCTTTCAGAAGGCGAAGCTGACCTCCTTTATTCTCCGCTTAACCATAACCACAATGTTGCTCAACTGGTTAAGGTAAGTAAAACTCCGTGGGTGGGCGAATACGGCAACCTTACTGATGCGCTTGCCTACGCGGCTACCCTCACGCCGTCTTCCACTAACCGCATCGTGATCGAGGTAGCTCCCGGCGAGTACACGGAAGCACCCTTCACTCTGCCCGCTTACGTCTATTTAGTAGGCAAAGACCCGTGGGGTGCGGCCCATATCAAGACCAATGACAACGCGAATGACTTTATTACCATTGCGCCGAATGGTGGGATGTTTAATTTCGCTATTACTGGTCCGACAGACGCTAACAAGTCTGGTGTCGTTCAGGTTGCGAGTGGCACCACCAAGGCGTACTGGCTGAACTTCCGGGGCGGCTGGGCGGGCATCACGCTCAAGCCTGCATCTGGTACAGCACGCTGTCATGCGCTTGGTGTGGTCACTGACGGCGTGACAGCCATGAACCGCCTGTTCAATGCAGATAACCCTACCGGGGTTGCCGTATTCATCCTCATGCAGTCTGGCCCCATGTCTTCGTCTGGGTTGTCCTATGGCGTGTATCTGAATGGCACGACAGCCTTCGCCACGTTGGATATGTGCCAGTTCCGCATCTCCGGCTCGACGGCAGTCTACGCGGATGCTGGCGCAACGGTGAAGGGTATCGCCACCACGTTTGCGGGTGGCTCCAAGGCGATCCACGTTGGCCCGAACGGCGCAACCAAGGTGGATGTGCATGGCTCGGTCATCAAGTCCGGCGCGTACACCGATGACATAAAGATCGACAGCCCGACAGCGGTAGTCTCATTCTCTGGCTACGCTACTGAAAGCAAGATTACGGTAGCGGCAGGAGCGCAGTTCTTTGGATCGTTTGCAGACGCATCCTCCGGCAAGCTCGGCCAAGTAATCCTTGGTGAACTCTGGGTGGGGAACAAAGATGTTCAGACTCCATTGGCGTCCTACATTCAAGCGGATAAGAACACGGGTTTGGTCACTGGTGGCGGCCTGTCTCGCGGCACTGGCCGGGTGGTCAATGTAGACGCGGGTGAAGCCTTCATTGATACACCCTCTGGCTTAAAAGACGTGACGTGGGGAGCTACGGCACTCACCATTACCGCGAACACTGCCAAAGCTCGTATCTATGTCGATAGCTCTGGCACAGTCCAGCAGTCGGCTACTGGGGTTGACAAGACACTGAACGTCCAGCTTGGTGAGTGCGGCACAGACTCAGATTCGGTGCTGTTCCTGTTTGATCAGACCATCCGACTACCCCACTTCCGCCCTCGCCTTTACGAGTATTTGGAAAAGGTGATCGGCCCGATCAATGCCGAAGGTGGAGTGGTCACCGTAAACGGCACGAATGGCCTTGCGGTAGACGTGTCAGCTTCCACGTTCTTTGTCACCGAAGAGGAGCTTGTATCTTCTGCCGCTACTGCCGCTACTTTCTTCCACTGGCATAGGGATGGGTCGGGTGGATGGATCGTCGCTGATGCAGTATCAGAGTTTTCGCCGGACCATTATGACGATGGTTCGGGTACGCTGGCTACACTCCCGACCGGCAAGTACATCCGATCATTGCTGTATGTGGCCCAAAACTCTGGAGGCACTGAGTTCCACGTTGTTTGCTCTCAGGGCTATTTCGATTCAGAGGTTGAGGCGGATACCAACCCATTGCCGCCTGACGTTCTTGTCGAACACGCTTGCCGTCTGGCGGCTATCGTTCTGGTGGAGGGAGCGACCTCCATCACTTCCATTATTGACCAGCGCCCACGTCTGGGGCAGATGGCTTCGGCAAGTACAGGGGTCACAAATCACAATGATTTGGCTGGACGGGATAGCACCACGGCGCACAGCCAGTACCAGCTTGGGTCGGAGAAGGGCAACCCTGACGGCTACGCTTCGCTGGATGGTACAGGCAAGGTTCCTTCTGCCCAGCTTCCTGCGATAGCACATGGCGACCTTGGCGGTGGAAGTTTGCACTCAGTTGCAACCGGGGCGACAGCGGGGTTTATGTCGGCTAGTGACAAGAGCAAGCTCGACGGCATCGCTACTGGCGCAACAGCGAATAGCTCGGATGCGACGTTGTTAGCGCGGGCCAACCATACCGGGGAGCAGGCCATCTCCACGGTGACGGGGCTACAGACAGCACTCGACACAAAGATGGTCGGCTCTCGTCAGACGTGTGTCAAAATCTCCGACTACGGCATGTCTAGCACTACGCCGGGTGACGTGCCGGAAATGTCGGTGACGCTTGAGGCGAATACTAGCTACAACATCCATTTCGATCTGGTGTATCGGTCAGCAAATACGGGTACGGGCATTTCCTTTTCGCTGAACGGCCCCGCCACGCCGACCGTGTTGGCCTATCGCAAAATCATCCCGACAAGTGCCACGGCAGCAGCCATCACCACGGCCAACACCTACAGCGTGCATCAGCCTTCTGCCACGACCACGGCAGCAAACGCCGATCAATTTGCTTCGCTGGACGGCGTGATTGTTACGGGGGCGACAGGCGGCACGTTGACGCTACGGGTGTCATCTGAGTCAAACGGGGTAGGCGTCACTGTAAGGCAAGGCTCGGTTGGTTTAGTGGAGAAACTGTAATGAACAGACAAGACATGCTCAACCATATCGACGTAAAAGCAGGGGCGGTTCGCGCTTCCTACATTACCGATGTGCCGGGGCAGCAGATTACCTACATGCTCAAAGCAGAGCAGGCACAGAAGTTTGCATCAAAGGGTTTTGCTGGCGCTCCACCCTCTTTGATTGCGGGGGAAGCAGCCGCCTCCGGCGTATCTGCGAGGCAAGCAGCACAAGCTATTCTTCGTGAAGAGGAATTATGGACCCAGCTTGCCGCAGGTATTGAACAGATTCGTAGGGCAGGGAAGATAGCCGTACAGTCTGCACCCTCAGAGTTAGCGGCTCAACAGGCTTTCGAGCAGACTATAGACTTACTGGTTACTCTGTTCAGGAAATAGCCATGAGTAGTAGCCTTCATCTGGTTTTTATGGACAGTAATACCATCGGAGGGCGACTTATTCGTATGGTTACATGGGGTAAGTGGTCCCATGTGGGGATACTGTCTAACGATTTTTCTATCTACGACTCAAAGCTATCTTGTGGCGGTGTTGTAAAGGCTGATCTAGGGGATAGGCTATCGCAGTACAGAAAGCACTGTGTAGTGGAGTTACCCGTAGATGATGCCGGTGTTATTCGTGCAGTGCACTCCCAGCTAGGTAAGCCATATGACTTCTCTGCCGTGTTCGGTATCCCATTCCACCGGAATTGGCAGGAAGAAGACAAATGGTTTTGTTCTGAGCTTGTGGCGTGGGCGTGCGCCCAAGGTGGCTTTCCTGTGATCAATAAGCCCTTCGGTAGAGTCACACCTCAAGACCTGTACGAAACCGTGACCATTTTGGGTAAAATTCTGTAGTAGAATAGGGTACTTGACATGCGGGGGAGAAACCCATGCCTTTGTACGAAACTTTAGACGGTAAGCGGTATAGGGCCTTCGCGCCTCTATCCCCGGACGATCACCAGATTACGGACCAACGTGATGAACCAGCCAACGTGGACAAACACACTGAGACTAATTCGGTGTTCATTGCCCCTGAGACACAGTTTCGTCTAACCCTTCATCAATTGGTGGGGTTGCTGGTAGCCGTGGTAGCTATCGCTGGTACTGTATATCTATTCAGTTCTCGTCTAGACAAGCTAGAGGAAAGCATGAACGCTAATGCGGAATTTCACAAAAACGCTGGTGAGCAGATCAAAGGCATCATGATTCAGATGCAGGACTTGGAGGATATTCTTCTGAGACAGCAACGCCAGCACGACCATACGGCGGCTACTGCCCAGCAAAAAGGTACACGCCCATGAAAGCGTTTTTGACATTGATTGCAATCGGGCTGTGGTACCTCATCGCCCCGGCCAGGGCGGAGGTGCTGCCTATTCAATCGGGGTTCTCTCCTTCGATCCTGCAGGTAGACGATCTTCGTCTAGTCTTCACCTTCCGTATTCTTCGGTTTTCTGACGGGACTGCCATCAAGGTATACACACTCCCCCAGAACCACAGAACCACCAAAGAGTTCTCTACCACTTACCTTGGCATGACTGCCCGTAGATGGTGGGAGCTTCTGGAAGCCCAAGAGGCTACAGGTAGAAAGAATTTGCATCGCGTAGTCCCTGACGAACGGGCTATGTACACTGCTATTTCTTCTCAAGCAAATTCTGTGGGGTTCGTAGATGAATACATTCTTGTCAATGACGGTGGCGACGGTGGTATCGTCGTTATTGAGCGTAAGCCAAGACACTAGAGCCGGAAATGATAGTAACTGGCCTGATGATCTACAGTGGAAGGGCTATCTAGCCCAGACAGTAGTCCTACAAAACAGCACTAATAAAATGGTTGGGTCTGCCTTTAGTCACATAGAGGCAGGAGTACAGGCGTCCTATGAAATACACAACAACGTGGATTTCCGGGGGATGCTCTCTATATTAGGGGATAAGGATGATCAGGTTCGTGCTAACTACATGATGCTGGTCTTGCATACAGATGACGATGATTTCGGTGTTCGTATAGGGCGAATTAACCATGTTTTAGGCTTTTACAATGAGCCTAGAAATCACCCATCTGCTAGGCAGTGGGAGTTCCCACCCCAAGGAATCTACCGTGATGGTTTTGAGTACCTAGCTCGGTCAGGCGATGGGGTGCAAGGTTACTACAACTTGCAAGGCAGAACTTACAATTTGAGCGTGGAACTGAATTACTCGAAACCCATTCTTTACCCAATGTCGGCTATCACTGAAGGGCATTTTCTTGTGCCTTTGGGCAAGTTTTCAGACGATAGTCGTATCTCTGGGCTAAACGTAGGATTCTTCCTAGAGGAAACCGGGACCAGCTTCCGGTATGACCCTCATGTGTTTGATTTCAAGCACAACCTACTAGGCAACATGAAGACTTACATCCACTATTTTGGGGTGAAGCAGTATCTATCAGAACGCGATGAGTTCACCGCTGAGTATATCTATGTCGATAAGTATGGACCGGGGTGGACTAACGCTACGGGTATGTTAAAAGCTCCTGCCTCGGATGGTTTTGCCTTGACCTACGGCCATGCGTTTAACGATGAGTGGTGCTTTCATGTTGGGGTAGATGGTTTTTGGATTAACACAGATGATAGAAACGGGGAATCCCTATCGGCTGTAGGTATCCCCGCTGCCCGTGGCTATCACGAAAGCCTTAACTTTACTGTAGGGTATCGTAACAATCCGTGGTCCGTTAAGTGGGAATCCCATTTTGTGCAAGGGACTAATGTGCTACCCTCTGCCTACAATGACATTGGTGGCATGAAGGAAAAGTGGAACTACCACGCTTTAACGGTGGCATATGAGTTCTAGGTTTCATACGTAAGGAGAGTGTGATGGGTAGACTTCTTGGTGTACTGGTACTGGCGTTCTTGGTCGGGTGTAACACCCTAGAATCTGTGGCGACTAAGATCACGGATGAACAGGCCAAGCTGGCGGCTCTCCCCACGTTCCAGATTACCTGCTCTTCTGGGTGTAATGGTTTGAACGTCATCTACCACGACCCTAACAAACGTCAGCAGATTACCCAGCCGACAAATGGATGGGACGCCACTATAGCTGTAGCTAACAGTGCGAAAGAGTTGGTACTTGGGTCGGCTCCTTACGCTGCAGTTGGCATAGTTGCGGTCAAGGCCATTAAGAATGCTGGGCATAACTCGACCACCAATAACAACACCACCACATCCAGTAACACTACAAACTCCACGACAAGCTCAACCGCTGAGACTGTGAATGGGGATAAGGTAGAGGGGAATAAAGAGACAACTTCCACCACGGGGGATACGGTTACTGGCGATAAGATAACCGGCGATAAGGTTGAGGGTACAAAAGTGAACGGCAATCAAGACAATTCGGAAACCGTGAACAGCAACAACCCGAATAACAGTATGACCACCACAACGAACACGACCCTGCCATGAACCAAGCCCTGACGCTCTTACACAAATGCCGGACTTGTGACGGTGCTAACGCTACTTATACAGTCGGGCGTAACCCCGTAAAGGTCTTTGTGTGCGACTTCAGGCGTAGGGAGTTCTGCACCCCGTCCTCGGAAACGTGCCGATGCTACTCCAGCAACGTCGCGCCGCGTGACCGGGTTAGTTTGTAATCGATTGCAAAGGACTATCATGCGGCTTGATAAAGATTGGAAAGACATTGTAAAAAAAGCGTGGTCCATCCGTCTTATCCTTCTGGCCGGCGTACTCTCGGGCGCTGAAGTCATCCTTCCACTGTTCCAAGACGCCTTCCCGCGAGGTATTTTCGCCGTACTCTCCATGATCACCATTGCCCTTGCTTTTTGGGCGCGGATTACTGTGCAGAAAGACCTTGAGAAATGAGCCAGAAACCGCCTGCCTCTAAAGCGAAACGATTGAGCGCCGCTGCCGCAATCGCGGCGGTTATTGCAATGCCCGCAGAAGGGCTACGACAGTGGGCCTACCATGACCCCGTTGGCATATTGACGGTTTGCTGGGGCGCTACCGGGGATGGCGTAGTTGCTGGCCGTAAATACTCCCTAGCCGAATGCCAGGGGCGGTTACAAGGGGACATGCTACAGTCTGTTGCCTATGTCGAGCGGTGCGCCCCCGGACTACCGGAGCATGTACTTGCTGCGTTCGGGGATGCGGTGTTCAACCTCGGACCTGATATCGTATGCAACACAAACAGAAGCACTGCTGCGCGTTTGCTGGCGCAGGGGCGAGTAGAAGATGCGTGCAGGCAACTCCCCCGTTGGAATAAGGCTAAGGTAGCCGGCGTATCCGTAGAGCTTCCTGGGCTAACTAAACGCCGGGCGAGAGAGATGCAGCTATGCTTGACCGGGAGACTGTGATGTCTGTAACCCCCCAGCTTACTTTCATGGCTTTGTTGACGATCATTCTCTTAGTTGCAGTGCAGGGAGCTTCTGTTTACATGCTGGTCACGGGCGCACTCACCGCAGAAGGGTATCTTTCCGTATGGGTACCCGTGATGACCCTATCTGTAGGTTACTGGTTTGGAAAGCAAGGTGGACAGTAGTGGCAAAAACCCCCCCACCCCCTCCGCCTCGTGCGTTTTCGCTGACCGAGCTTGTCCTTGTTGCGCTCGTCGTTGCTGCCCTTATGACCCTTGGATGGTGGCTGTTTCTCCGCCCGGACCCGAGTCTTCCGGTAGGGGTAGCGACAGAGGCCCCGCCCAGCAAAGAGGAGCGGGCGGCAGGGCCGAAGGTGTCCATCACCCCGAAGAAACCGATTAAGGTATCCCCGTCCTCTGTAAAGGCTCCTCTCGGTCTTCCGCCTACCGTTATTGCCGACACCACCCAGCACGTTACTGCCACCGCCAAGGTACCGGAGGACGGGCATTCGCATACCGTGTCCGCCGTCTACAGGGAGGGCGATGGGGCTACCACTATCTACGTAAGAAAAGACCCTTTACCCGCGTTCGCTCTCACCGACGAGAGCGCCATAGGGATAGGGTATGGTATCCGTGAAGACGGGGCGCAAGTCGGGGTTTTATACGGCAAGGTTTCCGTTGTGCAGATGAAGAGTTTTCGCGCAGGCGCGAGGGCGGTTATAGATACACAAGGCCGCACCCTGATTTGGCTCGGAGGAGAATGGGCCTTGTAGTAAATAGCTGACAACAACGGCACACTGCTGCTTACCTATAATACGGCCATTACTTTCATGGCCCACAAAAGGAGTAGTGTATGCCCGATACCCCTAGCTATACCCCCGAAGTACAAGAGTCGATAGACCAGAATCTCGATACGCTGCAGAAGCTACTCCCGCCCTCTGGCGTATGGCTTGCGGAGTTGAATGATGTTGTCATGTCGTGGCAAGAGGATCGCCTGACCACAGACGAGGCTAACGTAGCGGTACGCCGAATTGCCGACCGCTGCACGGGGGGTACATCCTCCGTTACTGCCTGCAAAGAGGGGTGCTCCCATTGCTGCTATCAGGCGGTAGCCGTTAATACATGGGAAGCGGAACGCATTGGTAGGTTTCTTCAGCAAGAACCTGTCAGGTTCCCTTACTCACCTACGCCCCCGGACATTGACGGGATGCAGGTTAAGTACCGTGGCGTACGCTGTACCCTGCTCACGGACAGCGGGCGTTGCGCCGCCTACGAGGTACGTCCCTTAGCGTGCCAGACTTACTACAACGTCAGCAGTTATTCGAGTCTGTGTCGAGTCCCGGAAACGGAAGTCAATACTCTCGTACCTTGTCTGGACGTACGTATTCTGGACATTGCGGACGTAGCCCTGAACATGCACACTTCAGTCTATCGGGACATCCGCGAGTTTTTCCCGTTAAACAAAGTTTGCAATCAATCGCAAAGGAGTTGAATATGGACGTTAGCAAGGACCACGGACAGAGACATTCTGCCGAGGATTTCGCAAAGCAATTTTCCGTTTATACGGACTCGGGCGCGGGGGTTATTCATGTACGTACGCGGGAAGTTCTTCGCGCTGCCTACGAGGTACGGAAGCAAGCTCTTGCCGATAACGGCAAGGTTATGCAATGGGACGTAGTGGATGGCTTCAAGGAATACAACACGCAGAATGTCTGGGATGCTCTCGTACCGGGGGATGGTAACGTGGACATCATGGCGGCGTTCGCCACTCCGTTGAATCAGCTTCGCCAGAACCGGGATGCCGCCCCCGATAGCTCGTACTTTGTGTTCCTCAACCCGCACCCGTACATGGAGAACAATCCATCTCTGGCGCACATGCTTTTGTTGTATTCCCAGGTACTCCCGTCCACACCGTACGTAGTGGTACTCATTACCCCGGATGCTCCCTTGCCCGATATGGCAGGGGCGCATATCCTTTCCATCGAATTTACTCCGCCCGGATTAGGTGAGCTACAGGAGTCGTTTAACGGCATTGTCTCCAATATCTCGGATGACTCAGTATCTACTGAGTTTACAGAGGACGAGATTGAGCAGGTTTGCTACACGGGGGCCGGCATGACCGCTGCCCAGTTTGAGATGTACGCTTCCTTGGCTCTGGTAAAGGCAGTACGGGACGGACATGAGGTTGTCTCAGCCGAGGATGTTATCAGTGGCGTATCTTTGGGTAAAACCGATGTGGTCAAGTCAACCGACATCCTTGAGCTATACCCGACCGCAAATATGTCGGACGTAGGTGGGTTGGAGAACCTGAAGGAGTGGGTTTCCATGCGTAAGGGTTGTTACTCCGACGAGGCTAAGGAGTTCGGTATCCAGCCCCCGAAGGGCATCGTGCTTGTAGGCGTACCGGGTAGCGGCAAGTCCCTCATTGCGAAATCGATTGCAAAAGAGTTCGGCGTACCTCTGATCCGGCTCGATTTCGGGCGGGTCTTCAACTCCCTGCTCGGAGCGTCTGAACAGCGTATGCGAACCGCATTGGCTCAAGCCGAAGCGATGGCCCCGTGTGTCATCTTTGCCGATGAAATTGACAAGGGATTAGGCGGGGCCGGGGGTAGCGGCGATAGCGGGGCGTCCAGCCGGGTGCTCGGGTCTTTCCTCACATGGCTGCAGGAATGTCAAGCACCCGTGTTCACGATGGTTACAGCCAATAACGTCACGGGGTTGCCGCCCGAGTTAATGCGCCGGGGGCGTTTCGACGCGATCTTCTCTACCAGTTTGCCAAGCAAAGCAGAACGTAGAGAGGTGCTTCGCATCCACTTGGCTATGCGACACAGGGATATCGCTGACTTCCCCAAGAAAGAGGTCGAATCTATCGTTTCACTGTGCGAAGGCTACGTACCTGCCGAGATTGAGTCGGCAGTAAAGGACGCATTAGTGTTGGCGTTTAGCGCGGGGGAGGAGATGACTATGGAGCATGTGAGGACCGCATTCAAGGCGATGGTCCCCTTGTCTAAGGCTTTTGCCCCTCAGATAGAGGCTATGAATGCTTGGGCCAAGGCTAACGCCACCCCTGCCAGCTTGCCCGATACACCGGAGGAGGTAGCCGTAGAACGTGCCCCGGTTCGCAGGACATCACCACGCCGGGGGGTTCACTAACATGGTCGGCGCTCCTAACACCCAGACAGTGCACGTTGGGTACGGCAAGTGTGTCAAGGCTTCGCGGTCCTACACGTTGGCGGTATTCGCGGTAGAGGCCCCGTTCAAGCGTACTCTGCTATCCAAGCTGTACCCCAAGGTTGGTTCTACCTCCCGCATTTCCGTGGGGGCACATGCAGACGTGGACGGGATGCTCTTCTCCGAGCAGGTAGCGGTACCCGAGGGGGCTACCGTCTTGTTACAGGCTAGGACCACGCGCAACGGGTCTAGCATTGCTGATGGGGCCATATTCGTACGGGTACGGAAGGAGGGTACCTTATTCAGTATTGTGGCCCCTTTAGGCCCTGGCGTGACTCCGTGCAATATGTTTACCGGGCGGGGGGATATCCTTACCCCGGACGAGATTGCCGCGAGCAATATTGAATTGTCCCCCGGTTACATCTCTGGGTTTATGGATGCGGAGGAGATTGCCGAGTGTCTTACGGTTCAGGTTCATGCCGCCGCAATCGTCAGCGCCCCCGTTTTTGAGGTAGTTCATCCGGGAGGGGATACAAGCAAAGCAGCGGTGGCTATGGACACGCGGCGCATACCCCGGAAAATAAAGGTCAGGAGGTAGGCTTTTGACTAGCCTAACCATAGAGAGTACACTGTCTAACTCATTGAAAGGAAAGAGATATGTCACATACTAGCGAGGTATCTGGTATCGTGTTTATGGACATCGAGGCTTTGAGGTCCGCTGTCAACGAGCTTAAAACCAAGGGAATCAAATGCTCCTTGGTGGCCAATTCAGTACCCCGTGCTTTTTACCCCAACCAGACCGGGCTTGGTTTGGCCCCGTGGGTACTCAAGCTGGATGATTCTCCGTATGACGTGGGTTTCTATCAGGACGGCAAGGCCAAAGGGTACACGGCGCGTACAGACTTGTGGGGTGGGCATGTTAGTAGGATTCTCGGCAGCACTGCCCCGGCGAAGACAGGGGAGAATCCTACACAGGTGGCTTTGGGTCGCCTATTCCAGACCTACGCGGTGCACGCGGCTACCAGAAAAGCCGTACAACAGGGTATGACCGTTAAACGTATTGATGCCCCGGATGGCGGGGTAAGACTTGTGATCGGGGGTATAGCATGAGCAAGGAACTGGTTATTGATATCTCGCCTGCCGGTACGGTAAAGATCGAGGCGAAAGGGTTTCAGGGGCAGGGTTGTGCTAAGGCTACCGAGCAGATCGAGATTGCTCTGGGGGGCGTAGCAGCGAAGAAGAAACCCAAGCCTGAGTTTTACCAGACCCCGAATAGCAATCAGTCGGTGAAGAGGACGTTTTAATGGATACGCTAGTTTTGGACATTCAACCAGACGGCAGGACTAGCGGTATCCACACTGACGATTTTGATTTAGGTTTTCTGGGTAAGAAGAGTGTACGGCGGCAGTCGGAAATTGTCTTCAACGAGGGCACCGAAGGCTGGGATATAATGTACCTGACCTACGATGCGGGGGGCAGCATAACCGCCCCTCCACTCTTAGGGTTCGCGTCGTATAGACAGGCTATCCGACTGGAGGTAGATTGGCTGAACGCTTGCCGAGAGGTCGGGGTGTACCCGGCTAGTGAGTACGGTTTGTCCATTGCACTGCAGATCAGAGAGCGCATGGTTTACGAAAATGAAAGTAATCCCGAGAACCTTTAAGGTAGTGCTACTAGCCGATGGATGGCAGGTACAGGGTATAGACTCGTACGGCCATCCAGCGACGGTAAGCACCGTGCTATCAGGGTTCTCGGAGCAGGGACACGCGCAGGAGTTCACTATCGCATGGGCTACAGCCCTGAAGAGAGCCGGGGTAGGACCGTTTACGCCGGAAGGGATTGCGGTAGCTAGAAAATTGAAGCAGGAGTACATGCTGCGGTTACTACAGAAAGCAGCATGACATAGCCGGCCCCCCGGTGTAGGGTCGGCTTTTTTACGCCTAGTGGTACAGGAGATTTGGATGCCCGAGATACAAAAAATAAGGGCCGGGGTCGCCACCCCAGCCCTAGACCTAGTTATCTGCCCGATAAAAGGTGTAGTCAACTATACCAAACTATCTAAAGCCGTACAAGGCTACTCGGGCATGGTGCACGACATTACCGTCTATCATCGCAGAATTGAGCTAGATGATTGGTTTTCCGTACACGGTATGGCCGTCCTATCCAAAGGGGAATACTTTCTTCTACGGTTCATCCTCGCCCGCACTATCCATTATGGGAAGCTGGGGGAGATTATCACCAAGGATCAATTCGTAAACGGAGTACGCGCAGGCGCGGTATACAAAACAGCGCCGTGCGGGTTACAGAATCGAGAGCTATACAAGGCAGTAGCCGCGCTATCCGGTAAGGGTATTTTACGTGTCCGCAGGATTACAGACGGGCAGCGGCAGTACGGTTCGGTATACGAGGTGGATGTAGACACGCTACTTTCTCTAGAAGGAACGGTACCCATGATCAAGCAAAAAGCCCCCAAAAATGCAGGCATTAGGGTGGTATCAAATGACACCACACCCCCCACCCGAGGGTGGTATCAAATGACACCACAGAATATAATAAATAAATACGAAGATAATGAAGTTTGTTTTGCTGACTCGCAAAACGCCCCGAGAGGGGTTGCAAGCGATTGCAAACAGGATAGGAAAGCGAAGTTACTCTCCGTGGTTAAAGAGGCGTCAGACGCCACCCGCGAGAAGAGGGAGGCGAAGATTCGCCGGGGGCGGAATACGGGACCGAAGTCTATAAGCCTTCAAGACCTTAACGCTACATGGAAGCAGTGCATGGTATCCGCATACGGGTCTTGTACTATCGTGGGGCTCACGGTCAAAGAGTTCGCTATCTTCAGGAAGATAGTGAAACCCCATGAGCTAGAGTTTGCGTGGGTGGACTTCTTTACCTGGGTCATTCAATCGTGGTCATCCATAAACGCTACTGCCCGCTCTACGCGGGATTGGGTTAAGCAGGAGAAAGGGGATTGGTCCCTGAGAGATGCCGGGGACGTTCGCTTGGGTACAGAGAAGCCTGAGCTATTCCGTGCTATCAAGAATCTCCCTTCCCTTCTAAAGCTGTACGCCCAGCGATCCTTACCTTCTCGGCGGTCTATGCCCCCCACTCCTGCGGCTACGCTGGCTCCTGTCCCTAAGACAAAGCCGCGTATCATTCGTCGAGAGGTCGATAGACCAAAGCCGGTATTGCGGTTGGTGGACCCAGCTACCGATACCTTTTTTGACGAAACAGATTCCGACTTGCCGGAATGGGGGCAACAGTGGACGAAGTAAAGGAGTTGTTACGTGAAGCACACGTACCCAAAGAAGCGTTTAAGACGACCCTACTTCGTGAGGGGTATGAGAACCTGCGTACCTTCATCGAGGCTGGTGCCGCCGAGATTATCTGTATCTACCCAGCCCAGCCCAGCGCAGCCTACCGATCCTCTCTCGTGGCTTACACAATGGCTAAGGAAATGGTTTTAGCGAGGCGGACAACGTATTGCTGCGACACTAGCGATATGGCGCTGGCTTTCTCCCACGAGGTACCTGCTACCGATTGGTTGGATAAGGTACGTGCCGGTATAGAGAATGCGGACGTAGTGATGCTTCATGCGTTTATGGGGGAGGAGACAGCAGTCCCTTACATGACCCCTATGCAAGCTGCAGTAGTCGCCTCGTACATACGCCGTACCCACTCGGATGCCGGTACGTCTAAGACATTCATACTGCACGGGCTATGCCCCCCGGATAAGTGGGCGCGGTATTGGCCAGAGTGGTTTGTTCGCTACCTCGGGGCGGTGGCACTTGTACAGGCGGTTTCCTTATGAGCGATGGGTTGAAGTTGTTGGCCTCGATTGTGGACACCGCTAGTGTTCATCTTTTGCGGGAAAACGATAGGTCACTATTCCTGAACGATGAGCTTGTACTGTACGATTTCCTCTCCTCACATTACCGGCGCTACGGGCAGCTTCCGGCTATTGCCACGGTAGAGGAAGAGCTAGGCATTGATATGCCTGTGGCAAATGAAGTCCCGGAGTTCTACGTCCAGAAGGTGAATGACCGAAAGATGTACGGGCTAGTCAGGGTGCAGTATCAGGCCCTAAAAGACGCCATGCGGGAGAACGACATGGTTGCTGTCCGGGCGGTCATTGACGACATGAAGACGGCAACTAGGGTAGTTCGTTCTGCAGGGGATGTCAGGACTATCCGGGAGGGGGCAGAGGAGGTCATCAGGCGGTATGAGCAGGCCCGCCTTAATCCGGGGGTTACGGGCGTTCCTACCGGCTGGCCAACGATGGATGATGATACGGGCGGGTACCAGCCTGCCGACCTTGTTTCCTTCATTGCTCGCCCTGCGATGGGTAAGACTTTTTTGATGCTGCGTCAGGCATTATCTGCATGGGAGATGGGGTATAGCGTTTTGGTGGTTACGATGGAGATGTCCATCGAGCAGATCACCCGGCGCTCTATTGCTATGGGGGCTGGCATAAACCCGAAGTACATGCGGAAGGGTATGTTGTCCCGGTATGCTGAGAGAAGACTGCGGGACTACGTAGGGAACATGGCAGGGTCCAGGCGGTACCGGATGTTTTCGGGGGGCCTGAAGAAAAAGGTAGTAGATGTCGAGTTGCTGGTACATGAGTTTCAGCCCGATATCGTGTTCATTGATGGTGTATACCTGATGCAGTCGGAGCGTACTGCGCGGGGCGGTAATAGGACAGACACCGCATCATCGGTATTCGACGAGTTGAAACAACTGACATTGGCGGTAGATCGCCCTGTCATAGTAACCTCTCAGTACAGTAGACAAGCAGGAAAGAAGGGTAAGGATGGTTCACTTGAGAATGTGGCGTACACCGATGCAATATCGACGCATAGTTCACTGGTCATATCAATCGGGGAAGGGCCAGCCCCTAGACAAACTAGCCAAAGAACCCTGTCGTACCTTAAAGGACGGGAAGGGGAATCCGCACCGTTAGTCGTGGATTACGTCTTTTCTCCTATGCGTTTTTCTGAGGCGCAACAAGTCGCCGGGGAAACAGCAGCAGGGGCCTCTAACTTGGATTGGATGGAGTAAATGTACACCACACACTTACTTGACCTGCATGAAATGTCCTACCTACGGGATCATTTGTTCAAGCCCATATGTGTCGAGGTTAAGAAGCAATGCCGGCACGTAGAGCATCTGGAGGATCAGCTTGCAGAGGCGAGGCAGCATTTAGATGTTCTGGTTAGCGAAATGCGAGAAACGGGCGGACTAGATGGATAGAGAGAAGTGTAGCGGGTGTCCTCTAGAGCACATAGGGGTTCCGGTAGGCACGAAGGGTAATCCCGTAGCACCGATAGCTGTAGTCGTAGATTGCCCTGGTCGGCATGTTGCCGCCGATGGGCGGCTCGTTTCTAAGCCCGCTATGACTGTGTTCTCGACGCATATGGATGCGGCAGGGTATGGGAAACAGGATTTCCTGTTCATCCCTCAGATAAGATGCCCGCATACGGCGGATGAGTTCTCCACGAAAGAGAAGAAACTGATCCAGCAGACCTGCCGGCAACACCTTGAGGACGAGCTTGCGGAGTTACGCCCGGAGCTAATCATGCCGCTGGGGGCGGAGGCGGCGAAGCAGGTTATGGCCCGTGCGGTGAAAATCACTAAGGTCCGTGGTATCCCATCCTTCAGCGAAGAGTTCGGGGCGCAGGTATTCCCTATGCTGAGCCCGTCTATGGTCAGCCTATACCCACAACACGCTGTCACATTTGCAACCGATTGCACTACTTTACGCCGG
>SXGT01182182.1_pt1 | contig 62555 bp, 64 predicted proteins | sample 3176221 | NCBI WGS metagenome assembly SXGT01 (sample SAMN11356862, study PRJNA531348) | freshwater metagenome | isolation source: freshwater sample F1-120 | place: China: Fuxian Lake, Yuxi | collected 2017-12-25 | reverse complement strand
GGCGGCACTGTTGTCCGGGTTGATGCCGACGACGACCCGGTGGGGTTGGGAATTGGTGTAGAGGTCGACCCCGCCCGGGGCGTGTTCGGTGTGTCCGCCCTTCAGCTGGTGGGGGATCCCACAGGTGAACTCGACGTTCTCGAGGCCCCGGGCAACCTCGCCCAATGCGTCGGAGACGACCTTGCCATGTTCGGCTGAGATGACCTGTGCCAACTCGAGTCGACGTTCGGCGAGGAGCGCACGCGCCTGGAACAAAATCTCGGCGCGGCGACTCAGGCTGGTGGCGCGCCAGGCCGGGAAGGCGGCCGCCGCGGCGGCGACGGCCGCGTTGACCTCATCGACGCTGGCGAGGCCGACTTCGCTGCGCTGTTCGCCCGTGGCCGGGTCGAAGACGGGGCCTGTGCGCCCGGAGGCACCGGTCTGGCGGGTGCCGTTGATCCAGTGATCGATGGTCTGCATCGTCGTATCGTAAATCGCACAGCGCGGACCGGACAATCTCTAGTTTGTAACCGAACAAAGATTCCAGCGACGCCGCCCACCGCGGCGCGGCGCTCGCCCAGATCACGCCGAGCAACGATCGTTGCGGGCCCCCCAACTCATGGTCGTGTCGCAGTGCTGTTGGGTTGACCCATGCGCATCGCCACGTCGACGGTCGCGCCGAGGTCTCGGATCACGGCTCCGAACCGGGTATCGGGAAATCCCTCGGCGATCGCCAGCGCGTCCGACCAGGTGTCGAAGTCGGTCAGCGTCACGGTGTCGGCAACGGCGCCGAAACGCTCGTTCAGGCGGTGTCGCTGGCGTCGGCCCGTATCGGTCAAACTCATCGGAACGCCGGGAAAGACCTCGGCATCGGGCTCGCGCATGCCGACGAGCCAGAAGCCGCCGTCGAACGCGGGCCCGATCACCGCGTGGTGGTCGACGAGGAGCGCCGCGGCGGTGTTGAGCTGGGCGGGCGTGACCTGGGGTGTATCCATACCAATGAGCACGGTCGGACCGGCCTCGTTTGCGAAGGCGTGGGCGAGTCGCTGGTCGAGGCCGTCGCCCGTTTGCGGTCGCACCTCCCAATCGTTGGCGAGCCACGCTGGGGTTTCGCCGTCGAGTACCAAGACCCTGCGCTGCGCCTGGGCCAGTGCGACGGCGTCGATCGTGTCCCGCAGCGCGGCCTCGGCGATCTGCGCAGCTTGTTCCGGGGTGCACGGTGGACACAGGCGGGTCTTCACGAAGCCCGGCCGTGGCGCCTTGGCGATGACGAGCCAGGTCGGGAGCATGGTGTGACGGTAGGGCCGTCTGCACGTGTATGGGAGCGTTCGGCGGTTACGAATCGCGAAAGCCGTCACCGTCGTCTCCGCAGCGTGATCCCTTGGTCGCTCGCCGAGGAACCGGACAATCCCGGGTTTGTTACCGTACAAAGGATGTTCGCGTGGTCGCGGCTCGAGGATCGTTCGGCGCGCGGGATCGCGGCCTTCGTCGGTCGGGCAATCCGCGACGGCACCCTTCCCGTGGGGACCCGACTCGCACCCGTACGGGCGATCGCACGCGAACTCGGCGTGAGCCCCACGACGGTCAGCGACGCGTGGCGCGAGCTCGCCCGTAACGGCGCGATCGAAAGTCACGGGCGCAACGGCACCTACGTCCGCCTGCCGGATCCGGTACTCGCACCGCGTCGATACCGTCAGGTCACCGACGGTCGAGCCGAGTTCGAACTCGACTTGTCGACCGGGACCCCCGACCCGGCGTTGCTGCCCCCGTTGGCGCCCGCCCTGGCGCGGGCAGCGACGAGGGGTGACCTGACGACGAGTTACGCCGACGACCCGGTGCTCCCCGAGCTCGGCGACATCTTGCGGGAGGACTGGCCGTTTCCCCCCGAGTCGTTTGCAGTGTTCGACGGCGCCATGGATGCACTCGACCGGGTGCTGCGCGAGACGGTTCGGATCGGCGATCGAGTTGTCGTCGAAGATCCGACCTTTCCGCCGTTGCTGGACTTACTCGACGTGTTGGGCGCGGTCGTGGTGCCCGTCGGTGTCGACGAATGTGGCTTGCGGCCCGACGAGTTCGCAACGGCGTTGCGCGACGCTGATCCGGTGGCGGTCATCGTGCAACCGCGCGCCCAGAACCCGAGCGGCGCGGCCTTCGATCCTGAACGCGTCGACGCGCTCGCACGGTTGCTGCGATCGTCGCCGCGCACGCTCGTTGTCGAGGACGACCACGCGGGCGCGATCGCATCCGAGCCGCGGCTGTCACTCGGCGCGCACCTTGTCGATCGAACCGTGACGATTCTCGGGTTCTCGAAATCGCACGGCCCCGACCTTCGGCTCGCTGCGATCGGGGGCGCGTCGGGTCCGATCGATGCTGCCGCGACGCGCCGACAGCTCGGCCCCGGGTGGTCGAGTCGGCTGTTGCAGGCTGCGCTCGCGGAGTTGCTCGTCGACGCCCACGCTTCGGACCAAGTCGCGACGGCTCGTTCGCGCTACGCACGGCGTCGACTCCATCTCGTCGACGGATTGCGCAAGCGAGGCCTGGCCGTCAGCGGTCGCGACGGAATCAACGTGTGGGTGCCGGTCGACGACGAACAGCATGCGCTTGTTGCGCTGGCGGCTCGTGGCATCGCAGTCGCACCCGGGACGCCGTTTCGCGTCGTCGATCCCCGTCACCACATTCGGGTCACCGTGGCGTCACTGTCCGATAGCGCTGCCGATGTCGTCGACGCGATCGATCGTGCCGCCCGACGACCCGATGCGGTACGCCGCGCGTGAAGCCGCCTCGGTACGGTGAGTCCGTGGCCGATTCGGAACACCTGTCGCCCTACCTCGACTTCGATCGCGATCAATGGGCCGCGTTGCGGGCGAACACGCCGCTCCCATTGACCGAGACCGACGTCGACGCGCTCCAGGGCCTCAACGAACCTGTGGCGCTCGACGAGGTCGCCGATGTGTATCTTCCGCTCAGTCGACTCTTGAATCTGCGCGTCGCGGCCAGCCAACAACTGCACGACACCACGGCGACCTTTCTCGGAACGCTCGCGCCCAAGGTTCCGTTCGTGATCGGCTTGGCCGGCAGCGTCGCGGTGGGGAAGAGCACGATCTCGCGCGTCCTCACGGCGCTGTTGCGCCGGTGGCCGAACCACCCGCGCGTCGACCTCGTCACGACCGATGGGTTTCTCTTCCCGAACGCGGTTCTCGACGAACGTGGCTTGATGAGCCGCAAGGGGTTTCCCGAGAGCTACGACGTGCGTCGTCTCATCGATGTGCTCGCCGCACTGAAGGCGGGCGAACCGCAGGTGCGCGCGCCGATCTACTCACATGTCGTCTACGACGTGACCGACACCGAGGTCGTGCTCGAACGACCCGACATCGTCCTGGTCGAGGGACTGAACGTCTTGCAGGTCCCACCGACCCACGAAGACGGCGACGACCGCCCCTTCGTCAGCGACTTCTTCGACTTCACGATCTACGTCGATGCCGATGAGGACGACATCGAGCGGTGGTACGTCGAACGGTTCTTCGCTTTGCGCGAAGGCGCCTTCGCCGACCCGACCAGCTTCTTTCACCACTTCGCAGCACTGACCGACGACCAGGCGCGCACGATCGCCCGGTCGTTGTGGGAATCGATCAACGCGGTGAACTTGCGGGAGAACATCGTTCCGACTCGATCACGGGCCGATCTCGTGTTGGAGAAGGGGTCCGATCACGCCGTTCGTCGCGTCCGCTTGCGGCGCCGCTGACGCAGCCGATCAGCCGGCCCGCACGCCGCGGAGCCCGAACCACAACAGTTCGGCGAGCCATGCCGCGAGGTGTTCGGGGTCGTCGAGGATGCCGCCATCGGCCAGCGCCCGACGGCTGGTCGATTCGGCGAGGCCGACGATCGCGCCAGCGAGGACTTGGCGTTGGTCGCCCGAGATCGCGATGTCGATGAGCGGCTCGACGGCGCGCACCGCGGCGGCGAGTGTCGCATCGACGATCGCGGCGACCTCGCGGTCGTTGCGTACCGACGCACCGAACATCAAGCGAAACGAGTTGGGGTTCGTCGCGACCCAACGGAAGTAGGCGGTGAGACCTCGCTCGACTTGCTCGCGGCCGCTCGAGGCTGCACTGGTCGCACGGCCCAACTCGGCGAGGAGTTCGCCGCCGACGAGTTCGAGTAGTTCGTGGTAGAGCGCGCGCTTCGACCGAAAGTGTTGGTAGAGCACGGGTTTGGTGACGCCCGCGGCGTTCGCGACGTCTTCCATCGACGTGGCGTGGAAGCCTCGTTCGGCGAACATGTCGCACGCGACTTCGAGGAGTTGGACGCGACGTTGTTCCGCGGGGAGGCGCATGACCCGGCGGAGGCTATCGGCCGGTCGCGCTTCCTCGTCGACGGTCATTGGTTGCGGTGGCGTTGGCGGTAGGTCTTGGTTTTCGTGCGGTTGCCGCAGAGGTCCATCGAGCACCAGCGCCGCGATCGGTTCTTGGAGTGGTCGTAGAACGCCCACAGACAGTCCTCGGCGGGACACAACTTCGTGCGGTCCCAGATTCCCAGCGCGTGGGCCGTCGCGACGTCGACGAGGATCCGGCTGAGGATTTCGGTGACGCCGGTGCCTCGGGCCCGAACGATCGGCCGGCCGGTCTCGGCGAACTCGACCCCGGCTTGGAACCGGGCGATCCGCCGGTTGTGCTCTGCGAGGTCTTCCGGGCGGATGGCAACACCGCGATTTGCCAACATCGCGTTGCGGAGGACGTCGCGTACCTCGATGGCGGCGGCGAGGTCCTTACGGCTGACCGACAGGTGCAGGTCGGACCCGGTGTGGTGGTGGCACCAGGCCGCGAGCGCGGCCGGTGACGCCAGTTCGTCGGAGATTTCTTCGACGTCGAGGGTGTTCACGAAATCGACGACGAGCCGCAGCGGTTCGGGAATGGCTTGGTCGTCTCGACGCACGTAACCACCATAATGAAATAGGGGGTTGCAATGCCAGGGACACCGGTGTAAGGTGATGACTGGTTACACCCACCGGGCCGGCCAGACGCCGCCCCACGAAACGAGTTGATCCCGATGCTGTTCCTCCTGTTCACCAACGCTGTTGCCGAAACGAACCGGCCGAGCGAGCGCCCGCGCCGCCGTTGGTTCCGCCGCGCCGGCGAGTAGGTCCAGCCGACATCCATCACCTCACATCGTGTGACCAGCCTCGACGCCCGCACCGGCCGCACGGCCGGGAAGCGGCCGATGTCGAGTTGGGTGGGCTCAGAGTCGGGTGGGCTCGAGAGTCGGGTGGGCTGTGTCGTCGCTACTGGCTCGACTTCAGGGGCATCACGTAGCGGTCTTCGTGATCGAAGTTGCGGGACCACAGCTCGTCGAGTTGGCGGGTCTCGGCGGCGCTGAGCGGAAGTTCGGACGCCGCCGCGTACTCGCGAACCTCATCGACGTTCACCACCGTCGGCAGCACGTTTGCAAACGCCGGGTTCGCCAGGATGCCCGCGATCGCGGCTTGACCCTTCGTGCGGCCGGTCTCGGGCGACCACAAGAACTCGAGCGTCTCGGCCTTCTCGAAGTTGTCGAGCATGTTGTCGCGGTTGCGGTGCGCGCGGTGATCACCCTTTTCGAAACGAGTGTCCGGAGTGACCTTGCCCGACAACGTGTCGCTGGCGTGCGGCACCCGTGAGATGAGCGAACACTCGCCGTTGCGGACACGGTCGCGTGCCGCGAAGGTCAGCCCAGGTTCTTGCTCGAGCACGTTGAACACTGTCTGCAACGTGCAAATCGGGCGTTCGTCGACGGCGCGGTTGCCCTCGTCGACCCAACCGATCGCGGGGCCGAGCGCAACGCCGATCTCGCGCACCTTGCCCTCGGTGCGCAACGCCTCGAGTTCGGCCCACAAGTCGTCGGCGAGCACCGGCTCGATCCGCACGTTGTGGAGTTGATAGAGATCGATGTGGTCGATCCCCAGGTTGTTGAGCGAGTCGATGCACTGCTGGCGGACGGCCTCCGGACGCCAATCGTGCGGGTGCTCGCGCTGTCCTGCCGGGCGAGGCTTGCTGGTGTCGTACCCGCACTTCGTCGTCAAGACGATCTCGTCGCGATGGTTTGCCAGTGCGTCGCGCAGCATGGTCTCGCCCAGCGCCGCGTCGCCGTAGACGGGCGCGGTGTCGATGAACGTGATCCCGCAGTCGAGCGCGGCTTTGATCATGTCGTCGGGTTCGTCGGTGCGGCCCCACCAGTTGCTGGCGAGGGTCCACGTTCCGAGTCCGACCTCCGAAACGATGAGGTCAGTGGTGCCGAGTCGTCGCGTTCGCATGGCGGAATCGTACGGCGGCCGACCCGCGCGACGCCGGGTCGAAGGTCACCCGACCTGTTGTGGGGTCACGACCTGCTGGGAGTGAGCGGATCCTCGCGTTCGGCTTTGCGGACCGCGTAGCCCAGCACGATCGGCACCGGCAGCACGATGCAGGAACCGACGAGTCCGACGACGGTCACCGTCACGGCGAGCCCGGGAAAGCCCGCGATCGCGCCGGCGACGAAGCCGACGATGGACGTCAGCAACAACCCGTACCCCAATGCCTTCGTGGCGCGCACGAACGCGATCACCTGTGTGCGGCGTCGGACCACGGGATCGTCGAGGGGCGAACTCATGTCGACTCCGGTGCCACGCGAGCTTGCCACCGCAACGTCTTGTCGAGGCCAGCGTTCGGATCGATGTCGACCCGGCCTTCGAGGACATCGAGGACCGCGAGGAACTCCTTCGTTTCGCGCACGTCGTGGACCCGAAGGATCGATGCAGGCGCGAGACGGGTGGTCGTGGCGATCGCGCCGAGGGTTCCGGCAAGCCGCTCCTTCGGTGCCCGCCCGGTGATCACCCCGATGAAATCCTTGCGCGACAGCGCGAGCAACACCGGTCGATCGAACGCGGCGATCTGGTCGAGCGCACGGAGCACTTCGACGGTCTGGGCGGGGGTTTTCGCGAAATCGGGCCCAGGGTCGACGATGATCTGGTCGTGGTCGACCCCGGCCGCGTTGACGGCGTCCATCCGTTCGCGGAGGAACTCGACGACGTCATCGACGACACCGTGCGGTTGATACAGCAATCGCGCGTCATCACGGGTCTTGGGCTTCCAACGCGTGTGCATCACGACGAAACCAGCACGATGCGCGGCCACGACCTGCGCGAGCGTCGGGTCGAGCACGCCCGAGATGTCGTTCACGATGTCGGCGCCGACCTCGAGCGCTGCACTGGCGACCTCCGGCCGATACGTATCGACGGAGATGACGCAATCGGATTGTTGGCGCACACCCGATACCACCGGGATGAGGCGACCGATCTCTTCGTCGATGCTGATCTCGGGGACTCCCGTGATCGCGGATTGACCGCCGATGTCGAGCACGTCGGCACCGGCGGCGACGAGCTCGATCCCGCGCTCGACCTGTGCCGCGACGCCGCGCAGCTCACCACCGTCGCTGAATGAGTCCGGGGTGGCATTGAGCACACCCATGACGAGCGGGCGGTCGATCGAAACGACTCGATCGCGGCAGCGCAGATTCATCGTCGAGCTCCGTCGAGCAGTGCGGCGATCCGCTCTGGGAGATCCTCGACCGAGTACGACACGCGGGCTCGGCGCGCCGTGGCATCGAGGTGGGCGCGGCGAGCCGATTCGCCGCGAGCCAAGAATTTGACCAGCTCGGTTGCATCGTCGATGGGCAGGACTCGGATGCCGCCTGCGACCAGTTCGGCCAGCACCGGAAAGCTCGCGCTCACGACGGGCCGGCGATGCGCCACGCCTTCGAGCACGACATCGCCGAATGCATCCCAGCTCGCCGGGAACACGACGGCGTCGCACGCGGCGTACGCGTCAGCGGGTCGTTCGATCTCGGCGACCAGGACCGGAACGTCGGCCCGGGCAACCAGTTTGTCGAAGCGATTGCGGTGGTTGTCGGCGACAGGCCCGCGTATCCACAAGTGAACTGGTCGATTGCGAATGAACCGAGCGACTTCGTTGACGAAGCGAATCGCGCCAGCCGCGTTCTTGCGTTCGTCGACCCGGGTTGGTTGCAACAAGACAATGGCGTCGTCGGCAAAGCCGAGTGCCTCCCTCGTTGCGTGGCGGTTGCCTGACTCGGGATCGAGGTCGAACGCTTGGGGGAGCACCTGCGCGGACGCGCCAAGCGATTCGATCTCGCGTCGAGCGTGCAGGGTTGTCGTGACGTGGTGGACCTTTGACCAGGGCGACGCCCGGAGATCGATCAGGTCGCGTGCGACGATGTCGCGCCAGCGAATCAGTGTCGATGACGCCGCGCGGGTCGCGCGGTCGACGATTGCCGTGAGTTGATCGATTCCGCTCGTCCCATCGATGGCGCCGAGCTCCTGCGCGATGCGCGTCGGGTCGTGCACCACGCAGACGTCGCTCGGGGGCAGAGGCTCCTCGGGCAACAGCGAGTGGACGGTCCCGCCCAACGCGGCGAAGGCGTCGGTCCAGGTGACCACATCGTGATCGACTCGCGCGGAAACCAGCGTTGTGGTTGGCGCCATGCGTGGGACGCTAGGTCGACTCAGGTCTCGCGGGCGAGGCGCACGAGCTTGCGGTTCGTTGCATCGAGCACCGCGCGCACCACCGCGCCGGATTCGTCGTGGGCCGTGACGACCGCGGACCCTGCGACCACCTGCTCGGACGGCAAGGTCACGAAGACAGCTGTGACGACGGCAACGTCGAGGTTGCCGGCTCGGACGATCTGCGCGGCGTCGATGTCGACGCACTCGGCCACGGGTTCGAGCTGGCGAAGTGCGTCGACCGTGGCGGCGGCAACGAGCCGGAAGCGGGCCGAGGTGGCGACCGACCCTTCGGCGTAGCCAATCGCCGCGACTCCACCGCGGCCGAGCCCGACCTTGACGAGGCAGCGCAACCCGGTGATCTCGGCGCTCACCGACTCGATGGTCACGCGCTCTGCGGCCTGTGGGTCCGCCGCGGCGACGTCGGCAAAGCCGCCGTCGAGTTGGACCACGGACACGATCCGGCGGTCGACCTCGAGCCCGAAGGACGCCAGCGCCACCGATTGCACGTCGCGCACCACCTGTTTGGGGTGCTTGGCCGAGTTGGCCACGATGTGGACTTCGACGAGCAGCCCCGTGTTGTCGGTGACCAGACGCGCGATCTCGACCTCGGGGAGTCGCACGAGCTCGCGCTCGATTTCGAGCACTTCGGCTTCATCGAGCGCGGCCATGGGATCGACTGTAGAGGGCGGGCGGCGGCGCTGCGGCGTGTCGGCCGCGGCGGCCTCCCGATAGTCGGTGGTGGTTTCCGGTGCGTGGCTGGTCACGCTGCGCGCGTCATTGCCGCTTGAATCCGCCGAATCGCGCGCTCTGTGTTCAGAATTCGGACTTTTCCGGCCTTGTTTCGTCGGGCGAGAACCTCCAGACTCTTGTGACCAATGTTGTTGGAGTCAATCTCAGTGAACCTTTGAGGACTCCCTCCACGCATGCGCCGGGGGCGCCGACGGCAAGATCCGAGGTCGAGCACTTCTCCATCCGAGCGGAGCGACGCTCGCCGCGAACAGCGAAGGCGGCGGGACGAACCCGATGAATGGGGGAATCGACCGATGACCAACAAGATCCTGGCCCGTGCCGCCGTGGCGGCCACGGGCTTGATGGCCCTGCTGCTGAGCGGTGGCGCCTACTTCAGGCGCGGCTGAACGACCATGCAGTACACGTACCGACCCGATCTCGGATCTTGCCGCCGGCTCCCACCTGCCAACCTCCACAGAACCGCTCGATGCCCGAGTTCCCCAACGTGATGCCCGAGTTCCCCACAGTGATGCCCGACTTCCCCACAGTGATGCCCGAGTTCCCCAAGGCGCTGCAGACCTACACCGCCGTGCTCGCCGCGGCGGTGCTGGTTGCGACGGCCATCGCCATCCCCACCTCACCGATGCCGCAATGGGGCACCATCGCCGTGCTCGGCGGGCTCATCGTCTTCAGCGAGCAGCGCCAGGTGCATCTCCCGAACGGAGCGATCATCACGCCGGGGCTGATGGTCGGGGTGGCGGCCATCGTCGTGAGTGGTTCGGCGGCCGTGCTCGCTTCGCTCGTCGTCGGCATCGCCGCGGGCCTCACGCTGCGCGATCTCCGTCGCGGACGACGCGGTTTCGTGGTGTTGAACGCGGCCACGATCGCACTGTCGAACTTGGCTGCGGCTGGCGTCGCGATTCCGTTGTCGGATCGCATTCGGACATCGGCGGCCTTCGGTGTGGTGGCGGCGGTGCCGATCGCACTGGCGTGCGCAAGCGTTGGCGCGCTCCTCGTCGCGATCTCGTACTGGGTCGAAGAGCGTCGCCCGATTCGCACGGGATTCGCGCAGCTGCTCACCGCGTTTCCGCAGTGCGTTCCGTTTGCGTTGCTCGGCGTGTTCCTCGGCCGTTTGTATCTGGAGTTGGGCTGGCCAGTCGCGATCTTGTTCGTGGTGCCGATCCTGCTGGCTCGCGACTTGTTCGCGAGCTACCTCGAGCTCAAGGCCGCGAACGAAGCCACGGTCGAGATGTTGGTGCGCGCGCTCGAAGCGAAAGACCGGTACACCGCGGGCCACGCTGGCCGAGTCGCGACGTACTCGCTCTACATCGGCGAAGAGTTCGGGTTCTTGCCGTGGCGCCAGGAACGCTTGCGCGTCGCAGCGTTGATGCACGACATCGGAAAACTCGTCGTGCCGAACCAGCTCTTGAACAAGCCGGGCAAGTTGACCGCCGACGAGTTCGCCCGCGTGCGCTTGCACGAAACGGTCTCGGTTGAGATGTTGCGATCGATCGACTTCCTGGCCCCCGTCGCGCCGTCCGCAAGCGGCGATCACAGCTCGTATTCGGTGACCTCGGATCGCGTCGTGGAGCCGTACATCGTCGCCGTCGCCGACGCATTCGACGCAATGACATCGACGCGCAGCTACCGGCGCGCGCTCCCCCAAGACGTCGCGTTCGCCGAACTGCGCAACAAGGCCGGTACCCAGTTCGACCCTCGCTGTGTCGAAGCGCTCATCAACGCGTTGGAGCGACGCGGCGAGGTGCACGGCGCAGGTCACGAGCGCGACATCGAGCCCTACGAGACGGCGCCGCCCGTCGTCGGAATCGGTTCGGCCGGGCTCGGCGATCTTGCCGTGGAGCGAGAAGCGCATCCCCGGGCGGGGGAGGTCGCGTGAATCGGCTGCGCGTGCGGATTCCGGCGATCGTCGCTGCGGGTTGCGTCGGTGCCGCGGCGGCTTCGGCATCCAATGACCTCGCGGTCGTGCATGCGGTCGCCCTGATGACTGCGCTCGTGGTCGGGGAGTTGCTCGTCCTGCGACTCGAAGACGGCACGGGCATACCAGTCGCGTACGCGCCCTTACTCGTCGTCGTGGTCGGATTCACCAGCACGCGAGTTGCGGTCATCGTGGCGGCTGCGGTGGTCATCGGCGCAGCGGTGGGTACCGATCGGCGTGGGCTGCGGGGCCGCTGTACGACGAGTGCGCAACGTCTCGCGGTCGGGGCGGCCGCGTTGGGTGCCTACCAAGGCATGTTCGTCGCGCTCGGGCGGACCGAATCGGTCGCGGTGGTGCTCGGGTCACTTGTCACTGCTGTCGTTGCGATGGTGGTCGTGGAGGAGATGGCGCGTCGAGGCCAACGGTTGCCGTCGGCGTTGACTGCGCGTGGCGTGCGGGCATGGTCGGCACTTGGCGCCACGGGTGTGCTCATGGCGTTGGGCTACCGGGGTGTCGATGGTCGGGGCGGTACCGGGCTCTGGAGCGTTGCGCTCTTCTCGATTCCGTTGATCGCCGCCTGGTATTCGTTCGAACGGCTTGCCGTTGTCACTCGGACGCATCGCCAGACGTTGCAAGCGTTGTCGATGGCCACGGAAATGGCCGGCCTCGTTGTCGACGGGCACGGGCGACGCGTCGCGGAACTCAGCGAGCGCATCGCCCACGAAGTCGGCCTCGACCTGTCGACGATCGAGCACATCGTCGCGGCGGCCCATCTCCACCATCTCGGAGTGGTCACGTTGGACGACCCACCGGCGCCGCGCGCCCCTGATCGGGTGGCGATCGTCGCGGACGTGACAGCCGCAATGCTGCGCGAGATCCCGGCGCTCACCGAAGCCGCACGCATTGTCGACGGCCAGGGCCGTCATGCGCGCGATCTGCGCGGTCGGGCGGACGATCGACTCGCGAGCCAGGTGCTGAAGGTCGCGAGCGACTTCGACGACCTGGCCGGGGACGAGCCGCTACGAGCTCGGCCGGCGCTGGAGGCCTTGTATGCCAGCCCCGGATATGTGTACGACCGGCGCGTGCTCGAGGCGCTCGAGGTCGCGCTCGGTTGAGGCGTCGCTGAGCATCTCTCGTTCGATGTCGATGCCGGCGTCGATAGCTGCGTCGGCGTCTTGGGACACGTCGGACTCGAGGTCGTGCGGTGAGTAGCGACCCACCAAGGGGCTGCGTCGGCGTTCGAACAACGCGCTGGGGTGCCGGTCGCGAGCCGATCGACGCAGCTCGTCGAGTTCGGCAATGACGCCCGCGACGATCGGGGAGGGCGGTTTCGGCGGCATGTCGGTGAGGTCGAGTTCGACGAACTCGACGATTCCTCCGGACGCGGTTTCTCCACCCGAAGCGGCGATCCAGACATCAGGATGTTCCGTCGGTTCCGGCTCGCCCCGAACGGTGTCGTCGAACGCGGCCACGCCGAGGTCTTCGATCCCCGAGATCGGCCCCGAGATCGGCCCCGAGATCGGCCCCGAGATCGGCCCCGAGATCGGCCCCGAGATCGGCCCCGAGATCGGCGTCGCATCGATGCGGGCGCCGCGACGAACGCGTTGCCGCGCGTTGCGAGTGGCGGTGCCGCGACGACGGGCTCGGCTTGCATGGAACGACGCCGACAGCAACCCTGCAGCGAAGATCAGGTCCCCGAAGCTGATCAAGGACTCGCGTCCGGGGAGCAAGATGATGTCGCCCAAAACCGTGAGTCGGTCGGCGTCCGTCTCGGGGTGGTGCTTCACGGTGGTCGTGGCGCCGCCGGTGGCTTCCCATGCCGGGGGGACACGAACCGGCATTCCTTCGTTGACGGCGATGACGAGGAAGTTGGCGGCGATGCCGATGCTGGCAACGATCATGCCGGTCCGCGCGGCGTTACGCAACGTGAAGGCAAGCGTCAACACGTAGCTCGCCACCAGGATGCCGAATCCGATGCGGTGGGTTCCGTTGGCCGGCGGGTCGAACCAGGTCGTGAGTTCTTGGAGCAGGAAGCCGGCGATGAGGAACGATCCCCACTGCCAGTTGAGCAGGAATCGACGGTAACTGCCGCGCGTCAACCCGGGAATCGCGAGGACGGCAACCCCGACCCAGAACATGAACGGCACTTGCGCGACTGCCTCCAACACGTCTCGACGCTAGTGACCGGGCCGCGTTCGATCGCGGACCCTCCACGGCCGCCGTGCCATCCGCGAGACTTACGATCTCTGGCGTGAACGAGACGGAGCAGTCGGTCCGCTGCGTGATTGCACGGCGCCCAAGGTCGTGCTCGAGCTGATGATGACCGGCCGACGGATCGATGCGCACGAAGGCGTGCGACTCGGATTCGTGAACCGGGTCGTTCCGGCCGCCGAGCTCGACGCCGCCGTCGCGGAGTACTGCTCGCAGTTCGTCGCGAAATCGCCGTTGGTCCTGCGCTTGGGGCGGGAGGCGTTCTACCGAACGCTCGACATCGCCGACAGCGACGACGCGCTGGCCTACTTGCACGCGATGTTGAGCGTGCACACGATGAGCGCCGATGCGGCGGAGGGTGTCGCTGCCTTCGCCGAGAAACGCCCGCCGCGTTGGACGGGGCATTGATCGGTCCAACGTCCGCTCAGCCTGGTTCGTAGGCTGCGCCCATGATCCACTTCGAAGAGCGTGGCCGGGTCGGACTGATCACGATCAATCGCCCCGAACGACGCAATGCGTTGAACGGCGAACTGTGCGCACAACTCGCCCAGGCGCTCGACGCCAGCCACGGGTTGCGCGCCGTCGTCGTGACGGGCGCGGGTTCCGCCTTTTGTGCCGGTGCTGACCTCGTGACCCGCTTCGCCGACGGCGACCCCGAACACGGCGGTGGCGATACCTTCCGACCCGGATTCGAAGTTGCGCTCGATGCCATCGAGGCGCACCCGTCACCGGTCATCGCCGCGATCAACGGACCGGCGATGGGCGCCGGGATGCAGCTCGCGGTCGCGTGCGACCTCCGCGTGGCTGCGTTGGGCGCACGGCTGGCCATCCCGGGCGGAAAACTCGGAATCTTGCTGTCGAACAAGAACATCTGGCGCCTGGCCGCGCTCGTCGGCCACGGCGCGGCACGCGACTTCCTGCTGGCTGGTCGAACCGTGACGGCCGAGGAAGCCGAACACATCGGCCTCGTCTCGCGCGTCTCCGACGACGCGGTCGGGGCTGCGCTCGCCCTGGCCGGCGAAATCGCTGCCTCCGCGCCGCTGACGGTGCAAGGCCACAAACGTGGTTTGAACCTTTGCCTGCAGGTCACGGCACTCGGGACCGACGCGATCCGGGAGCTGATAGCGCTCGAGACCGCAGCGTTTGCATCACGCGACCTGCAAGAAGGCATGGCCGCCTTCGCCGAGAAGCGCACCCCGGAGTTCGAAGGCCGGTAGATACACCGTCCGTCGACAAGGTGACCGCGAATCCCTAGGCTCCGTGCGTGGCTCGCTTTCTCCCGCTCGGGATCTTCGGACTGGCAATGTTGTTGTTGTGGGTCTGGGCGGTGTTCGACGTCATCTCGAGCGACGCCGAACTCGTCCGGAACCTGCCGAAGATGATCTGGTTGGTGCTGGTGATCTTCATCCCGACGCTCGGTTCGATTGCGTGGCTGATCATGGGGCGACCGGCGTACGCAAGCTTTGCGCCCGGTGGGGCGAGGGCGCGCGGCGGCCCATCATCTGGGTCGACGCGTATGGGTCCGTACGGACCCGAGACCGCGCCGCGTTCGCGAGTCGAACCCGAGATCACCGATCGGCGTTCCGCCGAGCTCGACGCCCGTCTCGACGCGTGGGAGCAGTCGCAGACTCCGCCGGACGAACTCGATCGTCGGGCGGCCGAACTCGACGCTCGCGAAGCCGAACTCGAGGCCCGTCAGCGCGACCTCGATGCGCGCGACGATCCGGCCTGATGCGTCCGGCGTTTCCTGGCGACGCAGGCGCGGGACAGGTCCGGCCGAACGACAGCTGGACCGTTGCCGGTTGCAGTCTTTACAGTGTTCAGCGATGGTGGTGCGAGGCCAACTCTCCCGTGAACTGATCGTCGCGGCGGCGCACGACATCGTCGCGAACGAGGGTCTCGACGCGCTGAGCTTGCGGCGGGTCGCCAAGGAACTCGGGGTCACCGCGCCGGCGCTCTACGGGCACGTGCACTACAAAGCCGATCTGTTGCGGGCCCTCGCCGAACTCGAGATGGCGCGGCTGTTGCGGGCGTTCGAACGAATCGACGCAACCGACCCGCTCGAACGCGTTCGGCTGCAAGCACGCGCGTACATCGAACAAGCGCTGGCGGACCCGGCGTTGTTCGAGGTGATGTTCCTCACTCGACCGGACTGGGCGAACCAGCCGACGGTCGAGGAACTGCCGGCCGCGACGCAGGCGTTCGCCGCCGGCGCGGCCGCGATCGAAGCTGCGATCGCGGCCGGCCAACTCCGCGACGAAGACCCTTTCATGATCAGCCTCGCGTTGTGGTCGGCGTCGCACGGCGTCGCGTCGGTGGTGCTGGCCGGAATCAACCTCGGTGATGCGTTCACCTCACGCCTGATCGACGTCGTCATCGACAACCTGCTGGCCGGATTCGCCGCCGACCACTGACCGAGGAGCGCACCACGTGCCGTTGCCCCGATCGATCCTGCAACCCGTCGTTCCCGAAGATCGCGATCTCGCCGTGGTTGCGGGCGCGATCCCCGAGGGATTGACGGGCGAGTGTTTCATCGCCGCGCCGCATACCTCGACCCTCGGCCCCCCGCACGCGTTCTTCGGCGCTGGGATGACCTACGTCCTGTCGCTCGAACCGGGCACGCGCGGCGCGGCACCCGGAACGTTTGCGTGGCGCCAGGCCTGGATCGATTCGCCGAGTGCACGACTCCAACAGAAGCGCCCCGATGCGTTCGTGCGGTCGATGCTCGGCACGCACTCACCGTTCGGTTTGGTGAACGCGGCCAACACGGCGTCGTTGCCCTGGGGCGACCGGATGTTCATGACGTGGGATGTCGGACGTCCCGTCGAGATCGATCCGGTGTCGTTGCGCTACCTCGGCGAGGTCGGCCGTCGCGACGAGTGGCAGGTGTTCGACCTACTGCCAGGCCCGGTCTTGCCGATGATCACGAGCACGGCGCACCCGATCATCGATCCGGATCGCGACTGTCTGTGGACCGTGAACACGTACTTCGGTCAGCTGCACATCGTGCGCTGGGACGGCGAAGGCCCCATCCAGCGTTGGCCGATCGCGAACGCAGTGGTGCCCCAGTCGGTCCACACGATCACCCAGACCCGCGACTGGCTCGTCGTGGGCGACTGCGCCTTCAAAGTCGAAGCGGCGGTCCTGACTGGTGGCGATCGGACCGAACCGGCCAACGCCGACGAACCCATCTATCTCATTCGCAAGGCCGATCTCGACGCCGCCAAATCGGGCACCGAAGTTGGGTGTCTGCGCTACGAACTCGCGCCCGAGATGAACCACTATTACGCGCAATACGACGACCGCGACGGCGTCGTCGTCATGTTCGAACACACGCAGAACGCCGATATCGCCATGGCCGCGCGGGAGGGCGACATCGACGCGTGGGGACGTCCGACCGACCCCGCGTTCTACGGTCTCTACGGGTTCTCCATGACACCGGCTCGCACGACGATGCACTGCTTCGATCCTCAACGGGGCGAGCGACTCGAGGTTGCAGAGATCTACGACCCCGAGCGATACCACACGCGGCAACTGAGCGCGTTCGACTGGTCGGCGGAAGGGTGGGAACACCCCGAAGCTGTGCACTCCGTGTATCACGGTTTCCGACCTGAAGCTGTGCAACAACGCATGCTCGACCTCTACGCCGATCGCGTCGACCGTGCGATGCTGCCGACCGAAGAGATGCCGTGCACGCTCGCGACGCACAGTTGGGATGGGTTGCAGACGATCTCGGAGTATCGCTGGCGCGACACCACCGATGTCGCAACCTCGCCGATCTTCGTGCCACGCAGCGCAGGTCGCGACGGTCGGTCTCGCCACGCCGGCGAGCGTCCCGGCGGACTACACGGGTTCGTGGTCGTTCCGGTGCTCAGCGATCACGGGATGCGAGTCGAGATCTTCGACGCCAACAACGTCGGCGCCGGCCCCCTCTGTACGTTGGCCTCACCGAATCACGCGGTGCCGTTCGTGCTCCACTCGGCGTGGACTCCGACGCTCGGCGTGGTGACCGACACCGACCACGCCGCGTTCGGCGACGAGCTCGGGCAGATCGACCAACTCGACGACGATCTGGCGAACGTCGCCCGCGAGGTGGCCCGAGAGCTCGCAGAGGGGCTAAACCCTCTCGCGTGACGACCTTCGAGTCTTGGCACGCGATCACGACCCTGCTCTATCGCTATGCCGAGTGCATCGATCTCGCCGACTTCGACGGAATCGAGTTGCTGTTCGCCAACGCGGTGATGACCAACGAGGGGTTCCCGGGTGAGATCCGCGGCGGTGAGGCGATCGGCGCGATCTACCGCGATTTCAACAAGGTGCACCCGGACGGAACGCTGCGCACGCGTCACCTGACCACCAACGCCATGGTTGCGGCAGATGAGATCTCGGGTACCGCGACGTGTCGTTCGTACTTTCTCGTCGTGCAGGCAACCGACGATCTGCCGCTGCAACCTATCGTTGCCGGGCGTTACCACGATCGGTTCGTGCGCAAAGCGACGCCGCACGGCGTCGAATGGCGATTCGATCGCCGCCACATCGTGATGGAAGCGATGGGCGACGTGCACGATCACCTCATTGTCGACGTCGATCGGTTGCGCGGATGAGTGCGCTCGACGGGCGGCGGATCCTCGTCACCGGTGCCGCGCAGGGTTTGGGCGCCGAGATCGCGTCGCAATGCGTGGCTGCGGGCGCGCGCGTCCTGCTGGGCGATGTGCAAGATGACGTGGCGGCGGAAGTCGCGGCTTCGTTGGGCGCAGCCGCGAGTTGGGTGCGGCTCGACGTGACGCGCGAGCCCGATTGGCGTGCCGCGCTCGCCGAGGCGGACGCGCGATTCGGTGGTGTCGACGGTCTTGTCAACAACGCGGGCGTGTTGCACATGGGGCCGATTGTCGAGATTGGCGCCGACGACGTGACGCGGTTGCTCGCGGTGAACCTCGCGGGTCCGACGTTCGGCATCAAACACGTTGCACCGCGAATTCGTGACAGCGGAGGCGGGTCGATCGTCAACATCGCTTCGATCGACGGTGTGCTCGGCATGAACTCGGTCGCGTTGTATTCGGCAACGAAGTGGGGAGTGCGGGGTCTGTCTCGCAGCGCGGCTCTCGAACTCGGCCAGTGGGGCGTTCGGGTCAACACGGTGTGTCCGTCGATGGGGAACCCGGAGATGAGCGCACCGTTCTTCGATGCGATCGACGTCGATCGTTATCTCCGTCACGTCCCGTCGCCGGTGCTCGCCGGAGCAGGGGTGACCGCGGCAACGGTTGCCCCCGCGGTCGTGTTCTTGTTGTCGGACGCCGCGGCCACGATCACTGGCACCGACGTCGTGGTCGACGCTGGATGGACCGCCGGTCACTTCCTACCCGGCTTGCCCGGCTTCTGATTCGATCCGACGCAGCGTCACCGCAGTTGGCGTGCGATGCGGCTCATGTCGCGAATGGCTCGACCGGTACCGCGCACCGTGCCGGTGACCTTCGAGCGTCCGATCCGAGGTGCATACGCGACGGGCACCTCCTCGATTCGCCACCCGGCCCGCCCAGCGCGCAGCACCATTTCGAGCGGCCACCCGAACCCTCGGTCGGTCATCCCCAACCCGATGAGATGCGCGCGTCTCGCCGCCCGCATCGGTCCGAGGTCGTGCACGCGGACGCCAGTTCGTCGTGAGATCAGCGAAGCCAGGACTCGGTTGGCGAGCCGTGCGTGCACCGGCCACGCGCCCGCCGTTGCCTGCCGGGCGCCCATGACCAAGTCGGCCGAGCCGTCGGCGACGGCACTGACGACGGCGATGAGGTCGGATCCACGGAACGATCCGTCGCAGTCCATGAAGCACACGATGTCGGCGTCGGAGGCCATGAGGCCGGCCCAACACGCTGCGCCAAAACCGCGTTGTGGTTCGTGGACCACGAGGGCACCACACACCGCCGCCACCGCAGCAGTGTCGTCGGTCGATCCGTTGTCGACGACGATGGGTCGGTAGCCCGCGGGGAGTCCCGCAAGAACTGACGGGATCGCGGCAGCCTCGTCGAGTGCGGGCAAGATCACGTCAGGCACACGCCGACCGTAGGCCCCGGGGGGCGGCCACCTCCGGCGCTTGATTACGAATCTCGAAACGCACGATGCCGCCGAGTCGTTGACGCGGGTGGCACCGGTAGCGTCGCCCTGTGCCGCTCCGCTCGAACCTCGTGCGCGAACCGGGACGGGTCGCGAGTCACGACGGGCCGGCTGATCCGGGGCGTGAGGTCGTCGGCGTCGTTGCCGCGGCCGCGGTCATCGTTGGCGCGATCTGGATCGCTCATCGACATGGCGCGTCGCTCGAACGCGACGGATTCGTCATCCAACTTCGGATGGCGCCGTTCTACGGACGGCCATGGGAGCCGATCGACGGCGGTTGGTGGGCTGCTCTCGGCTTCGGTGCCGTGCTGGTTGCGGGCATCGTCCGCGCAGCCCGATCGTGCAGTGTGCGATTGCTCGCCGGGGTGACGGGTGGCGTGCACGCGCTCTGGGCGCTCGGTCTGGCGTGGCTCCACGACCCGACCGAGATCGGTCGGCCCATGGCGCACCGGCACGGGTACTTGCCGATGGTCGACCGCATCGATGGCGTCGGCGAGTACTGGCGCAGTTTCTTGGATGCGGCACCGACCTATCCGATCCACGTGCGTGGGCACCCACCGCTGTTTCCGTTGTGGCTCGTCGGGCTCGATCGCATCGGTCTCGGCGGCGAGACCGCGGCCGGGGTGATGGTCGTGCTCGTTGGTGCGAGCGGAGCCGCAGCGGTGGTATTGACGACTCGGTTGCTGGTCGGCGAACAGTGGGCGCGGCGCGCGGCGCCGTTTATTGGGGTCGCCGCATTTGCTCCCATGGTGGCGTCGACTGCGGACGCTGCGTTCAGCGGGGTGGCGGCGTGGAGTATCTGGTCGATCGTCGCGGCCACCACGAGCAGAGGACGGCACCCGATCTGGTTCGGCGGACTTGCGGGGACGCTGATCGGCATCGGCTTACTGCTCAGCTACGGCTCCGGCATCGTCGCGGTGGTGTGCGGTGCGATCGCGTTGATCCGGCGCAAGGTCGTCGTCGCCGCGATCGCGACGGCAACATCGGTCGCCGTACTCACCTTGGCGTGGCTGCTCGGCTTCTCGTATCTCGACGGGCTGCGGTATGTGCGCGATGAGTACGAGGCAGGGGTCGCCAGCCAACGGCCGTTCTGGTCGTTTGCGTTGTTCAACGTCGTCGCGTTCTCGGCGATCGTCGGACCCGCGGCCGCGGCGGCATTGGTGTACGCCGTGCGACGTCGGTCTCCGATCCTCGCCGTGGCGGGTATCGGCGTCACGATGGCGACGATCGCGTTGATTTCGGGGATGTCGAAGGGTGAGGTCGAACGGATCTGGCTGTCCTTCGCGATCTGGACGGTTGCCGTTGGGGCGATCTATCTGCGGCGCTCGCACATTGTCATTGGGCTCGGCACGCAGGTCGTGTCGGCGGTCGTGTTGCAGTTCGCGGTGAAGAGTTGGTGATCGACGTGCCGTTGGGTTCGACGCCGAAGGAGAGCGAGTGGCTCGGGTAATTGTCATCGACGATGATCCGACCGTTGCGGAGGTCGTCGCTCGTTATCTCGTCGAGGACGGCCATGTCGTCGACTGCTACCACGACGGCGAAACTGGCTTGGCGGCGGCGCTCGAGGTCGGTCCGGACCTCGTCGTGCTCGACCTGATGTTGCCGCGTCTCGACGGCTACGAAGTGTGTCGACGGCTCCGGGCTCTGCGCGATGTCCCGGTGATCATGCTGACCGCTCGCGGGGACGAGACGGATCGACTGATCGGACTCGACCTCGGCGCCGACGACTACCTGACCAAACCGTTCTCGCCTCGCGAGCTGGCGGCGCGGGTGCGTGCCGTCCTACGTCGATCGCACGGCACGACCGGGTCGTCTCTGCCGTCGACGTTTCGAGCCGGACCGATCGAGCTCGACGTGCGATCACACACGGCGCGCCTGCACGGCGGGGATCTGCGGCTGACCGCTCGGGAGTTCGAGCTTCTCGTCCACCTCGCGCGACATCCGGGTCAAGCGTTTCGCCGGGAGGAGCTGCTGGAAGCCGTCTGGGGTTACAAGTTCGGCGATGCGTCCACCGTAACGGTGCACATTCGGCGTTTGCGCGAGAAGATCGAGGCTGATCCGAGCGTGCCCACCCTCATCACGACCGTGTGGGGTGTCGGCTATCGATGGGACGGTGGCGATGAAACCGGCTGACGCGGCCGAACTGACGGGCTGGGGCGCTGGGACGGTCGTGGCGGGTCTCGGGATCACCGTGATCGCGTTGCGACTGCTCCGCCAGCGTGGCCTGGCATTCCAGGTCGCGGTCGTCGCGGTGGTCCCGGGGGTGACGGCGTTGCTCGGGGCTTGGTTGGGGGCCCGCGCGATGTTCTTTTCCGATCACGACCAAACCGCGCTCACCGTTCTCTTGGTCGCTGCCGGAATCGTCGGAGTGCTCGGAGGGGCGCTCTTCGCCCGGCGGGTTGCGTCCGCAGAGGCCGAACTCGACCGGATCCAACGTGAACGCGCGGTCGAAGACGGCCGTCGCGAGCTCATGGCGTGGGTGTCGCACGACCTCCGGACGCCGCTCGCAGGGATCTGTGCGATGTCGGAGGCGTTAGCCGACGGTGTGGTGCGCGAACCCGACGATGTCGCGCGCTATCACCGTCAGCTGCGTATCGAGGCCGAGCGACTCGGGACGCTCGTCGAAGACTTGTTCGCCTTGGGCAAGGCCGATCACCGGTTGGTGACCGCGAGCCTGGACCGGATCGCGCTCGACGATCTGGTGTCCGACGCAATCGCGGGATTGGCTCCGGTTGCCGAATCACGCGGCGTGCGGTTGATCGGCACACGCACCGAGACCTCGATCGAGTTGGACGCGGCGGCACCGGAGCTCTTGCGTGCCCTGCGAAACGTGCTGGAGAACGCGATTCGCCACACCCCGACGAACGGCCGGGTGGTCGTCGAAACCACTCGAAACGAACACCACGCGTTGGTCGTTGTGCGCGACCAGGGTGGCGGGATCGATCCCGGCCATCTCGACCGAGTCTTCGAACCCGGTTTTCGCGGCGACGCCGCCCGAACCCCTGGCTACGCCGGCGGCGGGCTCGGGTTGGCGATCGCTCGCGGCGTCGTCGATGCCCACCACGGCGTCATCTCGATCGCCAATGTCGACGATGGCGCCGAAGTCATCATCGAGCTCCCGCTGCCGGTCGGCGGGGCCTGACGTGCGCGTCCTGGTCACCGGCGGTGCCGGATTCATCGGGTCTCACGTCGTCGACGCGCTCCTGGAACGGGGCCACGCGGTGCGCGTCCTCGACAACGGCCACGAGCGAGCGCACGCCCAACCGCCAGTCGCCGACGCCCGAACCGACTTCGTCCGTGGCGATGTCGGTGACGCCGCGACCATCGAACGAGCAGTCGCGGGAATCGACGCGGTCTGCCATCAGTCGGCGATGGTTGGGCTGGGTGTCGACTTCGGCGACGTCGAGCGATATGTGTACGACAACGCCACGGCAACGGCGGCGCTGTTAGGCGCATTGCACCGTCGCGAGTTCGCCGGCCCGTTGGTGGTCGCGTCGAGCATGGTGGTCTACGGGGAGGGGCGCTACCGATGTGCCGAGCACGGCATCGTGCGGCCCGGTCCCCGTGTGGTCGCGGCGCTCGAGCGGGGCGACTACGAGCCGCCGTGTCCGGTGTGTGGCGCAGCACTCGAACCCGAGACGGTTCCCGAAGACGCGCCGGTCGACCCGCGCAATGTGTACGCGGCGACGAAACTGCACACCGAACACTTGGCCTTTGCCTTCGCGCGAGAACACTCCGATGCCCGCGTCGTCGCGTTGCGCTACCACAACGTCTACGGACCGCGCATGCCCCGGAACACGCCGTATGCCGGTGTCGCCAGCATCTTTCGCAGCTCGCTCGAACGCGGCGAGGTGCCGAAGGTGTTCGAGGACGGCGGACAACGCCGCGATTTCGTCCACGTGCGCGACGTCGCCGCCGCGAACGTGGCTGCACTCGAACACACCACCGCGCACGGCGCGTTCAACGTCGCCAGTGGTGTGCCGCACACGGTCGGCGAGATGGCGGCCGCGTTGTGTCGAGCCTTCGGAGCGCCCCCGCCCCACATCGTGGGTGGCTATCGCCTCGGCGACGTTCGTCATGTCTTCGCTTCGACGCAACGAGCAAGCGACGAACTCGGCTTTCGAGCGGCGATCGGATTTGCCGACGGGATGCGCGAGTTCGCCACCGCACCGCTGCGCTGACCTCTGACGCAGTCCGTCCAACCTCGGCGAAGCGCGGTCGCGTGCGGCGGTCAGGACGTTGCGACGTTGCCGCCACTCAGGATGACTCCGCAATGGGTCTCGGGCGCGACGATTCCTTCGGATCGTGCGTTGCGCAGCGCGGCGACGGCGACGGCGCTGCTCGGTTCGATCCGTTGGTCGAGCATCATGTGGACGGTCGCTTGCGCCTCCAGAATCTGCGCTTCATCGACGCGGATGATGCGTTCGACGTTCGCTTTGATGATGGTGAACGTGCGGTCGGCGAGCGACGTCAACAGTCCATCGGCGACGGTGTCGGGGTCGGTCTGCGGGATCAGCTTTCCGGCGTGGAACGACCGGTACGCGTCGTCGGCGCCGAATGGTTCACCAGCCATCGTGCGTACGCCGGCCGCCGCGGCAGCGATCGAGGTTCCCGCCAACAAACCGCCCCCACCGACCGGGACGACGATCACCCTGAGGAGCTTGACCTCGCTGATGAACTCGAGCGCAGCCGTGCCCGCGCCCGCGATCACCGCATCGTTGTCGTAGGGATGGATTTCGATGGCGCCCGTGATCGCGACGACCTCTCGCAGCGCTGCGACCCGCGCTGACTCGGTCGGTGCGCAGTCGACGATCGTTGCACCGTACGAGCGGACCCGGTCTCGCTTGGAGGTGGGCGCGTTCGTGGGCATGACGACATGACAAGGGATGTTGCGTGTTCGTGCCGCGAGCGCCAACGCGGCGGCGTGATTGCCAGACGAGTGGGCCGCGACGCCACGCGCGGCTTCGTCATCTGCCAGCGATCGGACGGCGTTGGTCGCGCCGCGGTACTTGAACGCGCCAGCGTGCTGGAGGTGTTCGCTCTTGCACCAGGTCGGTGTGCCGACCCAGTCGTCGAAGGCGTCGCTTCGCAGCACCGGGGTTCGCACGACGAACGGTTCGATTCGCAGCGCGGCGTCGTGGAGCTGGGCGGCTGTGACCGGCATCGCTCGCGCCTTGTCGCGTTGCCTCAGTAGCCGGCAGGCAGCGCGCGTTCGAGAAACACGAACGCGCCAAACAACGCAGCACCGAACGGCACCGCGCCCACGAACCACGTGAGCCAGTGTCGCCAATGGCGATAGCCCCACCACCACACCAGGCCCGCACCTGCGGCCAAGAGCCCCCATTGCAACGTCGGCGCACGCGCCGCCGGGTCGCCCGCGAACCCGTCGATCTCGGTGTCGGGAACGTACGAGCCGCCGAGCGCGGGGCCGTCATTGCCTTCGCCGGGGATTTCCTCGGTGATGTCGGCTGGCAGTTGGGACGGATCGAAGACGGCGGGCGCATCGCTTTGGTCGACGACCAGTTCGGCTTTGATCACGTATCGCTCGCGTGCGGAATATTTCGGATTGCAACTCGTCAACGTCAGTTGGGGCGTGCGCGCATCGACGAACGCATCGCGTTGGCAGTTGTCGATCGGGGCACCGGCCACCCAGGTGTCGCCGGGTTTCACGATGATCTCGCACTGCACCCGGTAGGTGAACGTTCCCCAGAACGTCTCGATCAGGATGTCGTCGCCGGGGTTGACCTCGTCGATCCGAAAGAACGGTTGCCCGTTCGTCGTTCGGTGCCCGGCGATCGAAGCGTTGCCGGTCTGTCCGGGGTAGGGGGTCGACGGATAGTGCCCTGGGCCCTTCTTCAGCTCGTCGCGGCTCGTGCCCTGGACGAACGTCCAATCCACGCCGATCGACGGGATCTGAATGCGTCCCACCGGTTCGCCGAGTGCGATTTCGGGGATCGGGAGGTCGACCGGGCCGCCGGGAACCGTTGTCGTTGGAGCCGTCGTCGTTGTGTTCGGATCCGATGCGGTGGTCGTGGAGGCTGCGGCATTGCGGCTGTAGTCGCGTCGTGCGGCTTCGAAGTCATCTTCGAGCTCGCTTTGGGCCCGGGCCGTGAACAACGCGGTGCCCCAAAGGCCGTAGGCGACGAAGAGCAGAATCAGCACGCCGGTCGTCATCAGCAGCCGGCCAGCACCGCCCAGAAACTGCCGCAGCCCTTCGCGCACGCCGCCAGGGTACCGGGACGTACGAAGTGGGCGCGTTCGATCCGATGATGGCGCCTTCGTAGACTCCGCATGCTCGCGCGACCGCTGCGGGCGACCAGTCGGAGGCCCTGCCCGTTGCCGGTCGTGTCTATTCGCCAGGCCGTATGTCTGCTCGGCCGCTTCCCCGCGTTGGCGGGCGTCGACCTTGAGGTCGACGCGGGCGAAATCGTGTGGCTCGCGGGTCCGAACGGCGCGGGGAAGACCACCCTGCTGCGATTGATCGCCGGACTGCAGCCGTTGCACCGTGGGACCGCAACCGTGTTCGACTTCGATCTCGAACGGGATCGTCGGTCACATCGTCGTCGACTGGCTTTCGTAGGCCACGAGACTTTCGCCTACGACGACCTCAGCGTCGCCGAGAATCTCGACTTCGCCGCGCGTGCCGCGGGGAGCGCGCCAGATCGAGCCGTCGAGGCGCGACGTCGGTTTGGCTTGGATCCACTCGCCGCGGTGCGTCACGCGGGTTTGTCGGCCGGCCAACGGCGCCGATTGGCGTTGGCCACTGCGTTCGCCCGCGATGCCGAGCTCCTCTTGCTCGACGAACCCCACGCGGGCCTCGACGCCGACGGGCGAGCGTTGCTCGACGACACGTTGCGGGCGTTCGTCGCCAACGGCGGAACGGTCGTGTTCTCGTCGCACGAGTCCGATCGGGCGACGTTGCTCGGCGCTCGCGAGGTTCGGATCGTCGGCGGTGTCGTCGTCGGGGCCGAGCGCGTCGCGCCGACCGAGCGGGTCACGGAGGCGTCGCGATGACCCTGGTCGAAGAAGCGGTCTTGGTCGCGGCCAAGGACCTGCGAATCGAAGCGCACGCCCGCGTGGTGATGACACAGGTGTTGCCGTTCGGTGTCGTCGTGTTGTTGCTGTTCGCGTTCGCGCTCGATCCGGACCGAGGCGTGCTGCCGGTCGTTGCTCCCGGTCTGTTCTGGGTTGCGGTCTTGCTGTCGAGTCTCCTGGCGGTGAGTCGGAGCTTCGCGATCGAAGCCGACCACGGTGCTCGGGACGGGCTCCGTCTCTCCGGGCTCGACGGCGCGGCCATCTTCTTGGGCAAAGCCGCTGCCATCGCAGTGCAACTGCTGGTGCTCGAGGTCGTGCTCCTGATCGGTGTGTTCGTTCTCTACGACGTCGACCCTCGCGGGCTCGCCGTATTGGTCGTGGCCGGCGTGTTGGCGACGACTGCGATCGCCGCGCTCGGCGTCACCTACGGCGTGCTCGCCGCCGGAATGCGCGTGCGTGAGACGCTGGTGCCGCTCTTGGTGTTGCCGATCACCATGCCGGTGTTGCTCGGTGCGACCCGCGCGTTCGAGTTCGCTCTCGCCGACGATCTTGGCCCGGCTTGGCGATGGACCTCGTTGATCGCGATGATCACCACGGTGACCATCACGCTCGGCGTTCTGAGTTTCGAGAGTCTCTTGGAGGAAGCATGACTCCCGCGCGTCAACGCGCCCTCGGGGTGGCGACGTTGTTGGCACTCGGTGCGTTTGCGGTCCTCGCGCTGCTCATCTCGCCGAAGGACAGCCGCCACGGCGACGCGGTCCGCCTCCTCTACGTGCACGCTCCAACGGCCTGGACGGCCTACCTCGCCTACGTCGTCGCGGCGATTGCCAGCGCCATGTGGTTGTGGCCGCGAACGCGTCGACCGAGTTGGGACCACCTCGCCGGTGCTGCGGCCGAGTTCGGCGTTCTCAGCACCGGACTCACCTTGTTCCTCGGTTCGGTGTGGGCGAAGGAATCGTGGGGGACCTGGTGGCAGTGGGAAGCCCGGCTCACGACCACGGCGGTGCTGTTCTTCGTCTACCTCGGCTACCTCGCCTTGCGACGGCTGGGCGGACCGGGAGCGGAACGCCGGAACGCGATCGCCGCACTCCTCGCGGTCGTGCAGGTTCCGATTGTGCACTTCTCGGTGACCTGGTGGCGCAGCATCCACCAGGAGGGGAGCGTGTTCAACCAACGTGGCGAGGTCGAGATCAACGACGCCACGATGCAGTGGGCGCTGTGGTCGGGCGTGATCGCCTTCACGTTGTTGTTTCTCTGGTGCTGCCTGCTGCGGATGCGCACGCTCGAACTCGAATCGAGCGCCGCAGAAACCGCGCTCGATGCCGCCATCCGCGAGCGGGTCGGGACGGTGAACGCATGACCGACTGGGCCTACGTCGCGCTCGGCTACGGCGGCACGATCGTCGTGCTCGGCGGGTATTGCCTGCGTCTTGTCCTGCGTGCCCGGCAGACGCGCGCTTCGCAGGACGGGCGACCGTGAAGCGCGGGAGGTGGGCCCTCGCGGCGGTCGTGTGCGTCGGGGCGATTGTGTTCATGTTGACGCAGTTGGGCGCGAACCTCGACTTCTATCGGCCCGTCAGCGAAGCTGTCGCGAACCGCGACGACCAAGGAACGAAGGAGTTTCGTATCGGCGGTGTCGTGAAACCCGGCACGCTCGAACAGGCGGGTTCGCTCACGACCTTCGATCTGACCGACGGCGAGGCAACCGTCGCGGTCGACCTCGACGGGACGCCGCACGAGATGGTCGCACAGAACCCGAATGGATGCATTCCGGTGATCGTGCGCGGGCGCTGGGAAGGCGAGCGCTTCGCCGGTCGTGAGCTCATCGTGAAACACGGCAGCGAGTACGACGATGCCGATCATCCCTACGGAGACGCGCAGGACGAACTCGCCTGCGAGGTCGCGCCGGTCGCCGAGTAGCGACCCGAACCCGTGATCGATTGCTGATGCGCGCAGCGCTCGGAACGTTTGCAGTCACGCTGGCCGCGGTCGCGTCGTTGATCGGCGCGGCGGCATCGCTTGTCGGGTTGCGCCGTGGCGATGCCAGGCTCATTCGATCCGGGCGATCCTGTGTGTGGATCGTGCTGCTCGGCGCAGCGGGCTCGGTTGCCGTCATGCAGTGGGCGTTGAACGTCCGTGACTACGAGATCGAGTACGTCGCGAAGAACGTCGCCGATGCCACACCGCGCCTGTTCACGATCACGGCGTTGTGGGGCGCATTGGAAGGGTCGATTCTGCTTTGGGGCTTCATGCTCGCTGTGTTCATGGCGGTCGGGGCACGGCGATTTCGAGACCGGGCGAGCGATCCGTTGGTCGTGTGGGCCACGATCGTGCAGTTCGCGGTCGCCTTGTTCTTCTTCGCCTTGATGCTCGGTCCTGCCGATCCGTTCAGCCGCGCTTCGGTCCTCGTCGCCGACGGCCAAGGTCCCAACGCCCTGCTGCAGAACCACCCGTTGATGGCGTTTCATCCGCCGATGCTCTACGCCGGCTATGTCGGGTTCACGATCCCGTTCTCGTTCGCGATCGCAGCGCTCGCGACCGGCCGGTTCGGCGAGGGTTGGCTCGGCGATACTCGTCGCTCGACACTCATCGCGTGGGGGTTTCTCACGGCGGGCATCGTGTTGGGTGCCTGGTGGAGTTATGAAGTGCTCGGCTGGGGTGGCTACTGGGCGTGGGATCCCGTCGAAAACGCCAGCCTGATGCCGTGGCTGACCGCGACGGCGTTCATGCACTCGGTGCTCGTGCAGGAACGACGCGCGATGTTGCGGGTCTGGAACCTGTCGCTCGTGATCGCAACGTTTGCGCTCACCATTCTCGGAACGTTTCTGACCCGATCGGGCGTCATCGAGTCGGTGCATGCGTTCAGCGAATCCGACATCGGCTCGTGGTTGTTGGGGTTGTTGTTCGTCGTGGTGGTCGGGTCGTTGCTGCTGATCGGTTGGCGTGGCGACGCGTTGCGATCTCCGGGTCGGATCGACTCGCCGGTCTCGCGAGAGGCTGCGTTTCTCTACAACAACTTGTTGTTCGCTGGGTTCGCGTTGGTGGTTCTCGTCGCAACGGTGTACCCGCTGCTGGTCGAGGCGCTGCAAGACCGACGACTCAGCGTCGGCGAGCCGTATTTCCGTGCCATGACCACGCCGATCGGCATCGGGCTGTTGTTCTTGATGTCGGTGGCTCCCGTGCTGCCCTGGCGTGCGACGAGCGCTGAGATGCTCCGGGATCGGCTGCTGGGCCCGGCGGCGGTCGGGGTGGCGACGATGTTGTCGGTGGTGCTGCTCGGAGGCGAGGGCGTTGCCCAGGTACTCGCGTTCGGGCTGGGCGCGTTTTGTGTTGCGGGGATCGTCCGGAACTACGCCGTGGCCGTTCGGGCCCGAACGCGCCAGGGCCACGGTCGGCTGCGTTCGGCGGTCGCCGTCGTCCACGGCAACCCGCGGCTGTGGGGCGGGATGGTCGTGCACGTCGGTGTTGTGGTGGTCGCTGTCGCGATTGCGGCCTCAGCGCACTACAGCACCATTCGAGCTGCGCAACTCGCCGATGGCGAGACGTTGGCGATTCGGTCGTACCAGATCACCTACGAGGGTTCCGAGACGACCGAGACAGATCAGAAGATCACCACGAAGGCCCGATTGCGGATCGAACGCGGCGACGACGATCTGGGAGTGTACGAACCGGCGATCAGTGGATTTCCCAATGCTCGCGGTGCGATTGGTACTCCGTCGGTTCGGACGGGGTTACGTGAAGACGTGTACCTGTCGCTGACGAACACCGAAAACGACGATGGTCGGATCGGTGTCGAGGTCCGCGTCAACCCGTTGATTCTGTGGCTCTGGATCGGGGGTGCGTTGATGGCGTTCGGTGTGGTGGTCTGTCTCGTGCCGCAACGACGTTCGCACATCGCCCGGGCCGTGGTCCCGGCCGAGGTGGCCGTATGAAAGCGCCGTCGACCCGCACGATCGTCACTGCGTTGTTGGTCGTCGTGATTCCTCTCGGCGTCTTGCTCGCTTCCCAGATCGGCACGGATCGGGGTGCCGGAGAACTCGTCGGCAAGCCGGTCCCGTCGTTCGATCTGCCGGTCCTCGACGGCGGTGGGGCCAGGTTGTCGAATGTCGATCTCGAAGGGACGACCTACCTCCTCAACTTCTGGAACGACTGGTGTGTCCCGTGCCGACAGGAACACCCGTCGCTGGTCGAGTTTCACGAATCCCATGCCGACGATCCCAACGTTCGTCTGATCGGCATCGTGCGCGACGAGAACTCGCTCGACGACATTCGTGAGTACGTCGAGCGCGAGGGCGTTGCGTGGACGGTGCTCCTCGACCCCGACGGGAGTGCCAAGGTCGGATTTCGAACGACCGGGCAACCGGAGACGTTCGCAGTCGGTCCGGACGGCATCGTTCGTGACGTTCATCTCGGACCGGCGACCTTCGTCCTCCTCGAATCGATGGCTGCTGCAGCGGCGGCGGGCGTGTCGTCGTGATGACACCGCGAACCCGGGCGTGGGCGTGGGTGGTGCTCGCGGTGCTCGCGTGCGCCGCGTTGGGTCTCGCGGTCTTCGGTGGTGACGTCGAATCGAATGACGATCGAGCGCAGCGACTCGCGCGATCGTTCGCCTGTCCGGAGTGCGCTGGCGAATCGGTTGCGGCCAGCAACTCGTCGACGTCGCGACGAATTCGCGAGATCATCCAAGGCGGGGTGGCCGACGGGCGCAGCGACGAACAGATCACGGCCGAAGTTCTCGACACGTATCCCGAGCGGGACTTGCGACTCGCTCCTCCGAACGACGGGATCGGACGACTCTTGTGGATGGTGCCTGCCGGGGGTGTCTTGATCGGCGCAGGAGCGATCTGGTTCGCGTTGCGGAAGTGGTCGACCACACCACGGCTGGCCGCGACCGTCGCCGACGAAGAACTCGTGGGCCGCATGCGCGCGTCGCGAAGGGGTGAACCATGACATTGTCCGACGACGAGCGCGGCCGACTCGAGACCGAACGAGACTTCCTGCTGCGGTCGCTCGACGACCTCGACCGTGAACGCGACGACGACGGCATCGACGTGGAGACCTATGCCGTGTTGCACGCCGACTACACGGCTCGGGCAGCGCTGGCCACGAGACGATTGACCGGACACGAGCGCGCCGAATCGGTCGACGCTTCGGAAACGGCCGGCGAACGTCGAGATCCGCGTTGGGGGTTGACCGCACTTGCGATCGGAATTATCGCGCTGACGGTGACGCTCGGTGTCGTGATGTTCGCGGCGCCCCGCGACCCCGGGGATTCGCTCACGGGAAACCAGGACATCGGCGAACGATCCAGCGACTCGAGTACGACGCCGACGCCGACGCCGACGTCGATGTCGCCGGGCGAGCTGGATGCCGAGTACGAGCGGCTCGCCGCTGCGGTCGAAGCCTCGCCGGACGACTTCGACGCTCGGATGGATCTCGGTCTGTTCTGGTTCCAGCAACGCAACTACATCGAAGCAACGCGTGCGCTGGCCGTTGCTTCGCAGCTGCGGCCGGACGACGTCGAAGCCCAGAGTTTCTACGGGTGGGCGACCTGGCAGCTCTCACAGCAGGCGCCTGACGGCGAGGGTCGCGAGGAGTTGGTCGAGATCTCGCTGGAGCATCTGCAGATCGCCGTCGAACTGGACCCTGACGATGCGAGCGCGAACACGTTCTACGGGATCGCGTTGCTGCGGGGGAGTGGCGATGCTGCTGGCGCGATTTCGTATTTGGAGCGTGCCGTCGAACTGGCGGGTGACCAAGCGCCGCCAATGCTGGCTGCCGCACTCGAGGAGGCACGGACTACGGTTGCCGCCTCCACGAGCAGCGCCCTGGCTGCTCCGACGACCACCGAAGGATGACCCGATGGCCGCCCAGCCCGACTTCGAAATCGACGCGTCGAAGCTCTACCGAACCACGATCACGTTGGATGCCGGCACGATCGTCATGGATCTCGATCCGATGCTCGCCCCGACGACGGTCAACAACTTCGTCGTGCTGGCCCGCAAGGGTTACTACAACGGGCTCACGTTCCACCGCGTCGTGCCCGACTTCGTCATCCAGGGCGGGTGCCCTGAAGGCACCGGAACGGGTGGCCCGGGTTACAAGTTTCGCGACGAGCCCGTCACCGCGGAGTACACGCTGGGTGCCGTTGCCATGGCGAATGCCGGCCCCAACACCAACGGAAGTCAGTTCTTCATCTGCATCGACGACTGCACGCGCAAGCTCGCGAAGAGCTACAACCTGTTCGGGTTCGTGACCGAGGGGATGGACGTCGCGCTGGGTGTTTCGGTCGGCGACGTCATGTCGTCGGTCGTTGTCGACGAACTCGATCGGTAGTCGCGCAACGTTCGTGCGGATGCACAGGCAGTCGGCGAGCAACATCACGGCGATGCGCGCGAGCAAGCACTCGTCGAAGTTGCTCTTCGTTGGTCCGAGCAGCTCAATGCCGAAATCGCGAGCACGCCGACGAGCACGGGGCGAATCCAATGGTCGGTGGCTCGCAACGCGACGTGCGCGCCAACCCACACGGCCGGAATCGTCCGGACCAGCGCGGGACCGACCATGCGGATCTCGGGATGGCCGAAGATCGCGTGCCGATGCTGACTCGATGTCGACGGAGATGGGCGACAAAGGGTACATATGCGTTTCGAGCCGACCCCCGTCAACCGATGCGCCAGACTGGTGACGGATCGGTGATCGAATGGTCTGATCCGTCACATCGACCGAAGTTGGAGTGTGCATGAGGGTCTCGGCCAAGGCCGACTACGCCCTGCGGGCCGCGATCGAGCTTGCCGGGGCCGAAGGCGAGCGCATGATCAAAGCCGCGCGTATCGCCGAGGCCCAGCAGATTCCGCGCAACTTCCTCGACAACATCCTCACCGAACTCCGCACCGCTGGTCTGGTTCGGACCCAGCGAGGGAGCGACGGCGGTTCGATGCTGGCCCGACCGGCCAGCACCATCACGTTGGCGGATGTGATTCGAGCAGTCGAGGGACCGCTCGCTGCCGTCAAGGGCGTTCGGCCCGACGATCTCGAGTTCGCAGGCTTGGCCGCTCCGATGGGCGAGGTGTGGATTGCGGTGCGCGCGAGCCTGCGCGCGGTCCTCGAAGCCACGACGCTCGAACACGTCGTGCGCGGGGAGCTCCCCCTCGCCGTGCGACAGCTTGCGACGGGCCCTGACGCGCACGCACCCCACTGACACGATTGCCGTGGCCGACGTAACGTTCGACCGATTCGGCCGACGAAGGACATCATGGGATTCTTCCAACGCAATCGAGATGAACTGATCGGCCGAGGGTTCTCGCCAGACCGCCTCCCGCCCGGCCAGTACTTCACCGATCGATTTCCGGTCCTGCACGTCGGTGATGTGCCGTCGATCTCGCGGAGCGATTGGAACCTGACGTTGTTCGGGTTGGTCGCCGAACCTCGCACGATCGATTTCGCCGAGTTGACATCGATGCCGACCGTCGAGATCACGACCGACATCCACTGCGTGACGAAGTGGAGCAAGTTCGACACGGTCTGGCGTGGTGTGCGCTTCCGCGACCTCGTCGCGCTCGTCGGTGTCGACCCGGCGGCGCAGCACGTGATCGAACACGCCGAATACGGATACACGACCAACGTGCCGCTCGTTGACTGTCTGGGCGACGACGTGCTCGTGGCGTGGGAATACTCCGAGCCCGGTGGCGCGCCGACCGAGCTCACAGCTGAGCACGGCGGGCCTGTGCGCTTCGTGTTGCCCAAGCTGTACTTCTGGAAGAGCGCGAAGTGGCTCCGCGGTATCGAGTTCTCCGCCGTCGACGCGCCGGGTTTCTGGGAGCGCAACGGTTACCACAACTACGGCGACCCGTTCCGCGAGCAGCGATACACCCACGACTGAAACGACGACGGAGCGCCAGTCTGCGGGGTTGGTTGCGTGCTCCCCGTACACGAGGTCGTCCAGCTGCAGGCTTCGGCGACGTAGGCCGTCAAGTTGGTGTTTGCACTGATCAGGTCGGGGTTGCTCGCGTCGGAGCGTGCCCGCCGATCGCTGTGCCCCCGCCGACGTCAGGTGTGCACGGCGACGACGTTGACCCGGCCTGACGCGATGACCGCCTGGGTGACGCTGCCGATGATCGCGCCTCGCCATCCGGTGTGACCGTGTGCGCCCATCACGACGAGCGTGACATCGTGTTCCTCGGCATGCGCGACGATCGTCGGCGCGACCTCACCGCTGACGATATGGATGGTGACCGGGCCGACGAGTGGCTCGACCTCGGCCGCGATGAGCGTGAGGTACTCCCGAGCATGCGGTTCGGTTGCATCATCGGCAACGTGCACGAGCAGCAAATCGACTCGACGTTCGCCGCTGAACTGGAGTGCGTGGCTGAGCGCGCGTTCAGCGAACGCGGTGCCGTCGAGCGGCACGCTGATCCGCCAATGTTCGCGGTCCGGCAGATCCCGTACGGCGTGCAGCTCCGCGCGTGCCGTCGCGCGTGCGTCACCTTTCGGTGCGTTGTCTCGTGGTGGGTCAGTCTCGAACGAGAGCGGTGGCGTTTGGCCGGTGTGCCAGCGCGCAGTCAGGCGACCCATGCGTTCGCCCGCGGCGCTGGGGTCGCCGCGGAGTCGACGCACGATTCCGAACGCGGTCGCCAAGATCGGAACGAGCACGAAGTAGATCCACACCCCGTTGGTGAACCGCTCGACGAAGAGGACAACCGTTGCAGTCGTGGTGAAGACGGCTGCTCCGATCACCGCCGCAAAAGCCCCGATCGAGCCGTCGGTGCCAGTGTGTCGACGGCGAACCAGTCGAAGCGTGGCCGCCCAACTGGTCATCGACAAGAGCACGAAGACGCCGGCCGCGTATACCGCCAGGTACGTCGATTCCCGGGTGCCGATCGTGGCGAAACAGATGATTGCGACGGCGACCTCGGCTCGCACCGGATTGACGGCGATCCCGACCCGGTTTCTTCGAGCAAACACCGCCGGTGCGTAGCGTCGAAGCGCCAGACCGAGGAAGAGGTTCTGGATACCGAGCGCACTGGCCGCGGCCGCGGAAAGCAGCACGAGGACGCTCACAACCGTGCCCGCGTACGCGAGGGGTGCAGGAAGCAACGCGTCCATCGCTTGCGTGAACACCGAGACGTCGGCGTCGTTCGGATCAGTCAACGCGACGACCGCTGGGCCGACGATCAGCATCGTGAGGGCCGTGCTGCCCATGATGATCGAGAGGCTGGCGAAGGCGAGTTTGCTCCGCCGCTCGGGAGGACCGACATACGACGCAACGAGATTGGCGAAGACTTCGACGCCCGTCATGACTGCGAGAATTCGAACGAAGCCGCCGAGCGTTGTGGCGAGAGCCTGACCGCGGAATCCATCGATCGTGAACGGCGCGATGTGCAAGCCTCGTCGAGCGATCGTCGCGATCATCATGATCCACAGGAGTGCGAGCACGGCGCCGGTCGCGGGTCCGAACACGAACGACACGACCCGAGGTCCTCGATTGACGAGAAATCCGCACGCCAAGGCCGTCGTCACCGATAGGACGACTCGGGGGTCGACGCCCAGCCAGGAGTCGTCGAGCCCCGCACGGTCGGCGATGAAGGTGACGAGCGCGGCGATCGAGACGAGAAAGGTAAGCGTGTATTCGACGAAGGTGATCGCTGCGCTCGCCTTGGCCGCCCATGGACCAAGTTCGTCCTCGGTGAGTCCGGTTCCGCCGCTGCCGTCGGTGACCCAGCGCATGACCAATCGGTACAACAACGAGACGACGGCGATCGTGATGACCGCGAGCCAGATCGCGGGGCCATAGCTGTCTGGTGTTGTGCCCTCGGCCACTAACAACGCCAAGAAGGGACCGAAGACATAGAGCGGGGAACTCGCGGGGTCGCCTCCGCCGGCCAGGGCACCCTGCCAGGCATTGCGCAATCGGCGGTCCCCGACAGCAGTCACCCGACCATGTTGTCAGGTGCCGCAACGAGGTCGGCGCCGCAGCGCCCGCAGTCGGTCAGTTGGTGAGGTCGCGCAGGAGTGCCCGCGTTCGAGTTGCGTCGTTCGGGTCGAGTGCGAACTCGAGTGCGGAGAAGTCGGTGGTACCCGCATCGGCGAATCGAGCGATCTCCGCCCGGACGTGGGCTTCGTCGCCGACGATCGAAACGTCGGCGGGTCCGCCCGCTCCTTCGGTGTCCATGACACCGCGGTATGACGGTAGGTCGTTGTACCCGGCGAGCACCGCGCCAATCGCGCCGCGCACACCATCGGGGTCGCTGGTCACGCAGACGGGGACACTCGCAACGATGCGCGGCGAGGTTCGCCCGGCGCCAGCCGCCGCCTTTTCGATCGCGGGTCGGATCACCGTGTCGATGGTGCGCGGGCCGCTCAACCACAGAATCGTTCCGTCGGTCCGAGCGCCCGCGAGTTCCAGCATGCGCGGTCCCATCGCGGCCAACATGACCGACGGTGTTGCCACGCCCGCCGGCCCACCCACGCTGTCGACGTGGGCGGAGTAGATGTCGCCGCGCACGTCGATCTTGCGATCGTGCAGTCCGGGCATCAGCACGGACAGATACTCGTCCATCGTCTTGGCCGGGCGGACGAACGGGATGCCGAGGTGCTCCTCGACCGAGGGCTTGTGCGCCAGACCGATGCCGAGGATCACCCGCCCACCGGCGATCTCGCTCGTCGTCAGTGCTTGCGCGCCGAGCATGGTCGGATGACGGGTCCAGATCGGAATCACGGCAGTACCGAGCTCGATCGTGCTCGTTGCCTGGCCGACGACGCCGAGCACGGTCAACGCGTCGGGAACCGCCAGCTGGGCCAGCCAGTAGGCCGAGAACCCGTCGGTCTCCGCCTGGACGGCATGGTCGACGATTTCGGCCGTTGGCCGCCCGAGGGCGATGAACGATGAGCCGTTGATCCCGATTCGCACGCGGGGGATTCTTGCAGGTCGGATCGGTCTGTGGTCAGCGATCGTGGGTCAGTTTGCGCAAACTGACCCACGATCTGGTCAGCCGGTGACGACGGGGTCGAGCTCCGGGCGTTCTGGGGTCCCGCGCACGATGGCGACGACCGGTCGGTGTTCGCCAGGCACCATGAGCGCGGGCGGGACGAGCAGCATCACGAACGCGTGACCGGAAGCATCGAGGACCGCGGTCTGACCGACTGCTACGACGACGCCGTTGTCGATGAGCGCAACGGTCTCCGACTTGGGTGAGCCGTTCAGGAACACCTCGTTGTACACCCACGGCAGGGTTCGGGCACCGGGATCGACCGATGCCCAACGCGATTTCCAGTTCCGTATCGAGGCGGCGTGATCGGATGTGCGATCCGCGAGCAACGGTGCCGCTGGTTGTCCGATCAGACTGCCGAAGGGTCCAATCCGATAGGTACGCAATGCTGGGTCGTCCCCTTCCGGAACCAACGGTGCGGCGGCGAGGACTTCGGCGAATCCATCGCCACCGTCGAACTGCAGATAGTCGAGTCCGGGCTCCGGCCGCAGTACGTCGGCAGGCTCGAACGCAGTGCGGCCGGATTGATACAGGCGACGCACATCCGATCGTTCGGGGCGGGGTAGGCCATGAGCTACGCCGTCGAAGTCGATGGAGGCGCGGACTCCCATTGCTTCGAACATGGTCGGAAGCACATCGATCGATTCCGAAATCCGGTCATCGACCACGGCCCTGTTCTGCTGGGGTCGCTTGACAAAGAACGGCGTCCACATGATCTCTGCGAAGTTGCGGTCGGAGACGCTGCGCAATGGCTCGCCAGACGTGAAGGACATTCCGTGGTCGGCCGTGACCACGATCATCGTGTCGTTGAACTCGTCGAGAGCGACGAGCCGATCGAGGACGTGTCCCAGGGTGATGTCCGCCGTCTGGAGTTGGAGGAGGTGTCGGCGGCGTGCAACTTCGGCTCCAGGTCCGTCGGTCCATCGCAAGTAGGCGACCCCCGGCATTCCGGCGGGCGCTTGGGTGTCCTGGAAGTTTGCAGTGAAACGGAACGGTTCGTGCGGCAGCATGATGTGGGCGAAGTCGAGACGTGGAGTCGTGGCAGTGGCCTGCAACGATCGAATGAATCGTCGCGTGGTGCGTCGAACGTCTCGGGTTGCCGCCGTTTCGCCGAAACTGATCGCGAGTCGATCAGGTCGAACGCGATCCCACCACAGCTTCATCGTGGTATCCAAGGCTGCCGCGAGGCCCGGGCGATTGTTGGACGAACACCCGCCCGGGCACAGCCGGGTTGTGACCTCGCTGACATTGAGCTCGTAGTGGTCACGCACGACCGTGAACAGATTGTCGGGGTATTCGCCCAGGGTCGGGATTGCCCGCGTGTCGCGCGGGTAGCGGCCGCTCAGAATCGCCGGCACCGCAACCTCGGTGTATGGAGATACGGTCGAATGATTGCGGTACCACGTGCTGGTTGCGGCGAGGCGCGCAAAGTTGGGGAAGAGCTCGGCGTCGATCTGGCCCTCTGCGTCCAGCAGCGAGACGAGCGGTAGTTCGTCGTAGACCAGCATCACGACCCTGCTCGGACGTTCGATGGCGGTAGCAGGCGGGCCGGTGTCGGGGTCGGTGAACACGGTCGACGCGGCCGACGCGAACAGGAATACGGCCACCATGAGCGGCGGGCCGACCGCGGAGTAGCGAAGGAACAGACGGGCTGTCGCGAAGCGGGTCACGACAACCCCGCCAACGATCGCGAACGCGACTGCGATCCCGACGAAGAGAAGCGGCGCGAGCTCGACGCCGGCCTTCACCGCGATCATGGCGGTGAGCCCGATCAGCGCGGCAATCACAGCGACATGGAATGCTCGCCGCGCTCGAGCCGATGCGAAGCCGATCATGACTTCGACGCCGTACACGCAGGTCGCTGGTAGCAGCGCGGTGATCAACGCAATGAGGGCCGCGTCGCGGTGGTCGCTGCCGCGTTCGAGGAACACGCCTGGGTTTCGGCCGAGGAGATCGAGGGCAGGTTGGGTCACGGCGTAGCCGAACGCCGCGACGAGTTCGCAGGCCGCTCCGAGTTCGCGCCGCAGGATCCGCCGTGGCTTGGAGACCACGTCATGTGCCGTGGATGTCAGTACGGTCGCGTCGATGGGGGAACACTAGAAGCGCAGTGCGGCGCTACTGCCGTCGAACCACGACCACTTGACTGGATGCGCACATACAAGTACCATACAAGTGGATGCGCTATCTGGACGTCGCCGATCAGCTGCGAGCGAGGCTCGCGACGGGCGCGGTCGGCGCGGGCGGTGCCCTCCCCAGCGAGTCCGAACTCGGCGCCGAGTTCGGCGTGAGTCGCGTGACCGTGCGCCGGGCGCTCGAGGTGCTGCGCAGTGAGGGGCTCGTGACCAGCCGGCGGGGCAGCGGTTGGTACGTCGCGGCTGATCCGATCCGGCAGGCGCTCGGACGGGTCACCACGGTCGAAGCAGCACTCGAGGCCGCCGGTTCGGTGCCCGCGCGTCACGTCCTCGAGTTCGCGTTCGAACCCGCGTCGGTCGACGTCGCGCGCGAGCTTGCCGTCGCGCTCGGCGACGAGGTGTTGCGCGTGAAACGATTGAACCTCGCCGACGGCACGCCCTTCGCGTTGGTGACCGTGTGGCTACCCGCGCTGCATGGTGCCGAAATCAGTCGAGCCGAAGTCGAGATGGCGACCTTCTACGACCTGTTACCGCTGCGGGGCGTCGCGCTCGGCCGCGCGGTCCAGCAGATTGGTGCCGATCGCGCCGGATCCGACGATGCGCTCCACCTCGGGCTCGCGCCAGGGGCTCCGGTCTTGACCGCTCGGCGGGTCACGTTCGACATCGACCATCGACCCGTCCTGTTCTCGCTGCACCGATATCCAGGCGACCGCACGTCGGTCGAGATCGAACTTCCATCACTAGCCTTCGAACCATCCCGCCAGCACCATCCGGGCTCAGAGAGGATCCGTCATGGCCAAGGTTGAAGCCAACACTCCCGCCGCGCTCGTCGAAGCGCTGTACGAGCAGTTTCCGGCGAGAGTCGCCATCGCCCGCGAGCGGCTCGGTCGTGCGGTGACGTTCGGCGAGAAGATCCTCTTTGCTCACGCTGATGACCCGAGCGCGATTGGCCTCGCGCGCGGCAAGGACTACGCGGACTATCGACCCGATCGCGTGGCGATGCAAGACGCCACCGCGCAGATGGCGTTGCTCCAGTTCATGCTGGCCGGATTGCCCGAAGTTGCGGTACCGAGCACCGTGCACTGCGACCACTTGATTCAAGCGCGGGTCGGTGCCGCGCAGGACATGGGCGTGGCCCTCGACGTGAACCGCGAGGTCTACGACTTCTTGCGCACCGTGAGTTCGAAGTTCGGGATCGGTTTCTGGAAGCCCGGCAGCGGCATCATTCACCAGGTCGTGCTGGAGAACTACGCGTTTCCGGGCGGCATGATGATCGGCACCGACAGCCACACTCCGAACGCTGGAGGTCTGGGCATGGTCGCGATCGGGGTGGGCGGTGCCGACGCGGTCGACGTCATGGCGGGTTGGCCCTACAACACCCGCATCCCGAAGTTGATCGGTGTGCGGCTCACGGGTTCGCTGAGTGGTTGGGCGTCGCCGAAAGACATCATTCTCGAAGTCGCCGGCATCCTCACGGTGAAGGGTGGGACTGGCGCGATCGTGGAGTACTTCGGTCCCGGTGCGGAGAGCATCAGCGCGACCGGCAAGGCCACCGTGTGCAACATGGGCGCCGAGATCGGTGCGACGTGTTCGCTGTTCTCCTACGACGCGCATGCGGGTCGATACCTGCGAGCGACCGGGCGGGCTGCGATCGCCGACCTCGCCGATCGGTATGCCGAGTACCTGCGGAACGATCCCGAGGTCGACGCCGACCCGTCGTCGTATTACGACCAGGTGATCGAGATCGACCTGTCGACGCTCGGGCCACGGCTCGTCGGGCCGCACACGCCCGATCTCACGCGCCCGATCGCCGACATGGCGGCCGCCGTGGTGAGCGAGGGCTACCCCGTCGAGATCAGTTCTGCGCTCGTCGGATCGTGCACCAACTCGTCGTACGAAGACATCGGCCGGGCCGCGCACATTGCGCGTCAAGCCGCCGCGAAGGGCATTCGAGTGAAGTCACCGTTGCTCATCACGCCCGGCAGCGAGCAAGTACGCGCGACGATCGAGCGCGACGGACTCCTGGCCGATCTCGAAGCGATCGGAGCGACCGTTCTGGCGAACGCGTGTGGTCCCTGTATCGGCCAATGGCAGCGCGATGACATCGAGAAAGGTCAACGGAACACGATCGTTTCGTCGTTCAACCGCAACTTTCCCGCACGCAACGACGGCAACAAGGACACGCTGAGCTTCATCGGGTCCCCCGATACCGTCGTGGCGCTCGCCTTGGCTGGTCGCATCGATCACGACTTCACGCGGGAACCGATCGTTGCGCCCGACGGCACGAAGGTCCAGCTCGAGGCGCCGTTCGCCGACGACTTGCCGAGTCGAGGCTTCGATCCCGGCGAGTCCGGGTTCGTCGCGCCGTCGGCCGACCCGGGAGCGGTCACGGTTGCGGTCGCGCCCGACAGCGATCGACTCGAACTGCTGACGCCCTTTTCGGCCTGGGATGGCAACGACTATGCCGGCCTTCGGGTGCTACTCAAGGCGAAGGGCAAGTGCACGACCGACCACATCTCACCTGCGGGGCCGTGGTTGACGTACCGAGGTCACCTCACGAACATCTCCGGCAACCTGTTTCTCGGCGCGAACAATGCGTTCGCGATCGCCGACGGCAACACCGAGCCAGGGCAGGGCAAAGACGTCCGGGATGGATCGATCAAGCCGATTCCCGAGCTCGCCCGCGAGTACAAAGCCGCAGGCATCGACTGGATCGCCGTCGGAGACGAGAACTGGGGCGAAGGTTCCTCACGCGAACACGCGGCGATGGAGCCGCGGTACATGGGTGGCAAGGTGGTCCTCGTGCGATCGTTCGCGCGCATTCACGAAGCGAATCTCAAGAAGCAAGGCGTGCTGCCGCTGACGTTTGCGAACCCAAACGACTACGACAAGATCCGGTTCGACGATGCGATCGACGTCACCGGACTGACGGATTTGGCGCCCGGATCGCAGGTCACGCTCGTCGTGCGACACTCGGACGGCACGACCGACACCATCGAATGTCAGCACACGATGAGCGATGAACACATCGACTGGTTCCGTGCAGGTTCGGCGCTCAACCTGTTGGCCACGCGGCAGTGACGACTCCGGCGATCGATCGATTCCTCGCGGCGGCGGCCGCCGTTGGTGTGACGGTCGAGGTCGCGCGGTTTCCCGAGGGAACCCGCACCGCCGCGGATGCCGCTGCGGCGATCGGATGCGAACTCGGTGCGATCGTGAAGTCGCTGGTCTTCGTGGCCGAATCAACGACTCGTGGACCTCAGGCGGTCATGGCGCTCGTTTCGGGTGCGAATCGAGCGGACACCGCCAAGCTCGCAGAGCACTTCAGCGCCGAACGTGTACGGCAGGCCAACGCCGATGAGGTTCGGGCGGCGACAGGATTTGCCATTGGAGGCACGCCGCCCATCGGACACGTCACCGACGTTGCGATGGTGATCGATGAGGATCTGCTGCACTTCACCCAGGTCTGGGCCGCGGCCGGGTCTCCGGACTCGGTCTGGCCGGTGACGCCCTCCGATCTCGTCGCGGTCACGGGAGCTCCGGTGGTGCGAGTCAAGCCGTGATCAAGTACCTCGGTTCGAAGCGACGGCTACTCCCGGTGTTGGGAGAGATCTTCGCGACGACGGGGGCGCGTACCGCGCTCGATCTGTTCACCGGCACGACCCGCGTTGCCCAAGAGTTCAAACGCCGAGGTGCGCGCGTCACGGCCGTCGACACGGCCCGTTACGCCGAGGTGTTCGGTCGCTGCTGGATCGAAACCGATGCCGATGCGATCGACCACGACGACCTCGATGCCGTGTTGGAACGACTCGCAGGCCTCCCTGGAGAACCCGGCTACTTCACCCAAACCTTCTGTGTGGAGTCGAGGTTCTTCCACCCGAAGAACGGTGAACGCGTCGACGCGATTCGCAACGCCATCGAACTCGATCATCGAGATTCGCCGCTGTATCCGATCTTGCTCACCAGCCTGGTACTGGCCGCGGACCGTGTCGACTCGACGACGGGCGTCCAGATGGCGTACCTCAAACAATGGGCGCCGCGCGCGCACAACGACCTTCAACTGCGGCGTCCGCAACTCCTGGGCGGTACGGGTGTGGTGCGGCGGGGTGACGCCCACCAGATCGCGTCGGCGCTGGGCTCGTTCGACCTTGCCTATCTCGACCCTCCGTACAACCAACACCGCTACTTCACGAACTATCACGTCTTCGAGACCTTGGTCGCGTGGGACGCTCCCGAGCACTACGGCGTTGCGTGCAAGCGGGCCGACAGCCGCAGCGTGGAGACGAAGAGCATTTTCAACGACAAACGTCGCATGGCGACGGCGCTTCGCGAGACGATCGCTGCCGTCGATGCAGAGATTGTGATCGTGTCGTACAACAACGAGTCGTGGGTTGCCATCGACGACCTGCGCGACATGGCGGCGGTGCATGGTGACGTGGTCGCGTTGGCGTTCGACTCGAAGCGTTATGTCGGAGCCCAGATCGGAATCCACGACCCATCCGGCAAACGCGTCGGCGCGGTGTCGCATCTGCGCAATCTCGAATACGTCGTCGTGGCCGGTCCACGGGCGGTCGTCGATCGAATCCGATCTCGATATCAGGAGGACGTGCAATGTTGCCGGTAGCAGTGGTGCGAGGCGGGAGAGTTGATGCGATCGACGACGACTGGGGGACCGTCGAGTCGACCATCGTGCTCGATGAGCGATTTCCGGCCGAAGCGCTCGCGGGGCTCGATGCCTTCAGCCACGTCGAGGTGATCTTCGTGTTCGACCAAGTCGATGAGCGCAAGGTCAACGTCGGAGCCCGGCACCCGAGGAACAACCTGGAGTGGCCTGCCGTGGGGATCTTTGCCCAACGGGCCAAGGCCCGGCCGAACCGCATCGGTCTGACGACCTGCGAGGTCGTCGGTCTCGACGGACGAGAACTGCGCGTGCGGGGTCTCGATGCGATCGATGGGAGCCCGGTCCTCGACATCAAGCCGTACCTGCGCGAGTTCGCGCCGAGAGGCGACATCCGCCAACCGATCTGGGCGACGGAGTTGATGGCCGGCTACTGGTGAGCGCCGGTCAGGCAACCTTCGCCGCGGCAAACGCGATTCCGATTCCGGTCAACGTGGTCGGTACCAACAGAGTGACGACGCGCATGAACGCTGCGTGCACCGTCGCATGCAATTCGGATCGCAGATCGTGCATCGAAGCCTGGAGCCTGTACTCCATGCTTTCCATGTGCGAAGTCATCCGCTGCTCCGACGACGCAATGGCGTCGGCCATTTCGACCTTCGTCGGTGTCTCCAGCCGAAGCTGCAAGAAGTCCTCGCGGGTCGGGAGACGATCGACGTCGTTGCGTAGCGCGTCGAGGTCGGTCTTGGTCGCGAGTCGCAACGCGTCGAGGTCGGTCTTGGTCGCGAGTCGCAACGCGTCGAGGTCGGATTTGGTCGCGAGTCGCAACGCGTCGAGGTCGGATTTGGTCGCGAACTGCTCGAGGTCGGTCTTGGTCGCGACCTCGGACCAGTCGAACGGCGGGATGCTCTCCATGATGGCAGCGGCTTCCTCTTGGCCGAGTAGTTCGGTCAGCGTGGCCAGGATACTGGCGCGAAGGCGTTCGTCGTAGGGCATGATCGGACCTCCAGAGTGTGAGCGACGAGAGGGCACCGTCGGGCGCCGCATCCCGGCACGCAGGTGGCGCCGATCGAGTGGGAGCGTAGGTCCGGGAGCAACAAGCGCCAAGCGCGCGAGCGGGCGTCGGCTCAGGGACGCAGTCGGCGGAGTCGGGTGACGACCCCAGCGAACGCGCTGATGAACCGATCGATGTCGGCGTCGGTGCTGCTCCACCCCACGCTCACGCGCAGCGAGTGCTGTGCGTCGAACCCCATTGCGGCCAGTACCGGCGATGGCTCCAACGTCTCCGACGAACACGCGGAACCGCTGTGCACGGCAACGCCCGCTTGATCGAGGGCCAACAGCACGGGTTCCGCCTCCACGCCCTCGACTCCGAGGCACAGCACGTTCGGGAGTTCGCCGCTGCCGAAGCGGGTGACACCGTCCACGGCGGTCGCAGCCCGAGCCGCGCGATCGATCAGGGCGCGCTGTTGTGACGCTTCGCCCTCGATGTCGAGATGCTCGAGCACTGCGCCGAATCCGACGATTGCGGGAACGTTTTCGACACCCGCACGCCGCGCGCGTTCTTGTGCTCCACCGAGGAGCAGCGACGGGATACGGATGCCTCGCCGGACGAGGAGCGCGCCCACGCCCTTCGGGCCACCGAGCTTGTGGGCGGTCACCGACACGAGGTCTGCGCCGAGCGCCGTGAATGCGAACGGCACATGACCGATGGCCGCACATGCGTCGACATGCAGTAAGACACCCGCTGGTCGGGTGAACGTGAGCGGTTGCAATGAGCCAACCTCGTGGTTGGCCAACTGGATCGAGACCATCTGTGTGTCGGCGCGGATCGCATCGTGCGCTTCGCCAGGGTTGATGCGACCGGTCGGGTCGACGCCGATGACGGTGACATCGGCGTCGGTCGCCGCCAGCGTCTCGCGAACGGCAGCGTGCTCGACTGCGCTGGTGACGACGTGACCGCGTAACCAATGGTGTGCGTGGGCGATCGACTCCGTTCCCCCGCTCGTGAAGATGACCTCACGGGGGCGCGCACCGCAGAATCTGGCGACTTGCTCGCGGGCGTGTTCGATGGCGACTCGCGTCATGCGCGCTTCGGTGTGCACCCGCCCAGGGTCGGCGAACTGCTCGCCGAAGTAGGGGAGCATCGCTTCGAGGGCTGACGGGCGCAACGGCGCCGTGGAGGCGTGGTCGAGATACGCGCGCGCCGCGGCCACGAACTCAGACTCGCGTGACGCAGTGGTCGTCGCCGCTGGCGCGACTCTCCATGATCATCGGTTGCGTCGCTCCGTACAGGCCTTCCAGCATGCCGCGAATCATGCCTGTGTCGACCGCGCACAAGACGTGCGGGTATTGCTGGGCGGCTTCGCCGAACGGGCAATGCTCGTGGATGAGCGCGAGTCCACCGCTCGACGCTTCGGTGTGCGCGGCGAACCCGTGGGCAGTGAGCGCGTCGGCGACCGATGCGACTGCGGCCTTGAACGACCGATGCGACTCGCTGGGATCCATCCGCTTCGCGATCGAACGCCCGTACTCGTAACCCACGTCCTCGGCGAGGGCCTTGGCCTCATCGACGGGTAGTCGTTCGAGTGCGCGGGCGAGCAACAAGCCGAGGAGGTCGTCGCGACGGGGCGGAAACGACAGACGCGTGTCTGCTGCCGCGCCGCGATAGATCTTCGATGGACGCCCCGCGGACTCGTGGCGGGCGAGATCGACGGTGACGTAGCCCCCGGCGGCCAACTTCTCGAGGTGATGGCGAGCGACGTTGGCATGGAGGGAGAAGTGCTCGGCGACCTCCGCGGCGCGGACCCCATCGTGACGGCGGACGTAGAGGTAGATGTCCCGCCGGGTCGGGTCGCCGAATGCCGAGGTCACCGCAGCGACCGCGGCACCGAACTCGTCGCCGGAGAGGTCAGCGAACTCAGCGGGCGCGAGGTCGCCGGTGGTCGCAGCGTTCTCGGCGTTCGTGGCGTTCGTGGCGTTCCTGGCCATCGTCGTATTGTACCTACGCGCGTAGTGGAAATCTCCCGGCGGGTCCGGGTGGGCCTCCACTCGTGACCGAATTGCTTGGAGGAGTCGGCGTGCCCAACCCGTTCACGGACAACAACACTCGGATTCTCGCCATCGCATCGGGCAAGGGCGGCGTCGGCAAGAGCTCGGTGACGACCAACCTTGCCGTCGCACTGGCCCGACGAGGTGCCAAGGTCGCGGCAGTCGATGCCGACGTCTGGGGTTTCTCGATGCCGCGCATGCTCGGCGTCCACGAAGGTCCCCAGGTCGTCGATCCCGACAGCGAGCGCCCCTTGATGGTGCCGCCGTCGGCGCACGGCGTGTCGCTCATCTCGATGGGGTTCTTCGCCCGTGAAGACCAGCCTGTTGTCTGGCGCGGTCCGATGCTGCACAAGGCGCTCGAGCAGTTCCTCACCGATGTCGAATGGGGGACGCCGGACTTTCTCATCGTCGACATGCCCCCCGGCACCGGCGACGTGTCGCTGTCGATCGCGCAGTTCTTGCCCAGAGCCGAGGTGGTCGTGGTCACGACCCCGCAGCCCGCGGCCCAAAAAGTCGCCCAGCGCGCCGCGTTCATGGCCAAGAAGGTGAACCTCGCCGTCGTTGGCGTCATCGAGAACATGAGTTGGTTCCGAGCCGACGACGGCAAGGCCTACGAACTGTTCGGTGCGGGCGGCGGTCAGGAACTGGCCGAAGCGCTCGAAGTGCCGCTGCTCGGTCAGGTGCCGTTGGTCCCGGCACTGCGCGAAGGCGGCGACGACGGCAACCCGATCGTGGTCGCTGATCCGCAGAACGAAGCCAGCGTCGCGTTCGCGGCCATCGCCGAGCGGATCGCGGTCGACCTCGCCCCCAAGCGCATTTATCGCCCGGCGCTGCGGATCACCTGACCGAAACGCGAGACCAGACGACCGCGTCCCGCCAACGGGCGCGGCGACGGGCAGAATGTTTCGGTGCGAACCTTGCGATCGACCGTTGCCAGCATCGCGTTCCTGGCCGTCATCGGCGCGGCGTGCTCGTCGACTCCCGACCAACCCGAAGCCAGCGTTGTACCGACGACCCCGGCTGCCCCGACGACCACTCGAATCGAACGGGCGTCCACGAGCGATCCGCTCGATTGCGAAAACTGGCGCTACGGGCCCGATGACGAGCCCGCTTTGGGCACACTGCCTGCAGAGTTCGATCGGTCCGACTACCGGCGCACCGTCCAACGCGATCTTCGGTTCGCCACGTCGCCCACCGATCAGTGCGGCCAGATGGGTGCGGCGATCGATCTGGCCTGGGGGGTGACGCAAGGACGCGACGACGTCGTCATCGCCGTGCTCGACAGCGGTATCGAATGGCGTGACCCCGAAGCAATGACCGACCTTGCGATACAGGCGTACATCAACCTTGGCGAGGCTGGCCCCGAGTGTTCAGCGGATGTGGCCGACACCGATGCGTCGGCGGGTGACTGCAACGCGGACGGTCGTTTCGACATCAGCGACTTCGTGTCCTCGACCGGGGGACTGCCCGACCTCAACAACAACGGTGTCGCCGACCCCGAAGACCTCATCTTGTCCGACGTGTGGAGCGACGGTGTCGACGATGACGACAACGGCTACATCGACGACATCTCGGGTTGGGACTTTCTCTACGGCGACAACAATCCGCTGGATACCGTTGCCTACGGTCACGGGACGGGCGAGGCCAAAGACTCGGTCGCTGCGGCGAACGGACAAGGCGATGTCGGGACGTGCCCTCGGTGTCGATTCTTGCCCGTCCGCGTGAGCGACAGTTTCATCGCCGACGGATTGCGTTTCGCCGCCGGCGTCCACTTCGCCGCCGATAGCGGTGCCGACGTGGTGCAAGAGGCACTGGGCGCGATCTCCAACCCGAGTGCCGCCCAAGCCGCGATCGATGAAGCGGTGGTGGAACGCGACATTCCGGTCGTGGCGTCTATGGCCGACGAGGCGAGTGCGCATGCCAACCTTCCGGCTGCGCTCGAGCACACGCTCGCAGTGAACTCGATCACCGAAAAACTGCCGCTGCTCGGCGGTGAGGTCGAGGGGTATCTCGCGCTCAACGGCTGCACGAACTACGGCGGGATCACTGCGGTGAGCGTGCCGTCGAACGCATGCAGCAGCGAAGCCACCGGCATCATGAGCGGGATCGTCGGACTCACGATATCGGCGGCACGCGACGGCGGATACGACTACACCGCACGCGAGTTGATGCAACTCGTGCGCACGACCGCCGACGACGTCGACTTCTCGGGCGACCTTGGCGAGAGTCAGGGCGGTCTCGTCGATACGGTGCGGTATCCAACGACGCCAGGCTGGGACGCGGTCCACGGCGCCGGCCGCGTGAATGCCTACGAGTTGGTGAAGGCCGCTCGCGCGGGTCGGTCGGTTGGCTTCGTCGACCTGACGACCCCGAAGTGGTTCGACATCTACGGGCCCGACGACGTGATCGAGGTACGCGGTCTCGCGCAGGCCGCGGCGGGGGCCGAGTCGTTCGGGGTTCGTACCGAGTGGGCGGTTGGCCTGCAGCCTCCGCAACCGCCGGCGGTCGACGAGTGGCACGTCGTCGCGGAAACGGTTGGCTACCCCGAGACCGAGTATTTCGCCAGGATCGACGCGTCGACGATGGCACCGAGTTCGGAGCCGCCGTACGACGCCGATGCGCGTCGACCCGACGAACACCGACATGCGTACCGCGTCCGCACCGTGATCGTGACCGAAGGTGGCGCGAACGACGGTGCGTTGGCGATCGATCAGCGCCAGGTCTTCGTTCACGACGATCCGACGCGGCTGCGTTTCGAGCGGATCGCCGGAGTCGGCACCAGCAGCCCGGTATTCGCGCAACTCGACAGCGACGCCGGCGACGAACTGCTCGTCGCTACCGACGACGGCACGTTGCATGCATACGACGTGAACTTCGACGAACTTCCCGGTTTCCCGATCGTGACGCAACCTCCGACGTGGTGGCGTCATCGGTCGACCGGCGGCGCCCAGATCGATGTTGGGTCGGCGTTCATGGTGGGCACGCCGCAGGTTGCCGATCTCGACGGCGACGGTCGGGTCGAAATCATCGTGTCGAACTTCGACGGAGCGTTGCTGGCGTTCCACGCGGACGGCACACCTGTCGCTGGCTTCCCGGTGGCAATCGATCCACGGTGGTCGCGTGACGATCCCGCGACGCAGGATCGATTCAACCGCACGAAACCGCACATCTACGCGCAGCCGGTCATCGGTGATCTCGATGGCGACGACAGCCCGGAAGTCGTCGCCGCGGCCGGTGATCGCCACGTCTACGCATGGCACGCGAACGGCACCCCCGTGGCGGGGTTTCCTGTGCAAATCGTCGACCCCGCAAAGGTCGCCGCGATCGACTTGGCGACCGGCAAGGTGACCTTCGCGCTCGACAGCGGTGTCCGCGATGGCGGCGAGATCATTGCAGCACCGGCGCTCGGCGATGTCGACGGCGACGGCGACATGGACATCGTTGTCGGTGCGCAGGAGCAGTACGAAGAACCGGTCAACATCGGAGTACCCGAGGGCGGTTCCGGTACCGACGTGTTGGGACTCCTTGCGGCCGCGAGCACGCTCGGCAACACGCGGCTCTACGCAATCGACGGGTCAGGGGAGTTGCTCGACGGGTGGCCCGTCAAGCTCGGCATGGTTGCGCTCGAGGTGTTGCCCACGATCGGTGGGGGAGTCGCGACCAGCGCGGTCGTGGCCGATGTGCATCCGAAACCTGGCAACGAGGTGATTGCGGCCTCTGCCGCTGGTCCGGCGTACGTGTTCGGCGGTGACGGCGTGAGCGTGTTTGGACGGGTGGACGGCCCGTCGGGGCCGGCTTCGGTCGACGTTCCCCTCGCCTGGTCAGGAGGGCTGGACGGTGCGGGTCTCGATCGATTCGGCAGCGCTCGCACGACGACCGACACGCTCGCGACGTTCGTGAGCTTCGGGGGCCCGACGGTCGGAGACCTCGATGGCGACGGCGCCCTCGACATCGCGGCTCCGGGAGGAGGGTTGACGCGCTTGCTCGACGTGCAGGCCGCCGATCTGCAACTGCCCAACGATGATCATCTGCTCGCGTGGGACCCTCGAACTGGCGATTTTCTCCCGGGATTTCCCCATACAACGAGCGATATCGCGTTCTTCGTCGTACCGCTCATCGCCGACGTCGACGGTGACGACCGCAACGAGGTCGTCGCCGGAAACGGCGTCAACGTGCTCAGCGCGGTCAGCAGCGACGGGTCGATTCCCGCGGGCTGGCCCAAAGCGACCGGCGGTTGGCTCGTCGGCTCCGTCGCGCTCGGTGATCTCGAAGGCGACGGCCGGCCCGAGGTCGCGGCCGTTCGTCGTGACGGCGCCTTGATCGTGTGGAGCACCGATGGGTGACCGCCACTTGTTCGACCGGCGGCTGCTCCTCGTGACCGGTAAGGGCGGCGTGGGCAAGAGCACGGTCTCGGCGGCGCTGGCACTTCTTGCCGCCCGCAACGGGAAACGGGTGCTGCTCGTCGAGGTCGACGCCAAAGGCAACCTCGCCGACGCGTTCGAACACCGACGGGTTGGATACGAACCCGTCGAGGTGCATCCAGGCGTGCTCGCGATGACGATGGACACCGAACAGTCGCTCAAGGAGTACCTGCGACTCAACCTGAGGGTCCCCGTGCTCGGACGTATCGGGCCGCTCGCTCGAGCGTTCGAGTTCGTCGCGACCGCGGCTCCGGGCGTGAAGGAGATCCTGACGATCGGCAAGGTGCTCTGGGAGGTGCGCGAGTCGATTGCTGGGAGCAACGACATCGACCTCGTGATCGTCGATGCCGCGGCGTCGGGGCACGTCGTCGCGCAACTGGCCGCGGCCGATTCGATTCGCGAGCTCGTCGATGTCGGTCCGGTCCGCGCCCAGACGGACTGGATGGTCGAGCTGCTCGGCGACCCGGCTGTGAGCGCCGTCAGCGTCGTGACGACACCCGAAGAGATGCCCGTCGCCGAGACGATCGAACTGGTCGGACGCCTGCGCGCCGAGACGAACATCGAGCTCGGGCCAGTGATCGTGAATCGGGTGTTGCCGGAGTTGTTTCACCGCGCGGATGAGGCGGTGTTCGAGGCGCTCGCGGCGCCGGCCGCGCACGCGATCCTCGTGCGGGAGGCCGGATTGGGATCGACGGCGGTGATCGACGGCGCGCGCCTCGCGGTCGCGTTGCGCAGGTCGCGTGCCGAGCATCTCGGTGCACTGCAACGCTCGATCGAGCTGCCGTTGGTCTATCTGCCGTATCTGTTCACGCGCGCGCACGGCCTTCGCGTCACGCGCCTGTTGGCGGATGCGCTCGACGACGAGCTCGGCCAATGACAACCGCGACGTCGTTGGGCGACTTCGATGCGTTGCTCGCAGCCCGCGAGATCGTGGTGTGCTGTGGATCTGGCGGGGTCGGCAAGACGTCGGTCGCTGCAGCGATCGCACTCGGTGCTGCCGAGCGACTCGGCGGACGGGTGCTCGTGCTCACGGTCGATCCCGCTCGGCGTTTGGCCACTGCGCTGGGCGTCGGCGAGCTCGGCAACCTCGCGCGTCGCGTTCCCGACGCGACGCTGAAGGCGGCTGGCATCGAAGCCCGCGGCGAGCTCTGGGCGGCGATGTTGGACACGAAGCAGAGTTGGGACGAACTGGTACTACGTCACGCGCCGGACGAAGCGACGGCGTATCGAATCCTCGACAATCGGCTGTACCACAACCTCACGGCGCGGTTCGTGCAGAGCCACGACTACATCGCCATGGAACGGTTGTACGACCTCCACGCAACCGGCGAGTACGACCTGATCGTCGTCGACACGCCGCCGACTCGTCACGCCATCGACTTTCTCGACGCCCCCGCTCGGATGGCCGAGTTCTTCGGCGGCCGACTCCTCCGTTGGTTGACCTTGCCCTACCGCGTCGGCGGGAAGCGTGGCACACGCATTCTCGACGTTGCGTCGCGGCCGTTCTACCAGGTCGCCGATCGTCTGCTCGGGAGTCGCTTCCTCCAAGAGATCGCCGAGTTCTTCTTGAATTTCCAGTCGATGTACGACGGATTCGTCGAACGGGCCACGGCGGTCGAAGCGCTGCTTGCAGATCGCCGAACGACGTTTGTCGTGATCACGACGCTCGAGGACGCGCCATTGCGCGAAGCCGAACGGTTCCGCGTCGAGTTGACGGGCCGCGGTTTGCCGGTCGGGGCAATGGTGCTGAACAAGACGCTTCCGGATTGGTTCATGAGTGGTGATGGCGACGTCGCCGCGCAACGATTCGTTGATGACGCTCCGGCTCTGGTCGAAGCGCTCGGTTCGTCGGTCGACACCGATCCGACAGCTGCGGCGCGCGTGCTCCGCACGATCGGCGAGAGCTTTCGCAACTTCGCCATCGTGGCCGCCCGCGAGACCGAACTCCGCCAGGAGATCGCAAGCGGCGCGTCCGTCACGGTCGGTGTTCCGGGTCGGGCCGACGACATCGCCGATCTCGGCGGACTCGCATGGATTGCCGGCCACCTGTTCGGATCCGGGTGCGACGCGGCGGCGCCGACGGGAATCGAAGCCGAGAGCGCATCAGCTGCGAGGATCACGCCGTGACCACCTTTGGCGACTTGGTCCGATCGCGCACGACGCTCGACGGGAAGCCGTTGGCTCACGTTCGGCGGTTGCTGGCGACGTGGCGGCCGCTGGCGGACCTCTCCTTCTCCGACTTGTTGTTCTTGGCGCCGTTGCCTGGCGAGGACGGGCATCGCTTCGTGGTGCTCGGCCACATTCGCCCGACGACCGGTCAGACGGTGTATCCCACCGACATGCTCGGCACGATCGTCGACGAAGTCGAACGTCCGCTACTGACGCGGGCGTGGCGGACCGGCGAGATGACCGAGGGCGATGTCAGCGCGCTCGGCACGAAAGAACGAATCCGCGCCCAGGTGATACCGGTCCGTTCGGACGGTGCGATGATCGGCCTGATCACCCGCGAGAGTTGGCCGGTCGCCCAACGCCGGCCCGGCGAACTCGAGCGCACCTACCTCGAAGTGTTCGAACGGCTCGCCCGCATGGTTGCCGCAGGTGAGTTCCCGTTCGATCGCGAGGAAGACGAACTCGAGATCGCGCCTCGGGTCGGCGATGGTGCGATCGTCGTCGACGCCGAAACCGTCGTGCGTTTCGCCAGCCCGAACGCGATCAGCGTGCTCCACCGACTCGGGATCCACGTGTTCCCGTCGGGGATGGCGTTGGCGGCGATCGGATTCGACGACTCGGCCGTCCGCCAGTCGCTACGAGGCCGGATTCCGATCGTCGAGGAGGTCGAGCGAGTCGACGTGTCGGTGATGGTGCGCGTGATCCCGTTGCTGCTCGACGGCCGCGCCGACGGTGGGATCGTTCTGTTGCGTGACGTCACCGACCTGCGGCGTCGAGATCGAATGCTGATGTCGAAGGACGCAACGATTCGCGAGATCCATCACCGCGTGAAGAACAATTTGCAGACGATCGCTTCGTTGCTGCGCCTGCAACGGCGACGGTTGTCGAGTGACGAAGCTCGAGAGGCGCTGGCCGAGTCGGAGCGCCGGATTCGATCGATCGCCATCGTGCACGAGACGCTGTCACGTGATGCCGGCGACGTCGTGCACTTCGCCGAGATCGTTCGTCCGCTGGTCCGCGTGGTCGAAGAGAGCGTGTCGTCGCCCGATCTCTCGCTGCGGTTCACGACCGACGGCGACGCCGGTGACCTGCCGGGCGAGGTTGCGACCCCGCTCGCGGTCGTGCTCAACGAACTGATGCAGAACGCCGTCGACCACGCCTTCACGGGGCGCAGCGAGGGACACGTGAACGTGCGTTTGGGCCGTGATGGCGACCGCGTGATCCTCGAGGTCACCGACGACGGGGTCGGACTCCCGCCCGGTTTCTCGCTCGAAGAAGCCACCGGTTTGGGGCTGTCGATCGTGAAGGCACTGGTCACGGGCGAACTCATGGGCACGATGGAGATGCACAACGATGCCACCGGCACCCGTGTCCGCCTGGTGGTGCCCGTCGAGATGCCTCGCGTCGAGGTGTGAGTTACGCGCCTGCGACGCTGACGGTGAGTTCGCCGGACTGGAACGCGCGGCGCATCGGCCGACGCTCTTCCTCGGTGAGGCCGCCCCACACCCCGGACTCCTGATTCGTCGCGATTGCGAACTCGAGGCATTCGCGCGTCACGTTGCACTGAGCGCAGATCGAACGCGCCACCTCGATCTGGTCGAGCGCGGGTCCGGTCGACCCGATGGGGAAGAACAACTCGGGAGTCATGTCCCGACACACGGCGTGGTCACGCCAATCCGAGTCGTTCCAGTCGTGGGTGCGGATCCACGTGAGTGCCATGTGTGTTCTCCCCCTGCTGTGCTGGCTGCGTGCGAGCCAGATGTGATGGTGCCGACCCCTTCGGCCGTGCACCTCGCCGGGCGGCACGATACGGGGGTTGCACACCATGTGCAAGGGGTCTGACCAGGCCGTTCGCGCGCACTCCTGAAACACGTTCTTGTAATTCGAACCGGATGGCCTCTGCGGTTCGAGAACTCGACCGCGCGCCGCGCGCACCTAGATTTGCTACGTGGTCAAACGTCCGCTCGTCGTCGCCCATCGAGGAGCGAGTGCGGTTGCTCCAGAGAACACCATCGCGGCGTTCGCGCGGGCGGCCGAACTTGGTGCCGACGGTGTGGAACTCGATGTCCACATCACCCACGACGGCGAGCTCGTGGTGCACCACGATGCCGAGGCCGACGGGCTCGGGCGCTTGCTGGATCGGGCCTTCGCCGAGATCCGCCTCGCTCGGCCCGACATTCCCACGTTGGCCGAGGTGTTCGCGGTGACGGGAGCCATGCTCGTGAACGTCGAGATCAAGTGCTGCGCGTGGGACTCCGACCCGGACCCCGACGGGCGAGTCGCCGCCGCGGTGGTCGAACTCGTGCGTGAGCTCGGGAACGGCGGTCAGGTGATCGTTTCGTCGTTCGATTTGGCGCACATCGATGCCGTGCGCTCGTTGGATGCGAATCTCGAAACTGCGTTCTTGATCCATGGTCATTCGCCCGCGACCATGGTGCCGATCTGCGTCGATCGCGGACACAACTGGTTGCATCCCGACTGGGGAAACCTCGATCGCGAGCTGGACGCAAGCATCGCTGTAGCCCACGAGGCCGGCGTTCGTCTCGATTCCTGGACCATCGACGATCCCGAGGTGTTGCGGCGCTTCGCCCACGCGGGAGTCGACGCGCTCATCACCAACGACGTCACGACCGCCCTCGCCGCCCTTTCCTGAGGCGTCTTTTTGTTGCGCTATTCGCAACAAAAGGACGCCCGGAGGGAATGGAGTGCGGAGAGGAGGTTCGGGCACCCGGCGTCGAGTTCGTCGTCGGTGACTGGCCAGCGGGTGATCCCAACTTCGGCAAGCCGCAGCGTCCGTTCGGCGCCGGCCATATAGGAATGCCTGCCGCCGTGGTACTTGTACGAATCGAACTCTGGCGCAACTCGTAGCTTCGGAAGGTAGGTGTCGAGTCGCAGGTGCCGCCCGCGCTCGAGGTCAACGCGATGCTGGGCGACGACCTCGGCGAAACCCGCGTTGCGCAGGATCGCGAGCAACTCGAGTTCGGCGGTGCTCTCGGACCGGCGGGTGGCGGGCTCGTAGCGACGCAGCGCGTCTTCGACGTGTCGAACCCCGCGCCGGATCGGGGCTCCGTGAGATTCACACGCTCGAAGAATCGACTCGGGCGATACCAAGTTGCGACGAATCGCGTCTTCAATTGTTCGTTCGAGCGATGCCGCTTCGAGATCGCCCTCAGCGACGAGGAGACCGAGATCGAGAATCGTCCGTGCGGGCTTTGTCACGAGCAGCGGCCCGCGTTCCATCACGTCACGTTCGGTGAGGTGCTTGCTCTCGTGGACGATGATCGTGTCGTTCTTGGAGCGTCGCCAGCGGCGATGGGTGATTTCTACGATTTCTGCGCCAGCCGGAAGCCGATCGAGGTAGGACGCCGCACGGTGTGAAACGACACCGAAGTCACCGCCGCCGGCGGCACTCGCGGCCATGAGCCGTTGTTCGAAACTCAGCGGGGCGACTCCACACGCGTACACGCGTGGGTGTACTTGCACGAGACGCCGGGATCCGATCAGCCGCCGCGCGGCGTGGCGGTCGACACCGATCCGGCGAAGCTGTCGAGATGTGACGATTCCAAGTTGCCGCGCCGCGACGTTCGCGAGCGCGTGATCGAGTTCGTCCTTCATCGGCCCATGATGTCGCCCGGCTCGGACACTCACCGCTGGGGCGTCTTTTTGTTGCGGTATTCGCAACGAAAGGACGCCCCAGCAGTCAGGGGAGGACGAGGCGGAGGCAGGCGGGTTCGTGGGTGATGTCGAGTTCGTCCGTATCGCCGAGGTCATCGCCGTCGACCTGCCACGGGAACCTGGCTTCGCTCCGACTGCGCACGCGAAGTTCCTCGAGACCGTGGCGATGCACGATGCCGTGGCGTGCCCGCAAGAACCTCCCGCTCGCCATCGCTGATGCTGCACCGCCCAACAGCGTGATGACGTCGATGCGAGTGAACGCGGTCAACGCGATCGATCGTTCGATTCCGGCTTCGGGAGCAACGTGGATCGGGCGGGAACCCAAGTAGGTGTACGGCGATGTCTTCGACACGATGGCGAAGTAGACGCCCTCGATGCGTTCGGCCGGACAATCCGCACGTGCGGGGAGTTCGATGTCGAAACCTGGGCCGCTGCGATCGAAGTGCCGGAACCACGTCGCAAACGCCGACGCGACGTAGACCGGATGGGGCGCGAGCCGTTTCAGTTCACCGTGCCGCTCGACGCGTCGGATCACGGCTGCGTCGAATCCGATGCCGCAGTGGAACAGGAACCGGCGGCCGCTGGCGTTGCCGACGCCCACCGAGACGACATTGCCTGTACTCAGCGAGCGCGCGAGCGCGTCGGCGGCACCGACGACATCGGCCGGCGTGCCCAGGGTCTGCGCGTAGACGTTGGTCGAGCCGCCCGGTAGCGCGCCCAACGCGCACCCGGTGCCGACGAGACCGTCTGCGGCTTCGTTCAGCGTCCCGTCGCCGGCGAGCACGAACACCGCATCGAAGCCGTCGTTGGCTGCGGCTCGGGCGAGCTTCGTGGCGTGCCCGCGACGGGTCGTCTGGGCGACCTCGGTCTGGTGTTGAGCGGCGAGCGTCTTGTGTACGAGCACGCGCTTGCGAGCCGTCACCGACGACGCGGTTGCGTTCACCAACAGCAGGACCCGCACGACTCACCTCATTCCAGTCGACGCAGCGTACGATCCGCAGCCGTGCCGCGTCCGACTTCGACTTCGCGTCGGCTCGCCGCGTTGGCGACCGAGATCTCAGCCTGTCGCCAATGCCCCCGCCTCGTGGAGTGGCGAGAGCAAGTTGCGCTCGAGAAACGCGCGGCATTTCGTGATGACGACTACTGGGGGCGTCCGGTTCCGGGGTTCGGTGACCCAGCAGCACGGATCGCGGTCGTCGGCCTGGCTCCGGCGGCGCACGGCGCCAACCGAACCGGACGGGTCTTCACCGGCGATCGATCCGGCGATTTTCTGTTCGCGTCGATGCATCGGTGCGGACTGGCCAACCAGCCGCTGTCCATCGATCGTGACGACGGACTCGAACTCGACGACGCGTACGTGTTGGCTGCAGTCCGTTGTGCGCCTCCAGCCAACAAGCCAACTCCGGAAGAACGCGATACGTGTCGACCCTTTCTCGTGACCGAACTCGACGCGTTGCGCGACGTCCGGGTGCTTGTGGTGCTGGGCAGCTTCGCCTACGACGCGGCGTGGACGACCCTGCGCTCGATGGGCGAACCGCTTTCTCATCGCCGGGCGAAGTTTGCCCATCTGGTCGAACAGGCTGCCGGCCGGTACACGATCGTCGGTTCGTTCCACCCGAGCCAGCAGAACACGTTCACCGGCCGGTTGACCGAACCGATGCTCGACGCGGTGTTCCAGCGCGCGCTCGTCGTGGCCGCCTCCGGACCGGCCCGCTGAGGTCCGAAGCCACGCGCTTCGGACCTGGGTCGCGCCTCACGTCGCCAGCGTGAGCAGTTCGGCGCCGAGATACCCGAGTCCGATGACACCGAGGCCGACGCCGATCCACAAACGAAGGTGACGGTCACTGGCGCCGACGGCCCAACGCGACCCGAGATGCGCGCCGGGAATCACGCCGATGCTCAACGGGACAGCGAAGGCCCAGTTGACGGTGCCTTCGAGCGTGTGGGTGATCATGCTCGGGATGGCGAGCAGACCGACGCACGCCAAGGAGGTCGCCACGGTGACCTTGAGATCGAGCCGCAGCCAGCTGCGAAACGCGGGCACCATCAAGATGCCGCCACCGACGCCGAGGAATCCCGACAGTCCTCCTGCGCCGATGCCAATGACGGCGCATCGCCACCACTCGAAGTGCGATTCGGCGGTCGCGGTTTGCGCGCCGGCCGATGCAGGGCGAGACGTTCGCCAAGCCGTGAACAGCACCAGCAGCGCCGACAGGATCATCTGCACGTGTCCTCGGCCCGGGATCCGCACCGATGCCATTGCGCCAGCGATGCCAGCCAAGGCGCCCCACGGCGCAACCTTGGCGACGACCGGTCGGTACACCAGGCCCTCGCGCCAGTATCGGCGGGTCCCGGTGATGGCCGACGGGAGAATCGATGGCAGCGTCGAACCGACGCCTTCGAGCGGGGTTGCACCGAGCATCCGGATCCCCGGCGTCGAGATGACGGCGCCGCCCACCCCGACGCTGCTCGACAGCAGGCCGGTCGCGACCCCGATCAGCAAGGTGAGCGCAACGTCGACCAAGGACACGACGTGCGAAGCTATCGGTCGACATCGCCCGGCGGATCTCCGTCGGACCGACGAGAAAAGCCTTCGGAACGAATCTGCACGCAGGAGTACGATCATTCCATGACGCATGACCTCGACCTCCACGGTGTCTGGGTGCCACTGATCACCCCGTTCGCGGGCGACGGATCGGTCGACGTCAAGGCCATTGAACGGCTCTGTCACGAGTATCTCGATGCGGGCGCGGCCGGCATCGTGGCGCTGGGGACGACAGGCGAGTCCGCAGCCCTCGATCACGACGAGAAGGTCGCCGTCATCGCCACGTGCTCGAAGGCGTGTGCATCTCGCGACGCGCAGCTGATGGTTGGTACCGGGACGAACAGTACGCGGACCACGATCGCAGCAACCGCGGCGCTGGCCGACGTTGCGGCGGTCAACAGCGCGCTCGTCGTCGTGCCCTATTACGTCCGACCGAGCGAGTCGGGGATCGTCGAGCATTACCGGGCGGTTGCGAACGCAAGCCCGGTGCCGGTGGTTGCCTACAACGTCCCGTATCGCACGGGCCGCGGGCTCGGCGCGTCCGCCATGCTCGAAGTCGCGGCGATCCGCAACGTTGTCGGCGTCAAGCAGGCAGTTGGCGGGCTCGACACCGACACGCTCGAAATCCTGCGCGACAAGCCGGCGGATTTCCATGTGTTGGGCGGCGAAGACGCGTTCTTGCTCGCAACGATGTTGTTCGGCGGTTCCGGCGCGATCGCGGCGAGCGCGCACGTGTGCACCGAACGGTTCGTGCGCATGATCGACTGCGCGCTGACCGGCAAGGTCGACGACGCCCGCAGCCACCACGAGAAGCTGCTGCGCATCACCACCACGGGTTTCGCCGAGCCGAACCCGGCGGTGTGGAAGGGCGTGCTCCACAAGCAAGGTCGCATCGCCACCCCCGACGTGCGCGCGCCCATGACGAACGCGACCGAAGCGGCGATCGAACGCTGCCTCGCCGCCGTCGCCCTCGCGTTGTAGCCGCCTGCGGCCGGGGACTCGACCGGCGCTTACAGGTTGGCGAAGGCGGCGTTGAGCAGGCGTTCTTGTTCGATGTCGTGGACCTTCGAGGAGCCACTCGCCGGACTCGGGCTGGCGTCGCGCGCGATGCACGTGACCTCGGCCTTGTTGCGGACGAGTGCATACATGAATGGCATGGCGAAGATGCGGGCACCCATGTTCTCGGGTTCTTCTTGCACCCACACCACCGACTCGATCGCGGGGTAGCGCAACAAGGTGGCCGACAACTCGGCTTCGGGAACGGGATACAGCTGTTCGACGCGCACGACCGCGGCCGGTGCTCCGAGTTCGTCTCGGCGGGCGATCAGCTCGTGGCCAATCTTGCCGGTGCAGACGACGAGTCGTTTGATCGATGTCGGTTCGGCGGTGCCGCCGTCGACGAGCAGGCGCTGGAATCCCCCGTCGGTGAACGCGGTCACCGGCGACGCGACCGTCGGCATCCGCAGGTATTTCTTCGGCGTGAACACGACCAAGGGCTTGCGTTCGGGTTCGCGGACCTGACGTCGCAAGAGGTGGAAATAGTTGGCCGCGGTCGACGGGTACGCGACCCGCATGTTGTTCGATGCGCACAGCGTCAAGAACCGCTCGATGCGCGCTGAACTGTGTTCGGGCCCTTGGCCTTCGAAGCCGTGGGGGAGCAGCAGGACGAGTCCTGAGCGCTGACCCCACTTGTCCTCGGCGGCGACAATGAACTGGTCGATGATTGCCTGCGCCACGTTGGCGAAGTCACCAAACTGCGCTTCCCACACGACGAGGGCCTCGCGGTCGGCGATCGAGTAGCCGTACTCGAATCCAAGCGCGGCGTACTCCGACAGCACCGAGTCGAAGATCATGAACGGTGCTTGGTCGGCTCCGAGGTGTTGCAATGGCAAGTGATCGTGTTCGGTCTTGAAGTCGATGATCGCCGCATGGCGCTGGCTGAACGTGCCGCGGCGGATGTCTTGGCCCGCCATGCGTACCGGCGTTCCTTCGAGCAGCAACGAGCCCAACGCGAGCTGCTCGGCGGTCGCCCAATCGACCTGGTTGTTGTCGAAGCCGGTGCGACGAGCCGCGAGGATGCGCGCGAGCTTCGGATGCACCGTGAACCCCTCGGGGAACGTCGTGAGCGCCGTCACCACCTGGTCGAGCACGCCGCGATCGACCGTGGTGTCGGCGGAGGCGTGTACCAGCCGAGGTTCGAGGTCCGGCTCGCTCTCGGCCCAGGTCGGTCCCTGTGCGGCCCGCTGTTCCTGCGTGTCGGTGAACGCGTCTTCGAGTTTGCGCTTGTAATCGTCGAGCGCCGCCTCGCACTCTTCGAGCGTCAGGTCACCGCGATTGGCGAGCACCTCGGTGTAGAGCTTGCGGACCGATCGTCGCGCTCCGATGAGTTCGTACATGCGGGGCTGCGTGAACGCCGGCTCGTCGCCTTC
>SXGT01910774.1_pt1 | contig 62561 bp, 51 predicted proteins | sample 3176221 | NCBI WGS metagenome assembly SXGT01 (sample SAMN11356862, study PRJNA531348) | freshwater metagenome | isolation source: freshwater sample F1-120 | place: China: Fuxian Lake, Yuxi | collected 2017-12-25 | reverse complement strand
GAGCTGAGCAAAGAGTAAGAAAACGTTTGACCGAATACAAAAAAGCAAAAAAAACTAATCCCGATTTAATTGTAGGTGTGTTAGGCTGTATGGCAGAGCGTTTAAAATCGCAATTGTTGGAACAAGAAAAATTGGTGGATATAGTTGTCGGTCCGGATGCTTATAGAAGCTTGCCTGAACTAATTGAAATTGCGGAGACGGGGCAGAAGGCAGTAAACGTACTTTTATCAAAAGAAGAAACTTATGCTGATATTGCGCCTGTTCGTTTAGGTTCAAACGGAGTAACAGCATTCATTAGCATTACTCGCGGTTGCGATAACATGTGCGCATTTTGCGTTGTACCATTTACACGCGGTAGAGAAAGAAGTCGCGACCCTGAAACAATTGTGAAAGAAGCGCAAGATTTATTTGAACAAGGATATAGAGAGGTTACCTTACTCGGACAAAATGTAGATTCGTATTTGTGGACTGGCGGAGGATTGAAGAAAGAAAATATTTCTGAAGAAGAATTAAAAAACGCAACTACATTTTCTCAATTGCTTGAAAAAGTTGCTCTTGTAAATCCCGATTTACGTGTACGTTTCAGCACATCTCATCCGAAAGACATGAATGATGAAGTGTTATACACGATTGCGAAACATGATAACATTTGCAGTTATATTCACTTACCGGTACAATCAGGAAATTCCAGAATTTTAGAAATGATGAACCGTGGCTATACACGCGAATGGTATTTGAGCAGAATTGATTCTATCCGTAGAATAATTCCTGATGCTGGCATTTCCATGGATATTATTTCCGGATTTTGTTCGGAGACAGAAGAAGAACACCTGGATACTTTATCTTTAATGGAAGCTGTCAAATATGATTTTGGCTACATGTTTGCGTATAGTGAACGTCCAAAAACATTGGCAGAAAGAAAATATCCGGACGATGTTCCTGCAGAAGTAAAAAGCAGAAGGCTTGCTGAGATTGTAGAATTGCAGTTGAAACATTCGGCATTCAGAACAAAAGCAGGAGTTGGAAAAGTGCACAGAGTTTTAGTGGAAGGCACTTCTAAAAAATCGAAAGATGAATTATTCGGAAGAAACTCGCAAAATTGTGTGGTTGTTTTTCCGAAAGAAAATTATAAAAAAGGAGATTATGTAAATGTGTTGGCGGAAAGTTGTACAGGCGGAACATTAATCGGTAAAGCAGTTTAAAAATGACAGTACAAGAAATAAAAAATCGTTTTGGGATTATTGGTAGTTCATCTTTATTGGACAGAGCTATTGATATTGCAATGCAAGTGGCACCAACCGATTTAACGGTTTTAATTACCGGAGAAAGCGGAACTGGTAAGGAAGTTTTTCCACAGATTATTCATTCTTTGAGTTCTCGCAAACATGGACAATACATTGCAGTAAACTGTGGTGCTATTCCTGAAGGAACAATTGATTCAGAATTATTTGGTCACGAAAAAGGATCTTTCACCGGTGCTCATGAAGCACGTAAAGGTTATTTTGAAGTGGCGAATGGCGGAACTATTTTTTTAGATGAAGTAGCTGAAATGCCAATTGCAACACAAGCACGTTTGTTGAGAGTATTAGAAAGCGGAGAATTTATCAAAGTAGGTTCATCAAAAGTTTTAAAAACGGATGTCCGAGTAGTTGCTGCAACAAATGTGAACATACAGCAAGCAATCGAAAAAGGAAAATTCAGAGAAGATTTATTTTATCGTTTAAATACTGTTCCGATTGTTGTTCCCCCATTGCGTGAACGCAGACAAGACATTCACTTATTATTCAGAAAATTTGCTTCTGATTTTTCGGCAAAATACAGAATGCCAACAATCAAATTAGATGCATCAGCTGAACAAGTTCTTACGAATTATTATTGGCAAGGGAACATTCGTCAGTTAAAAAATATCACAGAACAAATTTCAGTTATTGAAAAAAACAGAGACATTACTGCTGATGTGATGATAAAATATTTACCGATTCATCAGACTGCTCAACTGCCTGTGTTGGCGAGCACTTCAACCGCAGGAAACGATTTTAGTGAACGTGATATTTTGTACAAAGTGTTGTTCGATTTGAAAAAAGATATGATGGATCTGAAAAAAGTTGTTGTCGATTTAATTGAAAACGACAATCAATTGAATCAGGATTTTCCACCAGAGAATGCCCAATTGATTAAAAAATTATTTCAGGATGTAGGAACACCGGAAACTGCAATTCAGCTAGGTTACAACACCACTACTCCAATTATTCAAAATCAAATTCCGGCTACAGAAGCTGTAGAAGAAACATTATCACTTCAAGAAATTGAGGAAGATATGATTAAAAAAGCGTTGACAAAACACAAAGGCAAACGCAAGAATGCTGCAAAAGAGTTGGGAATTTCGGAACGGACGTTGTACAGGAAGATTAATGAGTACGGGATAAAATAAGTGACCAGGTGACTAAGTGAGGTGATAAGGTGATGGAGTAATAAGGTTATAAAGAGAAAAAAGAATTGGGTAAATCGAATTACATATTTCAAACAAAAATTGTCTTGATACTTGTGTCTTGCATCTTGATTCTTTTTTCGAGTTGCAAAATTCATTATTCGTTTACCGGAGGCAGTGTTCCACCAGAAGCGAAAACCGTTTCTGTTCAATATTTTCAAAACAATGCATCTTTGGCTCCTCCAACTTTAAGTCAGACTTTTACAGAGGCATTACGTGATAAATTAAGTTCTCAAACTCGTTTATCTTTAATTAATAAAGGTGGTGACTTAGGTTTTGAAGGAAGTGTAACAGGATATACAACAGGACCAATAGCCATACAAAGCACCGATCAAGCAGCATTAAACAGATTAACAATTACTGTTAATGTAAAATATACATGCATGTTTGACGAGAAGAAAAATTTTGATCAATCTTTCACCCGTTATGCAGATTATACAAGTGACCAAAACATTGCTTCAATTGAAGATCAATTAACAAGAGAAATTAATGAGCAATTGGTACAAGATATTTTTAATAGAGCATTAAATAATTGGTAGGTAGAAGAGCGGAGTTGGGAGAATGGAGAAATATATTTAGAAAACAAAAATGAACAAAGTACAATTCATATCCTACGTTGAAACTCCCGAAAAAATGTCGGGAAACGACAGCGTTTTGCTTAGTGAATTGTTAAAGAACTTTCCTTATTTTCAAACGGCTCATTTGCTTTATGCAAAAAGCTTACACAACATCAACAGCATTCATTATAATAATCAATTACGAATTACTGCTGCATATGCAACTGACAGAAAAATATTACATCGGTTAATCACTAAACAACAAGAAATTGAAGCTGTAAAAGTTCCAGAAGTTATTACTCAAGTTGAAGAAAAGAAAATTGAAGAAGCTGTAATAAATTTAATTAAAGAAGAAGTTGCCGAACACAATATTCAACCTACAATTATTGAAGAGGTTGTTTCTCCTGAAGTAAAGGAAGAAGTTATTGAAACGCTTATTATTTCAGAAATTAAAGAAGCTATTGAAGAGCAAAAAATTGACACGACAATTGAATCTGAAAAAGAAGAAACCTTAGAAGTAAGAGATCAATTAGAAACAGAATATTTAAATGAAATTATAGATGCAAGTGTAGAAATTGAAATTTTATCTACGCCACTTATTGACAAATCTGAAGAAAAACAAGAGACTATTGAATCCAATTTTGTATTAAATATTCAAGAGCCGATTGTGGAACAAAAAGAGGATATTGATATTGATTCTCTATCCTTTACAGATTGGTTAAAACATATAAATACAGGAACAACAATTTATGACGAGACAAAGGAAGAAACCGAATCAGAAAATGCTGATAATCAGCTTAGTCCATTCGAATTAATCGACAAATTTATCCGTGATGAACCTAAGCTTAGCCGACCAAAAACCGAGTTTTTCAGTCCGGTAAACATGGCTAAACAAAGTGTGGCTGAGGATATCACTTTTGTGAGTGAAACATTGGCTAAAATATACGTATTACAAGGGAATTATGCCAAGGCAATTAAGGCTTATGAAAATTTACGTTTGAAATATCCAGAAAAAAGGCTTTACTTTGCATCCCAAATTAAAAATTTAAGAAAATTAATTAATCAAGAAAAGCAATAATTTACAATGGGCTCAGTTATTTCAGTTTTAATTATAGTAGTTTGTATTCTTCTAATCTTAGTGGTTTTAGTACAAAATTCAAAAGGTGGCGGATTAGCTTCTTCCTTCGCATCATCAAATCAGGTAATGGGTGTTCGTAAAACAGCCGACTTTTTAGAAAAAGCTACATGGACTTTAGCAGCAGCTTTAGTGGTATTAAGTATAATTTCTACATCTTTTACAAAAACATCTGATGGTGTAACTAAAGGAACGGGAACTGAGTCAGTAACCCGTACGAAAGCAGCTGAAGATGTTTCAACTGATGCACCGGCAAGCAACACAGCTCCTATTACTCCGGCTCCTGCACCAACTCCAAGCCCGAAATAATTATGTAATATATATTTTTAAAATGTCAGAAACCTATTCACATTTCTGACATTTTTTATTGATACACATATGAAATCTGCAAAATTGTCGCAATTCAACAACAATAAGCAATTGGTATAATTTCTGACAATGCAGAAACGCAAAATTTAAAAATAAGTCAAACTAATAAATAGAATAAAATGGCAAAGACAAGTTCAAAAGTAAACATCAAGCCAGTTGCGGGAACACAAAACAGAGTAGTTGTTGAAGCAGCTGCTGCAGAAGAAAAAACAGCTAGTGGAATTATTATTCCTGATACTGCAAAAGAAAAACCTCAGAGAGGAATTGTAATTGCAGTAAGTGAGAAAGATGATAAAGGAAACAAACCAGAAGTAAAAGTTGGCGATACTGTATTGTATGGAAAATATGCCGGGACAGAAGTTCAGGTCGAAGGCAAAGATTTATTAATCATGAGAGAGAGCGATATTTTCGCAATCGTATAGTACAGATAACGAATCGTTACGCTTCTCGATGTGTCTGCTACAACGCAGAATGCTCGAAGTGACAATAAAAAAGAATTAACTAATAAACTAAAAACAAAATGGCAAAAGATATATTTTTCAATGTAGATGCACGCGACAAATTAAAAAAAGGAGTTGATGCATTAGCAAACGCAGTAAAAGTAACATTATGACAAAAAGGAAGAAATGTTATTATCTATAAAAAATTTTGTGCACCCAGCATTACAAAAGATGGTGTTACTGTAGCAAAAGAAATTGAGTTAAAGGATGCAGTAGAAAACATGGGAGCACAAATGTTGAAAGAAGTTGCTTCTAAAACTGCTGATGCGGCAGGTGATGGAACAACAACTGCAACAGTACTTGCTCAAGCAATTGTTACTGCAGGATTAAAAAACGTTGCCGCAGGAGCTAACCCAATGGATTTAAAACGCGGAATTGATAAAGCTGTTTTAGCTGTTGTAGAAAATCTACAAAAACAATCTCAAGAAGTTGGTAACGACAATAAAAAAATCGAACAAGTAGCAACTATTTCTGCTAACAACGATAATGCAATTGGAAAATTAATTGCAGAGGCGATGAAGCGTGTAAAGAAAGAAGGAGTTATCACTGTAGAAGAAGCAAAAGGAACTGAAACGACAGTTGAAGTAGTTGAAGGTATGCAATTCGACAGAGGTTATATCTCTGCTTATTTTGTTACAGATGTAGATAAGATGGAAACTGTTTTAGACAATCCACTTGTTTTGATAACAGATAAAAAGATTTCTATTATGAAAGAATTGCTTCCTGTTTTGGAAAAAGCAGTTCAAACAGGAAGACCAATTTTAATTATTGCTGAAGATGTGGATAGCGAAGCATTATCAACTTTAGTTGTAAATAAAATTCGTGGTTCATTAAAAATTGCTGCGGTGAAAGCTCCAGGATTTGGTGACAGAAGAAAAGCAATGTTGGAAGATTTAGCAATATTAACAGGTGGAACTTTAATTTCGGAAGAAAGAGGTTACAAGTTAGAAAATGCTGAATTAAATATGTTAGGAAGTGCTGAAAAAATTACTATCGACAAAGACAATACAACTATTGTTGGAGGGAAAGGGAAAAAAGCAGATATCGCTTCTCGTGTAAATCAAATTAAAGCTCAAATAGAAACTACAACTTCTGATTACGATAGAGAAAAATTGCAAGAGCGTTTAGCTAAATTAGCTGGTGGAGTTGCAGTTTTATATGTTGGTGCTGCTACAGAAGTTGAAATGAAAGAAAAGACAGATCGTGTTGATGATGCTTTAGCAGCAACACGTGCAGCAGTTGAAGAAGGAATTGTACCGGGAGGTGGAGTTGCATACATCAGAGCAATTGATGGTTTAGAAAAACTTAAAGGAATCAACCAAGATGAAACAACTGGAATTCAAATTGTAATTCGTGCAATTGAAGAACCTTTACGTCAGATTGTTGCAAACGCAGGATTAGAAGGTGCAGTTATTGTTCAAAAAGTTCGCGAAGGAAAAGGAGATTATGGTTACAACGCTCGCACTGATAAATATGAAAATTTATATGCTGCAGGAGTAATTGATCCAACTAAAGTTTCACGTGTTGCATTAGAAAATGCAGCTTCTATTGCTGCTATGCTTTTAACAACTGAATGTGTTTTAGCTGAGCAAAAAGAAGAAAATCCAGCTCCAATGGGTAACCCAGGAATGGGTGGCATGGGCGGAATGATGTAATCATCTAATTCCTTATAAATAAAAAAACCTTTCCAGTTATTGGAGAGGTTTTTTTATTTTTTGGATTTTACTATTTTGAAAGAAATAAGCTCTTTGATGTCTACTTCTATTAAGTAATTGTTGTATTAAATTCAAACCCCTTTATGCTTTATTGCGTAAAGGGCTTTATCTTTGTATCTAATGAAAAAATATACATTTTTCATATACTATTTTTTGATTCAGAACATGTCATTGATAGGTCAGACTAATTTGGTTCCAAATCCAGGTTTTGAAACAATTGTTAGTTGCCCTACATTACAAGGACAATTATACTTTGCTACTCCTTGGTTTCAACCAAATTATTATTTTGGAACAGTAACTACTGCTTCTAGTTCAGATTTATACAATTTATGCTCTCCTGCATCTAGCGGAGTGAGTGTTCCAGTAAACAATACATCAGGGCATCAAGCAGCAAAATCTGGGAATGGATATGCTGGTATCGTATTTAGATTGTCCGGACCAACAACCTCTTGCGAATACCTTGAAACTTCTTTAATATCTCCCATGATACAAGGAAAAACTTACTGTGTAGAATTTTATGTTTCTCTTGCAGACACATGTGTTTATGCGGTTAGTAATTTTGGTGCATTTTTTTCAGTTGATAGTTTACTTTATAATAGTTCTACCTACTCTAATATTCCTGTTATTCCCCAGATAGAGAATCCAAGTTCAAATATCGTTACTGATAAAGATAATTGGACTTTAATTTCAGGGCAATTTATTGCATCAGGAGGGGAAGATCATATGACCATTGGTAATTTTAGAGATTTACCTTCTACAACATCACAAAATGTTGGTGGCTGGTTCCCAGGTGCTTACTATTTTTTTGACGATATCTCAGTTGTTTGTTGCGATTGCGATACCATCATCCCGACAAATATTTCTATTCCCAATATTTTCACTCCTAATAATGATAATGTAAACGATTTGTTTAAAATCAGCTGTACAGGTATAACCTCACTTAATTGCAAAATTTATGACCGCTGGGGAATTTTGGTAGGAGAATTAGAAAATGTTAATGATACATGGGATGGACGAACTACAGCTGCAGTTGAATGTTCAGATGGTGTATATTTTTATGTTCTTATAGCAAAAGGAATTGATGAAAAAGAATTTAATGAAAAAGGATTTTTTCAATTAATAAGATGATAAAAATCATCTTCCTAAAATCGACAAAAACCATACCTTTGCAAACAATAAACCTAAGTTGAGCAGATTAATTAAAATAGGATTAATAGGAATGCTAGTAACAACTATCATTGCATTGCTGTTGTTTTTTATTGCTTCTGTTTCAATCAAAGCACTCAGTCCGTTTTATATGCCATGGGCTGTACTTTTGCTTATTGGTTTTACGAATAAACAAAATAAGAATAAATGAAAAGAATTGTCTATTTAACATTTTTATTCCTGCTTACATTTTCTTTTGCAAAAAGTCAAGATACATTATTGCATTTAACACCTCCTGCTAAAAAAACGAAAGGCACTTTTTACTTTTCCTGGGGATATAACAGATGTTGGTTTTCTAAAAGCGACATTCATTTCAAAAATACAACAACAACAGTTGATGTAAGCAAAGGAGGAGTTCAATCTTACGACTTTACAATTTATGATGTAACTGCCAGAGATCGCCCGGGCATCAAAGATATTTTCAGAACTGATTTAACAATTCCTCAGTACAATTATCGCATTGGCTATTTTTTCAACAACAAATATGATTTGGGAATTGAAATTAATTTCGACCATACGAAATACATTATGGAAGATTTTCAAACAAGACGAGTTAAAGGAACAATTCATGGACAAACTATTGATCAAGATACACTCATAGATCCACAAACATTTTTACATTTTGAACATTCAGACGGAGCTAATTTTTTAATGTTGAATTTTGTTAAACGTCAAAAATTATTCAATTCAAAAAACAGCAAACATTTAATTTCTGGAGTTGCGAAGTTTGGTGTTGGACCAGTAATTCCGAGAACTGAAGTGACTTTATTCGGAGAAAATTTAAACAATAGATTTCACGTTGCTGGTTACTGTATGGGCCTTGAAGCAGGATTTAGATACGAAGCCTTTAAACATATTTATTTAGAATATACTGCCAAAGGAACTTTTGCAAACTATACTGATGTATTGGTTTTAGGGGAAGGAAAAGCGAAACACCATTTTTGGACTTTTGAGAATATCCTAGTTTTGGGATACCAGTTTTCTTTGTAAATATTCTTCACCAAGAATATTTCCTGGTGAAGAATACAATTATTTACTTGGAAAGTAATTCTTTTACAATAGTAGAAATAATCTTACCATCCGCTTTTCCGGCTAACTGTTTAGAAGCAACACCCATTACTTTTCCCATATCAGCAGGAGAGCTGGCTCCAACAGAAGTAATAATTTTTGCAACTTCTGCTTTTATGTCTTCTTCGCTCATTTGTTTAGGCAGATATGCTTCAATAACTGCTGCTTGAGCCAATTCAACATCCGCTAAATCTTTACGATTTTGAGTGTTGTATAAATCAGCTGTTTCTTTACGCTGTTTCACCATTTTCAAAAGTGCCTTCATCTCAGTATCATCATTCAGGCCTTCGGGGGAAGTTTTTAATAATAATATTGCTGATTTAATTGCTCTTAATGCTTCTAATTTGGAAGCTTCTTTCGCTAACATCGCTGATTTAATGTCTGCATTTATTTTTTCCTCTAAAGCCATTTTCAAAAAAATTATGAATTATTAATTTATTTACAACAAAGTTAACAATTCAAAATTAATGGTAAATTTGATATAGTCAATTAATTCCAAAACTTGTTATCATGAAACCAGATTTCAGAATTGAAATACCTAAACCTTGTCGTGCTGGCTGGGAAAATATGGAACAAGCAGAAAAAGGACGATTCTGCGGTGAATGTTCGAAGATTGTGATTGACTTTACTGCTATGTCTACCGATGAGATTAAGACTTATTTCCTTCAGCATAAAGACCAAAGAATCTGCGGACATTTTATTTCTTCACAGATAAGTAAAAAGACTACCAAAACAGAAGAAGTCTTGACGGGACTTCACAATAAGGCTGAAAAAATAAAATATAGAATTCCTAGAATTGCTGCTTGTCTTATAATTGTCGCTTTAATGACACTAAGCGGTTGCGGTCCAACAACAGGAGAAATAATAGACAACACTACAGATGGAGACAGCATGTATGTTTCAGAAGAGATGCAAAAAGAATACGATTCTATTGCACACTATGAAGAAAAAGTTGCAGACAGCATAGCGAAACAAGCAAACCATTAATCCCTGACAAAAAAAATCCCCTCAAAAACTCGAGGGGATTTTTTCGTATTAACTAATCCTTACTATAAATTAATCAACATTATCGTGTAAAAAAGAATTGTTTGGTTTAATCTCTACTTTCTTTTCATCATTTTCTGATAAAGTGTAACGGGATACTTGTGATTCAGATGAATGAGGAGTAGAATCTAAATTAATATTTCTTCTTTTGTATGCAGGCTCATTCTCTAATTCTGACAAACCATTCGGAGATTTTAATTTAAAACTTAACTCTTTCAATTTAGCAACACGGTCTTGAGCCTTTTTCAATTGCTCATCGCTTTGAACTTTTGCAACAATTGTGTTTTCTTCTTTGCTTTCTACAACAGGCTCAACTTTAGCAACAGGCTCTTCTATTTTATTTTCTATTGTAGACTCTTCAACTGCTACTCTGCTCTTAATTTCGAATTCATAAGTAACAGGTTTTTTCACTTCTTCGATTTCAAAAATAGGCTCTACTACTTCTTCTTTCACTTCACTTACAATTGGAGCAACTTCTTCTGCAACAACCTCATTTACAATGATTGGTGTTTCTTCAGCCACAACCTCGTTAACAATAATTGGTGTTTCCTCAGCTACAACTTCATTTACAATGATTGGTGTTTCTTCTATAACAACCTCGTTAACAATCACAGGTGTTTCTTCAGCTACTACCTCTGCAACAATTTCGTTTACAATGATTGGATTTTCATCTACAAAAGTTTCTTCTGTTTCATTCACGAACATTGGAGTTTCTTCAGCAACCACTTCATTAACTATGATTGGAGTTTCCTCAGCAACTATTTCGTTTACTATAACCGGAGTTTCTTCTGCTACTATTTCGTTAACAATAATAGGTGTTTCTTCCGCTTTTACTTCTTCTACAACTTCTGTTGTTACAAGAGGGAAAATTTCTGCTTCCGGAGCAACTACTTCAGGAACAACTTCAACAACAACTGGTGTTGTCACACTTTGTACTTCGACTTCGCTCTGTATAAACTCCGTCTTAGTATCTTCTTTCTTCACTTCTTCTTTGAAGTATGAAGTCATTTCCATCGGTTTCAATGTAATTTCTTCTACTTGTGGAGTAACTTCAGCAACAGGAGTAACTTCTGTTTTAATATCATCCATTAAAGAAAATACTTTTTTAGCAGGAGCTTTTTCAATTTGAATTCCGATATCCGCTTTTGAATTGAATCCGGTAGCGATAATTGTAACATTTACTTTATCACCTAAAGAAGAATCAACACCGTATCCTTTGATAACCTCTGCAGACATACCAGCAGCATCCTGGATATAATCAGTAATTTCTCCGAATTCATCCATTGTGATTTCATCTTCACCACAAGTAACATTCACCAATACATAACGAGCACCTTTGATATTGCTATCGTTTAATAATGGAGAAGACATTGCCTGTTCAACAGCACGTAACGAACGTTGTTCACCACTTGCCATTGCAGAACCCATAATCGCAACACCACTTTCTTTCATTACCGTTTTCACATCGTTGATATCGGTATTGATTTGTAATGTTGTGGTAATAATATCAGCAATTCCTTTTGCAGCAGTTGCCAAAATATCATCTGCATGACCGAAAGCTTCTGTTACTTTTAAATTACCATAAATCTCACGTAATTTATCGTTGCTGATAACAAGCAACGTATCAACATTTGCTTTTAATGCTTCTAAACCAGCATCTGCTTGTGCTTTACGTTTTTTTCCTTCAAATCCGAAAGGGATAGTAACAATACCGACCGTTAAAATTCCCATATCTTTTGCTGCTTTAGCTATGATAGGAGCTGCACCAGTTCCTGTTCCACCACCTAATCCTGCAGTAATAAATACCATTTCGGTATTATTTGCTAAAAGTGCCTTTACTTCTTCTATATTTTCGATAGCTGCATTTTTACCAACTTCCGGTAAAGATCCAGCACCACGACCTTTTGTTAAACTAGCTCCTAATACAATTCTCAAAGGAACCGGACTCATATCCAGCGCCTGTTGATCGGTATTACACACAATAAAATCAACACCTTTGATGCCTTGTTTGTACATATGGTTTACAGCGTTACTTCCGCCTCCACCTACTCCGATTACCTTAATAATTGAGGAGTTTTCTTTTGGTAAATCAAATTTCATCATGTTGTTTTTGTTTAAAACGTTTGATAATATTGGGTTTTAACCCGTGTTAATTTTATACTGCCATAAAATTGGGCTTTTTTTTAATGTAGATTTAACGCCCGGCTTCATAGTTACTAACTATGAAGTGTTAATTTCCACCCCCTTTTCGCCCTACTTTTGAGCCGCATCCTCATCAAAGAAACTTTTCAGTTTATCAAAAAATCCGGATGTTTTTTCTTTAGAATGCCCTTTAATTCCGCCTTTTTCAGTAGTTGACGACAACATTTTTTTGTTTTGCTTATCCAAGGTCTGCAACCCTTTCATTACTAAACCTACAGAAGTGGCAAATAACGGACTTGTTACATCTTCACTTCCTTTTGCCAGATGTTCGTTTGGATAACCAACTCTCGTATCCATTCCTGTGATATATTCAATCAATTGGGACACATGTTTTAATTGTGCTCCACCACCTGTAACTACGATACCAGCAATTAATTTTTTCTCGTATCCAGAATGTTTGATTTCATAATATACGTGCTCTACAATCTCTTCCATACGGGCTTGAATAATTGCCGAAAGATTGCGAACTGAAATTTCTTTATGCGCTCTTCCTCTTAAACCGGGTATAGAAACAATTTCGTTTTCCTGATTTTCACTTGCTAATGCAGAACCGAATTTAATTTTCAAAAGCTCGGCCTGACTTTTAATAATTGTACAACCCTCTTTCACATCTTCTGTAATTACATTTCCACCAAAAGGAATAACAGCAGTATGACGAATGATTCCATCTTGAAAAATTGCCACATCTGTTGTTCCACCACCAATATCTACCAAAACAACTCCTGCTTCTTTTTCTTCATTGCTCAAAACAGCATCAGCTGAAGCAAGAGGTTCTAAGGTCAATTCAGAAACTTCCAATCCTGCTTTTTGAACACATTTATAAATATTACGAGCTGCAGCAATTTGCCCGGTGATAATATGAAAATTCGCTTCTAAACGAATTCCAGACATTCCGATTGGATTTTTAATTCCTGATTCATTATCGATGATATACTCTTGCGGTAACACATGAATAATTTCTTCACCTGGTGCCATCATCAATTTATACATGTCATCAATCAAAGCATCGATATCATTTTGAGAAATTTCCTGCTCAATACTTGCTCGGGTTTTTATTCCGCGATGCTGCATACTTCTGATATGCTGACCGGCAATACCAACGTTTACAACTTTAATGTCAACGCCTGATTTTGCTTCTGCTTCTTCTACAGCAGTTCTAATCGACTGTACAGTTTGGTCGATGTTTTGAACTACTCCTCTGGCAACTCCGAAGGATTCGGATTTACCCATTCCAAGAATTTCAATTTTTCCGAATTCATTTCTGCGACCTACTATCGCTACGATTTTTGTTGTCCCGATATCTAATCCTACTACAATTTCTGATGGTTCCATGTTATAATAATTATAATTTATTTTTTAGTACAAACAATTTGATTTTTAAATTTTAGATTGATAGTTGAATATTTATCCCACCAACCTGTTGTATTTAAGCCTTGCTGATAGAACGTTAAAAGTTTTTTAAATTTTTCATCCATAAATGTTGTGTCACCAAAAATTATTTTTTGATCGCCAACTATCGGAACAATTTCCAAGTCTCTATCTTTATTTATATAAATCTGCTGAATTTGAGAACTCCAAAATTTGTCAGCATTTATATAATTTGCCATCGCATATATTTCATCCAACATACTTGTAGCATTTAACAAACTATCCTTTCCGATATCGGCAATTGAATATGTATATCGTTTAATAAAAGGTTCTGACATCATTCCGTTTGCAATTAACACTTTTGCTGTATACTTTGTAGATAAGGGCATAAACGTTCCTTCATTATCAATGTAATAACTATCTCCATCCAAATTAATCACCCGTACAACAGGTTTACGTTGTTTCACTTCTACTTTTACTTCTCCATTAATCGACATATATACTTCTGCGTTTGCAATATCTGCATGACTATTCAATGCCTTTTCAATTTCAGAAACATTTACAGATGCTTTTGGCTGACCAACTATTGAGTCTCCTCTGTCATTGATCAACTGAACAATGTCCAACTTATCTAAAAAGTACAAATCATCATCTTGATTAACCGAAACATTTAACGCATTACACAACAATGCATCTTGCTGTTTATTTACAAAACCCATAGTTATGAGCAAACCAACAATTAAGCTGACCCAAAGTGAAACAAATAATATTTTTTTTAATTTTTTCAATGTTTATTTAATTCATTTTTTATTGGCTCAACAAATGTGTCTATATCACCTGCACCCATTGTCATTAATATTTCTATCTCTCTTTTTCCCACTTCTTGTATCAAATCAGTTTTCTGGCAAATACTTTTATTGGTAGATTTCATTTTATTCAAAAGCATTTGTTAAGAAACGCCCTCGATGGGTAATTCACGTGCTGGATAAATCTCCATTAAAATACATTCATCTAATAAATCTAAACTTCTTGCAAAGTCATCTGCAAAATCACGTGTCCGAGAAAATAAATGAGGCTGAAATATTCCTGTAATTTTTTTTCCGGGATACATTTCTTTTGCTGAGCTGATTGTTGCTTTTAATTCTTCCGGATGATGTGCATAGTCATCAATAAAAACCAATTTATCAGTTTTAATATGATAATCAAATCTACGTTTCACACCTTTAAATGAAGCCAAGGACTTACGAATGATTTCTTCCGAAATATTTAACTGACAAGCTATAGCGACAGCCGCTACAGAATTTTCGACATTGTGTAAACCCGGCAGTCCCATTACAATACTTTCAAAAACAGATGTTGGAGTTACAATTGTATAACGATAAAATCCATTTTCAATTTTAATGTCTTTAGCAAAATAATCAGCCGACTCATCATTTACTGCATAAGTAATTGCTTTCATTTCAGCATTCACTTTTCCAACAATACTTTTTTTCAAAATCAATTTTGATTTCACTTGTTTTGCAAACAATGAAAAAGATTCCTCAACATGACTCTTGTCACCATAAATATCGAGATGGTCAGCATCTACAGAAGTAATAACTGCAATTTCCGGATGAAGCGTTAAAAAAGAACGATCATATTCATCTGCTTCTACCACTATTAGCCGGGAATCGGGAGTCGGGAGCCTGCCTGACCGGTAGGCAGGTTCGGAGTTTTTTAGTTTTGAGCTAAGAAGTAAATTAGTATTATAATTTTGAGTTATTCCTCCTAAAAATGCAGATGGATCCAGTCCTGCTGACTTTAAAATGTGTGCTGTCAATGATGAAGTGGTTGTTTTACCATGCGTTCCGGCCACAGCGATAGTATGCGCAGATTCTGTAATCATCCCTAAAACTTCAGCTCTTTTTTTAATGTTAAACCCATTTAAATTAAAAAAAACATACTCGCTGTGGTCAAGTGGAACGGCAGGTGTAAAAACTATTAATATATTATCGGTATCAAAAGGAAGTTCTTTAATGTATTTAGGAATATTTCTGATATGGTCTTCAAAATGAATTTCAATTCCTTCAGCAATTAATTCATCCGTAAGCTTGGTTGAAGTTTTATCATAGCCTGCGACTCTTTTCCCCATAGCATTGAAATAACGGGCAAGGGCACTCATGCCGATACCGCCAATTCCAAGGAAATACACACTATGCATTTTATTCAAATTCATTTAATCTTTTTATTTATCAAACTCAACACTTCATTTGCAATGACAATTGCCGAATCCTGAAACGCTAATTTTCCAATGTTCTCCGAAAGCTTAAAACACTTTTCTGCATCTTTTATCAACTCCAATGTATCGGCACATAATTTTTCTCTGGCGTCCACATCTTTTAAAATGACAGCTGCATTGTATGTTACTAATGCCATTGCATTTTTTGTTTGATGATCTTCTGCTACGTTGGGTGAAGGAATTAAAATACAAGGTTTTTTAACCAAACATAATTCCGAAACCGAACTGGCTCCTGCTCTTGAAATCACCAAATCTGCAACTGCATAAGCATAATCCATTTTTTGAATGAAATCGTATGCTTTTATTCCTTTTGCATCGTATTGCGACACAGAAATTTTTGCGGTTTCGTAAAATCCTTTGCCTGTCTGCCAAACCAACTGGATATTATTTTTTGCAAATGTTTCTAAACATTTAATGATGCTTTCATTTATTGTTCTTGCACCCAAACTTCCTCCAATCACTAGAATGACTTTTTTATCAGCACTCAATCCAAAATATTCTAACCCTCTTTCTTTTTTTCCATCAAGAATTAAAATGTCTTGTCGGACAGGATTCCCTGTCAATAAAATTTTTTCTTTCGGAAAATACTTTTCCATTCCTGCATAAGCCACACAAATTCTGTCTACTTTTTTAGAAAGTATTTTATTTGTGATTCCCGGATAGGAGTTTTGCTCTTGAACCAATGTTGCCACACCATTTTTTGCTGCAACTTGTAACATTGGACCGCTTGCAAATCCACCGGTACCAATAACTGCATCCGGCTTAAAGGATTTCAATATTTTTTTTGCTTTCATCAAACTGCTGATAACTTTAAAAGGAAAAGCTAAATTCGACATCGACAATTTTCTTTGAAAACCTGAAATCCAAAGCCCTTCAATATTGTATCCTGCAGCCGGTACTTTTTCCATTTCCATTTTCCCTTCTGCACCAACAAATAAAAATTCAGTATCCGGGCGTAAACTTTTAATAGCGTTTGCAATAGCGATGGCCGGAAAAATATGTCCGCCTGTTCCTCCTCCACTAACTATAATCTTAAGCGGTTGCAAGTTCGCCTCCTTCCTGTGAAATTTCTGTTTCTCTGCTCACGCTCAAAATAATTCCAATTGAAATACTGGTAAACCAAATGGATGTTCCACCCATACTAATTAAGGGAAGTGGTTGTCCGGTTACCGGAAATAAATTCACTGCAACGGCCATATTAATCATTGCTTGAAACACCAAACTAAAGGTTAAGCCAATTGCGAGTAAACTTCCAAAGGTTCGTTCACTCTTATTAGCAATTCGTACTCCCCGGAAGAGCAATACGATATATAAAAAAACTATGATGACCGCAGTTATCAGTCCCCACTCTTCAATCAGAATTGCAAAAATAAAATCGGAAGATGCTTGCGGTAAAAAATTTCTTGAAATACTATTTCCCGGACCTTGTGGAACAATCCCTCTGGCAATAGCAATCTTAGCCTGTTCAGCTTGAAAATTACTTTCGCTGTCTCCTGTTTTAAAATTCTCGATACGTGCTTTCCAAGTTGTTCCCCGAGGAATTGCATTCGGAAAATTCCATATAATTAAAACCAGTAAAGCGATAAATACTACACCGGAACCAATTAACAACCACAAATGTTTTGCATTCATCCGCCCGACAAACATCAAAACTAAACAGGTTAAAAACAATAAGGCTGCAGTGGAAAAATTTGCCGGAAAAATTAAAGCGCAAATAACAACAACAGGAATAACAATTGGTAAAAAACCTTGCTTGAAGTCTTTTATAACATCTTGTTTAATGGATAGCATTCTTCCTACATAAACAATCAAGGCAAGTTTTGCAAAATCGGAAGTTTGAAATGTTAATGAAGTTCCAGGAATAGCTAACCAACGCGATGCTTCACCCGCACTTACTCCATTTAATAGTGTATATAATAATAAAGGTGCGGCAAGAATTACTGCGATCTGTGAAATTCGGGAAAAATAAGAATACTTTACTTTATGAATCAGATACATTAAAAAGATTCCTGAACCAACAATAAAAATATGTTTTATTAAATATGAACCGGTGTCGCCATTTTTATAACGGTATGCCAATGCAACAACTGAACTATACACAACCAAAATAGATAATAAGGACAGCAGAACAACTACAGTCCAAATAACCTTATCACCTTTTATGTATTTAAATAAATTCATGCTCCTCCAACCTCCCCATTTAGGGAGAATAGATTTTTATTTTTTTAAATTCTTAACAACATCTTTAAACTCATTCCCTCTGTTCTTGTAATTATCATACGCGTGATAGCTCGGACAAGCAGGAGAGAATAACACAACATCTCCTGACAATGAATAAGCAGCAGCTATTTGAACAGCCTCCTTAATTGTTGACGCTTTACCAAAAAGCATTTTATGTGACGAATAATATTTTAAAATTTTATCACTGTAATGTCCGAGATAAACAACAGCAACTACTTTTTGTTTTACCTGCTGGGCAATTACCGAATAATCATTGTCGCGATCATCACCACCAACAATTAACACAACAGAAGTTTCTATAGCTTCTAATGCATTCCTGGTTGCGGTTAAGCGAATGGATTTGGAGTCGTTAATAAAGGCTACGCCATTTATTTCTTCCACAAATTCCAATTGATGATCGTCTTCAGAAGACCGAACACGGTTGCGAGTCAACAATGTTTGATTTAACTTATCGTGATAATTTCTTATTTTTTCTGTCATCTTTTTTTAATTTTAAATAACACAATCAATTAATTTTAAAGTGCACGAACAGCTTGTTTAAACTGAGTTCCGCGGTCTTCGTAATTTTCAAACATATCAAAACTTGCACATGCAGGCGACAACAAAACGGTATCTCCCTTTTTACCGATTTTGTATGATTGAGCAACTGCTTCTTTTGCAGATTTTGCTTCTAAAATGGTTTCAACCATTCCACCAAAAGCTTTGATAATTTTTTTATTGTCTGTTCCCAAACAAATGATTGCTTTTACTTTCGCTTTTACCAAATCGTTAAGCATTGAGTAATCATTTCCTTTATCAACTCCTCCAAGAATAAGTATAACAGGATTGTTCATACTTTCTAAGGCATACCATGTAGAGTTCACATTGGTCGCTTTTGAGTCGTTAATAAATTCTATTCCATGAACATTTCCTACCAACTCAAGTCGGTGATCGATGTTGTGAAAATCAGAAAGACTCTCGCGAATAGTTTCTTTTCTGATTTCTACTAGTTTGCCGGTAACACCTGCAGCCATTGAGTTGTAGATGTTGTGTTTTCCTTGTAATGCTAGTTCTTGAATTGTCATAAATAAGGGATTAGTGTTATTTGTATTTATTATTAATTGATTGTTTTCTTTTAAGTATGCTCCTATTTCCAATTCTTGTTTAATTGAAATAGGATATTGTTTTGCTTTAATATTTTTTGTTGTTATAGTTTTCATTGTTACTTCATCATCGATGCAATAAATAAATGCATCCAATTCTGTTTGATTTTGTATTATTCTGAATTTTGAATCCGCATAATTTTCTAATTTGTAATCGTATCTATCCAAGTGATCCGGAGTGATGTTTAAAAGAATCGCGATGTCTGCTTTAAACTCAAACATTCCATCCAATTGAAAACTGCTCAACTCCAACACATAAAAATCAAAGTCATTCTCTGCCACCTGCATTGCGAAACTTTTTCCAACATTTCCTGCTAATCCTACATTCAATCCTGCTTTCTGCATCATGTGATAAGTCAGCAATGTTGTTGTTGTTTTTCCATTGCTTCCTGTAATACAAATCTTTTTTGCATTTGTATATCTTCCAGCGAATTCAATTTCTGATATCACCGGTATTCCTTTTTTGTTCAAAGCTTTTATTAAATCAGCTTTATCAGGAATACCCGGACTCTTCACCACTTCATCAGCATTTAATATCAAGTCTTCAGAATGTTTTTCTTCTTCCCACTTAATTCCGGTTTTTGAAAGAACGTTTTTGTACTTCTCTTTTAATTTTCCTTTATCTGATAGGAAAACTTCAAATCCTTTTTTTTGTGCAAGTACCGCAGTACCTACACCACTCTCTCCACCGCCAAGTATCACCAAGCGTTTCATCTATCTTAACTTTAGTGTAACAATTGTTAACACTGCCAACATGATTCCGATAATCCAAAAGCGTGAAACAATTTTTGATTCATGCATTCCCAATTTTTGATAGTGATGATGCAATGGAGCCATTTTAAAAAGTCGGTTCTCACGCGCATATTCAATTCCGAATTTTTTCTTCATTCGTTTGAAGTATGCTACTTGCATCATTACTGAAAGATTTTCTACTAAGAATACTCCGCATAATATTGGAATAAGAAGTTCTTTACGAATGGCAATTGCAAATACAGCAATGATTCCGCCCAATGCTAAACTTCCTGTATCACCCATAAATACTTGTGCTGGGAAAGAGTTGTACCACAAGAAACCAACACATGCTCCAACAAATGCTGCAATAAAAATTACCAGCTCACCCGAATTTGGTATGTACATAATGTTCAAATAATCTGCAAAAACAGTGTTACCAGAAACATATGCGAGGATTCCTAAAACCACTCCGATAATTGCAGAAGTTCCTGTTGCAAGCCCATCAATTCCATCTGTAATATTTGCTCCGTTAGAAACTGCAGTGACAATAATTATTACAAAAGGGATAAAAATTATCCAAGCCCATTTTTGATAATCATCTCCTAAAAAGGAAAGCACTTTTGAATAATCCAATTCGTTATTTTTCACAAAAGGAATTGTCGTTTTCATCGACTTAGTAGGCTCTTCAGCATACACTGCTATTTGAGTATTTTGCTGCGAAGTGCTAACCACATCCATAGTTGGAATTTTTCCAGCAAATATTTTTTCTTTCACAACTACTTCATCATTACAATAAAGTGTTATCCCAACTATTAATCCTATTCCAATTTGTCCGAGCACTTTAAATTTTCCTGCTAGTCCTGCTTTATTTTTTTTGAAGACTTTGATATAATCATCTAAAAATCCAATTGCACCCAACCAAACAGTTGAAAGCAACATTAAAATGATGTATACATTATGAAGTTTTGCAAACAATAAAGTTGGAACCAGAATAGCAGAAAGAATAATTAGTCCACCCATTGTAGGTGTTCCTTTTTTCTCTAATTGTCCTGTTAATCCTAAATCACGAACTGTTTCGCCAACTTGTTTTCTGTGTAATAAATTGATAATGCGTTTACCAAACACTAATGAAATCAAAAGTGAACCAATCAATGCCATTGCAGCACGGAAAGAGATGTATTGAAATACTCCTGCTCCGGGAACATCAAATTGTTTGTCTAAAAAATCGAATAAGTAGTAGAACATATATTATTTCTCAAATAATTTTAAGTTTTCCTGTAGCACTTGCATGTCGTCAAAATCATGCTTTACTCCTTTTATTTCCTGATACTTTTCATGTCCTTTTCCTGCAATCAGAATAATGTCTCCCGGTTTTGCATAAGAACATGCTGTTTTAATTGCTTCACTTCTATCGGTGATAGAAATTGTTTTTTTATTATTCACAGCATCAACACCTTTTTGCATCTGCTTAATAATCTCTTCAGGATTTTCACTTCTAGGATTATCAGAAGTAAGAATTACTTTATTACTTAAATCACAAGCAATTTTTGCCATCATCGGGCGCTTAGCTGCATCTCTGTCTCCACCACACCCAACGACAGTTATAACTTGTTCATTTCCTGTGCGGATATCCATGATTGTTTTCAAAACATTTACCAATGCATCCGGAGTATGAGCATAATCTACAATTCCAATAACACCTTCATCGGTGCGGATGTATTGAAAGCGACCTTCAACAGATGTTAATGAGCTTAAAGTTGTTAGGACATTTGTTTTATCTTCTTTCAATAAAAGTGCAGTTGCATACACCGCTAATAAATTGTAAGCATTAAAACTTCCGATAAGTTTGCTCCACACTTCCTGATTATCAATATTCAAAAGCAATCCGCTGAATTGATTTTCCACCACTTTACATTTGTAATCTGCCATCGAACGAAGCGAGTATGTTTTTTTAGTTGCTTTGGTATTTTGCAACATCACATCTCCATTCGCATCATCTTTGTTTGTGAGTGCAAAAGCATTATTTCCTAACAAATCGAAGAAGCGTTTTTTTGCTTTGATGTATTCGTCAAATGTTTTGTGATAATCTAAATGATCATGAGTGATATTTGTAAAAACTCCACCAGTGAAAACTACTCCTGCTATACGATTTTGAACAACTGCATGAGAACTCACTTCCATAAAACAGTGCGTACAACCTTTGTCTACCATCTGTTTCAAGAGCGCATTCAATTGAATAGCATCCGGAGTAGTATGTGTTGCAACTTGTACATCGTTGTTGATTTGATTTTTTACAGTCGACAACAAGCCAACTTTATAACCTAATTTTTTAAAGAGATTAAACAGTAAAGAAACAGTTGTAGTTTTTCCATTTGTTCCGGTAACGCCAACCAATTTTAATTTCTCAGATGGATTATCATAAAAATTAGAAGCAATAATTCCTAATGCAGCAGAAGTATCTTTTACTTTTACATAGGTTACTTTATCATTTATTTCAGAAGGAAACTCTTCACACAAAATACCAATAGCGCCTTTTGAAATCACATCGTTGATATATGCGTGTCCGTCATTCTGAGTTCCTTTAACAGCAATAAACAAACTATCTTTTTCAATTTTGCGTGAATCAAAAGTCAAAGCAGTAATCGCCACATTGGTTGAACCAACTACTTCAATGATTCCTGCTTTATATAATATGTCTTTTAGCAACTTCATAATTATATCAACTGTAATACTATTTGTGATCCTTTAATAAATGGTGTTCCGGCAGTTAATGATTGTGATGCTACTGCTCCGCTGCCAATTAATTTTACTCTCATTCCATTGTTTTCTAATAAATACAAAACATCTCTTGCAGTCATTCCAATTAAATTTGGAACAATTCCTTTTTTCAATATTTCTTCATGGTCTCTTGTAGAAAGAGAAACAGAAAGTGAATCGTTGGATGAAGCAACCCAATCTGAATTTTCATCATCCGAATTATTTCTCACTTTTAATGTTGAAAGAACATTTTCAATATCCGGTTGATATCCGCATTTTACTTTCGGTGCTTTCAAAGCAAATTGTGGTTGAACATGATTGATCTCTTTGTGGATTTCCAAACTCGTTGAATAAACTTTATCAGCCACATCTTTGAAAACCGGACCAGCTACTGCTCCGCCATAATAAGAATCTCCACTAGGAGCACTTACAACAACTATACATGCATATTTAGGATTGTCAGCAGGAAAATATCCTACGAAAGATGCTTGATATGTCATCTTACCATTCACCATTCCCATTTGGGCTGTTCCTGTTTTTCCAGCAATTTGATAATCTGCTGCAGCTAAACTTTTTGCTGTTCCATTTAACACAACTCCTTCCATCATCGTTCTAGCTTTTGCAACAGTTGCTTTCGAACAGATTGCAGGATTGATTACTTCCGGTTCAAAAACTTTAATTGCTTTTCCACGTTTGCGAATTTCTTTTACAAACATTGGCCGCATCATTTTTCCATCGTTTGCAACTGCTGCATAAAAATTTAAAATTTGCAAAGGAGTAATTCTTGTTTCATATCCATAACTTATCCATTGCAATGAAATTTGCGACCAGCTATTATCCTCTGTATTTTTAATGTATGGCTTACCTTCTCCCGGAATTGGAATGTTCAAAGGCTCATTCAAATTCATCTTGTATAATCTGTCGATGTATTTTTGTGGCTCTTTTGAATAGTAGCGTGAAATCACTTTTGTAACACCTACATTAGATGATAATTCAAAAACTTCCTGAACAGTGATTTTACTTTTTTCTGGTGGATGAGAATCTGCAACTCGTTCATTGCTATAATAACAAACACCATTTCCGATATCAACTACTTCGTTCAGACTCACATTAAAATCTTCCATCACAGCAACTAAAGAAGGAAGTTTGAATGTTGAACCAGGTACAGTAGCTACACCAACTGCATAATTCAAATTCTCAGCATACGTAGAATCTTTTGTGCGTTTTAAATTTGCTATTGCTTTTACTTCCCCTGTTTTTATTTCCATCAACACCAAACAACCATGATCTGCACCGTGTTTTTTCAAAGAATTCATCAAAGAGTTTTCTGCAACATCCTGCACATTGATATCAATCGTAGAAACAATATCATTTCCATCTTCCGGATCAATCTCGTTGTCATCATTAATCGGACGCCAAACATTTCCAGCTATTTTTTGCATCCAACGCTGACCGCTCTTTCCTTGAAGAACACTGTCAAAAGCTACTTCCAGACCATAAGATTTTCCTGTTCCGTTTTCATTTACTTTTCCAATAGTACGCGCTGCTAAAAACTGGAAAGGACGTTCACGTTTATTTGTTTGCAGATAAACAAATCCTCCACGATTTTTTCCTCTGCGGAGAATCGGGAACTTTTTCATTTTCTGTAAATCGGTATAGGAAACATTGCGGTGAAGCACAACCCATCTGTCGCCACCTTTGCGTGCTTTCACCAATGATTTTCTATAATCTTTGTAGGATTTGTCTTTAAACAAATTTGCCAGACACAAGGAAAGTGAATCAACATTGTCGTAGAAAAAGTCTTTTGAAATAGCTTCAGTATTTACATCCATTCCTACTTCGAAATAAGGCAAGGAAGTAGCCAATAAACTTCCGTTGGCATCATAGATGTTGCCACGTACTGCTTCTATATCAAAAAACTTGGTTGAGAAACGTTCCGCTTGAGCTCTAAGCTCTTCTCCTTCAGAAAATTGTATGATAAAAATTTTGGAAATAATAGCGACACCAAAGAGGCATATAAAAAAATATATGAGATATACACGCCACAGTATGTCTTTTTTAACTTCCAACGATCTTAATCTACTTTTGAGTTTGTTTTAACTGTTTGTACTAAAATTTTTTTAGGAGGCACCACCGACTCCTTTATTCCTGTAGCTTTTTCAGCCAATGCTTTTGCAACTTCTGTTTGTTTGCTTTTTATTACTAATGAATCTTTTACAACTATATATTGTGTTTGTAATTCTTTTAGTTCATTTGTCAAGCGATTTAATTTTCTTACTTGATCATCATCATAATATCCTTTAGCGATATAACACACTGCTAGAAATGACAAAAAGAATATGAACGGCAACTTCTTCAGAGTAGCTTCTTTAGAAAGAAAACTTCCGCTTACAACATTCGCTACAGAGCGCACCATCTTATTTTCCTTTACAGGCTTTTGAGATTTTGGCTCTTCTGCTTTTGGTTGTTCTTTGAACTTGTTTGTCATTTTATTTTTTTTCTGCTATTCTCAACTTTGCACTTCTGGCTCTGCTGTTTATTTCATTCTCTTCTGCACTTGGCACAATCGGTTTTCTTGTTATTTGTTTGAAAGGCGTCAATTGATTTCCATAAAAATCTTTTTCTACTTCACCTTCAAACTTTCCACTTCTCATAATGTTCTTTACCAATCTATCTTCCAATGAGTGATAAGAAATCACTACTAATCTTCCTCCCGGTTTTAACACTTCTAAACTTTGTGTTAATAGTTCTTGCAACACATCTAACTCTTTGTTCACTTCAATTCTTAAAGCCTGAAACACCTGAGCGTAATATTGATTCTCTCTTCCCTTCTTCACACATTTTGTAATCATCACTTTCAGATCGTTTACAGTATCAATGTGTTTTTCTTTTCTGTTGTGAAAAATGATGGATGCCAGATATCCGGCATTATCAACTTCTCCGTACAGTTTGAAAATCCGTTTCAACTCTTCTTCACTGTAAGTATTTAAAACATCAGCAGCTGTTTGTTTTCCGTTTTGATCCATCCGCATATCCAACTTTGCATTAAAGCGGGTAGAGAATCCTCTTTCTGCTTCGTCAAACTGGTGCGATGAAACACCTAAGTCGGCCAGCAAACCATCAATTGGAAGTGCATTGTACATTTTCAAAAAATTTTTCAGATACCTGAAATTTTGTTTGATGAGTACAAATCGTTCGTCATCGATTTTGTTTTTCACTGCATCATCATCCTGATCAAAAGCATACAACTTTCCGGTTGTTAAATGCTTCAAGATTTCCCGGGAATGCCCTCCTCCACCAAATGTCACATCCACATATATTCCCCCAGGATTGATGTTTAAACCTTCAATACATTCTTTTAAAAGAACTGGATTATGATACTCCATCTTTGTTATCGTTGTTTGATGGGGTGATTCCACCCATTACATCTTCAGCAAGTTTTTCAAAGTTTGCAGTACCGCTATTAATAAATTTCTCGTAACCTTTTTTATCCCAGATTTCAATTCGATCTCCAGCTGCTGCCATCACAATATTTTTGTTCATCCCCGCAAACGACATCATATCTTTTGAAATCAACAATCGCCCTGAAGCATCTAATTCAACAGGCACAACACCATAGTTGAACATCCGGATGAACTCTACATTTTTCTTTACAAACTTGTTCAGCTTATTTACCTCTTTCACCATTTCCTTCCAAGTGCCCATTGGATAAAGCTCTAGCGACTTGCTAAAAATGCTTCGTTTCATCACAAAACCAGCCTTCAACTCCTTTGTGAGCTGCTTCTTGAAGGCAACAGGAAGCATTACGCGTCCTTTCGCATCAGCATTGCACTCATATACTCCAAACAGGCTATTCATTATGGTTTTATCCTTTAAGCTGTAAAAATAAAAACAATTTTCCCACTTTTTACCACAATTTACCACTTTGTTGAAAACTTTCTGTTTTTAAACAAATTTCTATGTCGAATTTTCATAAACTATTTGCGAAATAAAAATGAAATAAATGCCTTAAAACATCTATAAATAAAGAGATACAAGAAATATGAATTTTAAATAAAAAAGACATTTTGGGCTGGTGGAAGAAAAATTAGCCTCTAAGAACTTCCTGAAATTTGTCAAAAATGATATTCGCAGGAATGAAATTGAAAAACTATCTTTACGCGTGCTAAAAAAACAGTCGTATACACTTCCTCTTATCTCTCAAACTATCAATATTGATGGGCTTAGTGAGCAATATGACAGAGTGTGTATTTTTGATTCGAATGAAAATAATAACGACAAAAAACACATCTTATCTTCCAAACTAGTTGCTATTGGCTCAACTCAGGAATTATGCATCTACAATTCTCAAAATGCATTAACTGAACTGCAGCATTTTTATGATCAAAAAAAGGGTTGGTTATTCGGTTACATTACTTATGATCTGAAAAACGAAATTGAAAACCTTAGCTCTGAAAACATAGATAAATTAGGCTTTCCAATACTTCAGTTTTTTTCTCCTCAAGTAGTTTTACAAGTAGAAAATGAAACTGTTTCTGTTTTTTATAACGATGAATTTGTCTCCGAAAATGAAGCAAAAAAAGCATTTGAAATTACTTTTTCTCAAAAAACTCAAAAAGAGACTAAAAGTTCAGTGAAAATTGAAATTCAGTCGAAAATCACAAAAACAGATTACCTGCATTCGGTAGAAAAATTAAAAACTCATATTCGTAAAGGAGATATTTATGAAGTAAATTTTTGTCAGGAATTTTTTGCAGAAAATGTTGCATTGAATACTACAGCTATTTACACAAAATTAAATGCTATTTCCGGAGCTCCGTTTTCGGCATACTGCAAATTTGGAAAGCATTATTTAATGAGTGCTAGTCCTGAACGGTTTTTACAAAAACGCTCGAATAAGCTTATTTCTCAGCCTATTAAAGGAACTATTAAACGTTCTGAAAATAAAAAAGAGGACGAGCAATTAAAAACAGAGTTGCTGAATAATACAAAAGAGAGAAGTGAAAATGTAATGATTGTGGACTTAGTGAGAAATGATTTTTCCAGAATCGCAAAAAGAGGTAGTGTGAGTGTAGATGAATTGTTTGGAATTTATTCTTTCAAACAAGTGCATCAAATGATTTCTACTGTTAGCTGCGAAATTGATTCCTCTGTTTCTTTTACAGAAATTTTAAAAGCTATGTTTCCTATGGGATCTATGACAGGCGCACCGAAAATTAGTGCCATGAAACTTATTGAAGAACACGAAAGCACCAAGCGAGGTTTATATTCGGGAGCAGTTGGATACATTTCTCCTGATGGTGATTTTGATTTTAATGTGGTTATCAGAAGTATTTTATACAACTCAGACAACAAGTATGTATCATTTATGGTTGGAAGTGCGATTACTGACAAATCTCAAGCAGAATTAGAATACGAAGAGTGCTTGTTGAAGGCGAAAGCGATGTTCGAAACCCTACGAATTACGAATTAAAACGAATTACGAATTGCTATATATTAAGCTTATCATAAGCGAAATCCATTCCCCTCTAGAGAGGGGTTAGGGGTGTGTAGAAATGTAAATAGATAGCTATAAAAATTTAACTTTGTCGAATGCTTAATTTATTCACAACATACATTAAAAAAGAAAAACTGTTTTCAAAAACGGATACGATTTTATTGACTGTAAGTGGTGGAATTGATTCTGTTGTAATGTGTGAATTGTTTAAACAGGCAGGATATAAATTCGGAATTGCACATTGCAATTTTCAATTACGAGGAGATGAAAGTGAAGGAGATGAAAATTTTGTTGAAGAATTAGCAGAAAAATACGGAGTTAAATTTCATTCAGTTTCTTTTGACACCTCCACATTTGCAAAAAAAAATAAATTATCCATTCAAGTTGCTGCAAGAAAATTACGTTATGAATGGTTTGAAGAAATCAGAACACAATTTGATTATTCATTTATTGCAACAGCACACCACCAAGACGATTCCATTGAAACTTTTTTTATCAATTTAATAAGAGGGACTGGGATTGCAGGATTGCATGGGATTTTACCGAAACAAAATAATATTATTCGGCCTCTGCTTTTTACAAACAAAAATCAAATTGAAATTTTTGCAAAAAAGAATAAACTAAAACACAGAGAAGACAGTAGCAATGCTTCAGATAAATATTTGAGAAATAAAATCAGACATCAACTGATTCCACTTTTGAAAGAATTGAATCCGGATATTTCTAAAACGATTTCGGAAGACATTCAACGACTAAGTGGCACCGAAAAAGTTTACAAAAAAGAGATTGAAAACAAGCGTTCCAAAATTATCAAACAAGATAAAAACGAAATTCTGATCTCTATTAAGGAATTAAAAAAACTAAACCCGATTGAATCTTATTTGTTTGAATTTTTATATCCCTTTGGATTTAATTCAACTATGGTAGATGAAATTATTGAAAGTTTAAACGGGCAATCAGGGAAGCAGTTTTTTTCTGCAACACATCGGTTGATTAAGGATAGAGATTTTCTTTTAATAGAATCAAGGCGTAAGACTCAAGAATCAAGACAACAAAACGAAGAAAGTCATCGCATCAAAAAAAATCAGAAAAATTTAACTATTGATGGGCTGAAATTAAAATTCAAAATAATCGCAAAAACTCCTAACCTGCCTACCGGTCAGGCAGGCTCCAAACTCCAAACTCCAAACTCAAAAACGAATATCGATTTCGATAAACTTCAGTTTCCATTAGAAATCCGTAAGTGGGAAAAAGGAGACAGTTTCCACCCTTTAGGAATGAATGGCAAAAAAAAGTTAAGCGATTTTTTTATCGACAAGAAAATTTCCATTTCTGAAAAAGAAAATACCTGGTTGCTGACTTCAAAAAATCAAATTGTTTGGGTAATTGGATTGAGATTGGATGATCGTTTTAAAGTTACAGATAAAACGAAGAAAATATATTTTGTAGAACGGGTTTAGTTCTTAACTTTGAAGCACAATGCAGGAAGAAATCCTTTTTGAAGAAAAACAATACATCGGCTATAATAAATGGTCGATTCTTTGGCGTACCGTTTTGGCTATGTTTTGTTTCGTGCTTTATTATTGGAGCGAAAACCCAAAACCGGTTGATGTTGCAATGGTAGAAATCCCAGCTTCTCCAGTAGACGAAAATTCTGGACAACTTTTCTTTTTAATGGGCATTATATTAATGGCCCTGTCTCTGATTTTAATCTTTGTTTTGCATATTCATACTAAAATTATAGGAAACAGTTTGATTTTGGATGGATTGTGGACATCCAGAAAAGTTAAGATTGACCTTAGTAATATAGTAGAGGCAAAAAAAGTGAAATACAGCAAATATTTGCTCAACCGACCTGTTTATAACCTTCATTTTAAGAACAAAATCCGCTTTTTTACACAGGGTAATGACGCCTTAGAATTGACTGATAAAGATGGCTTGAAATACCGCATTGGCAGTCAGAAATCCGATGAATTTTTGAAGGTCTTAATTGACCTGACTCCTAATAACAAGTCATAAAAAGATTTGCACAATTTGTAACGCAATCTTAATTTGCTCGTAGAATTACATTGTCTTTGATTTAATTTAACTAATTAAACGCTCTCGCCATGACAAACGCTACCAAACCAACTCCAGTTTTGATTGAAAAAGAGAATATCAGCGGATTAAAGTTTCCGGATACTGATGTTCTAACATCAAAAGAAGAAATACAAATGCGATTTTCCAATCTTGAAAGAGCTTTAAAATTGGGAAACCTCGAACACAATAAGATCAAAATAATTTTCGAAGATTCGGAAGGTATAAAACAAGTGAATACCACCGTTTGGGGTGTTACCGATAAACGTGTAATACTAAAGCAAGGAGTGGTTATTCCAATTCACCGGATACACGAAGCCATCTAATGCGCTGATTTTTATACTTTTTTTAACACTATTTGGCTATCAATTACTAATAATATTTTGAAAATAGCCCCGATGTTTCGGGGCTATTTTTTTATCTTTACCTCGGTTCAAATAAAAAGTAAATTTCAAAAACTCCTGCATGAAAAATATTATTAGAATTTTTTTATTGTTTTGCATATCTCTTTTATGCACCAATTCAATAGCTCAGATTGAAAAACCTGTCACCTGGAAGTTATCAAGTAAAAAAATAAATAACTGTGATTATGAATTACAATTCACAGGAACCATTAAAGAACATTGGCATGTTTATTCTCTTATCAAAACTGGTGAAGATGGTCCAATGCCTTCTAATGTATTTACAGACAAAAGCAGTGATTACGAAATTTTAGGAAAACCCACTGAAGGAAAGCCTATCAAAATCATGGACAAAGTTTTTGATATGGAGGTTTTATATTTTGAGAATACAGTAACATTTAAACAAAAAATCAGACTAAAAGCGAATAAAGAAGTTATCGTTAAAGGAACCTATGAATACCAGACATGTACTGAAGAAAAATGCGTTTTTGATCCACCTACTCCATTCGAGTTTAAATTAAAAGGAAGTGCTGAATGTGAAAAAAGCATTACTGAAACAAAAGATACAAATACACCTTGCGTGATTGACTCTGCAGCTGTTGCAAAAGCATTTCAATTAGAAAGCAATGTATCCTCAACAGACACCTCATCAAAATCAACTACTGAAATTAATTCAGAACCAATTACTACAACAACAGCAAATGCCGAAGATCCTTGGTGGATTATCTTTTTATTAGGTTGCTTGGCGGGATTCTCTGCATTACTTACACCTTGTGTGTTTCCTATGATTCCAATGACAGTTAGCTTTTTTACAAAAAGAAGCAAAACAAAAAAAGAAGGAATAAAAAATGCACTTATTTATTCATTATCTATTATTGCCATCTATACAACTATTGGAATTTTATTTACAGTAATTTTTGGAGTAGATGCACTTCATGCAATGTCTACTAATGTATGGTTCAATCTCTTTTTCTTTTTAATGCTACTTGTTTTTGCAATCTCCTTTTTAGGAGGATTTGAAATTGTGCTTCCTTCAGCATTTGTAAATAAAATGGATGCAAAGAGTGATAAAGGCGGATTGATTGGAATTTTCTTCATGGCATTTACATTGGCTTTAGTTTCTTTTTCTTGTACAAGTGCTTTTATTGGACCTTTGCTTTTTAGTGCAGGAGCTACGGGTAATTTGTCAGGACCATTTTGGGGTATGCTTGGTTTTTCTTCAGCACTTGCATTACCATTTGGATTATTTGCTGCTTTTCCAGGTTGGCTAAACTCTTTACCAAAATCTGGTGGTTGGTTAAATTCAGTTAAGGTTACCTTGGGATTTTTAGAACTAGCACTTGCATTTAAATTTGCTTCCAATGCAGATTTAGTTGTGCAAGCGGGAATACTAACTCGTGAAGTATTTATTACAATATGGATAGTAATATTTGGTTTACTTGGCATATACTTAATGGGATGGTTTAAACTTTCACATGATAGCGATCTAAAACATCTTTCTGTGACAAGATTGTTTTTTGCAATTACTGCATTATCATTTACCATTTATTTAATTCCAGGGTTATGGGGTGCTCCGCTAAAAATAATTAGCGGTTTTCCACCACCTGATTTTTATAGCGAATCGCCTAATGGTTTTGGAGGTTCTCAAAATGCTCTGCCTGTAACTATAGGAACTACAGAAACTCATGCAAAAAATAAAAAAGGACACTGCCCTAATAACTTGCCTTGTTTCCATGATTATGATGAAGCATTAGCTTACGCAAAAAAAGTTGGAAAACCTTTAATGATTGACTTTACTGGTTGGGCATGTGTAAATTGTCGGAAAATGGAATCGCAAGTTTGGCCAGATCCAGAAGTTGATAAACGCATTCGAAATGAAGTTGTTTTAGTTTCATTATATGTAGATGACAAAACTAAACTTCCTACTGAACAACAATCAGTTAAAAAATTGGGGAATTCAGACTTTACTGTTAATACAATTGGAACGAAATGGGCATACATGCAAGCCTTAAAGTATGAAACCAATTCTCAGCCGCAATATATTTTAGTTGATCACAATGAACAAATGCTAACGAAAGCTACTGCACATTACGACCCAGACATAAGCAAATATGTTAATTGGTTAGATGAAGGCATAAATGAATTCAAAAAGCGTACAGGTAAATAAACCTCACCCCAACCCCTCTCCAAAATGGAGAGGGGCTTTATGATTTATCTCAGTATTCCCAACACTTATCGATATTCCTTTTAATTGTAATCATTAATGCATATATTTGTTTATCAAACTTATATTGCATGAGCATCAAAAAAATTACTATACTTTTTATTATTATAGGATTTGCTGCAGGATTTAAATTTATGAATTCGGCTTCCTCAAAAAGTCCTGCTTTAAAATTCCACACGCAATCACAATTAGATGCTTATAAAGGAATTCCAACGAGAGCGCCAATTGCACCCGGAGAATATTTTTTGCCATCGTTCAGCTGCAGAGGTTGTCATGGATACGATTCAGCACAAGTAGCAAATATTAACGAAGCGGGCGAAGATGTAAATTTAGTTGATCGTTGGGAAAGCTCTATGATGGCATTATCAGCAAAAGACCCTTTTTGGAGAGCAAAAGTTAGTCATGAAATAACGCTTAATCCTGCTCATGCCGGTCCCTTACAAAATAAATGTTTGGATTGTCATGCTCCAATGGGAGCGTACACTTCTCAATTTAAAGGAAATCCATTTTATGGCTTAACAGATTTAGTAACTGATTCACTTGGATTAGATGGTGTGTCCTGCGGTGCTTGTCATGCGATTGCACCTAGTGTTGGTTATACCTATTCCGGAATAATTCCATACGATACCAACGATGTTGAATATGGTCCGTTTACTGCGCCATTTGTTGCACCAATGCAATTATATGAAGGACTTACCCCTGTTTACAGTCCGCATATGGACGATGCTAAAGTTTGTTCTTCTTGTCATACACTTATAACTGAGTCAGTTGATTTAGCCGGTAATTATACCGGAGGATATTTTGTTGAGCAAGCTACTTTTCATGAATATAAAAATTCTGATTATCCTGGTAACAGTATAAAATGTCAGACTTGTCACATGCCTCAGTTAATTGATCCGATTCATATTGCGAACGGCAATACAAGTTTACCACAACGTTTTCCATTCAATCAACACGTTTTTGCCGGAGCAAATTTGTTCATGCTTAATTTGATCAAAACCAACAGAGGTCCATTGGGAGTTTATGTTCCTGATAAAAGTTTTGATTCTACCATTGTTGCAACAACTGCTATGCTTCAACAACAAACATTGGATTTTGATTTACAAATGGTAAGTGTTACGAGTGATACTGCATTTTTTAAGGTAATGTTGAAAAACAAAGCGGGACATAAATTTCCTTCGGGTTATCCTTCCCGCAGAGCGGTTTTACAATTTGTCGTGATTGATGGTGCAGGCGATACTGTTTTCCAAACGGGTATTTTCAATAATCAATATCGTGTGATTGGTGAAAGTTCAAATTTCGAAATACATCACAATACACTAAATCAATCCCATGTTCCTCAAATTTATGAATTGGTTCCCGGTGATGTTGGAGGCAATTTCACATCCGTTTTAGAAAGAGCTGCAATACTCTTAAAAGACAATAGAATTCCGCCATTGGGCTTTAACTCATTATCATCTGTTTATGATACAGTTACTGTTTCGGCTGATGCTAATGCTGATGCTGACTTTAACAAAGTAGCTTCTGTTGAAGGAAGCGGTGTTGATTGGGTACATTTTGCAGTTCCTTTGGCCGGAGCGGTAGGAAATATTAATATTAAATCAAAAGTTTATTATCAGTCGGTGCCGCCAAAATGGGTGGATGAAATGTTTACCTACAGCACACCAGAAATAAACACTTTTCAAACCATGTATAATGCAGCGGACCAAACACCTGTTTTGGTGGCTCAGGATAGCTTAAACAATGTACTTATTCCTCTTGGAGTAAATACTTATTCCCCAAAACAGGATGTGACTGCCTGGCCAACTATATCAATGGATGGAAGGGTTTTTGTGACTTCAGAATATGGTGTTTTAATAAAAAACATCGAAATATTTGATGCAAACGGAAAATTGCAGTCGCAGCACCCTAACATGGGCTTTCAATCAAGCATGAGCCTTTATTTACCGGCTTCTTCGGGGATATATTATTTAAAAATAACTACCGGAACTAAAATAGTCTATAAAAAAGTTGTAAAATCATAATAAAAAGCTTTACTTTATTCATCTCTAAACTAAATTTAATAACCTTTTTAAACAAAAACAGTAACCATGATAAAAACTACTTTCCACAAGTCGTTAGTTATTACGTCAGCTTGTATTTTGGGGGCACTTAGCACCAATGCACAATTTGGCTTTACTAATTCGAACAGCTTAACTCCCATCGCAACGCATAGTGGTTGTGCAATTTCAGTTGTTGACGTTAATAACGATGGTCTTGACGATATCGTTAAAATGGATCAATCAGATGTTTTAATAGTTGATTTACAAAGTCAAGGCGGAACCTATACCCGCTATAATTTAGGTACAATCACAGGCGGCACAAACGTTTGGGGAATGGCACTTGCTGATGTGGATCACAATGGTTGGAAAGATGTTGCTACAGGAACAAATGGTACTATGTACTTAGTGAAATTATCTTGGTCAGGCAGTACTATCACAAAAACTCAAACAACTTTAGCTGGTTCATACTTCGTTCAAAGTATCACTTTTGGTGATTTTGATAATGATGGTTGGGCTGATTTAGCTGTATGTGATGACAATGATTACATGAAAATTTATAAAAACAATTCTGGTACAATGGCATTAACAACTACCTTAATTGATACTGAAATTAATCCGGGTATGACATACAGTGGCGACCCTTACGATTCAGGAAATTATGGTTGCGTTTGGTTAGACATTGATAATGATGGAGATTTAGATCTTTATACTGCTCATTGCCGTCAAAGTACTTCAAGTTATACTGACCAAAGAAGAAGAGACCGTTTGTTCGTTAACAATGCAGGGGTGTTTACTGAAAATGCTGCATCTACCGGACTTGAACTTCCAGGAAACTTTAAACAAACATGGACAACCAGTTTTGGGGATTTAGATAATGATGGTGATCAAGATGTTGTTATGACAAATCATGATGAGAACAGCCAAATTTATATGAACAACGGATCTGGCGTTTTCACTGATGCTACAGCTGGTTCTGGTTTTTCTACTACCTTCAATGCAATCGAATCAATTGTGGAAGATTTTGATAACGATGGATATTTGGATATTTTAATTTCAGGTCCAAATTTAGTTATGTATAAAAATAACGGAAACGGAACTTACACTGCTCTTTCTGGAGTATTCGGTGGCGCAATGACCGATTTCTTATCTTTTGCAACAGGAGATTTAAATCACGATGGATTTGTTGATTTAGTTGCTTCTTACGGAAACGTATACAATACACCTTCTACAACAGATGATGTATTGTGGTTAAACAATAAAAACTCAAATCACTTTATCAATTTTAATTTAACAGGTACTGTTAGTAATCAAAATGCTATTGGTGCAAAAGTTACTATTACAGGTTCTTTTGGAACACAAGTACGTGAAGTAAGAGCCGGAGAAACTTATGGAACTGCAAACTCAATGCAGTTACACTTTGGATTAGGTTCTGCAACAACAATTACATCTGCTGTAATTGAATGGCCTGCTGGTGGAACAACAACATTTGGAACGTTAAGTGCTGATCAATTTGTAACTGTTGTGGAAAGCGGTTGCTCTATCACAAATAACGTAATCCCTGGTCCGTATGCATTTTGTACTGCTGGTTCTGTTACATTAACTGCTCCTGCAGGATACACTTCATATTTGTGGTCAAATGGTGCTACTACTTCTTCAATTGTTGTTAGTACAACCGGAAACTACAATGTTAAAGTTACAAATGCAGCAGGCTGTACAAACCTTTCACCAACTGTAACAACTGTATTAAATCCAAACGAAACTCCAGTAGTTACTTCATCCGGAGCAAACACATGTGCTGGAACATTAACGTTATCAAGTACAACTGCTTCGGCTTATAGCTGGACTGGTCCTTCGGGATTTACAGCTTCAACACAAACTATTAATCCTCCAACATCAGGAACATATTCATTAACAACAACAGGTTTATGTCAAAACTGGACAGCAACACCAACTGTTGTTTCTGTTCTTGCTGCTCCTAGTCCAACAGGAACAGGTGCAACAGGTCCCGGCCCTGCAACATTTAATTTAAGTGCTGCCGGTTCAGGTGGAACTATAAATTGGTATGCAGCTTCAACAGGTGGTTCTTCACTTGCAACCGGAACTGCTTATACAACTCCTACAATTAGCACTACAACTACTTATTATATTGATGAAACAACAAACTATCCTGGCTCTATCAATAATGGTGGAAGACCAAATGGTTCCGGTTCAGGAACAAGTGGTGTGAATGGGGGACTTGATTTTGATGTACTTGCTGCTTGTACATTAACTTCAGTAAAAGTTTATGCTACTACAACTGGAGCTCGTACAATTCAATTACGCGATAACACAGGAACTGTAATTAATACTTTTACAACTGCAAGTTTACCTATTGACTCTTCAGTTATTACTTTGAATTTCCCATTAACTCCTGGAACAGGATACCGCTTAACTCAACCATCTTCTCCTTCATTAAGAAGAAACAATTCCGGTGTAAGTTATCCTTATACAACTCCAGGTTATGTTACTGTAACAAATGGATGGACAGGTACAACAACTAGTTCAACTGCTTATTATTACTATTACGATTGGAAAATTACAACTCCTAACTTTGATTGCGTGAGCTCTCCAAGAGTACCGGTTACTGCAACAGTATCAACTACAACAGGAATTACCGCTGCTGCTGAAAACAATGGTGTTGCAATTTATCCAAATCCTGCAAGCTCTACTGTGAATGTAGAATTTGGTTACAACATGAATTCATTAACGGTTGTTGAAATAACAGATGTAACAGGAAGATTAGTTAAAACACATTCAATCTCAAATCCTATTCAAGGACAAGTAGTGAATGTTGATGTAGCTGATTTAAATTCTGGTTCATACATGATTACCATTAAAAATGATACTCAAAAATTAGTTCAAAAATTAGTTTTGGCTAAGTAAGAGGATTAGAATAATTTTAAAAAGGCTTTCTCAGAAATGAGGAAGCCTTTTTTGTTTTTAATAAATAAAAGGAAACAAGAAAAAGTAAAAACTTCCTCCTATATTAGCATAACCTAAATATAGGAAGAAGTTTTTGAAAACGAATAACCGACAAATAGAAGAGAAATGACAAAACTAAATTTTTCAATTCCAGAAAAAATAAATTTAAAAACTAACTCTGACTTTAATGAAGTTTGGTTACAAAACAGAATTGCCGAGAACCCGCAAATATTGGGCCTTGGTGAACTTGAGCTAATAGACAGAGAAAGAAAACAGCACAAAGCTGGGCGACTAGATTTGCTTTTGGCGGACTTCGACAATAATGCAAGATATGAAGTTGAAATTCAACTTGGACAAACAGACGAAAGCCACATAATCAGATGCATTGAATATTGGGACATTGAAAAAAGACGCTACCCACAGTATGATCATTGTGCAGTTTTAATTGCAGAGGACATTACAAGCCGATTCTTAAATGTTTTAAGTCTGTTCAATGGACAAATTCCTTTAATAATTATACAAATCAATGCTTTGAAAGTTGGGGACAACATTGTTTTGCATTTTGTTAAAGTAATGGACAGATTTGCTCTAAGAAATGATGACATAATTGAAAGTAAATTAGTAGAAACGGATAGAAATTATTGGAACGCTCGCTCGACACCAAAAAATGTTGAAATAGTGGACAATCTTTTGGAAATAATTAATGAGAAAGCAGAGCCAAAACAAAATCTCAATTACAATAAATACTATATCGGACTATCGGACGGAACAAAATCACGAAATTTTATTCACTTTAAGCCAAAGAAAAAATTTACAAATGTGTTATAGGAAATAGACAATCATAATGACTGGACCCAAAAATTAGAGGACGAAGGAATAGCCGCTGTTACCAGAGACAAATGGTTGCGAATGACTTTAACTCCATCAAATCTTGACAAGAATAAAAATTTAATAACAGAAATTATTCAGTCAACTGTAGACCTTTATAACAAAGAATAAAAACCTAACACTAACAGCGGCTTAGCGTTATGCAGGCATTCAAGAAAATGGAGTGCGGATTTCCAAATAAGCATTTGTCTTGCCGACCAATACTTCTCCGAAAATCCGCACTACGCCAAGTCACAAACCGTTTATAACAAAAAAGCCTCTTAGTTTCACTAAGGGGCTTTCTATTTATAATTATTATTTCCTAATCATCTGTAGGTTCTGCAGCTTTTACAAATCCTGCTTTTTTCGGTTTTATCTTTTTTACGAAAAGAACATTTATTAAATCGCTTTCCATAGTTAAAAGTGGACTCGACATTCCGTTTGTGATAATTAAAGGCACATTTTCGTAACGTGCTTTTCTTTTGATTTGTTCAAATGTGCCATCTTCCAATTTGATGTACATTGTAGTAACTTTTCCGTCTTTCACATCACATTTTCCATTATAGCATTCAGCATCCGAACCACTTCTTATAGAAATAATTACATCTGCATAAGTTCCATCCGCCACATCTTCGGCTCCACGGTCTTGAAATTTTTGTGCCCATTTAGTATAACAATTATTGTCATCTGTAGCAGGCTTAGTAGGTGCTTGAGCTGTTCCGACAGCTGCCAAAGCTATTATTAGTGTTAGAGTAGTAAAGATTTTTTTCATAGATCCCGATTTGGTTTGGTTCAAAAGTTTGATAAATATATAAATTCCTCGCAATAATTTCAAATGTTATGCCAAAAGACTTAATTTTATGCTTCGAAAACCATAAGTACTATGAGCAAATCATTGATAGAAAACAACCTGAACGAAGCCCAAAAGGTATTACAAGCTTTTATTTCAGAGTCAAAAAATATTGAAGCCATTGAAAAAGCGGGGAAATTACTTTCTGAGGCTTTCAAAAAAGGCAACAAAGTAATTTCCTGTGGCAATGGAGGTTCAATGTGTGATGCCATGCATTTTGCAGAAGAATTAAGCGGCCGTTTTCGGGATGACAGAAAAGCTTTACCTGCAATTTCTATTTCAGATCCATCTCATATTTCCTGTGTAGGAAATGATTATGGTTATGATAAAGTATTTTCTAGATACATAGAAGCATTGGGGAATAAAGGAGATATTTTATTGGCGATAAGCACCAGCGGAAATTCCAAGAATGTAATTAATGCTATCACGGCAGCAAAAGAAAAAGGAATGTTGGTTATTGGATTAACAGGAAAAGATGGAGGAAAAATAGCAGGATGGTGTGATGTAGAGATTCGTGCTCCACATAGTGAATATGCTGACAGAGCTCAAGAGATTCACATTAAGGTGATTCATTCTCTAATACATTATGTAGAGGCTTCTTTATAAAAAACCAAAATCATTTAAATAAAAAATCCCCCACGCATATCGCATGGGGGATTTTTAGTATCAACTAATTTTGAATTATTGTCTTACGAATTTCAATACCGAAGTATTTCCATCAATAGTAACATTTACAAAATAAATTCCGGCTGTATATGGAGTCATGTCAACAGGCAATAACATTGCACCGTTTAACTGTCCGTATGATTTTGTTCCAACCAATGAACCATCAACTGCATAAATAGCAACCTGAACATCAGATTCTTTAGCAAGGTTCAAAGAAATTGAAGCAGTACCAGAAGAAGGGTTAGGATAAATACTCACTTGCGCATCCGGTGCATCAGCGATATCATTTATTCCAACACCAAAACCAGCAACATAACCATTTGTAACCGCTTCAGCAATTGTAGTATAATCAGCGTTCTCAATTTTACCAGTTGGGTCAAGCAACATACCTACGATATGAATTTGTGAATCATCATAAGATGCAGGAAGTGTAAAAGAGAAATTCCAAGTAAATACTCCACCAACTCCTGTAGTAGTTCCTTGAGCATTTGGAATTCCTGTAAAGTCAGGACTTTGGAAACGAGCTACGAAATCATAAACCATTTGAGAAGCAGGAACTGGATTAGCCAATAATTCGAATCCACCCATTGGACCTGCACCACCACCAGAATAAGCGTTTGATTGAGCATATCCAGTTGTTCCGGTAACATCATTTTCAGTAATTACACACATCGCTTTGTAGTTTCCTGTTAATGTAGCTTGATTTGTATAAGTTACAGAAACATTTAAAACACGAGTAGTAGTATTATAAGTTGCACCGTTTACAACAAATGCTTTTGGAGCAACAACAATACGAGTTAAGAAATCTGTTTCAATAGCACTTGGATCAACTTCCGGTAAACGATCAACCAAAGCACTTGGGTATCCACCAATTAAAGCACCCATACCTGCATCATAAGCAGTAACTGTCATTGGGTCACCATTGTGAACTGCAATTGGAGCAAAGAATCCTGAATATTTTACATCCATCATATCCATATAAACTGCACCTCTTGGGCACCACTGACACCATGTACCAGTACCTTCTTCAGCAACTACCATTTTACCAGGAGCTGGAGTAACAGGATTTACAACTACTGTAAGTGTATCATCCGTTGCATCACCATCTGCACCACCACCATTTACGTTACTAATGATACATACAAATGTATTTGTACCAGCAACTAAAGTAAAAGGAGTTGTATACGTTTGAATTGTGTTTGCCAATGAAGCTAATGTTAATCCAGTAACGTTTTTCACAACTGGTGCTCCACCGTTTTGAGTAACAGTCAAATCAAATGAATTGATTACACCAGTACCTAAATTACGAACAGTAACAGCAGGGAATCTAGTTGAACCAACCAATCCGTTATCAATATCCAATAAGTTTCCTGCAGCATTTAATGCTGGTAAAACATAAGGAATAACGTCATAAGAAACATCATCAATCCAGAAACTTGCTTGCGCATCAGCTGGATAATAATCGATACCCCAAACTTGGTTACTTGCATTTGACCATGTTCCTTGAGAAACACCATCAATTAATAATTCCCAAGCATTTGAGTTAAAGTTAGCTTTGATTTCTAATTCAAACCATGTTCCTGTTGGAAAAGTACCATTGGCAACAATAGTTCCAGTGTTTTGAACTTGAATAGTCCCACCAGCATTCATCCAGCAATCCAATACATACATTCCACCCATTGTAGAAGTACCTTGAAAATTGAAGTATCCTGTTTTAGCTGCTGGTACTTTAAACCAAGTTTTGAAAGAAAACTGACCAGTATTTAAAGGAGCTCCAGCTGTGAATGGCAAAACAACGTCTTGCGGTCCGCCAGTTGAACTTGTAGAAGAAAAGTAGATCGATTTTGTACCACCTGTTGTATGGTTATCCGTTGTAACAACGTTAGCATCATCAGCGCCACCACCTGCTCCACCCCATGTTCTCCAATCAGGAGACTGTGGCCCTAAAGCAATACCAGCGGTATAAGATTCAAAATCATCAGAGAATGTTTGTGCCTGAACAGCTGTTAAGCTTAGCAAACATCCCAATGTAAGTGTAGCAATTTTTTTCATTGTATTTGGGTTTGATTTGTTGATTTATTTTTGAATAGCTAAAATACAACCAAAAAGCAGAATAAAAAAATTTAAAAGCAAATAATTCTTAGTAATTGATAGGCCAAAAACAGTCGTGTATACCCGGCTATTTTTAGAGGACTTTTGTACATTTGCCACCTACTCCCGAAATTTTATTATTCAATATTTATGCTAGTGAAGACGTATGGCAGTGCCGTTTACGGTATTAATGCCACAACAGTGACGGTGGAGACAAACATCAATCCCGGAGTAAATTTTTTAATGGTTGGACTGCCCGACAGTGCCGTAAAGGAAAGTCAGCAACGCATTGCTGCAGCTCTTAAAAACAATGGGTACAAAATCCCGGGAAAAAGCATAGTCATAAATATGGCTCCAGCCGATATCCGCAAAGAAGGTTCGGCTTATGATTTAACCATTGCAGTTGGAATTTTGGCTGCATCCGAACAAATACTTCCTGAAAAAGTAAGTGAGTATTTGATAATGGGAGAATTGTCTCTCGATGGCGGACTACAACCTATCAAAGGTGTTTTGCCAATCACCATTCAAGCCAGAAAAGAAAATTTCAAAGGCATTATTCTTCCAAAACAAAATGCAGAAGAAGCAGGAATTGTGGATGGAATTGAAGTATACGGAGTAGAAAACATTAAAGAAGTTATTGATTTTTTTAATGGAGATATTGAGCTTGTTCAAACCATCATCAATACAGAAGATGAATTCTTTTCCAAATTAAAAGACACTGAGTTCGATTTTTCGGATGTGAAAGGACAAGAAAATATAAAACGTGCGTTAGAAATTGCAGCATCGGGCGGACACAATTTAATTTTGATTGGACCTCCGGGAGCAGGAAAAACAATGCTTGCGAAGCGGTTGCCAACAATTTTACCTCCAATGAATTTACAGGAAGCTTTGGAAACTACAAAAATTCATAGCGTAGCTGGAAAGATGGGGAAGAACAATGGTTTGGTTTCTATTCGTCCTTTTCGTTCACCTCATCATACTATTTCGGATGTGGCATTAGTAGGTGGAGGTGGCGTTCCTCAACCAGGAGAAATTTCATTGTCGCACAACGGGGTTTTGTTTTTAGATGAATTGCCTGAATTCAAAAGAACTGTTTTGGAAGTAATGCGGCAACCGTTGGAAGACAGAGTGGTAACTATTTCCAGAGCGAAATTTTCTGTAGAATATCCTGCGAGTTTTATGTTGGTTGCATCTATGAATCCTTGTCCATGCGGCTATTACAACCATCCCGAAAAGGAATGTGTTTGTCCTCCGGGAACAGTACAAAAATATTTGAATAAAATATCAGGACCATTATTGGACAGAATAGATATACATGTGGAGGTGACTCCCGTTTCATATAATGAATTAGCAGAAGAACGCAAATCAGAAAAAAGCGAAAAGGTTAGAACTCGCGTAATAAAAGCTAGAGAGGTTCAGGAAAAACGATTTAAAGAAAACAATGGAGTTCATTGCAATGCTCAAATTGGTTCAAAACAATTACGTGAAGTTTGTAAAATAGATGAAGCAGGCAATCAGCTTTTGAAAACCGCTATGGAAAAATTAGGATTGTCAGCCAGAGCTTATGATAGAATATTAAAAGTAGCTCGCACCATTGCTGATTTGGATGAAAGCGAAAACATAGAAACCAACCATTTGGCTGAAGCCATTCAATACAGGAGTTTGGACAGAGAAGGATGGGCAGGATGATAGTTTGGAGTCGGGAGTTCGTAGAATTTTAGAATTAAAAATGGTTCGAAAAAATACTAGTATTATTTTTTACTAATTTAGCTTGCTTTTAAAAACTCAACTAAGTAAAAATTAATTTTCATGCAAAGATATTTTATCGTCCTCTTACTTTTTTTATTCTGTACATATGGAAATGCTCAGAGCAAAAAAAATCCTAAAGAAATAAAAAGAGCTGCAAAGAATTTTTTGGGTTATGAAGATTATAACCGTGCTCTTGTTGAATTGCTTAAACTTTACAAACAAAACAAAAGGGATATACAAACCAATTTAAATATTGGAATTTGTTACCTCAATGTAAATGACGATCGGTCAAAAGCAATTCCTTATTTCGAATTTGTTTTAAATAACGGGGAATATAAAAACGAAGTACTTCTTTATACAGGAATGGCTTATGCCTACCATTATGAATTTGAAAAAGCAATTTCATACTACTATAAATACAGAGAAAAATGTACACCAGAAGAAACAGGATTGGTAGATCATTTTATTGAAAATTGCGAAAACGCAAAAGAGCTTATTAAAAAACCAGTAAATGTTTCCTTCCAAAATCTAGGAAAAGATATTAACACCAAAGCTCCTGATTATTATCCTTTTGTTTCAGGCGATGAAGGAACCTTATATTTTACAACCAGAAGAAGCGCGACAAAAGGTGAAGTTGAAAGTGAAACAGGATATTTTACTTCCGACATTTATGTTTCAAAAGTTGATAAAGGAGAATGGACTAAAGCAAAAAATGCAGGTGCATTAATCAACACAGAAGAAGATGAACAATGTGTGTACATGACTCCCAGTGGAAAAACCATTGTTATTTATATGTTTCATGAAGCGGATTCCGATGAATTGTTTATTTCATCGCTTGCAGGAAAAAAGCAAACTTTACCCGCTCCAACTTTACTTGATGGACCAATAAACAAAGGAGCTCATTTTGATTTGGAAGCATGTATTACAGAGGATGAAAGCATGTTAATTTTTTCAAGTGATCGACCAGGAGGATTTGGTGGTTGTGATTTATATTCAATAAAAAAACTTCCAAATGGCAAGTGGGCTGACCCTGTTAATTTAGGTTCGAAAGTAAATACAAAATACGATGAGAACTTCCCCATGTTTGATGAAAAAACAAACATGCTGTATTTTGCATCTCAAGGTCATACAGGAATGGGAGGATATGATATTTTTAAAACGAAATTTACTCCTAGTACAAATACTTTCGGCTCGCCAATAAACATTGGTTATCCAATAAATACACCGGAAGACAATATGCAAATTTCTCTCGCAAAAAATAAACGCGATGCATACGTTTCTGCATACAGAAAAGAAGGTTTTGGAGATTTAGATATTTATAAAGTAACCTTCAACGATGTTGAAAGTAATTTATCTGTTATAAAAGGAATTGTTTCAACTGGAGACACAACAAAAAAAGAAATTGAAGCTGTTATAAGTATAATAGATAAAAAAACAAATGAAGAAATTGATTTGAAAGATGTGAATCCACAATCGGGTAAATATATTTTTGCTGTTGTACCGGGAAAATATATTGTTAAAGTAACAAGTTCAGGATTTGCAGATTATACTCAGGAAATAAATGTATATGATAAAGCAAATTATATTTTCGAGATAGAAAAAAATATTGTTTTACAAAAGCCACCTCCACCTAAGGCAGTAACGAAATAAAAAAAGGAGTTCCCAATTATAAGGAACTCCTTTTTTATGAAATAAATATTATCTATTTAATAAATACTTTCTTAGTATAAACTTGTCCTTTCACAACCACCTTAACAAAATAAACTCCCGAAGGTTGTGATTCCATATTAATAGTATTGTTTTCTAATGAACAAGTAATTGTTCTTCCTAACACATCATACACACCTTGTAATTGAACCGCATCTGTAGATTTAACAATAACGTTACTGCCGGTTGCAAAAACTTCTAATGATGCTGAAGTTAAATCCGCAATCCCAACTGTAGGAGTTGATAATGTTATATCATCCACTGCAAAAGAAGGATCAGTTCCGGCACCATCATCATTGTTTGTCCAGTTAAATCCAATCTTTACATTTGGATTATTGTTTGCAGTTGAGGGTAAAGCAAAAGAATAGGCTGTCCATATTCCCTGAGGAGAACATGTTAATGCAGTTTTTATCATATTATTTAAAAGTAACCAAGTTGCACCCCCATCAACAGAATACCATAAACTTGCATCATCCAAAGTATTTTGCCCGTTTTCCATGTACCCAAATGCAACTGTTATGGATGTTTTTCCTGAACAATTAATAATTGGTGATTCAGCTCTTCTGTTGGTGATTACACAAATATTGAATGGAGGTCCGCAAGCCCCACCGCTAACATAAGAAGCACCATTGTCAGCAGAAAGTCCAATTGCAGGAATAGCAATATTTCCTAAATGCAAGGTAGCATCAATTGTTCCTGTACAGGCTGTTCCGCAAGTTCCAATAGGCCCACCTGCTTCCTGAGCACCTACATAAAAAGTATTTGCATACGGGTCATTTGTTCCTGTTGAAGCAATTGTCCACGCTCCGTTTGTGCCTGTATAAGCACTTGCCAATTGCCCTTGATTACATCCTGTTCCAAAATCCTCGGTCCAGAATACCTGTGCGTTTGCAATAAATGCCGATGCACATATTGTTATTATTAAGTAGATTTTCTTCATTGGGTTTTTTGTTTAGTTTAACCAAAGATAAAAAATTAATGATAGGAATACAATAATGCATTTCAATAAAACATTACTAGCTTTGATTGAAAATAAAATCCAATCCAACTGAATGTGATATTCGTATATGCTATAAAATAAATATCATGAAAAATATAGTTCTGTTATTCATCTCATTCAGTTTGGTTGCCTGTAATGGAACCGGACAAACAAATCCTAAACCTAAAAGTACCATGAGCGATGCAAACAAAATTGTAAAAACAGAGGACGAATGGAAAAAAATCCTTAGCCCTGAACAGTATAATATATTACGTGAAAAAGGAACAGAAATGCCCTTTTCGGGAAAATACTATTTACATACCGACAAAGGAATGTACGTTTGCGCGGGTTGTAATTCCGAATTATTTAAGTCGGATACAAAATTTGATGCAGGTTGTGGTTGGCCTAGCTTTTCGGATGTGGTAGATTCAACAAAAGTGGTTTATACTAAAGATAAATCTCATGGAATGATCCGTACCGAAATTACCTGTGCAAAATGTGGCGGACATCTGGGACATGTTTTTGATGACGGTCCCGCACCTACCGGTTTACGTTATTGCATTAACTCTGCTTCTATAGAGTTTAAGAAATAGTCCCTCGGCTTCGCTCGGGATGACAATTAGAACTGTCATTTCGAGCGAAGTCGAGAAATCTTTCATCTTTAGAACCATTCTCACCTTTTTCCTGGCACATTTCGGCTATTATAATTACCAGACCAACGATTTTTCAAACTTTTGTGGCCTATTGTTTGGTAAATTAGATAGCGGAATAAAGAATTTTGCAAAAATATGTTAAAACATTATATGTATATACATATAATTTATATATTTGTATCGTTAAACTATAAAAACCTAAAAAAATGATTAGAAAAATGACATTCGGCTTAATTGCAATAGTTGCAATTGGAGCATTTGCTTTTACAAACCCAAAAGCATCTAACGTAAATTATACAATTGATACAAAAACTACAACGGCAAAATGGATAGGAAAAAAAGTAACCGGTCAACACGAAGGCGGTATTACAATTTCTAAAGGGAATATTGTATCTGATGGAAAAACTGTAACTGGTGGCTCATTCGAAATTGATATGACATCCATTACTTGTACCGACTTAACAGACAAAGAATGGAACGGTAAATTGGTGGGACATTTAAAAGCAGATGATTTTTTTGGAGTTGATAAACATCCAACGGCAAAATTTGAAATCACAAAAGCTACACTTAAGTCTGGTAACGATTATGATATAACAGGAAAATTAACCATCAAAGGAATTACAAACGAAATTACTTTTCCCGCAATGATAAAAATGGATGCTAAAACATTTGTAACTGTTGCAAAAATTATGGTAAACCGTACAAAATTTGATATCAAATACGGTTCAGCAAGTTTCTTCGAAGGAATTGGAGATAAAGCTATCAACGATGAATTTGAATTAAACATCAACGTTGTTGCTTCTGCAAAATAAGAATTTGGGTTAGATTAAAATTTGAAAATCCCCTTCCGATAAATTGGAAGGGGATTTTTTTAGCTTACTAATGTTGATTCTTTTCCTCATCTTGAAAGATTGCCACATCATCCCGAAGGCTCGGGATGACTCGCAATGACGGTTCTAACTAACAATCACTCCATCACATTATCACCTAATTACCTAATCACTTCTTAATAGCTAAGTCCCCACTGACAAATGATACCACCCATAATACCAAGGCAAAGTATCCAGTAGCCACAATTCACCGCTATATATTTAAATCCTTTTCGTTCAAAGAGCGCATTAGTTCCCATCACCGGAAGAACAAGGAATATCCCAAGCAAAATACCATGAAACATACCATGCTTGAAAGTGCGGAAATTAGTTCCATACTTTGACATGAAGTCTTTGAAATATTTTGCGCCTTCTGAGTTAACAGGATCGGCCATCGTATCGGGAGTAGCTAGTGTTGAGAATACTCCCATTTGATGAATAGTGATAGGCATCAGCGACATTGCCAATAGAAAACTAAGTACGAATGACACTCCGAAGATTACAGCCATGTTGGCTCCTTTCATCTTGTCTTCAGTCATACCAGCAGCATTCATCCATGCTTTCCCGAAAACTTTAGGGTTATACCAAATAAAGCCGAGAATCATCGGGACAAGAGCTGCTAAAAAAACATACAGAAAATTAATTTTTAAATCCATGAGTTAGAAGTTTTGGTTTAATCAAAAATAAACCATTTGACTCTAAAATAATTTGAGTCAATCAAAACTTATGAAATTGAGGGTGTTTATAAAACAAAAATGCCCCTTTAATTTCTTAAAGAGGCATTTCACAATTTTATTTTTTACTTACCGTGACAAGCTTTATACTTTTTGCCGCTGCCACATGGACAAGGGTCATTTCGTCCAATCTTCTGCTCTACTCTCACCGGTTGAGCTTTTACCTTATGTTGCTCTTCGTTCGGATTGTTTGTATTTGCTCCAACTTCTGTTCTGCTTGTTTGAGTTTGCTGTTGCTGACGTTGTGGAGCCTGAGCTCTTGACAACTGAACATTGTTCTCAACCTGGTTTGGTAAATTCGCACGCATCAAGAAAGAAACTATTTCCTTGTTTACGTTCGTTACCATTTGTTTGAATAATTGGAACGATTCAAATTTATAAATCAACAACGGATCTTTTTGTTCGTAAACCGCATTTTGAACGGATTGCTTCAAATCATCCATTTCTCTCAAATGTTCTTTCCATGAATCATCAATCATTGACAAAGCTGTTCCTTTTTCTAAACCTAAAACCAATTCAGCGCCTTTTGTTTCGTACGAACGTTTTAGGTTTGCTACCACTTGCAATGTTTTTATTCCATCACTCAATGGTGTAACAATGTTTTCGTAAGATGCTGCCTGATTTTCATAAACATCTTTTATTATCGGGAATGATTTTGTTTTAATGTGATTGTTTTTTGCAATGTAATGAGTTTCTGCTTTTTCATACAATGCATCCACAATTTCATTTTGCTTTAATTCAGAAAATGCAACATCATCAACCGGTGATTCTATCGATAATACTCGCAACACTTCAATATTAAATCCTTCAAAATCTTTTACTTCATGGTATTCTGTAACAATAGACTCACAAGTATCATAAATAGAGTTTGCAATATCAATTGCTAAACGTTCACCAAACAATGCATGTCTGCGTTTTTTATAAATTACTTCACGTTGAGAATTCATCACATCGTCATACTCGATCAACCGCTTACGTGTTCCAAAGTTGTTTTCTTCTACTTTCTTTTGTGCACGCTCGATGGATTTAGTAATCATGGAATGTTGAATGACTTCACCTTCTTTAATTCCCATTCTGTCCATCAACTTTGCAATTCGCTCCGAACCAAACAATCGCATCAAGTCATCTTCCAAAGAAGCAAAAAATTGAGAAGAACCTGGATCACCTTGACGACCGGCACGACCACGCAACTGTCTGTCCACTCGTCTGGATTCGTGACGTTCTGTTCCTATAATTGCTAATCCGCCTGCTTCTTTAACTCCCGGCCCTAATTTAATATCCGTTCCACGACCTGCCATGTTTGTTGCAATGGTCACCGTTCCTGCTTGTCCTGCTTCCTGAACAATTTCTGCTTCACGCTGATGCATTTTTGCGTTCAACACATTGTGTTTGATTCCACGCAACTTTAACATTCGGCTTAACAATTCAGAAATCTCAACAGAAGTTGTACCAACCAAAACCGGACGACCTTGCTCTACACATTTTCCAACTTCTTCAATAACGGCATTGTATTTTTCACGCTTGGTTTTGAAAACCAAATCTTCGTGATCTTTACGTGCAATTGGTCTGTTTGTAGGAATTGCAACCACATCCAATTTATAAATATCCCAAAATTCACCTGCTTCTGTTTCTGCAGTTCCCGTCATACCAGATAATTTGGTATACATACGGAAATAATTTTGCAAAGTAACAGTTGCATACGTTTGTGTAGCCGCTTCTACTTTTACATTTTCTTTCGCTTCAATTGCCTGATGCAAACCATCAGAATATCTACGGCCTTCCATGATACGACCGGTTTGTTCATCTACAATTTTAATTTTTCCATCAATAATAACATACTCCACATCCAATTCGAAAAGCGTATATGCTTTTAATAATTGGTTGATGGTATGAACACGTTCTGATTTGATAGAATAATCACGAATTAATTCTTCTTTGCGTTTTGCTTTTTCATCCAAGGATGCTGTTGATTTTTCTAATGCTGCAATTTCACTTCCAACATCAGGCAACACAAAGAATTTTGAATCCTCAGAAGAAGTTGAAATTAATTCCAATCCTTTTTCGGTTAATTCTATGGAGTTGTTTTTTTCATCAATCACAAAAAACAGTTCGGCATCCACCTTATGCATATCACGCGATTGATCTTGTAAATAAAAATTTTCTGTTTTTTGCAATTGTTGTCTCATTCCCGGCTCTGATAAAAATTTAATCAAAGCTTTGTTTTTGGGTAATCCTCTGTAAGCACGTAATAATGCAACGCCTCCTTCTTTCTCTTTTCCTTCTGCCAATAATTTTCTGGCATCAATCAAAGCAGAGTTCACATAATTTTTTTGTGCATTTACAATTTTTTCGATACGGGGTTTTAAAGGAGCGAACTCCTGGTTATCGCCTTTTGGAGTCGGACCTGAAATAATTAATGGAGTACGAGCATCATCAATTAATACACTATCCACCTCATCCACAATTGCGTAATTGTGTTTGCGTTGTACTAAATCTTCAGGGATGCGAGACATATTATCACGCAAATAATCGAATCCAAATTCGTTGTTTGTTCCAAAAGTAATGTCTGCTAAATAAGCTTTTCTACGATCTTCTGAATTTGGTTCATGCTTATCGATACAATCAACCGTTAAACCATGAAATTCAAAAAGCGGTCCGTTCCATTCCGAATCTCGTTTCGCCAAATAGTTGTTTACAGTAACAACGTGAACTCCTAAGCCTGTAAGTGCATTTAAATAAACAGGAAGTGTTCCAACTAAGGTTTTTCCTTCTCCAGTTCCCATCTCCGAAATTTTTCCTTGATGCAAAACAATACCACCAAAAAGTTGAACATCGTAATGTACCATGTCCCAAGTCACTTCATTTCCTGCAGCAATCCAAGTGTTCGACCACAATGCTTTATCACCATTAATTACAACTGAATCACGCTTTGCTGCATAATCACGGTCCATTTGCGTTGCAGTAACCTCAAGTGTTTTATTTTCTTTTAAACGTTTAGCCGTTTCTTTTACAACAGCAAACGCTTCAGGTAAAATTTCATCTAAAATTTCTTTGTTATTTTTTACAATCGTTTTTTCCAGTTCATCAATCTCCTCATATAATTTTTCTTTTGAATCCACTTCCATATCCGGATTCTCTTCCATTTTTTTACGCAAATCCGAAATTTGTCCGTTTTCTTTTGAAGAACGGTCCGCAATACGTTTTTTGAATTCTATGGTTTTAGCACGCAATTGATCATTGCTTAAAGAAGCTAGTTTTGAATACTCAGCTAAAACCTGGTTAACAATTGGTTGTACTTCTTTTAAATCTCTGTCGGATTTGGTTCCGAAAAATTTAGAAATGCTTTTTGTAAAAATATCTAACATAGGGTAATCGTTTTTATAGTCTCATTCTCCAAAGGAGTCCTTCGGACCGAAATTTAATCGGGATGTAAAAATAGCTAATTTTTAGCTTTATTTATCGAAAAATCTTGTTCCTCTGAATAGCCCATCAATATTGATTAAATGACTAAAAAGGAGGAATAAAACTTCGCAAGCTAATAGTCAAAAGTTGTTCCGTTTCGCAAAAGCATGACAAATTAACAGCAATCGGGCTAAACAGCCTTTCTACTATGGAATAGCTTAATCAGAATTACTACAGAATTTAGTACTAAATTCGCTTAAGAAATTAAAGAAATTTGAAAATCCTCCTCATAGAAGACGAAAAAGATTTACTTGATTCGATGAAAATGTATCTAGAATCGGAGGGATATATCTGTGAAACTGCCAATGATTATCAAAAAGCATCTGAAAAGGTAAATGTTTACGATTACGACTGTATTGTGGTTGATATTACTTTGCCCAAAGGAAGTGGTTTACAAATTATAGAGGAATTAAAAGAAAAAAAATCGGAGGCTGGGATTATCATAGTATCAGCTAAAAATTCATTGGATGATAAATTGAGGGGATTGGAATTGGGTTCAGACGATTACCTGACAAAACCGTTTCACCTTTCGGAATTAAATGCCAGAATAAAAGCAGTTATCCGGAGAAAAAATTTTGATGGAAAAAATGAAATTTCTTTGAACGAAATAAAAATTGATTTGCCTTCTCGGACAGTTTATATAAAAAATAATTTATTGACGCTTACAACAAAAGAATACGAACTACTACTTTTTTTTATTTCCGCAAAAAACAAAGTGATCACAAAAAATGCGATTGCAGAGCACTTATGGGGCGATGATATGGACCAAAGTGATTCCTACGATTTTATTTACACGCACATTAAAAATTTAAGAAAAAAAATGTTGGAGAAAGGTTGTGAAGATTATATTAAAACAGTTTACGGAATAGGATATAATTTTTCGGTACAATAAAAATGAAACTATTAAACAAAACCAGTATTTATTATTTACTGTTTGCATTACCTGTTTTTGCAATATGTTCCGCATTTCTATATTATCTTATTTCTTCAGAAATTATTGACAATCTGGATGAATCCTTATTGAAAGAAAAAACAGAGCTGGAACAAAAATTGAAATCCGGAATTGATTATACAGCTCTTCAGGATGATGAAATTCACTTTAGATTATTCAATGGAATTATAAAAGAATCCTCCATTCGTTTTTTTGACACGACTATTTATGACAAGACAGAGCAGGAAATTTTGCCATTCAGAGGATTGACAACCATTATAAATAATGGAGACACGAATCTCGAAGTTTTTGTACTCAGGTCATATATCGAATCGGATGATTTAATATCCAGTATTCTCTACCCGGTAATTATTTTGTTTGTGATTTTATTAGCAGGATTTTTTCTGATTAATTGGTATGTTTCAAAAAAATTATGGAAGCCATTTTATCAAACATTGGAACAACTAACGAATTATAAGATTACTGAAGAAACAGAAAAATTTGCTAACGTTAATATAAAGGAGTTTTCAGAGTTGAATACCACTTTAACAGCAATGACAAAAAAAATGCACGAGGATTTTATTAATCAAAAACAATTCATTGAAAATGCATCGCATGAAATTCAAACACCATTAGCGGTTATAAAATCTAAAATTGAACTTTTGATTCAATCAAAAAACTTGAATGAAAGTGACATACAAATTATTCAAGCTGCATACAATGCTAGCAACAAACTATCTGCTTTAAACAAAGCATTGCTATTGCTTTCTAAAATTGAGAACAATCAGTTTAAGGAGATTGAAACAATTGGATTTATGTCATTTATTGAAAAGACATTGGAACATTTTGAAGGCCTGGCAGAAATAAAGAATATTAAAATTGAAAAAAACTATTCTTCCGAATTAAAAATAAAAATGAATCCGATTTTGGCAGAAATCTTAATCAGCAATTTGATTCAAAATGCAATCAGACACAATGTGAAAGATGGCACGATAAAAATTGATTTATCGCAACATTTGTTTTCCATTTCAAATACAAGTGATAGCAATATAGAAAACACGCAAGCATTATTTAATCGTTTTCATAAAAACGAAGCTTCGGCTGAATCAATTGGATTGGGTTTAGCAATTGTAAAAGAAATTTGCGATAAATACTCAATTAAAATTGAATATAAATGTGAACAGAAGGTGCATACTATAGAATTATACTTTTAATCGAGCAGAAAACAAAAGGTAAAAAACTAACAACATCCCAATAAAAAACCCCGAGACAAGCGTTCGGGGTTTTTTTATTAATATTCATCTTCGTTGAAGAAGAAATCTTCTTTAGTAGGATAATCAGGCCATATCTCTTCAATGGATTCATAAATCTCCCCTTCATCTTCAATCTCCTGAAGATTTTCAATCACTTCCATTGGTGCTCCGGAACGGATTGCAAAGTCAATTAATTCATCTTTAGATGCCGGCCAAGGTGCATCTTCTAGGTTTTTTGCTAATTCGAGTGTCCAGTACATTTTGTTCGTTTTAAAGGTAGAACGCAAAAACTTTTTAGTTGTTACATTCTGAAATAAATTTTTATTCTTTTTTTATTATCAGTCGATATTTCTGCAAAAGTAAAAATTAATTCCACTAATCAAAGGAACAAAGTATATTTTTTAATAAACACCTGTTAATAAAGGGTTTTAGAAGGGTGAAGGAGGGTTATTTGCGGGTATAAACTTTAAAATTTCTAACATGTAGATCCCGCCCATTCGACTACGCTCAGGGTGACAGCACGGGATGACGCTTACGCATCACATTCTTGGTTTCCAAGGAATTTCCTTAGCATTCAAATCCTGGCTAAGTTTTCGGGAAAGAACAAATAAATAATCGCTTAATCTGTTGAGGTATTTTATTACTAAATCGGCAACAAAACTATCTTCCGAAAGATGGATTGTCAATCGCTCGGCTCTGCGACAAACACAACGGGCAAGGTGACAATAAGAAACTGTTGTATGTCCTCCCGGCAATACAAACGATTTCATTTCAGGCAAGGTTTTATCCATTTCATCCATTTCTTTTTCCAACAATTCGATATCCGATTCTTTTAAATCAGGGATTTTCATCTTGGATTTTTCGGGGTCCGAAGCCAATGAAGAACCAATAGTAAACAGGCGGTCTTGAATTTCAATTAAAATAGTTTTTGAATGTTCGTCAATTTGTTGATCACGAATCAATCCGATATAGGAATTTAATTCATCCACCGTTCCATACGATTCAATACGAATATGATGCTTAGGAACACGCGTTCCGCCTATCAAAGAAGTTTGACCTTTGTCGCCTGTTTTTGTATAGATTTTCATTGTCATCTTATGCAGTTGTTCTACTTAAAACAGTTGTAATATTTTCATTTTTATAATCTCTCTCCACTACTCCATCTTTTAATCTTACAATACGATGTGCATGTTGAGCAATATCTTCTTCGTGTGTTACTACAATAATCGTATTTCCATTTTTATGAATTTCTTCAAACAAACCCATAATTTCTACAGATGTTTTTGAATCCAAATTTCCGGTTGGCTCATCGGCTAATATGATTGCCGGATTATTTACCAATGCCCGCGCAATTGCAACTCGCTGACGTTGTCCACCAGAAAGTTCATTCGGACGATGCATAATTCTATCTCCTAATCCAACTTGCTCCAATACTTCTTTTCCTCTTTTTATTCTTTCAGCTTTACTGTATCCCGCATAAATCAAAGGAAGAATCACATTATCCAAAGCAGTTGATCGTGGCAACAAATTAAATGACTGAAACACAAATCCAATTTCTTTATTACGGACTTCTGCTAAATCATTGTCCAACATTTTTGCTACGGCTATATTATTTAAAATATATTCTCCGCTGGATGGACTATCCAAACATCCCAAAATATTCATCAATGTAGATTTTCCACTACCCGATGGACCCATCAATGCAACATATTCATTTTTGTAGATTTCCAATGAAACAGAAACCAAGGCATGAATTTCTTCCGACCCAATTTTATAGGCTTTAGCAATATTTGATAATTCTATTATAGATTTCATGCAAATTAATGACTTTTGTTCCTACGAATTACGAATAAAAAACGAATTACGAAATTTGACATAAAAAAGATTAGCTATTACTATTGACAACAAAATTACAAATAATAAACAGCCAAAACGCAAATTATCAAATTGTGTATACATATTCGTAATTCGCTAAAATTCGTAATTCGTAGTGCTAATATCGGATTATAAAATTTTGTTTTACTTGTTCTTTCCTAAAAAAAACAATTCCTAAAAAAAACAAATCAAGAGTAACAGTTACTTTTTCATTATTTTTTATTTCTTCCCAAGCTTCCTTCATCTCGGTCGACCAATAAATATCATCGAAAACAAAAACACTTTTTTCGTTTGCTTTTTCCAAGCATTGTGAAAAATACTTAAGAGTAGGAGCCTTCCGGTGGTTTCCATCGAAAAAAACAAAATCGAGTTGATTGATATTTTTCAAAACACCGGGTAACACCTCATCAAAATTTCCTACCACTTGTTCGATATTTTTTAATTCTAATTTTTGAAAACTCTCTTTCGCAACTTTTGCAACTTCCTCACAACCTTCAATAGTTATTAGTTTTGATTTAGAATTGGCTGCTGCCATGTATGCCGAACTTATTCCCAATGAAGTTCCTAATTCTAAAATTGTAGCAGGCTGGAAATGATTCACCAATCGAAATAATAGCTGAGCATATTTGGGAGATTTGGCAGCCGAACTTAAGATTGTTTGAACAGATTTTTTTGAACTGTTATTTACTTTTGAACCAGCACCCAAATCAACACATACTACCTTTTGATTCGACAGTGAAAGTGTAGTTCTTAATTTCTCTATCTGTAAATAAACGTAGAAGTTTTTCTTATTGTAAATTGTACTTAAAAGCAAATCGTAAACAAAAGGAGAATGCACACCATGCTCGTTCTTAGATTTTAACCTATAAATCAGATAGTTACATATCAACTGGAGTTTTTTCACAGTGTAAATTTAATCCAAAATAAATGAATCGAAAATAGTTCCATTTGATGCAACCTAAATCTAAAAAAGAACATCTAATAAGAGCAAGGTTTATCGAATATAAAAATAGTTTTGTCGATAAAAATAAGGCAACAAGTACTAATTTTGTCGTAATTTTGCACCTCGATTACTCTAAATAAGATATTAATTTTGAAATAGTTGAAACACATTCTCTCTTAATTTTTGAAAGATGTTTAAAAAAATAATCGCTTTTGCCGTAATTACAACCCTTTTGAGCATTGCTCCTAAGAATACAAACGCATCACACATTGCGGGAGGAGAAATTACTTACACTTGTTTAGGAGGAAATCAATATCAAATCAATTTGAATTTATTTGTCGACTGTTTAGGATTTAATCCCGGAGCCTCACAAATAATTAATTTCACCAGTACTTGCGGAGGAAGCGCTACACTTACCGCTCCAGTTACCGCAGCCACTACAAGCGGATTAGAAATTTCACAACTTTGTCCGGCATCTTTACCAAATAGTACATGTAATGGCGGAACATTACCCGGTATGTGGTTGTTCAGTTATACAGGAATTGTGACACTTGCACCTCCATGTGATACGTGGACAATGAGCTGGTCGACTTGCTGCAGAAACAGTGCAATTACTAATGTTACAAGTTTCAATTACTATATTGAGGCAACATTAAATAGTGGAACTGCTCTTTGCAACAGCTCTCCGCAATTTACTGCACAACCTATTCCATATGTATGTTTAGGACAAACAGTAAATTACAGTTACGGAGTTGTTGAACCAGATGGCGATTCTCTTTTTTATTCTTTGATTCCTGCATTAGATGCAGCTGGTGTTCCTGTTACTTATGCAGCAGGTTATTCTGGAACCTCTCCAATCCCCGGAATTACAATTGACCCGGTTACTGGTTTAGTAACTTTTACTCCGGGAATGTTAGGAAATTTTGTGGTAGCCATTTTAGTTCAGGAATACGATGCAGCCGGAAACCTTGTTGGAACTGTAATGCGCGACATTCAGTTTGTTGTGCAAAATTGTACTAACGTTGTGCCTGCTCCTACCGGTGGTGCTATCACCAGCTTTAGCGGAAATGCAGTTCAAACCGGACCGTATAGCATTGAAATGTGTGCAGGAAATTGTTTCAATTTTACAGCAACATATACTGATGCCGATGCAGCAGATATTTTAACTTATATATCAAACATTGCTACAGCATTACCTGGAGCGACAATCACCTCAACAGGAACAAACCCATTGACATTGGATGTTAGTTGGTGTTCGCCTGCAGGAACGATGGGACAAAACTTAACATTCACCATCACCATTCAAGATGGCGCTTGTCCTATTCAAGGTCAACAAGTATTTGTATACAACGTAAATATTTTAGATGCTACAACTGCTAGTCCGGATATAACGATATGCGGAACACAAACTGCAGCATTAAACGCTTATGGAGGAAGTATTTTTAATTGGTCGGTTGTATCGGGGCCGCCAATGACTCCTGGAAATTTTTCTTGTAATCCTTGTGCTAATCCTGTTGCATCACCTACTTCTACTACAACTTATGAAGTAGTAAGTAACTTAAGTGGAACCTGCGATAACATAGATACCGTTACAGTATTTGTTGTTCCAAGTTTTACTTACAACGTAACCCAAAGTTCAACCAACTCATGCTTACAAGATCCTGTTCAATTAGATGTAAATACATTAGTACCGGCAGGAGCTTATACTTTTTTATGGACACCTGCAACAAATTTAAGCAGTGCAACAATTGCTAATCCAATTGCAACATTTATCGCTCCGGGAACTTATACTTATACAGTTACAGTTACCAGTCCTTTTGGATGTGTGCAGCAAACAACCGTTTCTATTTTTGCAGCACCTGCATTTTCTCCGCAAATTACAGCTTACAACGATACTTCTTTTTGTGCTGGTGGTGTAGCAAATTTAACAACCGTATTTGACGGAGGTTCAACTCCACCTACATGCGGATTAAGTTCAACAGGTGGTTGTTCTGGAGCTTCTATTGCCGGAGTTGTTGGAACAGGGACAGGAACAAATACTTCTACAACCTGGCCGGCAATTTTTGGAAACTGGTATACTTCTACAAAACATCAAATGTTATTTACTGCTGCTGAATTAAATGCTGCCGGAATAACAGGAGGAAAAATTGATCAACTCGATTTTAATGTTCAAACAATAAGTGGAATTACTGTTTACCATCAGTTCACTATTAAGATGGGTTGTACCAACTTAACTGCATTGGGAACAACATGGGAACTTGGTTTGGTACAAGTATTTAATCCATCAACTGTAAACGTTGTTGTTGGTTGGAACACCATGGTGCTAAGCAATGCTTTTGAATGGGATGGAATTTCAAATATCATTGTAGAAGTTTGTAGCACTGAAGGACCACCATATTCAAATTATACTACAAGTTGTATTTCACAATACACTACTACAGGATTTACATCATGCTTGTATAGTTATACCGATTCGTTTGATATGTGTCCGGATTTAACAAACTGGATTACTCAAACAAACAATCGTCCGAACATTCAGTTTCATTATTGCTCTATTGTTCCAAATCCTGCAAACTATACATATTTGTGGACTACAGGAAGCGGAACAATTGCTAGTCCGACATCTCAAAACACAACCGGAACTCCAGCTGCAACAACCGATTATATTGTAACAGTAACGGATATTTTAGGAGGTTGTTTTGATACTGATACAATTACAGTAACTGTAATCAACATCAGTACATTAACAATTACACCTGCCGGACCATATTGTGTAAATGGTAGTACAGATACTTTACAGGTTTCAGTTCCACTTGGAACAGGATTATTTTCCGGACCTGGAATTACCAATACTACATTGGGAATATTTGATCCTGCAACTGCGGGCGTTGGAACACATCAAATTATTTACGCTGTGAGTGGTGCTTGTGGAACAGGTGCCGACACCATTAATATTGTTGTTATCCCTCAACCAGATCCAACAATTACTCCTGTTGGAAGTCAGTGTGCCAGCGGTGCTCCGATAACTTTAAATGCAGTAACTGCAGGAGGAACTTGGTCAGGTCCCGGAATAACAAGTGCTTCAGGCGGAACATTTGATCCTGCTACAGCAGGTGTAGGAAATCACATGATTACTTATGACATTACAACTCCTTGTACAGCGCAGGATACAGTAATGATTGTTGTTACCTCACAATTAAATGCAACCATTACAAGTATGGTAGGACCGTTTTGTACAACTGCTGCTGCTGTTACTTTAACTGCTGTTGACCCTGGTGGAACATGGACAGGAACAGGAATTACCAATGCTACAACCGGAGTATTTGATCCGGCTACAGCGGGGCCTGGTTCTCACATTATTACTTATACCATTACCGGATTGTGTGGTGCAGTGGATACTACATTAATTGTTGTTGCGGCAACACCTATTATTTCTTTTGTGTCGGATTTAACAGAAGGTTGTGAGCCAACTACGATTACATTTACCAGCACAGTAGATCAACCCGGAGGAACATATCTATGGACTTTTGGTGATGGTGGAACTTCTAGTGCTGCAAATCCTGCTTATACTTATTTGGTAGATGGCGGTCCTTACGATGTTACTTTAACTTATACGAACGCAACAGGTTGTACAGCAGTGTCAACGCAACTTGCATTGATAACGATACATTCACAGCCAATTGCACTTTATTCAGCAGGTCCTCAACCAACCAGCATTACAAATCCGGTTATCACTTTTACTGATAATTCATTGGGACAAATTGATAATTGGGAATGGACATTTGGAACATTAGGAACATCAAATAATCAAAACACTTATTTTGTTTATGCTGATACAGGTATTTATCCGGTACAATTAATTGTAACAAATAATTTTGGTTGTAGCGATACAGTAAACGGCAATATAGTTATTGACCCAATTGTCACATTCTATGCACCAAATGCATTTTCACCGAACCACAACGGCCTGAATGATGAGTTCCTGGTTTATGCTACAGGCATAGATTATTCAACATTTGAAATGAGAATTTACGACCGTTGGGGAGAAAACGTTTTCAGATCGGATGACATTACTAAAGGCTGGAACGGAAGACGCAACAACAATCCTGATTTGGAAGTTGTGCAAGTAGAAGTATACGTTTGGAAAGTTAATTTCACAGATTTCCAAGGTGTTGGAAGGCAGTATTTGGGTACTGTGACGATAGTGAAGTAAATTAAATTTCTGCAAATGAAAAAGCTAATCATATGGCTTATTTGTTTTCTGACCTTCAATTCAGCTTGTAAAAAAGAAAAGCCAGCAACACCTGTCAGTGATACGGAATATACTGACGTAACAAATGCTCTTGCTGGAAAATGGTACTGGGAAAAAACAGAACATTACGAAGGCGGAATTATAGACTCAGTTCACGACAGTTTATCAGATCCTGATCTAGCTGGCGGTTATATAGATTTTAAGTCAGATTTTTATGGCATTCTAACAGAACCATACAACCCTTATCACGGCCCTTTGTATTATCTGTATTATGGAAATAATCTATCTCCATCAAATCCACCAACCTATTGGGGAGTGCAATGTATTGAGACATCATCCGGTCAATCTCTAAAATACTTATACGGTTTTAATTGTTATATCAAAACATTAAATTCTTCAAGCTTAGTATTTTCACAGGTATCGGAAGACACTCCAACTTTTGGCATGAAATACTATTATCACAGATAGCCACTTCCCTTCTATTTTCAGGTAAATAAGTGTGAAACCCTCAAGTTTATTAGCTTGGGTCTTTTTTATACCTTATTTATTTCCAAAAAAAAGAATAAAACCTTTTGTCCTTTCTAAAAAGTATTTATATTTGCACCCCATTTAGAAATAAATGGCTTTCGGGAGCTTAGCTCAGCTGGTTCAGAGCATCTGCCTTACAAGCAGAGGGT
>SXGT01428930.1_pt1 | contig 62579 bp, 52 predicted proteins | sample 3176221 | NCBI WGS metagenome assembly SXGT01 (sample SAMN11356862, study PRJNA531348) | freshwater metagenome | isolation source: freshwater sample F1-120 | place: China: Fuxian Lake, Yuxi | collected 2017-12-25 | reverse complement strand
GCACCTTCTCCCCTCAAGAGAGAAGGGAGAGATAACGTAAGTCACTTCTATGATGACGGCCCTTCATGAATCGATCTCTTTCAATCACGCCCGGTTGTCGCGCCGACGATTTCTCCAGACCGTGTCGGCTGCTTCTCTGGCAGCGGGGACCTTGTCGTTTTCAGACATGATGTCGTTGCAAGCTGCGGAACTTCGCAAGCAGCATCGTGCTGTCATCATGCTGTGGATGGCAGGGGCGCCTAGTCAGTTTGAAACCTTTGACCCCAAGCCGCGTCACGAAAACGGCGGCGGGACGGAAGTCATCGACACGACGATCCCCGGAGTCCAGTTTGCCAAAGGCTGGGAGCACACGGCGAAATCGATGAACGACTTCGCGCTCATTCGCAGCATGACCAACAAGGAAGGAAATCACCGCCGCGCCAGCTACCAGCTCCATACCGGTTACATTCCTTCCGGCTCACTGAAGCATCCGTCGCTGGCTGCCAACATCGCCAGGGAAATTGCAGACCCGTCGTTTGACCTGCCATCTGTGGTGAGCATCGGACGTGGCTTTGAAGCAGGGTCAGGATATCTGGATGTCAGCCTGGATCCCTTTTTCGTTGATCGCCCGGGGACTCCACCAGCCAATATGACGGTGCTGACACCACCGACTCGTTACGAACGACGCCTGGGACTGTTGTCTCAACTGGAACAGAATTACGCAGGCAAAGGGGCAGGGCAGCTTGTCGAAGATCATCAGAAAATCTACAGCAAAACGAGCGACCTCGTCCTCAGCCCCAAGACCGAAGTCTTCGAACTCGATGACGAGCCCCAATCGCTGAAAGACAAATACGGCGATTCCGACTTTGGTCGTGGCTGCCTGCTGGCACGACGACTCGTGGAATCTGGAGTTTCCTACGTCGAAGTTCGCGTCAACGGCTGGGATACACATGACAATAACAACGCCCGTGTGAGTCAGTTAGCCCAAAGCGTCGATCCTGCAACGGCGGCGCTGGTCGCTGATCTCAATGATCGAGGCATGCTCGATTCGACGCTGGTCGTCTGGATGGGTGAGTTCGGACGCACGCCAAAAATCAACGGTCGAGAAGGGCGCGATCACTTCCCGAAAGCCTGGAGCATGCTCATGGCCGGCGCGGGAGTCAAAGGCGGGCAAGTCATCGGAGCCACAACCGATGCCGGCGACGACATCAAAGACACCCCCATCACCGTACCAGACCTGTTCACCTCGATTTGTCAGGCCGTGAAAGTCAACCCGCTCGTCGAGACGATGAGCCCTCAAGGAAGGCCGCTGAAGATTGTGGACGGCGGAACGGTGATTCCGGGGCTGTTTGCCTAATTTATATCGGTGCGTAATCCCCCGGTGACTTACCGGGGGCTAAATAATAATGGCGTCAGACGATGATCGGGTTGAGATAATAGTCGCGGAAGTGGTTCAGGATGCGACTATCGACATCGAACAGGTAAGCAATCAACGCGGCGCGAATCCACATCCCATTGCGGGCCTGACGGAAATACATGACACGCGGATTCGTGTCAATTTCGGGAGGGATCTCCCCGAAGTTGGAATCGCGCGGGAACGGGTGGAGAATCGGGGCGTATTGCTTCATACGATTGACGAGTTCCAGCGTCAGGCAGTATCGCGATAAGTCCATCGTCTGAAGTAACTCCGCATCGACGGGGTTATTGTGTTCCTTCTGGATGCGCGTCATGTAAAGACAGTCGATCATCTCGATCACTGGCTTGCCGTTGACGATGTCCTCGAATGATGACACCTCAATCACTTTTGCCCCGGCAGCAGTCAGCGAGTCCCGCATTTCTGTACTCAGCCGCAGTGAGGGAATCTCAGGGGCAATGAAGATCAGAGTGGGGTCATCATATTGCGTGAGCAGTTTGCACAAGCTTCGAACAGTACGCCCCCGTCCAATATCGCCACAGAAGGCGTACACTTTGTTATCGAGACCTTTGGTCAGCCCCGGATACGTTTTACGCAGGTCATCAAACCGACTCCATTTCAATGAGTCTTTCGGATCAGAAAACTGGAACGTCCGGGTCATCGTATAGATATCGAGCAACGCCTGCGTCGGGTGTTCTTCGGAACCGGAACCGCCGTTGACGATCGGGACATGACGCTGGCCACTCGACTCCAGATCGTTCATCAGGTAAGCACAACCTTCTGCGAACGTCTTCTCATTAGACCGCATGATGATGATGTCGAAGTAACTCGAAAACATGCGGATCGAATCAAAGGGCGATTCGCCTTTGACTTCCGAAGATGTGTTCCTGTCGCGGACTTCGTTGCACGTGATCCCCAGAATTTGACACGCGGCCATAAACGACAGAAACGTCCGGGTCGATGGCTGGGTGAAGTACATCATCGCCCGCTTGTGAGGCAGCAAGTCGGTCAGATAGAGGCTGCCCTTTTTTGTCTTCGAGATCGTACGAATCATATCCGCAACGCCGCAGAGGTGTTCGATCAGGCCTCGATCGATCTGATCAGCAAAAATGACGTGCTTGAGCCTTTGTTCTTTTTGCAGTTCCGCAACTTTCACCATAGGGCGTCGTGTCATGCGGGCCTGATAATCGTACGGATCCATCGTCAACCTCTAATCCCTGACGCCTGTGCAGCGGCACTCAAACAGCCGACAACCATACCGGCGAAAATTCGGTTCAGTGTCATTCAGACCGCCTCATTTGTCAATCAGCCCCGTCTGCCGAAATTGACACAGTCAGTTGAATCGATCATCCACGCCCCAAATCGAGACGGACTGCCTCGCAGTCATTCAAAAATCTGAGTCGAATAAAACGAATGTAGGACGGGAACTTCTGACGATGAGCCGACGTCTCCATGAAATATGGTCAAACGTGAGTCTATATCCGTGAGATTTCCCACAAACGGCCGTCCGATGCGTATAATTTCGGTAGTCCCGCCGCGGTCCTGTCCGCTAAGATGCACTTCACTTATCCTGTCTAACGTCTATGTGATTGAACACATCCTTCCTGCGTGATCGCAGCCTGGAGTGGAGCTTATTTATGGATTTTCGGGTTTGTCCTTCGTGTAAACAGTCAGTCCTGGATGACGATGCCAAAGACTGTCCTTTCTGTGGTACGTCCATGTCGGCCAAGCCGTCAGCTGGAAAACCTGCCCCTGCTGCCAAACCAATCACGTCCACAAAGCCAACCGGGAAACCCCCAGCAGCAGCCGCTCCCATTGGTGCCGGTTCCAAATCGCCAGCGTCCAACGCTGCCCGACCGATCGGAAGCAAACCATCCGCTGCCACGCCACCCGCATCACCTCCGACCAAACCAAAGTCGAACGACCCGTTTGAATTCGAAGGGGAATCACTCGACAAGCTGTTCCCAGTCAAGGCCAGACCCGGGGCAGGGGCGTTGTATCAGGTCAAATGCCCGATGTGCGAAAAGGTCGGGTTTGTTCCTGAGAAACTCATCGGCAAGAAGGTGAGATGCTACAACCCTGACTGTCTGGTCCCTGCCTACATCGTCCCCGAACCTCCCAAGGTCGAGGTCGAGGTCAAACCGCAGAAACGCAGCTTCCTGACACCGAACATTATTATTCTCCTCGTCATGCTAACTGCCGCCAGTGGAGCCGGAGCAGGGTGGTATTTCTTCATTCGAACACCACCAGCACCTGAGCAAGATCCTTTTGCTGCCAAAAAACAAGCGGAAGTCGTCATACCCAAAGATACCGTTAAGGCCGGGGAAGGTCCAAAGGATCTCATCCCTGAATTGACTCCGCCCCAGCAAGTCGAAACGGTCCTCAAGAAAATCGAGGAAGTCTCGTATGACGAAAAAGGCCCTCGCAGAACAACGATCCGACAGCTGGCTGGACGTGGCTATGCACTCGCCGGCGACTTTGCTGCTGCCCAGAGAAACGTGGTGAAAATCACTGAACTTCAGCAGCAGTTGAAGTTTCAGGAAATCAGCCCATGGATCTCGATCTCCTGGCAGGCGCTGAAAGAAAACAATACCAGCGTTTCCGAAGCTGCCATGAATCAGGCGATCAGTATCAGCGACCTCCTGCCTGCATATGGCTTTGAATCCAATATCACAGCGATCGAGTATTCATCGCGCCTCGCCGCCGCCGGTCAGCAGCAGAAGGCGATGCAGTTCTTGAGGAAGTTCACAGACACGTCTCTGGAAGGTCTGCTGGCCTCCTGGCTGATGGCAATTCGTGCCAACAACACATTCGACCTCTGGCGTGAATGGGAATGGCGTCCTCTTCTGGTCGATCCCTTCCCGCAAGCAACCGCAGTCAGCCGCTCGCTGGTCTCCCGAGGCATGGTCGATCAGGCATTGCCATGGCTCGATCTCCTCAAGTCGGAAGAAACGCAGATGCACTCCCTGGCCGGCATGATGCTCGAAGCCGAGTTGATGCAGGATCCAGCAAAGAAGTCTCAGGTTCAAGCGAAACTGATGCCGCTGGTCGAGCAACGCCCAAAAGCAGAACAGGCCTTTATTCACTCACGAGTCGCCCTTGTTCAACACTACATGGGACGAGACGAGACATCTCTGGCCAGCTACGACAAGGCCTCCGCTCTTCTGAAAGAAATCGAACTCCCCAAATCCGAAGCGGGAGACGACATGAAAGGCGTCTACGAAGGACGCAGTTATTCTCACGAGAAGACGACTCTCCCTGCCGCAGGAGCCTACAGTAACCTTGCACGCTGCTGCCTGGTTCTCAAAAAACGAGATCAATACGACGCGCTGGTCCGTCAGGCCGTTCAAATGGCTAACCTGACCATGCCGTCGTTCTCTCGAATTGATTCACTGTATCAGAACATGGAGAAGAGCACTCCTGCTGTCCGTCAGGATCTGGGACGAATTCTGAATATCAACAACGCCTCTGATGTGAATTCAGCCTTCACAACGTATCGCAAGAATCTCGGGCAGATCTATGCTCTCTCACAACGAACGCGTGAATTTGAAATCGCGATGCTCTCCCAGGCTCTCCTTGATGAGGCGCAGGTGCTTGTTCGATCCATTCTGGAAGAGAACATGCGAGGCGACCAGTCGCAAGTCAACCTGATCGACTCGCGTTTGACTCCCGCCTTAAATGCCATCGCCTACGTCAAGAACGACGAAAGTCTCAAGCAGTTCTATGCAACACTCAGCGCGAATCGCACATTCCCCCTGCTGGATCTTGTGTGGACCATGGAGCTGAATCTTCGGCCCATCATGAAGGGCGGAAAAGTCGCGACCGCACGCGAGCTCTTCGCCACCTTCTCCAGCGATAAACGCGATCAAAAACTGACCCGTCCAGAAACGATGATGCTGGCATGCGTTTATGGCTCGCGTTTAGCAGGGGAGAAACGTATCGACGATGGCTTCAAATGGATCGACAGCATCAAAGATACCAATTCGCGCGAAGAAGCAGCACGCCTGGTGACCTCACTTTACAGCCTGATTGGAGATAACCAGTCCAAGCTCATTTACGACGTCAGCCGCATGTCGACCTCGCCTACAGAGAAGGCAAACCTGCTGATCGGAATCGCAGAAGGAGTGACCGCCAAAAACCCTGACTTGAAACTCGGAACCCCCTCACCCCAGGTCTCCAGCACAAATCGATAACGCATTGAAGCAGATCCACAAAAAAGGGCGTGTGAGAATCCTCACACGCCCTTTTTCTGTTTCCTCACACGCTCTCAATGTCGACTGCTGGAGATCACCGCGTTTCGTAATGTTTCCCCAAACGCCGTCGGCGATTCCAACTGATAACTTTGTTCGTGGCTGGGAGCTTCCGGAGCCATTTCGACACGCTTGTCGATGGAATCGCAAATCTCATGAATGTCATCCAGTGCAGCAAAGAAGGCTTTGACGACTTGAAGATCCCATTGTTGACCGGCTCCGTTCATCAGAATTTCTTCCGCGCGACTGAGTTCCATCCCTTTGCGGTAAGGCCGATCGCTGGTCATTGCATCATAGGCATCAGAAACAGCCAGAATCTTGGCAACGACCGGAATCTGATCCCCTTTCAGACGCTCGGGATACCCTGTCCCATCAACGGCTTCATGGTGATAGAGAACCCCCGGAAGGACGTTTTCAATCTGTTCCAAGGCACGAAGAATCTTGAAGCCGCGTCGCGGATGCTTTTTGATCTCGTTGAACTCGTCGTCTGTTAAACGACCTGGTTTATTGAGGATGTGATCAGGAACGCCAATCTTCCCGATGTCATGCACCAGGCCAGAAATGTAGATCTGGTCGCATTGTCGATTGGAAAGCTTGAGTTGTTGTGCAATGCGTCGGGCGATTTTCGCAACGCGGTCACTATGGCCCCTCGTGTACGGGTCCTTCGCTTCGATGACATGCATCATTGCACGGATCGTGCCAATCAGGAGTTGATCTTTTTGTCGGAAGAGTTCAGTATTTGACGCATGCACCGCCATAATCGCGGCCGCGGCTTCAATGAGAGAAGCCTCCTGTGTGCCGAACTCATTTTCACTCATCGACGCACCAGCTTCGTTGCGTCGTGTCGATGCGGGCAGTTTGTTAACAGCAACAATCCAGCCAAAACTGCGATCACTTACTGCGACTGAGACGATCAGAAACGACCGAATCGATTCCGCGCATTCACCAGGAGTCGTTTCATTCCGAACATACGGCTGAATGTCTGCTTCGTCGCGATAGTTCTGGACCAGATTCCAGAGATCAGCATGATCAAATGATGGTCCCGAAATGACGCATTCATAAGAACTCCCCGTTCGTTCCGAAGATGACGTCACATGATGACTGTCCCGATTCACCAGCATCGCAACGCATTCTGCATTCACAACACGACGCAGCGCGTCAAGGTTCGGTCGAGCCATTTCCATGAGTTCAAGTTGTTCCGAGACCACCATCTGAGCTGCAAACCGACGTAACCAGATCATCTCTTCGAAGTTGTCGCTGACTTGGCGAACGAAGTCATCGAGACATTCGCCTTGGTAATTGAGTCGCTTGAGATTCTCGGAATTGGCAAACGCCTGGGAAGCCAGTTGATCGACCATCCCCGCTTCATCGACCTTGAGTTCCCCCACAGCCACCGTCGTGTTCACGTCGCCGGGAATGGGAACAAGAATTAGCCTCGCCCCAGATTTCTGGCAGTGGAGCAGGCTGGTTCGAGAGAAAGACGCCTGCTCACTGAGAATCCCCGCGATGTTGATTTCTCGTGATGGCGTAGCACTGAAATCCTGCACGATTTCCAACAGCCATTGCCCCTGGCTGTCTTGCTTCCAGATTTCAAACGGAGTCGAAAAGCTTCGTCGAAGCTGTTCGAGAATCTTGACGGCACTGGATTCAGCATGTGTATTCGGCATCGCTTCACCTGTTTCACCGCGAGTTCTCATAGTAAAAATGTCACCATGGCGCAGACTGTCGTAAATCTGTTTGGAGTCAAGGCGACGTAAGGGTAGGCCAAACAAGACCTCCTCAGACTATTTTCAACCTCGCGTCGACGGAAACGATCCAAGCCGACCTTACATTTATCAGATAGGAACGTCATGACGATTATGCAGGGGCTGGATTCATTTCCCTGTCGCAACAACCATCGTGAGATCGCAGATCACCTCAAACGCTCGACCGATGACGCGCATCACAATCCGCATGACCGTTACCAATAAGATTTCTTACTCCACAACAAGCCATCAAACGGTCAGTCTTCACATTCCGACGATTCAATGCCCATTCACAACCTATCTTTTCATGTGACATGACGCGCGTGGTCACCATGCGCTCTGTCCTGAAAAGTTGCGTTTCTCCTGTTCACAAAAGAAGTCAACCATGGCAGCCAAGGTACTCGTCATCGAAGACAGCCGCGTAATGGGGGAAGTCATGGTCTTCAACCTGCGCCATCATGGATATCAGGCTCAACTGGCTGTGAACGGATCCCAGGCGCTGGAAATGATGCAGGCGCAGGATTTTCAAGTCGTTCTCCTCGACTACCAGATCCCGAGAATGAACGGCGAAGAAATCTGCCAGGCAATGCGACAACTCCCCGGGTATGCACAGACTCCCGTCATCATCTGTTCGGCAAAAGGCTATGAACTCGATGCGACGCGTTTGCGCGAAGAACTTGGAATCGCCAACGTCCTACCGAAACCATTCAGCCCCCTTGAATTAATGGCCTTGGTGAACGAACTGACGGCTTCTGCAACCCCTGCATCATACTGAAAAGCCAATGCCCGTCAGTGAGTCAACTCGCCACGACAGCATTAGAAAAGAACGAAGAGCGGTGGATCGCATCATCCCCCAGAAAACCAGACAACAGCTCATGATGTTGATCATCATGATGGGGGTCTTTGCGTCGGTCGGGATTGGTTTGATCGGCTATCTCAATGTGCATGAACCGACGACGGTCCAGGCGTTCCTGCACTGTCCGCTGCTGATCAGTATCATCCTGTTGCTCACGATAATGTTTTGCCGCATGCTTCGTTCGATCATCTCGCCGATCGATCTCATCGAATCTCAGATAGAAGCATTCATCCGCGAGGAAGCACACTCATATAATGCAGCGCACCCCACTCGAACCGTCGAGTCGACGAACACGCTGTGGGATCGCATGATCCTTGGCGTCAAAGACTGGATCTCTCAGGAAGTACATCATCGAGAACCTGCTACGAGCAAACTCAGCCAGTCTGAGCTTCTGCACTCTGATCTCTTCAATAAACTCCCCTATGGAATCGCCTACGCAGACCACACTGGTCAGATTCTGCTGCACAATCACTCCTTCATTCAGATGTTGATCCTCGAGCGCATCTCGCTGACAACAACCGATATGCTCTTCGATGCGATCAAGCCATTCCTGTCCCAAGCAGATCGACAGGACGCAGAAATGATATGGAAACACGAGGATTCGCTTTCAATCGTCTTAGAAGTCAGATGCGGCGAGATCCTCGAATACATTCACATGACTCGTCGACCAGTCATGGGACTGCAGAGCAACGCAGGAACCCTGATCACCGTTCGCGATATCACCCAGCAGAAACGCAACGAGAATGACCGTGATCACTTCCTGAGCACAGCAACTCACGAATTGCGAACGCCGCTCGCAAACATCATCGCGTATGCAGAGACATTAACTGTCCACGATTCGATTGATCTGCATCAACAGAAACATTTCTGTCACGTCATCAAATCCGAAGCCATGAGACTCTCACGCTTTGTCGATGAACTCCTCGATATTAGCCGGATGGAAGCCGGCTGCCTCACGCTTCGTCGACGCCAAACAGACATGCTGCCATTCTTGCTCGATGTCTGCGATAAAGTGCGACCACTCATGTCATCCCGCCAGATTGACTTCATCAATCTGTTCCCCCGAGAATTGCCGACTCTCTCTATCGACAAAGACAAAGTCGCCTCGGCTCTTATCAACCTGCGAGGCAACGCCGCCAAATACACACCCACCGGCGGTCGCGTTGAATTTCGAGCAATCACTTTGGAGCACTGCCTGTGTCTGGAAATTCAAGACACGGGAATCGGGATCGCCAGCGAAGAACTGCCCAAAATTTTCGACAAGTTCTTCCGCAGTGAAGATGATCAGGTACGAGAAGTCACAGGCAGCGGACTCGGTCTGTCATTCACACGAGAAGTGGTACGCCTGCACAACGGCGATATCACTGTACAAAGTCAGATCAGTAAAGGCTCGACATTCATCATGACTCTACCGCGCCCAAAAGAGTCGATCAGCCAATCTGATTGACTCTCAGCAGCAGGGGAGCAGACCATTACCAGGCTTTAGTAAGCACCTTCGCGGAACAGAATTGTTCGCACAGTTCGCAGCATGATGAAGTAATCCAGCCAAGGTGACCAGTTACGGACATAGTAGGCATCCATGCGGATGCGGTCTTCATAAACGGTCAAGTTGCGGCCGGAGACTTGCCACAGTCCTGTAATTCCTGGACGAACGCTGCAGTACAGGCCGAACTCACCTGGGTGATCCTGAATGTACTTGGCATCGTAGTTCGCACAGTCAACAATAGGACGAGGTCCGACAACGCTCATCTCTCCAGTCAGGACATTCCACAACTGTGGAAGCTCATCAAGGCTCGTCGCACGGATGAACTTGCCAACCACAGGAATAATACGAGGATCGTTCTTCAGCTTGTGGTCTTTAACCCACTCGGCTTTCATTTCTGGATGATCATCCAGATACTTCTGGAGGTGCAGGTCAGCATTCGGAACCATGCTACGCAATTTCCAGACACGGAAGATCTGGCCATCTCGGCCAACTCGACCTTGGGAATAGAACGCGTGTCCAGGTGAGCAGATCTTGACCATGACTGCAAGCACACCGATCAGCGGACCAGCGACAGTCAGTGCAGACAACGTCACGACAAGGTCAAATAGACGCTTAAAGCCTCTCATGACCGGCGAAAGAAGCTGATTGCGAATGTGAACACCAGACAAACCAGCACACTCGTAAAACTGCGACCAGAGTGTCGGCAGCATCAGTTTGTTATTCAACAGAACGACGTTCGGAATACCGTCGCAGGCATGCAGAATTTGCTTGAGATCTTCCGGGTTACGATCGTGCAAGGAAGCAATGCACCATGTGGCACGATGCGTTTTCATGATCGTGCACAAATCGGTCAGGTTGCCGAGATACTGGGCTGGATCGATATTGAGTCGACTGAAGTTTTCCAGCGAGTCAACCACACCAATGGATTTCAAGCCACGGTGAGCAGAGCGGTCGAGGAACCGCAAGACAGCGTTCGTTTCATTACCTGCACCGACGACGACCAAACGCTCGCCCCACCAGCTTTGGCGAACAAGAAGTAACCTGACCGCTGATCGAGCAAAATACAGAACAACACAGCACATCAACGTACTGGCGGTGACTGCAATCATTTCAGCCATCGATACATTTCCGAGAATCCCTTTCAAAGAGATAACGAAAAGGTGGGCGGAAACGATCGAAACGATTTGATTCTTAAGTTCAACAACAGGACTAACCCCCGTCGTCTTCCAGGCACCAAGAAAGCATGTCATCAGTAAATAACCAAGTGCGATCATCGCCAGGTAACAGACATACTGATGCAGACTGACCGCCGCAGGCTGAATTGCCGCGCCAAGCAGAAAGGAACTGCTGTAGCAGATTGCAATAAACACCAGATCGGAAACGATCAGTGGGAAGTTTGTCAGTAACGACTGGGAAAAATTCCATCCCATCTCGCTGGTGCGGACTTGGAGCTTTCGACCTTCTAAAGGTTGAGGCTCCGTATCTTGACCAGGGAGAAATTTATCGAGATGTAGAATTGCTTCCGTTGAGAAAATCGGATCCACCAGCAGGCTCCGTGGGGCTGCCTCATTGACCATCATGGTGGGCATTATCGTCTGGCTCTGATTATCGAGTATAAGCTGTGTAGACATTATTTGCAGAAACCTTGGGAAGCTTGTCGCGAGCCCTCTTTCTGTACGCTTAGTATGCTAAACGAGCCTTGTGAGACGACACTAGTTCGTTTTGCGAAACTTTACTTATTTTCTCGAATTTCCCCAAACATCAATATCCGTTGATGTCCGATGTGCCTAGTAAGCAAAATAAGTCATCCATTTCACCCCAAATTGTCTCACTAAAGTCTTACTGTGCAGCGAATTGAATCATCATAATCTATACATACAGTTCGGACATTATTAACCTGCCTAAGTTCACAGAAGTGTTTTCACTGCAGTTGCCACAGATGTGCATGCAGTTTCCAACGAGGAATTTCTCTCGACAGCAAAACTCGCGTTTGTATTCTTTTGCCGACTCCTATCCAGTACTCTTCAACTGCCCAGCTAATTTCACACTCCCGGAATACGATTCTCCATGCATCATCTCACCGCCGAAGGCCTGACCGTCATGTTGCTGGCGCTTGGCCTGCTCATCGGCTGCGCGCGTGCACTGGGAGAACTCGCCCGACGCTTTCATCAGCCGGCGGTTCTCGGCGAACTGATCGCCGGAGTCTTAATCGGACCGACAGTATTTGGCCATTTCTTTCCCGAAACTCAAGGCTGGCTGTTTCCCTCCGAAGGGCCGAATGCCGTAGTCCTCGATGCCATTTCAAATCTGGCCATCGTTCTCTTCCTCCTTGTTGCGGGGATGGAAGTCGACCTTTCGATCGTCTGGAGACAAGGACGCTCTGCGCTCAAAATCGGAGTGCTAGGAACATTCATTCCATTTCTCGTCGGACTTCTTGGCGCCATGGTCATGCCACAAGTCCTTGGACAACAAGCAGATGCGGATAACCTGATCTTCTCCCTTTTCCTCGCCACTGCGATGTCAATCTCGGCACTTCCGGTCATCGCCAAGACGTTGATGGATCTTAATCTGTATCGTACCGATCTTGGAATGCTGATTGTTAGCGCGGCCATCTTTAACGACGTCATCGGCTGGACGATCTTCGCCATCATTCTTGGGATGATGGGAACACACGGCGCTGGCTTCCCGCCTCTCTTGATTATCCTCTTTACGCTGCTGTTCGCAGCCGCCATGCTGACTGTCGGACGATGGCTGATTCACCGCATCCTCCCGGTCCTGCAGGCTTACACCCACTGGCCAGGCGGTGTACTCGGCTTTGCAGTGACTTTGGCTTTGTTCTCCGCAGCACTGACCGAATACATCGGGATTCATGCCATTTTCGGCTCGTTTCTACTAGGTGTCGCACTAGGCGCCTCCTCTCACCTACAGGAGCGGACTCGCGCTCTGATCGATGAGTTTGTCTCCTTTATCTTTGCACCCTTATTTTTCGCGACCATTGGTTTGCGCGTTAACTTTCTCACGCATTTTGACCCCGTTCTCGTCTTCCTGATTTTCATTATCGCCTGTGCCGGAAAGATCGGGGGCGTCCTGATTGCTGCCAAATGGGCCGCATTTACACCGAAAGACTCGCTGGCAATCGCGTTTGCTATGAATGCACGCGGGGCAATGGAAATCATCCTCGGCCTGCTGGCACTCGAGGCAGGAATTATCAAACAGGATTTGTTCGTCGCCCTTGTCGTCATGGCGATCGGAACATCAGCCATCAGTGGCCCCTTGATTCGGTGGGCCCTTCGACGCCGTCAACCTAAACAGCTTATTCCTCATTTGAATCCAAAGCTCTTCATTAAAGACATCACTGCGACGACTCGCTATGACGCGATCCGGGAACTGGCCGTCGCAGCCTCGCAACAACACCAATTGGACAGCGATAAAATCGTTCAACTTGCCTGGGCCAGAGAGAACGTCGCTGCGACCGGGATCGGCAACGGCATTGCGCTTCCCCATGCTCGATTGGACGAGCTATCGAACGCTGTTGTCGCCGTCGGGCTGAGCGAACCAGGCATTGGCTTCGATGCGCCCGATGGTCAGCCAGCCCACCTGATCTTCCTGCTATTAACCCCCTTAAAAGATCCTTCGGTACAACTGGAAATCTCTGCCCAGATCGCACGAACATTTCGAGACGCAAATTCCCTCTCACGGGTACTCGGGGTGAACAGCTACACCGAGTTTCTTGCTGTTCTAAAAACCCTCGCGCCCCAAAATTCCGACCAGCCGTTTGAATAGGCTTAACCGTTCGTTTCGCGTCGTGCACATGCTCCTATGCACGCTCTAATCGCTGCAATCCAACCGTCAATTCTCGTGTCCAAATAGCTAAACGAGGGTGAGTTTTGCGGTCACGTTGACTTTTTCGCAAATTAGCCAGATTCAATTTGACCGCGTCTGTCTGTGTTCTAGGTTTGTGCAGCAGACCAACACTGACTGAGCCGAGCGAAGTTCCTCGGACGGGCCTGCTAAGAAAACAAACATAAGTCAGATCATGGGTCGATCGGGCTTGTGGGAAAACATCGAGAGAAAGTTTGTCACATGAAATCTCTGCTCAACAACGTCAAGAATTTCCTGGTCTCTGAAGACGGTCCAACAGCTGTTGAATACGCTGTCATGCTGGCTCTGATTGTTGTCGTCTGTCTGACGGCAATTCAAGCCATCGGTACAAACGCCAACACCAAGTTCGGTGCTGTTCGCGACGCTCTGACCTAATTTTTGCCCAGGTCAGCCTTTGCTTTCAAATCCATCCGGGTGGGCAACCGCCCGGTGGATTTTTTTTCGCGGTCTCTTAACGATCTGCACATTCTCCAGTTCCGGCTCACTTTTTCATAAGAGAAGCTTCCATGTTCCCTTTCTGGCTGCCATTTGAATTCTTTCAAGTCATGCCGATCGCGATCGTCAGCGGCGTGATGATGCTGTTCACATTGACAACTCGTTGAAACTCGTCGGCTTCTGCAATGCCCTCACCTGTTCGATGACTCTCCTCACGATCAGGCCTGTGCATGGCAAACTCCAACAACCATCCAGGGTACACAAACAACATTTTCACCTGTTCCAGGACCGTGTCTCCCCTCAAACGATTTCGAAAGGACGTCGATCATGGATTGGAATCACCTGCTGTTCGATCACTGGGAAGTTAAGCTCGTTACCATTTTTATGATCTGGGCGGCCTGGATTGATGGCCGACAATTACGCGTCCCCAACTGGATGACGTATCCCATGATCCTCGCTGGCCTCGTCTACAACAGCTTCGCATTCGGCTGGGACGGCGCTCAAATGGCCTTCGTCGGCATGATCGTCGGCCTGTTGACTCTTCTTCCTCTTTATGCCGTCGGCGGCATGGGAGCAGGCGATGTCAAAATGATGGCCGCCATCGGAGCCTGGCTGGGTGCAATCGTCACCTGGTATGCCTTCTGTGCCTCTGTCATCGTCGGTGCCATCATGGCCATCATCATGGTCCTCTGGCGACGCGATCTGGAGAAACACACCATCAACGCGATGATCATTCTCAATGAATGGTCCACCATCCGCGATCCAAACAAGCTGGCAGCGATCGCCAAAGAGCGTAAGCCACGCATGCTGCTTCTGCCTTATGGCATTCCGATTTGCATCGGGTCCATCGGATACTTCATGTACACTGGAATGTACTGGTAACCCCTCAGATTCGGGCAGCCTGTGAATCTAGGCAGCCGTGGCGGACCTTAACGCCGCGGCTTTTGCCATGTCTGAACCCGACAACCCCCATCGTTCGTAAAATCGTTAAAAACTACAGCCCTTAACTTTTCATAGCCGATGATGTGACCAGGTAGACCCCTCCATGTCTGCCGGTCACCTCCCTCCGAGGTGAGTCATGAAATTCAAAACAATTGTTCTCCTGGCTTTTGCCGTAGGATGCGGATTAGTCGCAATGATGGGTGTTCAGCAAGTCCTGGCAGACCGCGCCAATCGCGAGAAAGCTTCCAAAGTGAAGATTCTCGTGGCTGCCGTGGATATTATGCCCGGGATACCGCTGGATGACACAAACACCACCACAAAAGAGTGGCCTCGCGACCTCGTTCCTGAGGCCGCTATCACTACCAAAGAGCAGTACGTCGAACGAGCCCTGAAATCTCAGGTTTTCGCCGGTGAAATGATCCTCGCCACCAAGCTGACCGAAAAAGGTCAGTTCGGAGCCTCTTCTGCGATTCCAGCAGGCATGCGAGTCGTCACGATTCCCGTGAACGAAACCAAGACACACAGCGGCATGCTGATGCCCGGCGACAGAGTCGACATCCTGGTCACCTATAAGGCCAAAGTCGAAACCGTCGGCATGGTTTCAAAAACACGCACTCTTCTTGAGTACATCGAAGTCTTCGCTGCCGATAGCCAGCGAACGGCCGAAACAACCGACAACAAAGAAGTCAAAGCCAAGAACATCTCCCTGCTCGTCACGCCTCAACAGGTCGAAATCATCAAGCTCGCCAGCGATAAAGGTTCTCTGGACCTGTCACTGCGTGGCAAAGGTGACAGCGAGATGGTCGCCAACCGCGGTGTTGATGAATCCCTGCTCGAAGAACTCAGCAGCGGCATGAATTACACCCCCAAGGTTGAAGAAAAACATCCAGCCGAATCGATTCCTGCTCCGACACCAGTCGCCAGCACGGACGACATCAACAAGTTTCTCGGCGGTTCGTTCTATCCAGCCGAAAAAGAAACCAAAGTCGCCGAACCAGTTGCTGTAGTCGCACCACTGCCTGCTCCTGAACCGGTTCCAACCTGGCGAGTACAGATCTACTCCGGCGAAGAGATCCTTCATCAGGATTTCACTCTCCCAGAGAACGCCTCAGAACAAGCCCGCAAAGCAGCTGTCATGGTAATGCCCGAAAAAGGCAGCCAGACAGTCACCAGGTCAACCAACTCCATGTCGAATTCAGCTGCTGTGTCGATGACCAGTCCCGCAGCTGCCGGATCACCTGACATGACCGATCTGATTAAATCCATGTGGAAACAACAGCCTCAGTCATCAGCCAAGGTTAACTCGAACACCGAGAAGGACCTGGAACAACTGCTGAATAAAGGCTTGGAGTTTTAGTCGATCGATAAAACACTTTTCAGATGCCTCATTGGCGTCTGAGAATACTGATCAAGGGTAACCTCCAGTTTGGGAAGACTGGAGGTTGTCTGATGTGATGGCGGTTTGAGAGTGACATCTCGAACAACCGTCGCATGATTCCATCCCGATTGGGAAAATCGGGACAATTGAATAGAACCGGGGGGCAAGGATGCCATCGTTTTCGTTCGTAAAAACTGGGCTGACATTCTGTACGCTGTTTGCGTCCATCGCCCTCTTCACTCTGAGTCTGTCCGCACAACAGCCGGCATCTCGTGAACCATCTAACGAACCCGTGCACGACATCTTGTCGGTCCGTTCGGATATGCGAATCACTGAGCGCTTCTCCAAGCTCATTAAACACAAACACATGATCAAGACGGTCGACGGATTCGACCCTGAGGTCATCGCTGTCTCCGCCATCGACCAGTACACGCTCCGAGTTCAAGCCAAAACAGCCGGCGTGACCAACATCATCCTCGTTGACGAGTTTGATAAAAGCTACGACATCGAAGTCTTCGTCGAAGGGGATGTCAGACACCTCCAGGCCTATATCAAACGACTCTTCCCGGAATCCTCGATTGAAGTCGTGAAGATTGGCAAGAATGTCGTCCTGCGAGGCTGGGTTTCTAACCCTGATGAGATCACAGAGATCGTCGAAATTGCACGTGAGTTCTATCCGGAACCAGTCAACCAGATGAAACTCGGCGGACCAAATCAGGTACAGCTGCGCGTCAAAGTCATGGAAGTTCAACGGTCTAAAATCCGTCAATTCGGCTTCAACTGGGTCTTCCTGAGCAGCGACTTTGCATTCGCCTCCACACCCGGCGCATCAATGCCGCTGACGAACTTCAACGTCCCATTCGCTGGTCCACCGTCTGCGACCCTTGGCAGCCTGAGTCAATCGAGCCTGGCGTTCGGGATCACAAACGGCAGCAGTGTCTTCACCGGCTTTCTGGAAGCTCTCAAGCAGGAAGGTTTGCTCAAAATTCTTGCTGAACCTGTTGTCGTCACAACCAGCGGACGTCCTGCCAACCTGCTCGCGGGGGGCGAATTCCCCATCCTCGTTCCTCAGAGCCTGGGAACAACAACCATTCAATGGCGTGAGTTCGGGGTCATCCTCGAAGCAGTCCCGATCATCCTCGGCGGTGGTAACCTGCGACTGGAAGTGGCTCCCGAAGTCAGCGACCGCGACTTCACCAACGCCGTGTCCGTCAACGGATTCACCGTCCCCGGCCTGACAACGCGACGCGTCAACACGCAGGTCGAAATGAAGTTCGGACAGACACTCGTCATCGGTGGTCTGATCTCGACTCGTGAAACATCCGAAACAGACAAGATTCCTTATCTGGGCGACCTTCCCTGGGTCGGTGCAGCGTTCCGACGAATGCGAAGTGACCAGAATGAAACCGAACTTCTGATCATGGTCACACCAGAACTCGTCTCACCTGTCGACCACCCGGAACAACTTCCGCCAGGACCTGGCACGCTCACTGTTGCTCCCACCGAACGCGAACTTTACTGGCAGGGTCTGATCGAAATCCCGACCTCGCCAGACGGCTATACCCCATCGGGACCGCAATGCTACCCAGAGTTCTCAAGCCCGATCCCTGCGATCCAAGGCGAAGTCATCATGCCGCAACCAGTCCCAGCAGGTTCATATGACTCTCCAGTCATGCCCAATGGCCCGATCCTGACTCCCTCACCCGATCAGGCTGCCAATCCCAACAGCGATCCATGGGGACTTCCCGGCAATGCCGCTCCGTTAAACTCACCTCCCCAACAACCGTCATCTGCCAGTCCCGATCTGCAAACTTCGAAGAAGTCTCAGACCTCCTCGATGTCGACAGCTCAGGTCTCCTGGATTGGTGATGAGAGCGGGAAAGGCAACGTCGTACAGGCCGATCGGTACAAAACCAAGGCCACCAAACCGACAGGCCCGACTCCAGAAATTACACCGGCTGCACCTGAGTCGTCAAAAACAAATCGTAAACTCAGCCCAGCCAGCCGCAACTTCAGTGCTCCCGATCCAAAGTTCTAATGAGCTGTTGGATATTGAACTGAATTCGATTCGGAACTTATAGAGAACTGTTTCCATGAGTAACGTCGTCAGACTCGCCATCGTCGATCCCATTGATTCCTCGCGCAACCAGTTGAAGAACCTGGTTCTCGGAATTGATACGGTCTGGCTGGAAGCCGAGTGCTCGCGCTACGACTTTTTTCCCGATGTCGTCGGACAGACACAGCCAGATATCGCGCTGATCGCGATCGACGCCGATCATGAGAAGGCTCTCAATCTGATCGCTCGCCTGTCGCAGGATGTCCCCGGCTGCCAGATTCTTGTCGTCAGTAAGTCACAGGAAGGCAGTCTGATCCTTCGCGCCATGCGAAACGGTGCCAGCGAATTCCTCAGCCACCCGTTGAATCTGGAAGACTTCCTGGCCGCCTTGGGACGCATCCGTTCCAACAAAGGCAACAACTCCGACGACAGCAAGTCTCGCGCATCGCAGGTCATCACCATCGGCGGCGCCAGCGGCGGCGTCGGCTGCACCTCACTGGCCATCAATCTGGGCTGTATCCTTGCCCGTGAAGAACGCAACTCAGTCGTCATCATCGATCTCGACTTCGCGCTCGGCGATTCTGATATCTGGCTCGATATTATTCCTGATTACACGATCCAGGATGTCGCAGAGAACATCACGCGCCTGGACTATGCTCTCCTCAAACGCTCACTGACCAAACACGAATCCGGCATCTTCCTGCTGCCTCGTCCGATCCACATGGAAGAGACATTGCTGATGGGCCCCGAGCAGCTCAAACGCGTCATCGCGCTGCTCAAAGCCACCTTCACTCACCTCGTCATCGATATCAGCAAGTCGTACAACAAGCTCGACCTCGCTGCGATGGCGTCATCCGATGAAGTTCTGATCGTCACGCAACTTGACCTCCCCTGCCTGCGAAACGTCGTTCGATTGCTCCAGTTCTTCGAACACCAGCCCGAGATCAAAGACAAAGTCAAAGTCATGCTCAACCGGGTCGGCCTCGACGACTCACAAATCAGCCTTTCAAAAGCCCTGGAAACCATCGGCCGCGACGTCTTCTGGCAGATCCCCAATGACTACGCCACCATGGTCGAATCCCGCAACAACGGCGTCCCTTTGATCCAGGCCGCCCCACGAGCCAAACTCACCCGCTCCCTCGACCAACTCGCCGCCGCCCTCGGCAACGCCCCGAAAATCGAAGTCGCCCAACAACCCGTCGAAAAACCCAAAAAGAGCCTCTTCAGCTTCCTGGGCAAATAGTTTCTGTATCGCGAGTCTCGTCCCTTCTCCTTGAGGGGAGCCGCATCTTGTCCTTCTCCCTTGAGGGGAGAAGGTGTCAGCACAACACCTTAGGTGTTTACTGAACACAGTGCTGACGGATGAGGGTGGGCGCCAGGCAACCACGGACCTCCAATGCCTCAACCCGCGCCAGGCATTCTCCCCTCACGCATCAAAATCGATCCGCGTCCCCAATTCCCCATCCGGATCTTTGCTTCGACCAGCGATCGGCATCGTCTCCGCCGTCCCCTCATCCTCTCGCTGCTTTTCTCGCTCCCCCTCATCCTGCGCCAACAACCGCCCATCCGCATCTCGATCCTCCGACAGATCCAGATCCGAAACATCATTCTTCGCCTGCTCAGCCTTCTGCTTCAACTCCCGCTCGAAGTTCTTCGCGATCACCGCATCGCGCACCTGCTGATGCTCCTTCTGCTGCGTCGCATTCGCAGCCGCATTACCAGCCAGAGCAATCGGTAAAAACCCCATTGGTCCAATCGAACTCATGACATCCCTCCCGTCATGAACGAACAACTCTCAAGCACCACTTAGATATACTTCCCTCCAACCCACTCCGACAAGACGAGTTCTCAGACGTAGGGTGCTGGTGAGTCTTCGAACCGCACCAGACCTGCTTTCCAATCCCCAATTCACACAACGATTCGCAATCGCTCACCCCGTCTTTTACAATCGTAGAACAACGACCGCAGAACAACGCCAAACACCCGTGATCAACTCCCAATGAGGTCTCCCATGAAACGCAATATCACCCTCTCGGACCACGAATGGAAAACGATCGTCCGCCCACTTCGTAACGAAGATTTCGACGACATCATCCGCATCCAGGAACTCTGCTTTCCCAACATGCAGGGCTGGTATCGAGAACAGATTGAAAGCCAGATCCGGCGCTTCCCCGAAGGTCAACTCGGCGTCGAGATCGAAGGCAAGCTCGTCGCGTCTTCCTCCAGCCTGATGCTCGAATACACTTCCAACCTCGCCTGGCACGACTATAAGAAAGTCTCCGACAACGGCTACATCTCCAATCACGATCCCAAGGGTGACACCCTCTACGGCATCGAGATCATGGTCCACCCCGAATACCGCGGCATGAAGCTCTCACGTCGACTTTATGATGCCCGCAAAGAACTCTGCCGCCAGAAAAATATCCAGCGCATCATCATCGGCGGCCGCATCCCCGGCTATCACAAATATGCCGACGAAATGACCCCCGCCATCTATGTCGAGCGCGTCGACTCACGCGAACTCTTCGACCCCGTCCTCACCGCCCAGATGGCCAACGGCTTCGACCTGCGAGGCCTCATTCCCAACTATTATCCCAACGATCACGAGTCACGCGGCTACGCCACTTATCTGGAATGGCTCAACCTCGAATACACTCCTGACCGTACCAAAACATTCTACACCGAACTGATCCGCATCGCCGTCGTTCAATACATGCTCCGCCCCATCAGCGGCTTCGATGAGTTTGCCCGCCAATGCGAGTTCTACCTCGATACCGCCAACGAGTACAAAACCGACTTCGTCGTCTTCCCCGAACTCTTTACGACCCAACTTCTCTCTCTTGTCGACAAACACCAGCCCGGTCAGGCGGCCCGAAAGCTCGCCGAGTTCACCCCTCAATACCTCGACTTCTTCACCGAGATGGCCGTCAAGTACGACGTCAACATCATCGGCGGCTCAACCTTCGTCCAAGAAGACGATCACCTTTACAACGTCGCCTACCTCTTCCGACGTGACGGCACTCTCCAACAGCAGGAGAAGATTCACATCACCCCCAGCGAACGCCGCTGGTGGGGAGTCTCCCCAGGACGAAAACTCAACGTCTTCGATACTGACTGTGGCCGTATCGCCATGCTGATCTGCTACGACATCGAGTTCCCCGAACTCGTCCGCGTCGCCGCCCAGTTGGGAGCACAAATCATCTTCGTCCCCTTCAACACCGATACCCGCCACGGCTACCTCCGCGTGCGTCACTGCGCCCTGGCCCGCTGCGTCGAGAACCACATCTACGTCGCCGTCTCCGGCTGTACGGGCAACCTCCCCTTCGTGGAAAACTCCGACATCCACTACGCCCAGTCTGCGATCTTTACCCCCGCCGACGCCGAGTTCGCCCGCGATGCCATCGCTGCCGAGTGCAACGCCAACATCGAAACCATGATCGTTCACGATGTCGACGTCGAACAACTCAGACGCCACAAAATGGCCGGCTCCGTCCAGAACTGGAAAGACCGCCGCACCGACCTCTACCACGTCAGCTACCAGGACACTGAACAACAAATCGACGTGTAAAGAATGTGCAGGATCGGGTAGTCCGGGTTGTCCCCAACCCGGACGGCGCAGCCGCAAGAAACACGGTCAGCGCAAGTAGGACTCGCCCCTCCCGTGTGCCACGGCTGTCCCAGCCGTGCCGAATGTCCTCAAACGCATCAATCCCAACACGGGTTGCTGGGGTCAGAATCGTTAGCTGACCCCAATCGAGCGCGCATTGATTGCCTGACATCAACTCCCACCAACCATCGCGCAACAAAAAAGGCCGGAGCTCATCACCCCGGCCTTTCCATTTTCAATTCACCCGCGCTTACTCGTCACGAAACACTTCGTGACACTTCTCACAACTTTCGTTCGCCACCTTATAAGCTTCTTCTGCCGTCTTGCTGTCTTTGTCAGCCAGCGCCTTGGTCAGCGTTTTCAGTGCTTCGATGTAATCCACCGACATCTTCTCCCACTCTGGCACTTTCGCTTTATCTTTGACTTCGTGGGTGTCCGCATACATCGCAACTGTCAGCATCGCACACGTGATGGCATGCAACTGCTCATCAACGTCCCCCTTCGGACGTCGAATCGCGCGACGCAACTTGCTGTTACGCGTGTTGATCTCTTCCATCATCCCACCCATCTTGGTCAGCTTGTTCCAGGGATGAGCCACTTCGGCAGTACTCGTGGCTTCGGTAGTATACGTCTTCTGCAGATCAGCGGCTGCTGTCTTCAGATCCGCTTCTTCCTTGGTCTGCCAGATCTTGATGGCAGCGTCTCGCAACGCAACTGCTTTCGGAGCATCCGCAGCCGACAGTTCAGCCACACCCTGCGACATGACAGCAACCACCCCAGCAGCTTGCTTCAATGCAGCCGCTTTCTCGCCAAACTTGCCTTCTTTGACGAGTTCGTCAACGGCTTTCATTTGAGCCGTGATCTCGGCCTTCAACTGCTCAGGCGTTGCAATTTTTGTCAGATCAACCGGCGCTCCTGCCAGCCCGACATTCATCAGACTGACGACCATCGCAGACATCAGCATCATCACAGAAAATAACTTCATGGGCTTTACCTTTCAGAGTCAGCAAATTCGCAGAACGAATCTCCATTGTTCCGCACTCGCCAAGCGGTTTCAATCCACCCGGCGACAAATTCTGACATCTGGTGTGCGCCAGACAAGTTGGAATGCCAGAAGAGAGTTGGAACTCAGAGCACGCAGAGTGGAGCAGAGTTCACAGAGTAGAACGGCCACATTCAACGCGACGGCGCAAAGACGCAATGAGAGTGGTCATGGGATGGGATGGCAATTGGAAGGAGTTCTCTTTCTCACGAATTCATATTTCCTTCGCGTCTTCGCGCCATGGCGTTGAATCTGGAGTCTCCTCTGCGTGCTCCGCTCAACTCTGTTCCCTCTGCGTTCCAGTCTTTCCCCTCCGCAACACCGGCAATCATCAATGGCGACGCGACACCAACTCCTCATCGAAATAATTCGTTCCCATCCCCGCATCGACGACAATCCCCTGCGTATTGATTCCGGAGGATCGGGGAGACAGGAGAAACGCGACCGTATTGGCGACTTCATCGGTTTTGAGGGCGGACTTCCGCAGCGTCGCCTGCTCGGCATGCAGGTAACTGTCAACATACCCCGGAATCCCCGCCGAGGCCGACGTCTTGAGCAGTCCCGGGCAAACCGCATTGAACCGCACGCTGGAAAACTTGCTGAACGACTTCGCCAAAAAACAAAGCGATGAATCGAGCGCCGCTTTGACAGGCGCCATATACCCATAGTTCTCCGCCGCCATCCGCGTCGTCGAAATTGAAATCGTCACAACACTCCCTTGCTCTGGATCGAGCAATGTCTTGAACGCGTTCGAAACCGACACCAGCGAAAAACAGGAGATATTGATCGCCTGCAAAAACGCCTCCCGCGGCGTCTCATGAAACGGCAACCACCCAGCCGAGTAATCCGCAAACGCGATCGAATGCACGATCCCCTGCAGACAATCCGTCACACCGGCAACATCTTTCGCTAACTGATCAATCTGCGATTGATGCTCGACATCACACACAAAGATCTGAGCATCCCCGACCAACGGCTTAAGCTGCTCGCGTCGCGCCTCCGACCGCACAGCATAAATCACCTTCGCACCCGCATCCGTCAGCAACTTCGCCGACTGCCACGCCACACTCTTCTTATTGGCGACCCCCATCACGAGAATCGACTTGCCGGCCAGTTGCAGATAGTCCATGAATCCAACATCGAAAATAGAGGAGACAAAAAGTTCTCTCCGATGTTAGACCATCCCTGCTCCCACGCAATCCAACCGGCAATCTCAATTCCGCTTTTCGACCGGGCGGGCCTACTTCTCCGCAATGCAGTACAGCATCTCCGTACTGCGAAGATACAATCTCCCGTTGGCGATCGCATTGCTCGCCCAGAACTGCCCCGGCAGCGTATTGGTGTGCAGAACATTGAACTCGGGACCGCCAGCCAGAACATGCGTCGTTCCGCTGTCATCCGGACAAAAGACCTTTCCATCCGCCACCCAAGGCGATGCCCAGAAGGCTTTCGCACCCGGGATCCGCTTCTGATAAACCGATTCTCCGGTCTTCTGATCGACCGCGTTCACAATCCCGCCATTGCGACTGAGCAGATACAAATGCCCTTCGCAAATGACTGGCGATGACATCTGCAATCCCGACTTGCTCAGCGTCCACGCGACTGCATCGGACGTCGTCTCTCCCTCAGCCGGCGTAATGTCGCCATTCCCACCCGCCTTGACCGCATACAGATACCCGCCTCCGTCATCATCGCCCCGGCTGCGCAGTTCATTCCCCACATACAGCATATCCCCATCTGTCACGGGCGAGGCGCTGCTTCGACCTTTCTGCATATCGAGTTCCCACAGCAGTTTGCCGGAACGAGGGTCGTAAGACCGCGTAAAGACTCCCCCCAGAACCAGTTCATCCCGCTTCGAGTTTTTCCAGATAATCGGAGTGCTGTACTGTGACTTCTCATCCCGATTGACGCGCCATTTCTCTTTCCCGGATTCTTTGTCGATCGCGATCACAAACGACTGCTCTTCATTGTCAATCTGCAGAAACAACGTGTCTTCATACAGCAGCGGCGAACTCGATGTTCCCCAGCCAGCCTTCATCGGAAAGTTCCCCAGGTCTTCCTGCCAGACAACCTTCCCGTCGAAATCGCAGCAGTAAAGACCAATCATCCCGAAGTAGACCCAGATATGCTTTCCATCCGTGACCGGCGTTTCGGTCGCATAGGTATTATCCCCATGTCTCTCCAGCGGCGGATGACCTTCCTTGAGGACCTGTGTCCATTTCTCTTTCCCCGTTTTCGCATCCAGGCAATACAGCTGCCAGCTGTAAACGGCTTGCATCAGTCTCGAATCATCGCCGCCACGTCGACGTTGGCCTGGCTCGTCATTCGCCTGAGCAGGACGAGCCGGGGCGGGCTGTTTGAGAACCGCAGCTGTGAAAAACAGGTTGTCACCCCACACAATCGGCGACGACCACCCCTCTCCCGGGTTCTTGATCGTCCAGCTGACGTTGGTCGATTCATTCCACGTCGCAGGGATCGCCGACTGCGCCTGCGAGTTGAAAAACTCCCCGCGAAACTGCGGCCAGTTCTCCGCCTGCAGCGAACCAATCATTCCCACAACCATCACCGACGCTATCACCATCTGCCGCATCATTCCGTCATCCTTTCAGGAATTTGACTTCTCGGCAGAACACCGCCGCTGACTAAGTAAGCACACAAACATTTTAATGTTCTAACAAGCCGTCACGCCAGATCATCAACGACAAGATCCGGCAAACAGCGCGTCTATGATCTCACCATCTTCTGCCAAACGTTCCGGCCGCGCTGCAAACACACTCCGCGGCAGGAAACTGGCAATCGGCTGCCGCAGTCGTCGGAACTCATCACGCGGCAGACTCAATGTCTGCCAGCGCTTCGAGCGTGATTTCAACGCCGACGCGTAGCGTGTCAGTTCGATCCCGTAAAAGCCATAATGAAATCCTTCCAGCGGGATCTGTGAACAACTCAAATGCGGATGCGGCAGAGTCTGTTGGTAAGTAAACACCAGCAGCGGCGTGAATCCGTTTCCAAAGCTCCCGGCCCATTGTGTCAGGCTTTCGAGATCATCCTGCGTCACCCAGTTTTCCGCACTGGAACGCTTGGCCGTCCGGTTACTCATCCGCCCTTTGACATCCAGCAACAGACGACTCTCCGGCAGCGAGACAATAAAATCCATCGACTTCAGCGACACATCATCCCACAACGCCCGCTGCTGCTCATTGACCGCCACATACGGCACCCGCCAGGCCCGCAGCCAGGCAGCAAAAGCACGTTCATAGTGGTTGTGGGCAAGCATGAAAATCCGAAAGAGCAGGAGACTGGAACGCAGAGATCACTGAGGGAAGCAGAGTGCGCTGAGAAAACTAATTTGATCTGTCATGATTCATCCGGCAAGATCAAAAGTGTCATTATGTGGAAATCCTGCGGAGGGTGATTTAAACCCATGCGAACCCTCTGCCCAACTCCGCGTCCTCTGCGTTCCGGTCTTCTCCCGGTCGGGCTGATCATTTCGCCCGATGGTTTTCTTTCCGCAGAACCGTACTTGCCTTGAGGAGCTCTTTTTTCTCAGACGCAGTCAGAGAATCCATGCCGCTGCGGGAGACTTTTTCCAGGAGCAGGTCGACTCGCTCCTGCATCGCTTTTTGCTCCTGGAGATGTTTTTGCTTTTTCTTCTCTGCTGTCTTTTCGCGTCGCTGCTGCAGCCAGGATTTCTTGCTGATTGTCGGTGCATGGTAACTTTTCTCCAGAGACGTGTAGCCTTGAGAAAAGTCGTACCCCATGAACGAGTCTTCGTAAGAATCGGGCATCTGCAGACGGAAATGCTCCCAGACATTCATCAACAACAGCAGGGTCGCCAGCGTGACGATGAAGGTTTCGTCAAAGAACCATCCGACCAGCGAGAGAACAATGCCGACCGCCAGCCCCACACGAACAGCCGTCTGACGAGCCGACTTGGGGTCGGTGTGGTCAATCAGGAATGCTTCCATCATCAGTCCACCATCGAGCGGAAACACCGGCAGCAGGTTGATCAGCAGGAGAGTCCAGTTGATCGAAAAGATCATGAGCAGAACGTATTCGAGCAGACTTGCTGACGTCTCCAGAGATGGAATCATGAGAGGCGTCAACCTCTCATACAGACTTCCGGAAAAATAAACCGTTGGTAAAGTCGCTAAACACAGGATGGCATTGACCAGCGGCCCGCCCGCAGCCGTCATGAAGCGGGAAAAGAAATTCGGCTCCGGCTGGACAAACGCCAGTCCCCCCAGCGGCCAGAGCAGGACTTCATCCCCATATCCACCGGTCAGGCGGCAGGCCAGGACGTGGCCGAACAGTTCGTGAGCCAGAATGGAACAGAAGAGTACACACGAAATCGTCACCCCTTCGGCCCAGCCGAACTTCAGCAACATCCCAATTAGCAGAACGGGAAGCAGGTAGCTGACAAGAATTCTGGTCGAGAAGATCCGTCCAAGACTGAATGACCAGAACAGGGGATTGGCGGACTGTTGCATAGGGTATCATCACAGACAAAGGACGGAATGGCACGCAACCCTCTCCTCGCAGCCGCGCACAACTCGAATTGTAGGCTTGTCGATTGGAGGAATGCAAATTTTTTCGCGCAGACATTCATAATGAAAGGGACGTCGCGTGCCGTGCAGGTCCGTACTCCAGCGAGCCGCGTCGAATCATTCCTCACGCGGGTTAACCGGGCCAGTCAGGATCAGCTGGTGAAATTCCAGTGTCAACCAGCGTCCAAATTTGAACGCCGTCTCCGGCAGGACGCCGACGCGCTGAAAGCCAGCCTGCTGGTGAAGCCGGATGCTCGCGAGGTTTTCTGCATCAATGCCGCCGATGAGGGTATGAAACCCGTTTTCCTGGGCACGTCGGATCACTTCGGCCAGCAGGAGTTTGCCGAGCCCCTGTCCCTGATGATCTGGATGGACATAAACGGAATGTTCAATCGAGTATTTGTTGGCCGGACGATCGCGAAACGGCCCGTAACTGGCAAAGCCCTTCAACACATCCGGATTAACCAAGTCGACGATCCCGAAGACGGGGTAGCTTCCGGCGCGTTTGGCAGCAAACCAGCTGCTCATCGCAGACAATGGTCGCGGCCGATAGTCATAGAGCGCCGTCGTGTGGACAATCGCGTGATTGAAAATCTCGAGGATTTGCGGAGCGTACGCCTCGTCCAGTTCGCGGAACATCGACACGTCAGCCTGCCCGATGAGGAGATTGAATGGGGGATTACAAACTCGCATGTTACCAGAAAACCTGGAGAAAGGGGGACCGGCGAGAATCTTGTTCCATTGAGTTTTCCGTGAATTCCCGTTCGGGCGCGCTTGGAGCGACTTGGCGGAACCCGTAGAATGCCAGTGTCCTCACAGGATGGATGACCCTCATTTACAAACTCCTCCCCAGATTCGGGAATACGAATGAACGCTGCTCACTCCGCTGTCGGAGCTCGTCATGTCGCTGGCTCGTTGATCACTTGCGGGCTGGCCTGCATTGCCTTACTCATTCTGAGTGGATGCCCTCAGACGCCGCCACCGGCACCGACCGGTTCGTCGACCACCAAAAAAACGTCGACGAACTCTGCGATCTGCGTCGACAGCTTCGAACGGGCCGTCGGCATTGTGCAGCCCACCAACCTGGGTGTGGATGCAGACCCGAAAACCGCGATCGCCCTCATCAACGAGTGGGTGACCTATTGCGCCCCGGCTGACAAGCTCGATGTGGGGCTAGCCGTCGTGAAAGAGAAGTATCTGGCCGACCCGGTCTGGGACAACGCCAAGACGCGACTGGAAAACGATCTGTTTGACCTGCGGGATGTGCGCTATCTGCGAGATGCGTACCTGATGCGTCAGATTGGCGAGAAGCTGGCCCGTCAAGCCGATAATGATCTGGCGCGCGTCAACGGCTTTTTCGATTATGTCTGCACAAACATCGCGCTCGATCCCTCATTGACCGGGTCGACCCCGCATACCGGTTTCGAGTCGCTGTTGTGGGGGCTCGGAAGTCCAGCCGACCGCGTGTGGGTCTTTCTGGGAATTCTGCAGCAGATGAAGATCGAAGCCGTTGTGCTGACGTTCGATTCGGTCCAGTTGCAGGCTTATCAAACACCTTATCTGCTCGTCGGTGTTCCGATCGACGATCAGGTTTACCTTTATGACCCCCTCATCGGGCTCCCTCTTCCAAATCACGTCGAGCTTCCCGATGCTTCAAAGTGGGGGCAGGCAAGCTGGGCCGAGTTCAAGTCGGATGAGTTCTGGAAGTCCTATGAACAAGGCAAACTGGCGCATGCTCTGTTGAACGTCAAGGCAGCGGATGCCAAAGCCTGGCTGTATGGATCGAGCAGCAGCTGGTCGGCTCGGATGCAGGAGTTCGAGTCTCTGTTGCGTGGCGATCAGGTGGCCTCGCTGTTTGATCCGCTCGTCGATATCCAGGGAAAGACGTCTCTGATTGCCCAGGGGCTGCCTCAACGCGTCCTCGCAGGATTGCCAGAAGGAACGCTGCCTGAGTTTGCAGGGGTCTGGACGTACCCGGAAATGATGATCAATGCCTCGACAAATCCCACCCCCGAACAGCAGCAGCAGATCACCGTCCGGATGCAGCCTTTTCAGACAGCCAGTCTGATCATCAAATCGTCCACGTCTCAGCAGACGGGTTCGGAAGATGGTCAGCACCAGGAAAACAAAATGGAGCATACCGCGACCTCCGAACTGAAGTACTACAGCGCCCGGATGGGGCAGCTGCAGCAGAACTTCAGCGAGTGCATTCCTGCGTACGTCAAGCTGAGCCTGAATGTTCCACAGACCATGAAAACGCGTGATGATGTGATTCGCATGATCATGGCTCAGGATGCCAACTACTGGCTGGGCCTGTCACAATTTGAGAGTGAAGACTATGCCATCGCCGCCGATAGCCTGCGACGATACCTCGATCAGTTCGGACGCCAGGGACGCTGGTTCCAGCCGGCCTTGATCAATTACTGCAAAGCCCTCGCCGCTGGAGGCAAGCAGAAGGAAGCCGTCGAATTCATCAGTCAGGTCACCCTTGATTCGCCTCAGATCCAGGAGGCAGTCTACCTGATGAGACGCTGGAAGCCCGCCGAAGACGTCAAGAAAGAATCAGCAGCTGAACCGGCTTCCGAAAAGCCCACCACACCGACTGAAACTCCTCCCACCTCACCAGCGCCGCAGCCGACTCCCGTGACTCCTCTGCCAGAACCCGTTTCGACAACCCCTGCCACTGAACCGGCAGCCCCCACGACATCGCCGTCTGCGGGGGGAGATGGGACCTGAAGCATATTGAAACTCCGTCTCTAGCCATCAAGCCCAAGACGCGATTCACCCGCAGGCTCAAAGGACGTAAAGGCTCACGAAGTCCTGTAGAAAACAATTCGCGAGCGATTGGTAAGTAACCAGAAAAAATCCCACTTCGCAGCGATGAAGTCGGGTCGAGCGCATAAAAAAATAGTGCGGTGAGGTCCCCTCAAAGCTCCCAGCTTTCCCCACCGCACTATCAAGTTCGTATGTCGTTTTCTCAGACGGGCCGGTGTCGTGTTCGTCGTCGTGGGCCGTCTCGGCGTTGCTGCCGACACACAAACCTATGCCAGCTTTATGGGGTGTCAAACGGGATTTGTTGAAATAGATAACATTGGCCAGTACGCGAATTTAGGTAAATTTTTTCGATTGTAGTGATCCTGCTCAATCCGTTGAGGTGGATGTCCGATGTAAGACGTGACGTCCTTTTCGCATCCTCTCCGCATTCCCGTCTGGCCCGCTTCATGATGAGCTCCCAGATCAGTCCTGTCTCGATTCAGCAAACTCTCAGCGAGAACCTCGAGGCGATCGTCGAGTGTTTCAATCGCTGTTTTGAAACACAGCTCGAGTTAAGCCCCGGCGAAGCCAAACCCTGGTCCGATGCACTGGGCGTATCGACAATGGCAGAAGCAGGGCTGAGTGTCCTCCTGGAAATGCAGGGGGCCTGGCTGCAGGTACTGATTCCGGAATCACTGCCACTGCCAACTTGGTACGTTGCCCCGAATGCCTCCCAGACATCCCGGCTCGACACTCTGGGCATGGAATGGGCCTCGCTCATCATCCCCCAGGATCTCCAGGGGGGCGGCTATTCGACGACTCCGCATGCCAATCTGCTGCTCGCCATGCAGGCGGCTGATCCCCACGATGATGGGTTCTGGATTCCGGTCGACGTGTTGGATCAGGGAAGTCCTGTTGCGCAGATCCAGTTCATTTTCCCGGTCCGCGGAGAGACTGCTCCGGCACCTGCAGCGGTGGCGGATTTTGAGCAATTCACTCCACCTGCCAATTCAGCACCTCGCAAGACGGACCGCATCAAGCGACTGATGCCGTTGTCGGTCCCTGTCAGCGTACGTCTGGCTGAAAAGCGGATTACACTTGGACAACTGGTGAATATTGGTCCGGGAGGCCTCATCACCTTTCCCAAAAGCTGTGAAGATCTGCTCGATCTTTACGTCAATAACCAGCTTTACGCCAAAGGGGAAGCCGTCAAGATTGGTGAGAAGTTTGGATTGAAGATCAACGAGGTCGGGGCAGAAAATCCTCGTGTGTCCGGGGTCTTCACGCTGTAGACTGCTCGGCCTGCCATTGATCGGCTGAACGAATCAGGAAATACAATTCGTTAATTACTTGACGGTACGAATATTTCCATAACTTCTAGGCTCGTCTGCGTATAGAAAGGCGAGTCTCTCTGGTAGCAAGTTTCGTTGTCTGTCTATAATGCAATTTGAAATCGCACCGATTCGGGACCAGCGTTCACCGTCATATGTCTTTCGGAACATCGACTTCGCCAAAGACCTCACATTCCCTGACAATTCAAAAACGATGCCCGACAACAATTCTCTCGCCACTCAATCCCGCGACAACTCCTCCGATACTTCGGCTACGGGGGCGCGCTGGACATTTTTGACGAACCATTCGCACGTTCTGGTGTTGCTGCACCGCAATCCGAATATGATTTTGCGTGATGTGGCCCAGGAAGTCGGGATCACCGAACGAGCTGTCCAGCGGATCATTGCTGAACTTGAGGATGCGGGCATTATTGAACGCACGAAGGTCGGGCGACAGAACCAGTACAGCATTCGCCCGAATCAGCCGCTGCGTCACTCAATTGAATCTCATCGCACAATTGCCGACATGCTCAATTTATTTAACCCAAATGATTAGCGCAGCAACTAAATGGTTCCATTGTTCAGTCGACAGCTGGCCATTCTCAGACCAAAGAATTCGGTGAGTGAATTCATCTGCTCTGTCAGCCGCTCTTGCTGACGTGGATCGACCGAGTCACGTTTGACCGCTCTGATCAGCAGGTTCTTGTGGGTGTGCTCCAGATCGATGAACTCCATAATTTGAACATTGTAGCCATCGCGCTCCAGTGCCATCGACCTGAGCGTATCGGTCAGCAGGGATGCGAACTGTTCTTTGAGGATGCCGTGCTTCCACATCGGCGCTAAAAGGTCTCCGGAAAGTATCGGTCGGACTTCGTGCTGGCAGCAGGGGACAGCGAGGATGACGCTGGCTTGCCTGGAGACAGCCAGCTTGAGGGCATCATCGGTCGCCGTGTCGCAGGCATGGAGGGCGACGGCTAAGTCAATCGGCTCCCCTTCCTGGAACTCGGCGATGGCTCCAACGCGAAAATCGATGTTGTCGATTGCCAGATCTTCTGCGATGCGTCGACAGGTCTCGACGACATCACTGCGGACATCGATCGCAGTCAATCGCGCAGGGATTCCTTTCACCTGGAAGTAATGCTGCATGGCAAAGGTGAGATAACTCTTGCCGCTGCCGTAATCGACGACCTTCAAGCTGCCATCTTTTCCCGGCGTCAGATGTTCGGAGACATCGTCGATCATTTCGAGGAAGCGATTGATCTGACGAAACTTGTGATACTGACTGGCGCGGACTTTCCCTTCGGGGGTCATGACGCCGATGGCTTCAAGGAACGGGCAGGGTTGGCCTTCGGGAATCAGGTAAGCTTTCGTCCGGTTGTGGCTGACCGGAATAGTCGATGGGATCTGGGAACCGGAAGACTCTAGGAGGCGCTCCTTGAATTTCCAGCCATCGGGTTTGGAGGCGGTGATATGAGTCTCGCTGCGCGAAGAGACAATGACCGCCTGACGGAATGTTGTGCCCAACAACCGGCTGATCTGCCGGGCGGTCGTGCTCCAGTTGAGATTCTCGTGTCTTTGCTGGCGACCTTCCTGCCACGACCATTGCCACAGTCGCTCGGATTTGATCAGGACCGGATGGATGGTGACCTTGGTCGCGATGAAGTCCGGCTTGATGCGGTCGCTCAAAGTCATTTTTGACAGCGATAACGCCTGATCGGCAAGCAGGTGATCGAGGCGTTCTGCGGATGAACTCAGTTTTGTCATGTGGGATCAGGTTCCTGCGACGACGATGCTGTTGAGCTCGTCTTTGAGTCGGACGAGTGTGCCATCTCGTCGACGGTGTGGTTTGAGGAGGATTTCTCTCCGACGCTCCATGCGAATCGTGCAGTCTCGCGGAGACCAGACGACTTCGCTAATCGAATCGAAGGCCACGAACAGCGCGCCGGGAGTCTCCAGCAATAAGGCGACGGCGTCAATCGTGACGGGTTCGACTTCCTGCCCCTGACGTGACTGGAGGCTTCGTCGTAAAGATCCCAGCCAGCAGGCCAGAGTCCGATCGTCAGCGAGAATGTACTTCTGCCCCATCTTGCGAATCTGTGGCGAGAAGAGCAGGCCGCGCGAGGTGGCGTAGACGTGGCAGATTCTGGGGAGATCCTGTCGTTCGTAGACCAGGACACCCAAGTCTCTGAGATTGTCGCCGACCAACTGGTGAATCGACTCTGGAGTCGGGTCGGGCTGTGAGAGTTCGACGTGCCTCAGGCAGTCTCGACAGACGCTGTGATTGAGGATTGTCCAGCCAGTGCAGTAGGGGCAGAAGTAGAGGGTTAAGCTATTCATGCCGCGGCGTCGATTCGGACAATTGATGGGCGAGTTGGACCGGCTGAGGATGGTTGGAAGACGGCAGTTTTTCTGCAACGGTATCGCTGCGATCCTGGCAGCGAACGAGCAGGCGTAACATGGGACCGGGGACAAGACCGATTAATACCATCGTCATCGCCAGTCCGCCACAGGTCAAGCTCCGAATCTGCGTTTGCTCGCGTGCGGGACTGGCTTTGACGGGGTCAGCCCAGAGACAGACCAGCCATCCGTAGGTCTGTTTCCAGAATGCGGCGAGGGCACATCCCCAGAGAAGAACGATGAACTGATAGACAACGACAGGATCAATAAAGCCCGTCAGGCTGGCTTGAATGCGAACCGTGGTCAAGCTTTCGATGGTGACCATCAGCTGCCAGAAGCCCCATGTGAACGGCGCACCAGCTAACGAGAATGCTAAGACGGTCAGGCTGACGCCGAGGATCGGGCGTTGTCTTCCCCAGCCTGCAATGATGTCACGATCAACGTGCTCATGAGAAGTCTCATTCGGCAAAGACGTGCTGGCACGATGTTTCCAGGCGATCAAATATTCGCGTTCCAGGAAAAGAAGCAGAGAGCCCCCTAAAGACAACCAGACGATCCAGCCCATGACAATCGAGGCGGCATCCGGCCAACTTCGCAGTGACGTCCAGACGGCCGATTGTTCGCTCTGCAGGAGAGACAAACTCATCAACGCCAGCATTGGCCCCCAGCCGATCAACCAGGCGAGGTTGGCCCAGTCGCTGAGGCTTTTCGTACGGTAACTCATGACGACGCTCAGAAGCAGCGAGATGATCGATGTAACAATCAGCAGGCTTTGAGCCGTCGTGGTATCGATCATCAACCCGAGGTCTTGAGGGAATGACGTCAAACGCCAGAGGAAGACGCCGACAGCAACATGAACCGGAAAATCCGTGAATGTCGAGACGCTGCTGTCCTGCCTCTGAGAACGTCGCCAGATGGAAAGCGGCAACTGAGCGAGTGATGTGCCGATGACGAGGACTGTGGCGAGCGTGGTCAGTTGTGAGGATTCGGTACTCGATGATGGGGAGGAATTCATGAGCAGGACAAATCCCACCGTCATCCACAGACCTGTCCACAGGCCCCAGCGAGGGTCGCTCGATGCTGACTGGCGCGAAGTCTGCGGTCGCAGTGATAACGCAACGACGAGTTGCAAAGCGGCTAGAACAACGAGGGGAGAGGTCCCGCCACAAACTAGAACCAGACCAGCCAGTTGCGCCAGCATCGTCCAGCGGAGATGTCGATGCAGCTCCGCAGCGAACAACAGCAGGGCACAGGAGATGGCAACCCCCTTTCCGACTAGCCAGCGCTGAGACGCCCAGCTGATGGCTTGTCCGGGGCGAAGTGACTGGTCGAGCGCCGTCACTCCCGTATCACTGACAAAGGCAAAGACGGCGGCAATGATCAGGCCACAGGCGGTGGCGGCCATCGCGAGCTTGGAATTTCGACGGCTTAACAAGCCGACAATCAGGCTCGCCAGCAGAAGGACGAAGGTGACTGTCATCGCGGAGTCGATCATGAACGACCCTCCGGGCGTTGCGCGGGTTTGACGTTCCGCGGCGGGGCCTTTTCTTCAAGATCCGGTTCAAGCGGCTGGTCGGAGCGGGGCTCCTGCGACACGCTGGCGGTGCTCCAGTAGGTCAGCAACAAACCGGGTGCGGTGGCGGTGATGAGGAACACCAACGCTGCAATCGATGTCGTAAGGATCGAGGAGGTTGCGGGCGTTGGCCTGATCGTTGATGAATTCTTTGCAATGCTTCCGGGCAATTGATCGAAGACGGGACCTGTCGCGACTGGCAGGCGAGGATCACCCCAGAGCATCCCTGCGGCGATTCGCCACCAGGTCCAGCTCATGAGCAGTTCGGATGCAACAAACAGAAACAACATCCAGAGAATCCCGCTGACTTGAATCCGGCTCAGAGACAGGAATATCAACGCTCGTGAGGGGAACATTCCCAATAAGGGAATGCCATAGCCCAGACAAACACCGGCCAGCCACAGCTTTGACCATTGAGGAGATGTCGTCGAAAGACCGCCGTAACATGCGGTGTCGAGTTCGTTAAATTTCTGGTTCAGCGAGATTAACAACGTCGCGAGGTAGGTCACCCACATCGTTAGCTGAATGGCCAGCAGCCAGCTTGCCTGCGTTCCAAGTTCCCGAAGCGTGAGCAGTCCTGTGAGAATCAAGAGGAGATCGCGAACAATGCTGACTGCCAGCAGTCTTCTAAGTTCCGTTTGAGCGAGGGCAACCAGCGAGAGATAGAAGATGCTCAGAATGCTCAGCAGGATCCAGATTGCTCCCGCCGTAACGACGGTCTCGCCGACAAACGGCAGGGCAATTCGAGACATGAGAAGAATGAGTCCCGCGGACAGCCAGAGAGTCATCAATCCAAAGAGTTCCAGAGGAAGTTGGCGATACAGAGTGATCAGCCAGCGATGGAACGGAAAAAGACCGCTCCAGATCGACAGACTCATCAACATCGCCAGGAACGCCAGAGGACGGGTCTGACTGAAGGCATTGGCGAGCATGGGATCAGCCAGCGGAGCCCGTTTCATGCGTAATAGCAGATCGGAAAGAGTGAAGTCGATGGGACCAGTCTGCGTCCCCTGCATGGAGGAAATGCTCGCCAGTCCACCGGCAATCAGCAGCATCGCCAGGCCTGCAAAAATGGCACTGGTCATCCAGTTCCCCAGAACTTCGATGGAGTCCCTGCGACGTTCTGCTTCGCCCCAGGAGGAGAGCAGGCCACAGGAGAGAAGCACCATCAGCATCAATGAGGAAAATAAGGAGACGATGTCATCGGCCAGCAGGAAGACGTTCATCGTCAACTGCATCGCAGCGAGCATCATGATGCGTGACAACCAGGAGCGAAGCCGCGTGGCGTCCAGGAATCGAAACCGGCGTGACCACGAAAGGCAGAAAAACAGCAAACTGCTCGCGAGCACCATCGGGATGCGCTGGCGATCGAGCATCAGCTGGATCATCACGCCAGGACCTGCCATCCGAACAGACTGCGCATTGACCCAGGTCAATTCTGAATAAAGCTTGAGGTCACTGAGAACTGTTGTCGTCGAGGGCCTTTCAGGCCACATCAGGACCATACCCAGGCAGGCAGCAATCAGCATCACCGACGTTGTGGCACGCCAGATCCATGCGGTTAGATGAACGCCAAAGAGGCTCCACACGAGCATCAGCGCGCAACCAAGCGATGGTATCAGAACCATCAACATCGCCAGAGAATTGACGATCACGCTCGGCACCCGACTGATTGCTCTTTTCTAGTTAATACAGGGGAAAGCCTCGAAAAAGCGATCCGCGACACGGATTGGTTTTGTTCACTCTAGTTTGACTGCAGAAAAATGACCAGCATGATTGTCGTCGCGAACATCCAGATCATGATCATCCAGGGAATGGGATGAGTCGTTAACAGGCTCAATTCCTGTTGAATGTTGATGGTCAGTTTCTGCGGCGCACGTCCTGTCAAAAAACCTGCAATGATCCAGTCGAACATGCGTGTGAGCTGAGCAGACCCTCGAATGAAAAGGGAGACTCCGAAGATTGCTTCCGACGAATAAAATGCCTGACGCCCCATCACGATCAGCGACGAGTCGGCAAGCCGTTCTGACCAGGAGCGAAGTTTAGGAACTCGGCAGACCAAAACCCCTATAATGATTCCCATCATGCCGACGATGGCAGAAACCAGGCCCCAGGGAGAATAGACACCTGCCTGCTGATAGGCTCCGACGAGACCATGCCAGCCGAATGCTTCTGTCAATAATCGCAGCCCATCGGGACTCGACCACCAGGCGCGCTGATGAATAATCAACCCGATGCCCATGGCCCAGACAATCGTCAAGAGTTGTATCGTCACGCTGAAACGAGGTGTGAGCTGGCTTGTCATTGCTGACCGAAGTGGAATCGCGAGCAGACTCTTGGTCCATGCAAAAATCGCCAGTCCTTGCCCGAGAACAATGACGATGACAGGCCCGAGATGGCCATGGGAAGAAAATTCGTGCAGCAAGCCCATCGGTCCACACACGGATAAGGCAGCGAGAATCAGGATCGCCCAGGTCGGCAAATAGGTCATCGTCTGTCGATTCGGAATCGTCCTGATGTACCAGGACGTCACCAGCAGGAGCGTCATCCAATTGGCGAAGACAAACATTCCCGAGGTGAGACCAGTTTTCACGCCGGACATCATCCCTGCGATCACCAGACTGCCTGCCCAGGAGAACGACCATCCCAGCGATGTGTCCCGTTGGTTGGAACACGCAGCAATGAATGCGGACAATGCACCAATCACTAATGTCATCAGGATCAGAGAATCGATGATCGTCGCATTCCAGATGACATGGTGAAGTTTCAACAGCAGCAGGCAGGCAGGACCGACACCGAATAACAAATGGAATAGCGCGAGGGTCGTCGCGCCACGTCCGCGCATCAGATCGTTCCCCAGACTGACCAGCGGGAGCAGGAGTCGACCACACACAGCCAGCCAGATGCCAAGTGCAGCCGTATCGAGTGCAGCGGGATTGTCCTGGAAAATTGTCCTCAGGCTGTCTCGATGGAGAGTGACGGCGAGTTTGGTCGAAGACAGTCCCGAGCCGATCACCGAGATCGCCAGAAGCATCCCCAGATCTGTGATGAGCATGGGGATCATGAATTTCACGAGATCGCGCGGTCGCGGTTTCGTTTCATTTATCCACAGTAGTCCGCCGGAAAGAACGGCCATGAGCATCCAAACGACCAGGAAGACCCAGGCATCGCCGGCAAAAGCCAACAGAAAAATCAGCATCAGACTGACTGCCGCGAGGATGCCCGTCATGAAGCCCAGGTGCGAATCTGAAGGACGTCGCACTCGGATCCACGCCATCGCGATCATTGGCAACAACCAGAGCAGAATCCCGCTCGCCAGCCGGTCAGCGTGAAAACAGATGGCAATTTTCAGCTCGGCAGGACTGCCGATGGACAGCCAGGTGATCGTCGGTTGGGAAGAAACGACTTCGTCGAGAGGGGCCTGATTCCATAGCAATGCCAGTCCCGCCCATGTCAACAGGCAGCAGATCGACGTGCTGAGAATTCCAGGCCAGCGGATGCCGAAAATGGCGCACAGTCCAACCCAGACGGCATGCCCACAGACGAGGAGCGCGATCACCCAGAAGCCCCACACAGGAACGGTCTGTAGCAGCGTTTCACTAGCGACCTGCGACAGCAAAGCCATCCGTTGCCTCTCTTTCGGATCGTCCTGCCCCTGACTGGTCTGCATCGGTCAATGTCTGTGTAAAAATCTGCAGCAGGCGTTGACGCTCGATCGCGAGTTCCTGCGTCTCACGATGACCGAATTCCGATTGATAGGTCCACCACAACAACAGACCAGCCGCCAGATCAATGCCGAATGTGATGCCGAGGAGTTCCCATCGCTCCAGCCCTGGCACTGACCAGACAATGAAGAGGGTTCCCTGAACCATCAGAATCATGCCGAGGAGTGACCGCGTGAAAATTCCCTGTGCAATCGTGGCCCAGCCGCCGAGTGTCATGAGGACCATGCCTGCACGCGTCAGGAAAACGGCCCCCGCCGATATGTTCCAACCACGATGCGAGACAATGACTTCACAGACAATCACGCCCAGAACCGCGGTCATCATCGCCATTATGATCTGCTCACCAATCAGCGGACGAACCATGCGGTTGAGGGGAGTGACGCCCCATAAGGCCAGGGAGGAAACCGTGGAACTTGCCCAGCCGATGGTGACAACCAGCAGATGGAAGATCGCGATGAGATAAACACCATCTCGAGATGCCATCATCGTCATACTGCCGAGAACCATGACCGCGAGCAGCCAGATGACCGCATCGAGCGTAAAGCGGCTTTGCAGCATCGCGATGCTGGCGAGGACAGTGATGAGTCCGAGGATCGTTGAAAATCCAATCTCAACAGAAGCAGCTTCGCCGGTCGCGGTGATATTTTTCCCGAATAGAACCAGGCAAGCCCACAGAGTGACTGCGATCGCGCCGACCTGCGGGTATCCGAATCCGATACGCCCTTTCTGCGCGACTTGCATCAATGCTTGAGAGGGATCGAGATTAGCAACAGCAGTGAGACGTTCATCCGTTCGTCGGCCCAGGCCCATCAGGATCAGCCCGCTTCCCAGCAGGAAGATCTCCAGCGCAAGTTTGACACTCACTTCAAATTTTATCAGGTCCTCAAAAATCTCCATGAGTCGACGATTCTTATCCACGACGCGGCTGTCGTCATGCGAGCAGCCGAACGCTATTTATCAGGTGACGACGATTTGCCAAAGGTCTGGCCTATTATGCCGGAATCCCTTTCGCTTCCGCCAGTCGAGTCAGCAAAATCTCGACCAGATGCGGATGAACACCTAGCGGCGGGCAGACCGTGAATTCCTGCTCGGGCCACTGCTGGCGGAACTCTTCGCGGAATTCTTCCAGATCCTGGACGACATGGATGCCCGGAGAAAGGAAAAAGGGGAGCAGGAAGACTTTCGCTGCCCCGGCTTCGATACAGGCGCGAGCTCCCTGGGGAATTGTCGGCTCGGTGAGTTCGAGATAAGCGACTTCGATAAGGGTGTCGGGGAGCCGGCTTCGGAGGTGGTCAGCCATCGTTCTGAGGTCGTCATTGGCTTCTTTGCGACGTGAGCCGTGTGCGATGAGGAGGATCGCTTCTTGGGAGGGCATTTGTTGTCTTTCGTCTTGCCTTGTTTACAAGCCTGCTGGCCGGTACGTTTTGAGGTGGTAGAACTTGTGTGCAAGTTGCGTGGTGGAGGGGGCATTTTGACGTGCTCGGATCACTTCGCAAGTCCGTTGGCCAAACTGAATCAGGAATCTCCATGCTGCCCGAACACGTTGGACCGTATCAGATCGAAGGAAAGATCGGCGCGGGGGGGATGGGAACGGTTTACCTGGGACGCCATATCGTTTCCCGCGAACTGGCTGCTGTGAAGGTGCTGCCGGCCTCACTGGCGCGCGAGGAGGGATTCGTCGCGCGATTCGAGCGTGAGATCGAATCGATGCAGAAACTGAAGAATCCTCACGTGGTGGAACTGTTCGAGTCGGGAGTCGATGATAACGAGACGTATTACTATTCTATGGAGTACGTCGAGGGGAAAACGCTGACCCAGGTCATTCGCGATCAGAAACGCATCCCCTGGCGCGAAGCGATCGACATGGGTGTTCAGATCTGTGCGGCGTTGAAAGCCGCACACGACGCAGGGATTGTGCACCGGGACCTGAAGCCCTCGAACCTGCTGGTAACCAAAGACAATCTCGTCAAGCTGACGGACTTCGGCGTTGCACAGATGTTTGCAGCAGGAAAACTGACGGTCACAGGAGGGATCATCGGGACGGCTGAGTACATGTCCCCCGAACAGGCCCAAGGACACCGGGCGACCAAGAAGTCGGACCTGTATTCGCTGGGAGCAGTCCTCTATGCCATGGTGACAGGTCGCCCGCCGTTTACGGGGAATACGACTCTGGATGTCATTCAGAAACACCGCTTCGGCCAGTTCGATGCCCCCAAGACGATTGCGCCAGACATCCCTCACTGGCTGGACCAGGTGATCTGTCAGTGTCTGGAAAAAGATCCTGAGAAGCGGTTTCCGGATGCGTTTGTATTGTCGTTGCGGCTCAAAGAGATCCCGTCGAAAGTCGATCTGTCGGAGAGCAAGAACACGATCCCTGCTGGCGGTAAGAAAAAATCACGCGTTAGTAATGTCACGTCGGTCGATGATGCGACGCTGATCACCGAATCGGGTGATCCGAATGCCGTCGGCGGAACGCTGATGCGCGATCTGTTAAAGGCACAGATCGAACAAAGCAGGGCAAAGAGCGAATTCTGGGTTCTTCTCGAAAACACCTATGTGCTGGTGACGCTGCTGATCGCTGCACTCGGGCTGATCTATTACTTCACTGTCTATGGCGAGTTGACTCCCGATCAGAAATTCGAAAAGGGGAAATCTCTCTATGCTCAGGGCGAGTCCCGATGGATCGAAGCCCGCGACGAGTATCTCGAACCTCTGGTCAAACAAGACCCATCAGCCTGGGAAGAAAAAGCGGCTCCGATGATTGCGGATATCGATGTTTACGAACTCAAACAGGATTTCGGCATTGGCAAGAAACTTCGTCGCCAGCCGTCGAGTTACGAAGAACCCAAGCGATTCCTGCACCTGGCTCAGACAGCTTACGAACAGGGAAACGTCGCCGAAGCAGAGCGACTGCTGACTGCATTGTTGCCACTGCTGGAAGGCGTCCCTCAGCATGAGAAGATCAAAGCGGTCACCGAAGATCTGCTCAAGCAGTTGAAGACGAACAGCAAGGAGAAACCAGACATGAAGGCGTTCCTGGAGTCATCTCTCAAGAACGCAGCGGAGCTCGCCAAAAAAGGCAAACGCAGCGAGGCAAAAGCAATTTGCGAGTCGCTGATCATGCTCTATGAAAACAACTCAGCGGCCGAGCCGTATGTGAAACAAGCGAAAGCAGCACTGGGGGGACTGTAAGAAGTCTGAACGCTTCTGTTTTGATAATCAGTCTGTTATCAATCGTATCAATTATGTTGATAACCTCAGCTGAATTGGCCGAGAAATCCCTGGGCTTGGACGAGTCCGTTCGAGATCAGAGAGTAAAATATATTTATTCAGCACATTCCCCCCGGGTGACTCACCCGGGGCTAAATAGGGTTTTTTATGTCTGCTTTGAATCTCAAAGACCATATTCGTTCCATCCCGAATTTTCCCAAACCGGGAATCATGTTTCGGGATATTACTCCGCTGCTGAATAATCCGGACGCGTTTCGCGAGACGACCAAACAATTCGCGGATTATTTCCGCAACCATAATGTCACGAAAATCATGGCGGCCGAAGCCCGTGGATTCATCTTCGCGACGCCTCTAGCGCTGGAACTCAATGCGGGGTTCATTCCCGTTCGCAAGCCGGGCAAGCTGCCGTTTGATCGCAAGTCACATCATTACGAACTCGAGTACGGCAAGGATTGCCTAGAGATCCATACCGACGCGTTGACAGCCGACGACAACGTCCTGTTGGTCGATGACCTGCTCGCGACGGGTGGCACGATGCGAGCCTGTTTGAAGTTGGCTGAAGAATCAGGCGCGAAGGTCGCGGGCTGTGCCTTTTTGATCGAGCTCGATTTCCTGAAAGGCCGTAACTACTTCGAAGGTTACGACGTGCATAGCCTGATTCACTACGCCGACGAGAATCCGTAGTCAATTCGGAAGTAGGGTGCTGGTGAGGCTTTGCGAACCGCACCAATTGTGGATCCGAACGGCGAGTAGCGTGCGAGCACGCATTTGGTGCGGTTCGAAGACTCACCAGCACCCTACAAAATTCACTAACCGCGTTGCAGGGTATGTGGCGTGTTGAGTTTCACGCTGGCATCATCAGCGACGTGGACCCAGCAGTGGACGTGGGGGTTGCCGCGGAAGTGCCACACAAACGAAGGGCCTTCGAGACGCCAGTTGTCCCAGACTTTGTCGTTGCCGAGGTCGCTGTCGGCGTAGAAGGCCAGACGGCAGGCTTCGAGTCCACCCATCTTCTTGAGTGCAGTGCGGACTTCTTCCTGATCCGTCATGCGGTACGGCTCAAGAAGTTTACTGAGGACACCTTCCATCGCTTCTCGCTGGTCATTGGACATTTCGGACAGCGGCAGTCCGGCGATGTCCTTACGGAAGGCAGCATCTCCTTCACCAGGAGTCCGTCGGACCATGGCGGCTTTCTGCTGTTTGCCATCGAGCAGCTTGTAAACGCCGTTGGCCGCGAGCGCCTGTACCCAAAAGACGTTGCCCACGTGATCTTTGCTTTCGTTGAAGGTCTCAGAGGCGTGGCCGTAAAAGATCGGACCGCCGAAGGCAACGTGAGCAGTGGTATTGCCGTCGCAGCGCATCGTCATGTGGCGTCCCGTCATGACGAATTCAAACTGGTCGGAACCGGGCACGCCGAAGATCGCGATCGTCTGATCAGTGCCAAAACCGCCAGCGTCGTCATTGAGTTGCGTATCGAACTTCGACACCCACTCAGGATTGACCATGCCTTCAAAAATTTTGCGAATCAAGTCGCGCTGTTCGGGTTGATAGAAGCTGCTGTTAATGTCCTGGCTGGTGATGTTCCAGTTGTTGTTGACGTGTGTGCGAAGGAGACCACGACCGGGGGAGACGTGATTCCAGTCGAAACAGATCGCTTTCTTTTGAGCGGGCGAGAATGTTTCGTAAAGGTCTTTGACGAAAGCTTCCGAGGTCGGCGTGGAAGTGGCCTGCTCGCCGGCAAACAAAAGATGCGACGGAATGGAAGAGGCCGTTAACGCGCCAGCGGCCACAGCAGCTGTCTTGAGAAACTGGCGTCGATCAACAGCGGACAGAGAAAGACGAGAGGGATGCGTGGCCATGGTGGAATCCTCAAATCGAGGGAAGCGGCTGGTAGGTTTTCTCTATGTTATCGAGCGCGAAGCCAGACGTACAACAACAAATTGACGACCGCTGATCGGTCTGAGGCAAATCAGGACTCGATTGCGGTACAAAGAGGGAGTGGATATCATCATCAACGGACATGGGTGCCCGCGGGCTTGTTGCCTGGTGGGAGAATAGGGAAGACGGTGAAAATCCGTCGCGGTCGCGCCGCTGTATTCGGGGACAACGACTCACACCTGATGCCACGCACAAGCAGAACCAACGGCCGCCAATTGAGCCGGGACTGGACTGCAAGTTCGGAAGGCAGAGTCGTTCGCAGGATCCGAAAGCCAGAAGACCTGCCCGTGGTTCTGTTGTTTTGAAATGCTGCGCGAAACAGCGTTTTGGAACGAGTGTCACAGCGATCAATGTTGCCTGTGAGCAATGTTATTGAGTCACCATCGTAAATTTGGACACGGTGATTGTCTGCGCTGTGACGGCTGAAAGGTACGTCGAATGAACTCTTTTTCTTCTCCAGGTGGAGATTGCGCTCCCACCTTTTCACCTTTCCACGAACGTCGTGGATTCACGTTGATTGAACTGCTGGTGGTGATCGCGATTATCGCGGTTCTTGTGGCTTTGTTACTGCCCGCCGTGCAACAAGCCCGCGCAGCAGCGCGTCGGACGGTTTGTAAGAACAATCTCAAGCAGTTGGCTTTGGCGTTGCACAATTACGCGGACACATTCGGGCATTTCGCACCGGGAGTTATTCACAAATACCCAAAAGATGAAACAAGACGCTATTACAGTCAGCGTTACTGGTTTGGCAATGTTAAAAGTAACGAAGACGATGGTACTTCGGTTCCGATCGCTGAGCGACTCGACTTTACACAAAGTCCATTAGCACCTTACATGGAGACCAATCAAGCGGCCTTCCAATGTCCAGATCTGACGGAGAACAATCTTCAACATCTCAAGTTTGGCATGCCATCGACTGGCTTTGCCTATAACTATAAATCTCTCGGGCCTGGGATCAATTTTGCTTACGATTCGAACTACGCCGTCTCTGGGTACAATCCTGAGCCAGTCACCTACCGATTTCGAGACATTGCTTCGACGACTCAGACGATTGCATTCACAGATAGTGCCGAGTTTCAAAATGTAGGCAGTTGGACTTCCCCAGACTATCGCCTGCAGGAAGCACAGCAGCTCTCCTGGCCCAGCGAAGACTTTCCGAACATCCATTTCCGACATAATAACACAGCGAACGTGGCGTTCGTGGATGGTCACGTCGAATCAAAGTCGTACAACTTCTGGTACAACCCATCCGGGTACAACACACCAGAGCAATTAGCAGGCTACAAACTGCATCACATCGGCTATGCCTGCGACGGCGATATCAATGACCCGCTGACGCGCGATTCGCTTTACGACCAGGATTAGCAAGCCGCATGACGGACTCATGCTTTAGTTCGTCATGCGAATTCATTTTTGCGAATGTGTCGCTTGAATTGAAGAAACAGTCTTCTCATTCCCTGTAGGGTGCTGGTGAGGCTTTGCGAACCGCACCAAATGTGGCATCGAGTGTCGTTCTGGTGCGGTTCGAAGACTCACCAGCACCCTACATCTCGTGAAACTTGAATATGAAGCCTGCCTCAAGCGACATGACGCTCTGTTATCCAGATCAGGCGGAGACGTCACCGACGCGTTCCAACGCCGAATTCTGCAATTGACCTCATGTCCTATCTTTCGGGTAAGATACACGGTTTGCCAACCACTCAATGCGACACCCGTCCGGGAGCTGTTGACGCCGTGTATTCTTATTCGCGTTACTTCCGAATTCTATCGATCACCATCTGTGCTGCTGCGCTGACACTCGCCCAGCTTCGTGCTGATGACATTACCTTGAATAACGGAACCGTTTTAAGCGGAAAGTATCAGGACGCCCCGGGGATTTCCCAGCCCGCGATTGCCAAGAATCGCAGTGGAAATGTTCCGAGCAATCCTCTGGGTGTAATCGACAACGACATCAAACGCTACTTCGTTCCGATCCGTCAAATCCGAAATCGGGTCGCCGCTCCGCCTCCTGCTCCCTATACGACTTTCGAAATCGAGCAGGCCGGTAAAGCCGGTGGTCGACAGATTCAACAAGTCGGCGTCTACCAGACTGGAACTCCATTTTCCGAATACGGTCGACGAAATATCCAGATTTTTGCTGGCAATAATGTGGTTGTGACTCAGGGAATCACCAGTATCTCGCCGACCGAGGTTAAAATCTCCGCGTTGAATTTCAGCTGGGACTATGCCGTCACGACATCGTCGCTGAAGCTCGACAACCTGCTTCAGATAATCAGTAAGAAAATCAAGCCAAACGACATCGCGCAACGCCTGACCTTTGTGAGCTTTCTTCTCGAACTTGGGCGTCATGATCTGGCGCTGAGTGAACTTGAACGGATGTCTAAAGAATTTCCGGACAACGCCGATCAGATCGCGAGCTTTCGTGATCGCACCAGACAACTGCTGGCGCAGAAAATCCTCAACGAGATCAAGTCCAGGAAAGAAGCGGGTCAGCATCAGCTTGCTTTCAAAGCAGTCCACGATTTCCCCAGGGAAGACATCAACGCTGCGAATTCTCGCCAGGTCCAGGAGTTCAAAGCGGACTATGAACAGGGCGTCGAAAGTGTCGATCAGATCGACGCCGAGTTGCGTCTGCTGATTTCTCGCTTGGAGAAACATCCTGAAATCGAAACGCTCAAGGAATGCGAACGCGAGATCCTCGAATCTCTGGGCTATGACGAACTCGACCGCATGAAACCTGTCCTGCGAGCGGCGCTGACTCCCAACACATCCGACGATGCCAAACTTGCTTTGGCGCTGTCGGGATGGATGGTCGGCTCTGACAACGCCATCGAAAGCCTGACGACGGCTGTCAGCATGGCCAAGGCCCGCAAGCTGATGGTGGACTACCTGCGCAGCGACGACCCTAACATCAAGGCAGCCAACCTTTCCGATCTCGTGCGTCTGGAAGGAGTCGGTCCAGAGACATTCGGAAAGCTGGTCCCGATGATGCCTCTGGAACGGCCGGCACAGCTGGGCTTGAGTCCCTCGTCGACTTTTTACACATCCCCGGAGGGAACCGGCTATCACGTTCAGATCCCTCTCGAATATCGTTCCGAGCGGGAGTATCCCCTCATCATTGCTCTGAATGATCCTTCCACCCAGGCCGATACCGAACTGCGCTTCTGGGCTGGTCATTCTGCCTCCCCTGGTCTAGCCATGGAGCGAGGCTATCTGACGATGTCTGTCGAGTATCTGAAAGCCTCAGAACCACTCGAAAACGCTCCAGAGCAATACCATGCAAGGATTCTCAGTGCCCTGCGCGACGTCATGAGACGTTTCCGTGTTGATCAGGAACGGGTCTTTATCGCCGGACATGATATCGGCGGGACCGCTGCGATCGACATGTCCCTGTCGCATCCGGATTTATTTGCAGCGTGTGTCGCGTTCACGGCCAAGCTTCCCTCGGTGATCAAGGATTATCGTGACAACAAGCCGACGGTTCCGATGTACCTCGTCAACGGGAGCATCGACTCTGCTATCGATATGAACGAGATGTTCCACATCGACCATATGATGGCTCATGGCAACGACATCATTTACGCCGAGTTCAAGAACCGTGGCCACGAATTCTATTACGAGGAAGTGCCAGCCATTTTTGACTGGCTGCCAAGACATCGCCGTGTGAATTACCCGAGCAGTTTTGACGTGCAGATGAGTCGCCCGACTGAGAATCAGTTCTTCTGGCTTCGACTGGCAAACCTGCCCGCCAACAGCCGGAAAACACTGCAGACGTACGCTCAGATCAGCCCGAATAAGGATGTTGTCAATATTCGGACAGGAGCAGAGAAGATCGATGTCCTGCTCAGCCCGGAGCTGGTTTCCTTCGAGAAGCATGTCCGCATCAGCATCGGTCGTCGCGACCTGCCGCGTCAGATTCCTGAACGAAACATCGAGACCATGCTCGAAGAATTGAAACTGACCGGAGACCGCAAACGCCTCGTCTGGATGCGCGTTTCGATTTGAGCCACCGACTGGAACTCGACAGCGTTTTTTTTATCTGACGTTCTTTCATGATGAATCGTCGTCATGTCGTTGGTTCTCTCCGGCTAGGGAGGAAATGGTTTCAATCGTCGGCCCGACTCTGTCTAATGTCCCGTATCGAAGTCTATATCCCGACAAAAGGAACAGAGCCCCTGGTCATCAATCTGACCAGAGAAATAAGCTCCCGTTGTGATACTCTCCAGGTAACTTTGAGGAGAAGCTGATGATGATCCCCATGCGACGAGCGGTAACCCTGCTATTAACCCTGACGCTGACCGCCAGTACGAATGCCGCTGACCCGCCACGAAGTTTCAGCGGCATCTACCCTCATCTTGCGATGTTCAACAACCAGGGCGAATGTGGCACAGGCGCCGTTGTTCCATGGGCAGGCAAACTGTGGGTCGTTACCTATGCTCCTCACGAACCGAAAGGTTCCGATGACCGACTCTACGAAATCACCCCCGACCTCAAGCAGACGATCCGCCCCGAAAGCATCGGCGGGACACCGGCCAACCGCATGATCCACGAGGAATCGCAACAGCTTTTCATCGGGCCATACGTGATTGATAACGCAGGCAAGGTCCGTGTCATTCCCTATAAAAACATGTTCGGTCGCCCGACGGGAAACGCACGCCACCTGACCGATCCGGCGAACCTGGTCTACGCGGCATCGATGGAGGAAGCACTCTACGAAATCAACGTCAAGACGCTGGAAGTCAATGAGCTCTTCGCTGACGAAGCGGTGAAGACGGGGCGTCACTCCGACCTTCCTGGTTACCACGGCAAGGGGCTGGCCTCGGGGTTTGGTCGCGTGATTTATGCCAACAACGGAGAACACGGCAAGCTGGCTCAGGAACGTCCCGATATCCCCTCCGGCGTGCTCGCCGAATGGGATGGCAAGAGCAGCGAATGGCAGATTGTCTCGCGTACCCAGTTCACAGAAGTCACCACCCCCGACGGCATTCTCGGCAACCTCCATCCTGACAAAAATCCTATCTGGGCGATGGGCTGGGATCATCGCTCCTTAATCCTGATGTGTCTGGATGGCGAGAAGTGGCATCGCTATCGTCTCACCAAGGCCAGCCACAGCTATGATGGTGCCCATGGCTGGAACACCGAATGGCCTCGCATCCGTGACATCGGCGAAGATGACCTTCTCATGACCATGCACGGTGCCTTCTGGAAATTCCCCAAAGAATTCCAGCCCGGAAAGACGTCTGGCATTCGTCCTCGCAGTTCCTATTTGAAGATCGTCGGCGACTTCTGTCGCTGGAACGACATGGTCGTACTCGGCTGCGACGATTCCGCCAAAAACGAGTTTCTCAATACTCGTAAAGCCAAAGGCAAGCTCGCCGGGCCTGAACAGTCGCAATCAAACCTTCTGTTTCTCCCTCCCGAAAAACTCGACGACTTTGGCCGCATGATCGGGCATGGCTCCGTGTGGATCAATGATGATATCACCGCCAATTCCCCATCCGACCCGATGCACGTCGGTGGCTTCGATAGCGCCAGTCTCTACATCGCCCATCAATCCAAATCGCCCGTCACGTTCCAGGTCGAAATCGACGCGACGGGGAATGATCGCTGGACACCAACCAGCGAATTGACCATCCAACCCGGCGGCGGCGAACTCCATTCGATCAAGCTGCAGAACGCAGAGTGGCTTCGCCTTGTTCCTCAGTCAGACGTCAACGCAACCGCGTCGTTTGAACTTCGCACGAACGCTGCTCCCTATCAAGAAGAGACGACTCTCACACAGTCGCTCGCCGATCCAACCGATGCAGAATTCAACGGCGGTCTTGTTCGCGCTGGCAAAAAAACTGTTGGACTCCAAATGCTCGCGACAAAACAGCACGCTGGAGTTTCAACACCCGTTGGCTATTACGAACTGACCCCCGACCTCAAATTTGAGAAAAAAATCGATCCTGAAAAGACCGCGTTCATGGAGTCCGAAGTCGCGTTAAAGAAGGATGTCCTCACGATCGATGGCAGTTCCATTCTCTTCATCGACGACAACGGACTTCGCTACCGCCTGCCGATCGGTAATCCGTGGTTTCTCCAGAATCCCACAGCGGTCAATTCCCAACGGATCGCTCGTGAAATCTGCACCGAACGCGATCTCTTCCAGGTCGCGGGAACCTTCTTCGAGCTCCCTGCCCGTAACGCAGGCGGGATGCAGAAGATTCGTCCGGTCAGCACACACGATCATTTCATCCATGATTACTGCTCCTGGCGTGGCCTGATGGTGCTCACAGGCATCCAAACAGACGCTGCAAAAAATGATCCTCACGTCCTCGTCTCAGACGACGGCAACGCAGCTGTCTGGCTGGGCAGCGTGGATGACCTGTGGCATTTCGGATCGCCGAAAGGGCAGGGGGGACCGTGGACAAAGTCAGTCGTTGCCGCAGGTGAGACGTCCGATCCCTACCTCGTCACCGGTTACGGCAAAAAGTCCCTGCGAGCAGAGTCGTCACAGCCAACGACGTTGACAGTGGAATGCGACTTCCAGGGCAATGGCACATGGACCAGCATCGGCGAACTGATGCTTTCAGCCGAGACCTCCAGCCATCAGCTGACGATGAATGGGACCAGCGAACCCGTCAAGTCAGACGCCAGCGGCAAGATTCAGCTACCAGACGCCTTGAACGCCGCGTACTGGATTCGGTTCACATCAGCACAACCATCGACCGTCACGGTTGAACTGACGTACGAGTGATGCAATAAAAAAAGCCACTGGAGAAACACCAGTGGCTTTTTCATTTCTTGGTCTGCTGTGATCAACTCGCTTTGCTTACCGCAGCAGCATCACCGGCGACTCAATCGGCACTTCCGCAATCACCTTGCGTTCGGCGAGGATCTTCGCCAATTCGTCGACATGCTCGTTCACGTACTCCACGACCTTCTCGTTCTTATGTCGTCGAGACTCGTAAATACACAGCTCTTCCACAGCCTCATGTGCCGATTTGCCTTCGACAAGCATCCGATAACTCGCCACCACGCCCCCTGTACGCTGGGCACCAGCCGCACAGTGAACCAGGACCGGTTTCTTATCAAGAACACACTTCTGCATCAGCTCAATCGCATCGGCATAACGCTCGACATTGCCCGTTCCATCTCCCTTGAGTGGAAAGCGATGCACTTCGACACCCAGTCGATCGGCCGTCGCAATCTCAGCCTTTTGAAACTCGCCAATGCGTCCTTCATCCAGACCATTCAGGTCGATGATGACTTTGATTTTGTTATCCAGCAGGACGTCTTCAATCAGCGAGGGAGAAATCTGCCCGCTGCGGAAAATCGCCCCTTCCTGGACGACACCGAAGTTCCGCGCGATAAAGCGGTCTTCAAGATACTCTTCCCACACAAAGATGAGAGCTGCCACCGGGGCAATGATCATAAGGGCGTAGTGGTACCAGCTGAGCGACGAACCTTCTCGAAGATCAATATCGTGACGGTCCTCTTTCACGAGGGCGGACATGGCAGCTTCCTTGCTTTTCTTCCAGCGACCTAACTGATGATTCAGTCAGCATTTAAGACGCGAAAACACCCCACGGCATTCTCCGAAATCCACCCTCCGGATCCATCCGGCGGCAGACTTTCGTCAGGATATTATCAGGATCGGCCATGAGCGCGAATGGGAATCACTGTCTTCCCTATTTGTCGAGCAATTCTTTCTTTAAAGCCTCAAGTTCTGCATCAATTTCAGCCAGACTCGATTCATCAGCCACCGTCTCGGTCATCGCTCTTAGAACTGTCGAACTTGTGTGTTTCGACTTAATAGCTCCGGTCTCAATGAGTTCCGCCTGTTTGCGAATCGCCTCATTGCGTCGAGCTTCAAGGGCTTTACTCATCGTCAGCAGATGTTCATGAGTGGCGACTGCGGACTGTAACTGTTGATCCAGGCCCGCCATCAGCGCCTCGGCTTCCCTGCGACGGAAAAGCATCTGTTTGGCTTTTTCGTCGTCTTTCTCCATGACAGCAGTCTTCGTCTGCTCCAGCCAGTGATCCGCCATTTTCTGCTGTTCGGTCCGATTCTTTCGAATCTGATCGACATTGCGGGACGCAGTCGCCACGCTCCGCTTCGCCCCGGCGAGCCCCTGTTCCATTTCGAACAGGATCTGCTCGAGAGCCGCTTTCGGATCGCTGGCATGTTGTAGGATGGAGGACAAGTGACACGTCACAATATCGGTGAGACGACTGAAATACGTCATAAAAAAGACTCCCGGATCGACTGGCAAAATTCGGCCTCGTCGATCCGTCGTTAATCGGCAGGATTCAGGGAGAACGTATCATTCGCCCAATTGGATGAAACGAAAATTGATTATTTCAGAGGATGGGGAAAACTACGAAGGCAGACCATATCAGCTCCCATCGAGTCCCTCCCTCTCCAGCAGAGACTTCAACTTTTCCCGGGCCAGTCGAAGGCGACTCTTGGTCGTCGCAAGGTTCGCCTCCATGAGTTCGGCGATCTCATGCAGCTTCAGATTCCCGAAGTAATGCAGCGTCAGAGTTTGGCGTTGATCATCGGGCAGCTGTTGCATCAGCAGGTGGATCTTTTTCTGTTCTTCGCTTTTATGGGCGTATTCTTCGGGCAAGGACAGGTCATCGGCGACTCCCCCGAGAAAATTGTCCCCATCGTCTTCCGATGGCCGTCTGCAGTGCAGCAGCGCATCATGCGAGCGTTTGCGATAATCATCGATCAGAAGATTCCGCGCGACCCGGTACATCCAGCTCGTGAATCGCCCCAGCGGAAGGTAATCCCAGGACTGATTGTAAACTTTGAGCAAGGTTTCCTGGGCCAGATCTTCAGCCAGATGAGGATCGCGCAGGTTATCGAGGAAGAAGTAGAACAGGCGTTTCTGGTGTCTATGCACCAGTTCGTCAAATGCCTTTTGATCCCCTTCCTGAATGCGGATCATGAGCAAATCGTCAGGCGTCAACTCACGACCATCACCAGCTGACGTCGTTTCAGCAGTGTCGTCTTCAAGTTCGGAGTCTTCGGACGGTGCCCTCATAGACTTAACCATACCACGGAACGACGGTCACTTTCAATTTGGGAGTACGTAGGAATACATCGAAGTTGCATGAATGAGAGGGGAAATCAACCACGGATAGACACGGATGCTCACGGATCAGAAGACGAGAATGAAACCGCAGATAAACACCGGTGAACACAGATGGGGAAACAGAAGTTACTCATCTCCTTCTCCATCCGTGTCTATCAGTGTTAATCCGTGGTTCCTCTTCCTCCTTGTTCATGCTCGCCAGTCTCCGTATTATGTCGCTTTGATTGGCTTAATTTAAAAGTGAGGAATCTGAGTTTCGTGACGACTTCCGGATCATTCAATATCTCCCTTGGCAGCACGGCGACCGCCCAATTCCAACTCCGTCCTGAGCAGATTCAAGGTGTTCATATCCCCCCTGCACCTCTGACGGACCTGATCGCGCAGATCAAACAGGCCCTCGAAAAGCCTCCCGGCTTCCCGGCACTTCGCAGCTGCGTCGTCCCAGGTGACCGGGTCTGTATTGTCATCGATGATGAGCTTCTCCACGCGGATCTCTTCGTCCACGAAATCATCAACATCCTGCGAGAATCACACGTCGAATCCAAGGACATCACCGTCTTGTCCCGCACCAGCCTCTTACCCGGCCACACCTCGAAAATCACAGAAAGCCACCCGGAAATCTCCCTCACCAGCCACATGCAGCTGGGGAAAAAAATCGAAGAAGACCACTGCGCCTACCTCGCCAGTTCAGCCGATGGACAGCGCATTTACCTCTCTCGCCCCGTCGTTGAGGCCGATTTTGTCATCTCCTGTGGCTTGATGACTTATCACCAGCAGACCGGCTACCGCACCACGTCCACCCTGATTTTTCCGGAGCTTTCCGACGATCAGGCCCTCGCCCGCTACCAGACCTGGAGTATCGACGAGCTCAACCCCGAAGACGATCGACACTGGCGCCAACTCGCCAGCGAAGTCGACTGGCTCATCGGCTCCCCGTTCTCAATTCAGGCGATCCCATCATCAGTCGGCGGCGTCACTGAGATCACCGCAGGCCAGACAGAACAGACCTTCGCAGCCTTGCGTCCTCAAATGGACGATGGCTGGCGTTTCAGCCTCCCCGAACGTGTCGAAACCGTCATTGCCATCGTCGATCTTGATGAGAAAGACGTCACCTTTTCTCACGTCGCACAGGCCCTCAAGAACGCCCGTAAACTCGTCCAGCGCGAAGGCAAAATCATCCTCGTCACGCAGTTGAACGCCCCACTGACCGACCGTCTGGAACTCCTGCGACAACACGATACGCCCTATGAGGGCTTCCAGACTCTTCGCAAACTCCCCGCCCGACAGGAAGCCAGCCACGCGCTGATCTTCGCAGACGCGGTCGATTGGGCGAATGTCTACCTTACGTCCAGACTCCCCTCGGAGACGGTCGAAGACCTGTTCATGACTCCCATTCAGGACAATGCTGAACTTCAGCGTCTGCTCGATGCCCATCCCGACGACAGCACCGCTGTCCTGATTGGCGCCCAGTACCTTTGGACAGAGATTGCAGACGGCGAAAAATAACGAAACCGGATGGCGATCTACAATCAGTTTGCTGGCTTCCGTGGGCGCCAATCGCTTTCGTACTTGAGTCCAGGCTGGAGAATGCGTAATTTGAGGCTGCGACGTTAGATCAACATTCTTCGATCAATCGTCCCCCTTCCACACCTTACGCGATCCTCCGAGGAGCCCACCATGTCGATTTCACGACGCGACTTCGTCCAAACCTCTGCTCTGGCCGCGGGTGCCCTCGCAACCGTTGGCTATCAGAAATCCGCCCGCGCCGCTGACAAACAATCGGTCCTGCGGGTCGCTGTCATCGGCGTCAACTCCCGCGGCTTGGAACATATCGACTGCTACCTCAGGAACAAAAACGTCGAAATCACGACCATCTGCGACACCGATACCGAAGTCGGGATGAAAAAGGGAGTCAAGCGAGTCGAAGAGAAGTCCGGCAAAGCACCCAAGTTTGTCCAGGATCTTCGCGAAGTCTTTGCAGATCCCAACATCGATGTCGTCTCAATCGCAACTCCTAACCACTGGCACTCTCTGGCCACCATCTGGGCTGCTCAAGCTGGCAAAGCCATCTACTGCGAAAAACCAGTCAGTCACAACATCGCCGAAGGCCGACGCGCAGTCCAGGCAATCGAGAAATACAAGGTCATCTGCCAGTGTGGAACGCAGTCACGTTCTCACAAAGCCATGCAGGACGCCGTCGCCTACATCAAGTCCGGCAAACTCGGCGAAGTCAAACTCGCCCGTGGCCTCTGCTACAAGCCTCGCAAAGGCATCGGCCCCGCTGGTACCTATGAATATCCAAAATCCGTCGACGTCAACATCTGGACCGGCCCAGCCGAGATGACCGAACTGACCCGCCCCAAGTTCCACTACGACTGGCACTGGCAATGGAACTGCGGCAACGGCGATTCCGGCAACCAGGGCATCCACCAGATGGACATCGCCCGCTGGGGTCTGGGCGTCAATGACATCGCCCAGACCATCGTCAGCTTCGGCAAACGCTACGCCTGGGATGACGCTGGCACAACGCCGAACACTCAGATTGAAGACTTCCAGTTCGCCGATGGCAAACGCATCCTCTTCGAAACCCGGAATCTCGAATCCGACAAGTATCACGACGTCGGCATTGGCAACATCTTCTACGGCACCGAAGGCGTCATCGCCATGGATAGCAATTACGGGAAAGCCGCCCTCTACGATAAAGACTGGAAGAAGGTCCAGGAATTCAAGGGTGGCGGAATGCAGGACCACGTCGATAACTTCGTTGAAGCGGTCATCAAGAACGATTCCTCGCTGCTTAACTGCCCGTTTGTCGAAGGTCACCTCTCAAGTGCCCTCTGCCACACCGGCAACATCAGCTATCAGCTTGCCAAATCAGCCAGCGTCGACGACATCCGCTCCGCCGGCATGGGCGATGCCGAGTGGAACGACTCCCTCGACCGCATGCTGACCCACCTCAAGGGTCACAACGTCGATGTCGCAGGCAACCCCATGCACCTGGGCCCCAAACTGACCTTCGACAGCAAATCCGAACTCTTCACCGGCACTCAGGCCGCTGACGCCAACCAGTACGTCGCCCGCAAAGGCCGCGGCGAGTTCATCATCCCCGAAGTCGCCGACCTGTAAGCCGGGTGGCTGGGGTCAGGATTGTTAGCTGACCCCAGTTCGACCGCGCATTGCATCCATCGATCCTCAAAAAAACGCGACGGCCCTCACGCCGTCGCGTTTTTTTCATTCCCAACACCCACTTCCAGCCGAACCTCATCCCCGCTGGAAAACTCATTTCAACATCACTACCATGTCGGTTCATCGCTGCCCTCTGTTGCAATCTGGAAACTCATGACTCAGCGCATTTATAACTTCTCAGCCGGTCCCGCCGTCCTTCCTGTTCCCGTTCTGGAAGAAGCCAGGGAAAACATCCTCAGTCTGGGAAATACAGGCATGGGGATCATGGAACATTCACACCGCGGCAAGGCGTTCGTCGCGGTTCATGCAGAAACCGAAGCTGCGTGCCGACGTCTGGCGGGGATTTCTGACGAGTACGCCGTCCTCTTCCTGCAGGGCGGGGCGTCCTCTCAGTTCTTCCAGATTCCACAGACCTTCCTCAAACCAGACGAGACAGCAGACTATCTGGTCACCGGCGTGTGGGCTCAAAAGGCCGTCAAAGAAGCCAAACGTTACGGCAAAGTCCACGAAGCCTGCAGCAGCAAGGATCGCAACTTCTGCTACATCCCAAAAACCGTCGACTATTCTGCCAATCCCAAATACGTCCACTTCACCTCGAACAACACCATCTTCGGCACTCAATTCAAAACCGAGCCGACGACGCCAGCCGGCGCGTTCCTCGTCTGCGACGCCTCCAGCGACATTTATTCTCGCCCGATCGACGTCAACAAGTACGGCATCATCTACGCCGGTGCCCAGAAGAACCTCGGCCCATCCGGCGTCACGCTGGTCATCATTCGCAAGGACCTGATGGAGCAAGGCAACCTGAACCAGCCGGAAGTCATTCAATACAAGGTCCAGGCCGAGAACGATTCGATGTTCAATACGCCGCCCACCTTCGGCATCTACCTGATGGGTCTCGTCTTCAAGTGGATCGAAAAAAACGGCGGCTTGAAAGCCATGGCCGATCACAACCAGTCCAAAGCCAAACCTCTTTACGACTACCTCGCCCAAAGCAAACTCTTCAAATCAACCGCTGACGAAGATAGCCGGTCTCTGATGAACGTCTGCTTTGTGACCGGCAACGAAGAACTCGACGCGAAGTTCGTCAAAGAAACGACCGCGGCCGGCTTCGACGGCCTCAAAGGCCACCGCAGCGTCGGCGGCATGCGAGCCAGCATCTACAACGCCTTCCCCGCCCAGGGCATCACCGACCTCGTCGCCTTCATGAAAGACTTCGAAGCGAAGAACTTATACGGCGAGCGGGCGGGAGCAAGGAGTTCGCTTTCGCCGAGGAGGCGAAAGTGAACGACGCGGTAGTCTTCTCAGGAAGACAACCCCCTGTCTTCCTTCACACCGGGAGGGCGAGGCTCCGTCCGAGCCGCTGTCCCGCGTTGCAACCGTTCAGCAGTTAATCGACGCAGAACAAAGCGCAGGAAATCCAAGTCAGTCGAGGCCATCGTACTCGAACTCACAGTTACAGTTCCGCAACGCAGAGTCGCGGCTCACACGGAGGTTCGCCCTCCCGTTTTGACCAAAGGGAGCGAGCATGACAACCCCCTCACTCCCCGCGACCATCCCGCAACCTTTCCGCCCGAAACTCGCGGTCCTCGCCGCCTTATCCATCGAACTCAGTGGCCTCAAATCCCTGTGCACATTCGGCCCCACGGTCTTCGCCAATGGCTTCCGCACCTGGGAATCGACTCTTGAGGGAGTCCCAATCCTGGTCGTCGAAACCGGTGTCGGCTTTCGTCGCGCGGAGAAAGCAACCCAGGCGATCATCGATGCCTACAAGCCAACAGTCGTCCTCTCCGTCGGTCTGTGTGGCGGCCTCAACGACGAACTCCCCACCGGCCAGCTCATCCTCGCCAAGTCCGTCAAACGAACGGCCGGTCGCGCGATCACCTGCTCTCAAACACTCCGCAAAGAAGACCTTCTCGCGAAGCTCAATGCACGCGAAGTTCAAGTCATCACAGCTGATGCCGCCGTCACGTCGGTCGAGGGCAAACAGGCTCTTCGACAATCCTCGAAGGGGGATGTCGTCGACATGGAATCATTCGCCGTCGTGGATATCTGCCACCAACGCCAAGTGAAATTTGGCGTTCTGCGTGTCATCAGTGACGATGCGAAAACGACGTTACCAACAGGAGTCATGAGCCTGATCGGGGAAACCGGGGCACTTCGCGTCGGTGCACTGGTAGGAACATTGTGGCATAAACCAAGCTCGATGGTTGACCTCTGGAAACTCCGCAATCAATCGCTAGCCTGCAGTCAAACCCTCGCTCGTGGTTTGCAGCAAGTCTGTATCTTTCTGGCCGGAATGAAATGACAAGGACGATCTTGCTCGTTAGTGTAATCAGTGACTTTCCCTCACAGCCGCGAGCGCGAGGGACTGGAATTTGACCACCGTTTCGCCACAAGATTATAACGCGATGTCTTCGATCATCATCACTATTGACGGCCCGGCTGGCAGCGGCAAAAGCACGCTCGCGAAACTCCTGGCCAGCCGACTGGGGTTCGACTTCCTCGACACAGGTGCCATGTACCGCGCCGTCGCCTGGGCATCACTGCAAGCCAATCTCATGCCTCAGGACACCCAGTCAATGGGCATGATCGCAGCTCAATTGCCGTTACGCATGCAGGACAAACACGTCTTCATCAATGACACCGATGTCACTCTCGACATCCGACATCCCGACGTCGCTCAGATGGCGTCAATCGTTGCCAGTGTTCCCGCTGTCCGCGAAGCTCTTGTCACTCAACAGCGGACTGTCGCCCAGGGACGACGAATGGTCACCGAAGGACGCGATCAAGGGTCCGTCGTGTTCCCCGATGCCGTCTGCAAGTTTTTTTTGACAGCTTCACCTGTTGTCCGCGCCTCCAGACGCTATAGTGAACTAACGGCTGCTGGCCGCGAGGTCGACTTCGAGACCCTGTTGGCTCAGCAGCAGGAACGCGATGAACGCGACCAGAACCGAGCTTGTTCGCCTCTGGTGAAAGCCGATGGAGCTCTCGAGATCGACACCTCTGACCTGACGCCGGATGAAGTGCTAGCCCATATGGAGCAGACCATCCGCAGCGTCGTGAGACTGTAGACAGCGAGTCTAATGACCGACGAATTCCAGGAACCGACTCCCGTTCGCGGCGGACGTTTTGATACGCCCGAGCAGGAAGTCTATCTGAATCTGTGGCGAACGTACGACTGCCTCAAAGCGGTCGAAGATCAGCTGTTTGATCAGTTCGATCTCTCGCCACAACAGTACAACGCGCTACGCCTGCTCAAAGCCGCTGGCAGTACCGGCCTGCAGACGCTGGCCCTCGCACGTCGCTTGATTTCGCGCAGTCCAGACATCACGCGCATGCTGGACCGCCTGGAGAAACGGGGCCTGATCAGTCGAGAACGCAAATCCGAGAATCGGCGTGTCGTCGAAGTCGTTATCACCGAAGGTGGTCTGGATCTGCTGGCAAAGATGAGCGACCCGGTTCGGCAGATGCACCGACAGCAGCTTTCGCATCTGAATGAATCACAGCAGAAACAGCTGACCGAACTCCTCAAGCACGCGCGGCAGCCTCACGAAGACGAAACCTGCGACTGGCTGTAAGCGTTTTAAGAGGTAGCACAGACATTCCTGTCTGTGCTTTTCATTCCCCCACCGCAATCGCCGTCGCGGTCGCATACGCCTTACTATGCGACATAGAAATCTGAATCTCCGAAATCCCCAGCGACGTCGCGAACTCCTGCGTGCTTCCCGTTAATGCCACAACCGGCTTGCCGCTCTTCAAGATTTGAATCTCGATCTCGGCCCAGCTGATCCCTTTGATGAATCCAGTGCCGAGCGCCTTCACGATGGCTTCTTTCGCAGCCCAGCGTGAGGCAAAACGCTCTGTCGACGATTTATGAGCCTTGCAGTACGCGATCTCATCGTCGGTGTAGATGCGTGTGAGGAAATGATCGCCGTGACGATCAATCATCTCCTGAATGCGTCCGATCTCTGTGATGTCTGTCCCCAGGCCAATAATCGTCACGTCATCGTCTCCCTGGAAACCGTTTCTCGCAACGCCGTCTTCTGCGAAGGCAGTAACGTCCGAGCAACCAGCACGCCTAATGTCGCCGTCGATCCCATCTCAAAAATCCACCAGGGAATCACCCAGCCAATCGGCAGCTTCAAAGCAGCATACTTCTGAGCCAGGAAGACATCCCATCGCACTTTCGTCGGATCATCAATTTTTTCCGCCCCCTGCTGCTTGGCGATCTGCTCATACATCCCCGCCGAAAGCGCATTCTCAGAGACTTGTTTCCTGCGCAACGCTTCAAACTGACGATGCCCATCCCAGGCTAAACCAGCCTGTAACGCCGCTGCTGCCAGCACTGCCAGCGTAAACGAAATCCATTCCGGCGATAACGTCCACTGCCGCGAGACCTTCAAAGCAAGAAACCCGAAGACAGCGGAAACAAAGAATGGAAACAGCCAGACCTTCTTCACCACGGCAGGCAACATCCCGACAAACGGAATGAACAACAACGACATCCCCACCAGCGCCAGCACAAAGATTAACCAGCGCCCCGTACTCGAATTCGCGATAGAGAGTTTCATCAATATCTCCAGGTCAGTCGCGAGTCTACCTCTTGATCCTTCTCCCCCGGGGAGAAGGTGACCGAGTCTTCGAGGTCGGATGAGGGATTTCTGCAGGCCAGCAAAAGCAATCACTAAACCGGCTTCGCCAACAACCCACACGCTTCCCGCGCTCGTGTCAGCGTCGCTTGCGCCTTCGCCCGTGCCCGCTGCGCACCAGCTTTCAGAATGTCATGCACCTCACTCGGATTCGTCACCAGCTGCTCGCGACGCGTCCTCGCCGACCCGAAGTATTCCATCGCCGCTTCGAAGAGCTGCTGCTTGGCTTCCCCATACCCCATCCCGCCAGCACGATATCGGGCTGCGAGCGTGTCCTGTTGCTCTGCGTTGGCGAAGAGCTTGTACAACGTGAAGACCGGGCAGGTCTCCGGATCCTTCGGATCTTCCACCGCTTTGGAATCGGTCTTGATCGACATGATCTTCTTGCGAAGCTGCTTCTCCGGCATGAAGAGTTCGATCGTGTTGCCATAGCTTTTTGACATCTTCTCGCCATCGGTCCCGACAACTTTGGCGGTGGAATCGAGGACCCGAGCATTCGGCAGGACGAACACCTCTGTGTTGTAGATCGTATTGAAACGCTGGGCGAGGTCGCGGGCAACTTCGATATGCTGCACCTGGTCAACGCCGACAGGAACGACATCGCTGTCGTAGATCAGAATGTCAGCAGCCATGAGAACCGGGTAAGTAAACAATCCCGCATCCGCAGCCAGCCCGCGAGCCTTTTTGTCTTTATAGGCATGACACTTCTCAAGCAGATGCATCTGCGTGACCGTCATCAGCAACCAAGTCAGCTCAGCATGCTCAGGAATATCCGACTGTCGAAACAACGCAGCTTTGGCAGGATCAAGTCCCAGCGAAATCAGATCGACCGCCGCTTCCCAGGTATACTCCTGCAGCAACTTCGGTTCACGCACCGTCGTCAGGGCATGATAGTCCGCAATAAAATAAAACGCCTGCTCATGATCCTGCAGCGCAATGTACTGCTGAATGGCCCCAAAATAGTTGCCCCAGTGAAACCGACCAGTAGGTTGAATGCCAGATAAAACACGCATGGTTGATTCTATTCGCTCTTATAAATGTCCCTTCTCCCTTGAGGGGAGCGGGATTTAGTTCCTTCTCCCTGGAGGGG